>Ga0206878_10140_pt1 | contig 30936 bp, 25 predicted proteins | sample Alteio_BWOrgCont_8_FD_152621 | JGI IMG/M metagenome (GOLD analysis project Ga0206878, IMG submission 152621) | Enriched cells from forest soil in Barre Woods Harvard Forest LTER site, Petersham, Massachusetts, United States -... | ecosystem: Environmental > Terrestrial > Soil > Temperate forest >... | reverse complement strand
TCTTGGAGGCAATTCAGCAGACTCTCGACCGCGATCGCGCCAGGCGTCGACAGCAGGGTCTGACTGCGGAATTGCGAAACCGCTACGAAACTTTGACCGCACGCGAGCGCGAAGTCATGGCTCTCGTAGTCTCCGGTATGCTCAACAAGCAGATCGCCGCAGACCTAGGCACGAGTGAAATCACCATAAAGGTGCATCGCGGCCGGGTGATGCAGAAAATGCACGCTGACTCTCTTGCTGACTTGGTAAGAATGGGAGAGAAGCTCAAGCTTCCGCTGGGCCAGGAGCGGTCACCACGAGTCACATCCACACCTAAGAAAGCCTTCCGTTAGCATCGCCAGACCCTCAAAGCCAGTTCAGGAACGCGTTATACCAAGGCATAATTGCGCCCGATTCGCAGTCGCGCTAGCTTTTGGTCATGGCAACTGAGGAGAAGACGAAAATAGTTGTCATCGTCGATGACGATGAATCGATGCGCAACGCACTTCGAGGTCTTATGAAGGAAGTTGGCCTTCCGGCGCAAGCTTTCGCTTCAGCAGAAGAATTCCTGGCCATTGGTCTCGCGCAGAAAACCGGATGTGTCATTGCGGATATTCGAATGCCGGGAATGTCGGGTTTGGAACTCCAAGCCAGACTGAAGGCGGAGCACTGCAACATCCCCATCATATTTATCACCGGGCATGGCGATGAAAAGATGCGTCTGCAGGCCTTGCGAGCCGGCGCGGTGGAATTCCTATCGAAACCGTTCGACGATGAAGTCCTGCTCGAAAGTGTTCGCGCGGCAATGAGCAATTGAGCGTTGGGAGAGTTGGCGCAACAAGGCGCCAGGAGGTTCTGTGGGGGCTTTGCAACAAGTCGGCTACAGCGACCGGGACTCGAAAGAGCGTAAGTTCGAGCAAATTATCGGTGGCAGCCCCGCCCTGGAAAGCGTGCTCGCACAGGTTGAGCGTGTAGCACCTACCGACTCGACGGTTCTAGTTCTTGGAGAAACAGGTACCGGTAAGGAACTCATCGCGAAGGCTGTTCACAACCTGAGCGCCCGCTGTGGAAAGCCGTTCGTAAAGCTGAATTGCGCGGCCATTCCGTTCGACCTGCTGGAAAGCGAATTATTCGGCCATGAGAGGGGAGCTTTCACTGGAGCCATCGCGCAGAAGATGGGACGCTTCGAACTGGCCGACCAAGGGACGCTTTTCCTGGATGAGATCGGTGACATTCCCGTGGCATTGCAACCGAAACTGCTGCGAGTACTACAGGAACAGGAGTTTGAGCGCCTGGGCAGCGGCCGGACTCACAGCGTGAACGTCCGTCTGGTCGCGGCAACTCACAGAGATCTGCCGGAAATGGTTAATCACAATCAATTCCGCAGTGATCTTTACTACCGTCTTAACGTTTTTCCGATCGAGTTGCCGCCTCTCAGGGAGCGACGCGAGGATATTGCGCCCCTCGTCCTGCGTTGGGAGTTGCCACGCTCTTCCAGTTCGCGCCATCCCAGTGCATCGCTGCGGTTTCGATATTGTCTGCTTCCTCGAATCCCACCGCCCAGGCATCATTCGTGGCGTCGGCGGACGCGCCAAACAAGAACCGATTGTTCGATTCGCCAGTTGTCGCCGTCCATGCCGTGCCGTTCCAGTGCTCGAAAAGTGGCGAGACCAGCCCCGTGCTGCGGTTCATCAAGCTCCCGATCGCCCAAACGTCATTCGCCGAGCTAGCGGTCATGGCGAAGACGTCGGCCTGGTCTTTCTTGCCGAACTTGGGGCCCGGAAACAGGCTCCACTTCGTTCCGTTCCACTGCTCGATCACCTGCCCCGGATGCGGTCCGTCCGTCACATTTCCAGCCGCCCAGGCCAGAGTCGGAGAAATAGCGACCACTCCCTGCAGAAAGCTGTTGTTGTCGCCTTTGATCATCGGAGCGGGAAACGCTGTCCACGTTGTGCCATCGAAATGGATGGTCGACTGCCCTACCGCCCAGATGTCGTTAGCAGAAGATGCCGACGCCGCGAGAAGTTCGCTGTTGAAGTTCTGGTTCGGAGTGGGAACTATCTGGAAACTCGAGGCTAGCTGGGTTTGTCCGTATGCCGGCGAGTCTTGAAACAAGGCTACCGTCAATCCGAGAAGCATTGCCGCACGAAGTATCAGTTTCATGGTTCCACCTGATAGTGCTGAGTTAAGGATGTGTCGGGTTTTGCCCTTCACGAGTTGATAACTAGCGCTAGTCGCCTTTATTCCCTAACTTCGCATTACCTTTCAATGACACTCAGGAAGCTTGGAAACCCATTTTCAAGTAATCCCCTCGAAAGTTGAAGTTGGGTAGGAATTGGAATCTCGCGGCTTGGAGCCAGATTAAACCGCCAAGACGACCGTTCCCTCGGCCCGGCTAACACAAGGCAGCACAAATCCCGCATTTTTCTGCTCAGCCGTCAGCCCGGCCTCAACGTCCATTTGAACGGTGCCGCTCAGAACTCGCGTAGCGCACGTGCCGCATAGGCCCTGGCGGCAGCCATACGGAATCTGTACTCCGTTTCGTTCTGCCAGATCGAGCAGAGCGCTCCCGGCGGAAACCTGGCATACCTTCTGCGAGTGAAGGAACACGACTGTCTCGACCGGACGGGTTTCCAGTGACCGAGACTCCGTGGTCGGTTTGCTCTCTCCAAAACTTTCCTGAAGGATCCGGTCCTGGTTCACGCCGAGAGTCGACAGAATCTGGCGTGCGTTGTCCATGAATCCCTTGGGACCACAAAGAAAGAAGGTGGGTGCATTCAGATCGCTCACGTTCTGGGTGACAAATTCCTCCGTCAGGCGTCCACTGCGCCCCTTCCAGGTTGGGTCTGGTCTCGACAGGAACACCTCATGCTTGAAGTTGGGAAGGGACCTGCCAAGCCTCGCCAGTTCGTTTTCGAATATGATGTCCGCGCTTGTGCGCACACAATAGAGGAGCGTCACAGGAATAGCGAGTTCGAGATCGTCGATATAACGCAGCATCGAGATCATGGGTGTGATCCCACTTCCGGCTGCAATAAGAACAATGCTCTTGTGGAGCGTCTCGTCAAAGTAGAATCGGCCATACGGTCCGCTTGCTTCCACTGCGAGCCCTGGCATGGCCCGCTCATTGAGGAAAACGGAAACGCATCCATTTTCCGAACGCTTGGGCGTGATTTCCACATAGTTCTCGTGGACCGGCGAGGAGGAGATGGTGTAAGAACGCGTTACTTGTTGGCCATCGATTGTCCAGTGGAACGTCAGAAACTGCCCCGGCTTAGCATTAAGCAGTCTTTCGTCTAGAACGTGGAAGCGTAGCGTTTTGGTATCGTGCGTTTGCTGCTCAGTCTGTGACAGCACAAGATGCACTGGGCTCTTCGAGCTTTCGTGGCTGTTTAATGGGATTCGCGGAGCTGGAATCTCCGGAATTTGCGATGACCCTGCAGAAGCGCGTGTTTGATTCCTCTTCTTAAACACCAAGGCACTCTGGACAAGGCACACTGCAACAACCATGCCGGTCGCGAGCCTTAGCCCCAAGCTTCCAGGGTTCGCCGAACGAAGAAGTTCCGAGAACGTGGGGAGGGCCACAAGCACGAACGAAATCACGAAAATGGTTATTCCTAATGGCTTCAGCGACGAATAACTATGCTTGTAACGGCGTGCGATCAATATCTTGACCAGAAGCAGAGGCACGAGGACGAGCACAAGCACAATATGCAAAACCAGGTGTGTAGGCAGATGACCCGTTATCCCCAAACCAGCGAGTCTCTGACTCATGCCGTAGGCCATCATGCAAAGCAGGATCACAAAGAGGTACCCACTCACCCGGTGAGCAGCGATCAAGCGGGTTCTCGTCGTTAGGCTGCGCGACGGCTGAGAAGCCTCCAACATCATGACCACGTTGGCGAGAGCGAGTGCGACAAAGGCGATGCCGGCCACAATAGCTGAAATATTCGACATAGGCTTCGATCCCTCTGCGCTGCTGGCTTGGCTTGCTCACGCCTCATCCTGCCTTCGCTAATTCCACCTGCCGTTCGGTCGACCCGAAGCGGTTTTCCACTCGACTCTCAGCCCGAATGTGCTTCTAGTGACGGTTCTGGGACCTTGTGGAGGAACTTCAAGTCCAGAACAATCGTCGTTTGGTTATCCCCCGCCCGAGCGCCTTGCGGACCGGAGTAATCTTCTCCCAGGGAGCCTGGCATATTACAGTTGTCCACGCGACTTGCTGTAATCAGTGCTCCAGTGCATACGGCCCCGGTATATTCCTCTCCCGCCGGAGATGGCATACAGTCCTTGCTCTGCACGACGGGTGACCAATTCGTTTCTCGTACCGCACTTAGCAGTTCAGGGTCCTCCTCATGGTCGACGCGTGCTGCCCCTACAACCTCCAGCACGCCTTTTGTCTGCTGCACTGCTGGAGTCAAGGATCTCGGTAAATGCGCGGCGCTCTCACTCGGGAATAGAAACATGACTTCGCGAGTTATCTTGTGAATGACAGGATCACGGTACACCGGCCCGGCATGGGCTTCAGGTGGCGTCGCCGCGACGGCGCGCTCCGCGCTAGTCAATGTAAGATCCCCGACGACTTCCAACCTTCCGGCCCCTGTCCTCAGAATGCGCGTGGACTTGAATGTCAGCAGGTTCTGGTCCGTCGAGTTAAGACTGTAGCCCGTCGGCAAAGGACCAGCAGGGCTGAGTATCTTCCCCCAGTTCTCATCCGCAGGATAAATACTTAGATCGAAGAATGAGGCGTCCAGATCGTTTGCGTCTAGTTTTACTTTCCCAGTAACGCGTGCGACTGCAGCGTTCACTGACTCCAAGTTTGCTCTGGAGCTTTGAAATAGTCGGGCATTGGATTTGTTAGAGTCGAGAATCCAGGTGTCGCTAGCAAGGGCTAAAGAAGTAACGCAAAACGCCGCCGACGCAAATGTTATAGCTCGATATCTCATGTTGTATTACTTCCATCCCTCGTCTACAAACGATCTCAAGTAGTGCGACGTGGGCTTCTTGGGTCCCTTCAACGTTTAGCGGACAATTGCGCTCTGTTAGTGGTAACTGAATCGGCCCCGCCTTATTCCAAAAGCTCGGTGAGTTTGTTCGGGATGGACTCCCTGAGAATTGTCCCAGTGTGTGAGGTCCGCACAAAGAGACAACGAGCACGCCTAACGAACATCCCATTCTGAGTGCCGAGGAGGGTTGACCGAACCTTCGGTCTTGAAAATACCGAAGCGGTAGTTCAGTTTCTCATCAGGACATCCTCCGCAGGCTGCCGAGACTCCGGCACAGACTTGAAAGTTGAACAAAGGGCACAGTCCCCAACCAACACGTGAGAGCAATCGGTTGTGCCGGTTCCATGCGCAGCATCGAGTTCTGCGGCGAGTTGAGACTTTAGGCCACGTGCCGCATTCTCGAGTTCAGTCTTTGCCTGCGCCACGTGGCCCAGGATTGTGTGTAGCCGTTTTGGGCCTAGCACCAAGAGCCCGATGAACAGCACAAACAGGATTTCCATGCCAAATCCCACAATTCACCCCTTGGTGGCGTTTTGCTCGTTAGCGACAGTCGTTGTTATGCTGGCCGGCTTCTCTTCGTCGGCTTTCATTGCTGATTTGAAGCCACGGATACCCTCTCCGATTCCTTTGCCCAGCTCGGGAAGCTTCTTAGGTCCGAACACCAGCAAGGCAATTCCGAAAATGATCAGCAGATGCATCGGTTGAAACAGACCTTCTAACATATATGCTCCTCAATTTATCGTCGAAAGACGTGTAAGTAATGCTTGGTTGATGAAAGGCAGGCGCCGCGACCCGTGTATCAGGTGCGGCGCCCCCACTTAAACAACAAGCCATCCGCAAAAAGCGGACAGTTAGGGTTCAGGTTACTACGCCAAGCGCACCGCGGCATCGGCCTCGACAGCCATTGCTTGCACTGTCTTAAAGAACCTCTGGCTTTGGCCGATGAAGAGCCCATCTTGGGTGAAGCTTTTGATCGTCGCCACAGCGCCGCCAAATTTGTCGGTCAGCGGACGAATGATCGAGACCGGTGGAAGGTCGCGCTTGAATTTAGCCGGGACCGGGAAGATCAAGCTGGGCTGAATCAGAGGATTGAGTGGGTCGAAAAAGTTGGGAAACGTCAGTCCGGAAATGGAGTCCGTAAACGGCGCGACATTGGGTTGCACTGCGTTGCCCGAAAAATCGACCCATTCCAGAAAGTGCGCGACCTCATCTCCACCGATGCCAAACATAAGTCTAACCACTTCCAGATCCGTCGCTTTTTGAATCAGGGATGCGTAAAGACTCGAACCGCCTTGCTCGATGTATCCGAAGTGAAAGGCCGCCACGTTCGCGATCGCCTGAATGTGTGCGTTACCGGGAACGCCGAAATTGGGGTCGATAACGCCGAAATCGTCGTCGGTTCTGGGAATGGCGGTAACCCCTTTGAGAGTGATCGCCTGGGGAAAGGTAGCGCCGAGGTCCGGATTAGTCTCGCTGCGGTAGCGAACGTACCAACTCGTATCGACGTCGAGCTTCAAAAGGTTCGTGAGGCGCCCGATGCCCGTTGATCCAGTAGCTGTGCTTCCCGGCAAGGTTCTGAACTCGTCGAAATTGACCGGTTCGGCTCCTCTGGATTCCAGATAGGCATTGAGGAAAGTAGCGTGGCTCACTTCGTCCAGTGTATTGCTGGAGATGTATTGCGGGCCATCGGAATCGAGATTTGACAATGCGAGTTGATAGTTGTTCAACGTTTGGGTCGGGTTCACCTCAATCGGTCCATTCGTTCCGATACCACCGAGTTCCGCATACTGAGTCCAAAGGTCTGCTTCGATCAGTTCTGCGGCCGCCAGAAAACGGAGAATGGCGATATCGCCCTTATTGAGGGAACCGCTTGATTGAGTCTGGCCTTGTGCGCGGGCCAGAGGTCCAGTAGCTAACAAACCGGCGCCCACTGCGGCGCCTCCTGCCAGAAGGCCACCTTTCAGAAAAGAACGGCGGTCTACTGGACGACTGATGCTGTCGGGGTGAAGCTTTTTCTTCATGTTCTGCTCCAATTCCTTTGCTTACGATTTTGTTACAGCAGTACTGTGCGTTAGACGCGAAGATCAACGACGAGATACGCCGAGGATGTCATATGATTGTCAACTCTTGGGGACGCCACGGTGACAAATATCAATGTTGGACAGAGAGTCATGTTGAACATGGACACGCGCCGCCGAGATCTCGACTTTCCCCGGCTGCGACTTCTCGCCTCTGTATGTAAAACTCCGTTAGTCGACCGTTATTCCCGGATTGCGCGCAATATTCCTTGAGATAGAGCGGTCTTGACTCTAGTCGCTCTGCAGACACCTTCTAACTGGCACACGGTTGGGGAGACTGCGGCGGGAGAATCAGTAGAGACCGGAGTAAAGAGACAAAGAGGACGGAAGGAGAGGCGACCACCCTGCGGAGGCCGCCTCCATGAAGCATTCTGATTAGGAGACTCTCTTCACTTCAGAAGATCAGCTTCAAGCCGAAGAGCAGTTGCCGCCGTCCGATGCCGTCGGTATTGACGTTGCCGGCAAACGTGCCGCCGCCGTTCGAATTGAAGGCCGTGCTCTGGAACCTCCCCGTCGCGACGTCGTCCAGAACGGGATCGGGAACACCAAGAAACTGCGTGTTCATGATGTTAAACGCTTGCGCCTGGAACTGAGCCGTCACCCGCTCGTTGATCTTGATGTTCTTGAAGACACCAAGATTGGCGGTGCTGATGGGCTGCCCGCGAAGCGTGTTGCGGCCTACGCCTCCATATGGCGTGCCCAAGACCTGGGCAGCAGTCGGATCGTTGTGAATCCAGTGTGCGCCAGTAATAGGCGTGACGGCGCATTGGTTTTGTCCACCGCCACTTCCAATACATGGGTCTGTGAAACTGACCAGTGTGCCAAGAGGCAGGGCCGTGCCTCCGGCAGTTGGACAGGTTGCAAGAGTTCCGTCGCAATATTGCCCTACCGATGCAATTGGCAAGCTGGCATTGCTCAGGATGGGACGGCAGGCATCAAATGTTCCGCCAAAATCTGCGTTCGGATCGCAGAGGCTGCCGTTTGCGAAACGCTGTATGGCGGTGAAGGGCTGTCCTGATGTGTAGCGGTAGGTGGTGTTAACCTGCCACCCGCCCAGCAGATGCCCAACAAGGCCTTGCTGACCTTTGTAAAACGGCAGATCGTAGACGATTGTCACGCCGACTATATGCGGGAAATCCGTGCCTGAGTTGCCCCGTTCAGGTGCGCCAGGCGCGAACGGATCCTGCGCATATGCCAGGGTGTTGCCGCCAGCAATCGTACTGAAGACCTCACTGGCATTGTCAATCGCCTTGCTGTACGTGTAAGAAGCGGTAGCGCTGACGCCGTGCCACGCGGCGATTCGCAGTTCGCTTTGGAGCCCATTGTAACTGGACGAAGCGGTGTTGGCATACTGAATCACGTTGCTGAAGTTACAGTTGACATTTCCGGCTTGGAAGCCGGGCGCCCCTGACGTTGCGCAGGGCGTCAAGCCGGCGGGGATCACGTTCTGAAACCCAGCCTGGATGAGCGGACCCAGCGCCGGGTTTCCATTCAACTCCTGGAACTCATGGACGGTATGGTTGCCCACATAGCGCACTTCGCCAACGATCCGGCTGGTGAAAGAGTGCTGCAGGCCGAAGTTCCATTGCTCGGAGTAGGGGTTCCGGAAGTTGGAGGGCACCTGCGTTTGGTTAGCAAAGCCGGGGTTTCCCACTGGAGCCAACGGCTGCAGGAATGGGATTACCTGCGTTCCGAAAAACCCGCCGGTAGGCAAGCCCGTAGACTGCCCGCCTACTACCGGCCCCAACGTGGCAAAGTTTACCGAAGGTGCGGAGGTTGCCACATTCAAGAACAGGTTATAGAACGCGGGATCGTAGGCAAGGCGAAAGCCGCCCCGGACGACCGTCTTATCATCGCCGAAGATTTTCGGCGTCCAGGCAAAACCCACCACCGGAGCAAAATTATGCAACTGGTTAGGCACAGACGGCACGGTGGTCTGATTTAGAGGAAGGTTCGTAGACCACAGCGGGAGTGGCCCCGTCTGCTGGGCGACCGACCGTTGGTGCAACAGATTAATGGCCTGTTGATACCAGTCCCATCGCATGCCCAGGTTCAGAGTCAGGTTGCTCTTCACCTTCCAGTCGTCCTGCACATAAAGTCCGAGATCCCACTCCGTGAAGGGAAGGATGGGGCTGCCGAGTGCGATTTGCGTTTCAGAAGGATTGTTAGCAATAAGGTCACTGAAACTCGGGAACACGAATTGCCCATTGTTTAAGGGTAGAAAAACGTTGGGGGAGCGCTGCTGGTCGAGCTCGCCGCCGAACTTGATGGCGTGAGGCCCCTTCAGAAATGACGCATTATCCTGCAACTGGTACACGTTGATGATGCGCCCTTGAGGAAAACCAGGGGCCACGCCAAAGCTCACAGCATCCTGCGCTGCTGATCCGATGAGAGCCACATTGGTGGGGCAATCGGTGGGGGTGTTGGAGTTGCAAGTTGGGAAGGATTGCTCCTGGAAGAATACGCTGGAGCGCGAATAACTGAAGCGCACCTGGTTTACGAATGCATTGCTGAAGTTGCGCGCCCAGTCCAAGCCGATCTGCTGGCTCAGAGCGGGAATGTCTTGAAAGTCACCCACATCGATCCCGTTACCGTCGTTGACGCCGCCATTAAACGTCTTCTGGTAGATGTAGCGGGCAAAAACGTTATCCTTATCGGTCACCTTGAAGTCGACTCTTCCCGTGGCTTCGTAGTCGTTAAATGGGCTGGGTACGAAACGCGAGATGCTGCCGAACTCGATTGGAGTGCAGCCATTCTGGCCGGCGCTTCCAGCAGGGCATGGAAAGGCGAGTCCCGTGGCCCGATTAATCTGGTTCGTCACGAGGATAGCGGCAGGGTTGGGTACGCCATTCTTGGTAATCGGTAGAACTCCGGTGAAGGTCGGATTACCCGCGGTGACCGCATTCGGTCCAATGGTGCTCTCAATCAGCCCAATCGGACTGCCGGGGAAAGCCGCCTGCAGCTGCGCTACGCCTGTTGGTGTAGGCACAAGGTCGGGCGCCGAGGAACTGGGCGAGCCAGCAAAGCGCTGGCGCTCTATGTTGCTGGAACCGAAAAACCAGATTTTGTCTTTCTTGATCGGGCCGCCTACGCTGCCGCCGAAGCGATTGTCCACGAAGCCCGGAACCGTAGGCGCAGTGCAACCCGTTTTGGGAGATACACCCGCTGGGCAAAATCCGAACAAGGGACTCTTCTCCTGATTTTCCAGAGAATCAAAGATCGATCCCTGCCAGAACTCATATCCCGTTCCGTGGAATTGATTCGTACCTGATTTCGTGACGTAGTTCACGACTGCCCCTGTGTTACGGCCGAACTCGGCATCGTAGTTAGTGACCACCTGTACTTCGGCGATGGCGTCCTGGTTACCGAAGGCAATTGAAGGGCCTGCGATTGAGTTATCGTTGTTGCTTTGCCCATCAAGCTGGAAGTTGTTCGAGCGAGCGCGCTCACCGTTTACGGAAATCTCGGCGCCGTTGTTGTTGCTGAAACTGGCATCGCCTGCAGTGGCGACGCCGGGAATAAATAGCGCCAGCGAGTCAAACGTATTCCCCACCGGCAGGCTGCTTACTTTCTCCGCGCTGAAGGTCTCCGAGAGCTGGTCCGTGGTGGATTCGACCAGTGGCGGGGCGCTTTCCACCGTAACTGTTTCTGTGGCCGAGCCCAATTGCAACTTGACGACGGCGAGCGCGGTATCCTTACCTACTTCCACAGAAACATTGTTGGCCTCATAAGGTTGAAAGTTGGCCCCTTCAATGCGAAGGCTGTAGGCTCCGGGCGGCAAATCCCGAAGCGCAACAAGACCTGCTGAATTTGTTTCTGTTTTGAACTCCCGGTTCGTATCGAGCTGCTTGGCGGAAACTTTGGCACCGACCACAACCGCGCCCTGAGGATCCTGTACAACCGCTGAGATGGACCCCGTAACGATTCCCTGAGCAAGAGCAAATATGGACCCGAAGACTATCAGTCCTAGAATCAATACCGAAGCAAATCTAACTCGGAAACTAGCAGTGGACCATTGCTGACCGCCATCTTTCATGTTAATGCTCCAATTTGCCTTATGATTTTGTTCCAGCAGTAACCGTAGACGCAGCCAGCAAGCGACGGGATGCAAGAAAGATGTCATTTGATTGTAAAGTTTGTTGAAATACCCATGACAATCGCACCGGAGTGAGTCGACAACTAACAACGAGGCGCACTCATCTCCAAATGCGTTCTGTCTGTGACTTTGATCTCGCTACATATACAACTCAACTAGTCGCCTTATATTCCACAATTGCATACAAATAGCAGTCTTCGACAAGACGGGCTCTCGAGCAATCTGAGTCGATCGGGTGGATCTTTAGATGGACTGCGAGATTTCCACCCGTGATGAATCGCAACTAGACGGGGCCTGCTGTGCGCTCACGCGTGGAATTCACCATCCATGCCACTCCGATACTGATGGCATAGAGGGCGATCATAGGACAAGCGAACAGGCACATGTTCAGGATGTCAGCGGTGGGTGTGACGATTGCTGCGATAATAAAGATGACCAGGATTGAGTATCGCAGATTACGCACCATCCACCGCGCTGTTATCAGGCGCATCAAAGCCAGAAAGAACACGAGAATCGGCATTTCGAAAATTAGTCCGAGACCGACGATGATGGTCACGAACAGCTTTGTGTATTCTCCAATCGTTATCATGGGCTGGAAGCGTTGTCCGTAACCGATTAGGAAGTCCAGCGACGCCGGATAAACCATCTTGTAACCAAAAAGGCCCCCGGCTACGAACAGAGCAACCGTACTGAATAAGAACGGCATAACATACCGCTTCTCCTTTCGATACAGTCCGGGAGCGATGAACAACCACAATTGATAGAACACAAATGGAGAAGCCGCGAATAGCCCACCTACCAGCGCGACCTCAAGATAGAGATTGAAAGGCTCAGTCGGGTTTAGGTACACCAACCCACCGGCGATCCCGTGGTGATGTAGTGCCCCAATGATGGGTTGCTGCATTAGACCGAAAATACGGTCTGCAAAGGACCAGCATGAAATAAATCCGACGAGTATTCCAAGGACTGAGAAGACGATTCGTTTCCTCAACTCCTCCAGGTGAGCCAGGAGTGACATGGAGTGCGCGCGTCGTGTCTGTCCGGAATCATTTGCATCAGCCATTGAAAGCCTTTTCTGAGCTGCGATCGTTTTGAAAGGCATCGCTGTGGGTGCGCGCCGTCAATTATCCGAGCATCATTCAAGCGTGCGTCCCTGATTAGAGCGTGCGAGAACTTCTCTCGAGTCGGTGGGAGTTCATCTCTTTACTCCCGGCCATCTCCTTGCGCGTCTTGCCGGTCAAGGCAAACCGACATGGATCAGAAGATCGCCCCTGGGCAAGGGCGCACCGAAGTGCGCCCTTGTGGGGCGTTTGCTTTAGTGAATGGAGACGGTTACAGCGGCAGTTTGGCTCAGAGAGCCGGATGTGCCGGTCACCATCACAGTGGTCTGCTGAGACGAGGCCATTGCCGCGTTTGAACTGCTGCCGCCGCATCCCAGGGCAAACAGGGATACGAAAAGCATCAAGCCCAGCAGGCTCATCCACGCAATGCTCTTGCGGGTAAGCCGTTTGCGTTTGCCAGTCGTGAGAAGGGTCCCGAACAGTCCCAGACCAGGCAACAGGGCTATCATGCCGGGCACGCTGTAGCCCGTAGGGGGCGGCGTCGAGACGGCAGAAATAGTCAAGGTGGAGGACGAAGTGCCCCCTGGTGAGATTGTTGAAGGATTGAAAGCACAAGTCAAACCAGCAGGCGCAGTGCAGGTAAGAGTAATCTGACTGTTGAACCCGTCCACCGCCGCAGCGCTGACCATGACGCTAGCCGAACCACCCGGAGCGACGGTCGTGCTCTGGGCCGAGAGGCTCAGAGTGAAACCTGGGGCATTGGCCGCAGCCGCAGGGGTGAGGCTGGCGAACACAGCCGTTGCGCTTCCTCCTGCCGGGAAATTGGGTTGGCCGGCGCTGCCTCCAGCGGTGATATAGAGAGTACCTGCAGTGCCTGGATCATTATTGGCACCGCCGCCTCCTCCAAACACCATGTCCCACAAGCCGGGGTTGACCAACACCTTGCCGGACGAGTTGGAGAGCTGACCTTGAAATTTCCCAGTCGTGTCGAATGCACTAATGGTGCCGTCGCCGAAATTGCCTACGAGGATATCACCGGCGAACGTTCCGAAGCTGGCCGGAGCCTGCACCACGCCCCAGGGCGCGTTAAGATTATTATTCGCGCCGGCAGCGACGAAAGTGCTCACGAACTTGCCCGTTGAATCGAAGATATCCACCTGCCCAACGCCAGCGCCGGGGACGGCATCGTGTTTCGGAGTATCCTGCATCGCGTATGCGACGTAGATCTGGTTACCGATGACGTGGATGCCGTGGGGAGCAAAACCAGCGGGAAGGTTTGGATCGGTGAACGTGCCGCCCAGCGAAGTCAGGCTGAAGTTTGCATCGTAGACGTCTACCTTGCCGCTGTTGAAGTTAGCCGCCAACAGGTTGGTACCGAGCAAGGCCAGGCCTTTGTAAACTGCGCCGCTCGCGGAATTGTCCTTACCGACGATTGCAGTGTTGCTTGACCCGTTCCAGAAGACGACGAGGCCGTCCTCGGTGTCGAAAATGAACGAGCCGCCGCTGAAGTAGGAGCCGCTGCCGTTGGCCACGGTGCCCGTTGGACAACCAGGGCTGCAATTACCATTTGGGTTGCTTGTTGCCCCCGGTATGGTCACGACCAGCCCGGTGTCTTTGTTGCCATTTTGGTCATAGAGCGTGGAGACGCCGCTGTTGTTGTCGGCGATCCAGAAATCTTCTCCGGGAAGAACGGAAATTCCCCAGGGGTTCAACAGTTGAGGGTCTGTGGTGGTGGCTACGCCGGTAACGTTGGAGACCAGGTTGGCCTGGGTATAGCCGGCCTGCTGAGCCCATAACCCCGACGGAATCGTCAACGTCATGAGCAAACCGAATAACAAGAATGCCTTTTTCATGTTGTCCTCCTTAACTTTATTTATGATTTGTACGACGTTGCTGAATACCGTTGTTTTATTTTCTACCGTGAATCTGTTGTTGAGGAATGGAGGGGGAATTCGGGTCGACTAATGTACCTCTTATCCCAGAACTCCCCCCACAACCGTATGAATGCTGATGCGGTCTTCGACTTAGTTGGTGCCACCCGAGGACACGGTACCTTGATCCTTCGTCTGAGCCAGCGCGACCATCGCCTTCGGTAATGCAAAGGTATAGACGCCGCCCGGTGTGTCAGCTTCGGTCAAGAAGTGCTTATCCCCTACAAGCTCGAAGCTCAGCTTCGGCGCCTTAGCGGGAGTTCCATCGACAGCGATGGGGAGAACAATCGCTCCCTGACCATAGCTGCTGATTGCTATGCCTGAATAGGCCTCAAGAGAGAGACGACCAAGCGTGTATGTACCTGCAGGCAGGGTCTTGCCCCCGGCTACGAACTCATACGGAACCTTCACGCGAACTCCCTCGGTGTCCTGACCGTGTGCACTTATGCCTACCCCAAGCAAGCACGTCAGAGTAAGTACAGCTGCGAAATATGATTTCTTCATAAAGTCTCCTTATTGAAATAGTGTTACTTTGTCATTAGTGATAACTGCGATCGCGAGACCATATTCCACACGTTTTTGTCTCGCTCACTTATCGACTGTTTTCACAATGTATGAGAGTTAGACGCGATGGTTAAAGAGTGAGATGCTGATGGGATGTCATTTGATTGTCATCTCTTTGTCGAGATCTGGTAAACATGTGGCGGGAACATCACTGGGAACCAACAAAGGAGAGTACTGCGAGGCGCTTCCTGGCTATAGCGCGAATCAGAAATTGCTGAGGTGGCGGTCGATATTCTAAGTTGCTGCCGGAGTGGTCACCGCGTGCATGTCGGACTCGACAACATTGATCGAGGGTGATCGAGATATTGAGTTGCGCAAGCACTCGGCAAAAAGGCCGAGAATCCGGCCCGTTCGCTTGCCTGAAGGGAATAACTGCGCTCGCGCAGGGAGTGTTCGCTTGCTGAAGTACTTGGTCAGACCTTCGCGAAGCTGCAGCCGAGCTCGCCATAGCCTCGCTTTCACCGCCGTCTCACTCACGCTCAGCACTTCTACCGTCTGATCTATGGTGAGTCCTTCAATATCGCGAAGCACAAAGACTGTCCGCAAGATTGGGCTTAGCTCTTCCAGGCACTTGATCAGGATGTCTCTTAATTCAGACGCCCAGTAGAGCTGTTCGGGATTAGGAGCCCAGTCAGTGACCTCTAATGGAAGCATGTCGTCCCCCGCCTGAAAATCCTCATCCAGGGAGTCCTCTTTTGTGGAGCGTTGCTTTCGCAGCTTCATGAGCGACTGGTTCACAGTGATGCGGATCAGCCAGGTTGAAAACTTGGAACCTTCGCGGAATGCGGCCAAGTTCTGGTAGGCCTTCAAGAAGGCTTCCTGAACCGCGTCCTGGGAATCTTCCCTGTTATGCGTGACGCTTTGAGCGATTCGGAGAAGTTTGCGATCGTAGCGCTTTACGAGTTGCTCGAACGCCGCAACATCTCCATTCTTGGTGGCATGGACAAGGTCCAGATCATCGTTTGCCCCTTCGCGCACTGCGAGTTGAGCCGAGTCTTTAGTCATATTTGTGCACCTGACGGCAAAGCGTTGTTCCGCGACACGCTGCCCATGCCCTCTAGAAATCTGCGCTCACTGCACCACGACTTTGCCGGTCATCTTCGGGTGGATCGTGCAGTAGTAGGGATACGTTCCCGCCTTGGTAAACGTGTAGGAGAATTTCTCATCCGTATCGAGCACCTTGGACTTGAACACACCGTCTGTACTGACCGACGTATGGGGAATGTCGTCAGCGTTTGTCCAGGTAACGGTCGCTCCGACAGGTACCGTGATCGTCTGCGGCCCGAAAACGAAATTATCGATTTTCACTGCCGCGTTTGCCGCGGAGGGCTGATCATTCGCCTTGACGCTCGGCGATACTGCGAACAACAACAGCATCCCGATCAGTACCGGCATCGCCACACCGGCAACCCACATATTGTTCCTATTGTTCCTCATCATTGTTTTGCTTCCTTTCTCGTTCGATGTTCTTGCTTGATTTTTTTTTATGGAACTGGATCTCTTGTCAGTTTTTAGCTACGGACCGAGTCAACCACCGCCAGGGCTTCACCTGCATTTCCTGAAGCCGAAGCGCCCGTGTCCCCGAGTGGTGAATCGACAACTGCGAGGCTGCGACCGCTAACCAGATAGTTCACATCGGTAATACCCAACACGCGCTGCAACTGGTCGGCCGGCACCTTCATAGGTCCAGCTGACGGGGCGGATCCTGGCGCAGGTTGCGGGAAGGCGGTCGACATCGCGGTATGGAACGAAACCTTGCCTTCCACTTTCTGCATGATCTGGTGAATATGTCCGTTCAACACCGTCACGGAACCGAAACGCTTGACGTACGACAGGGCTTGTTCGCTGTCGTCGGTGCCCCAGCCCCAATCGGGATAGATGGTCCACAGTGGAATGTGCGCAAAGAGCACAATAGGAGTGCTGGTCGAGCGGCCCTTGAGATCTTCCTCCAGCCACTCCAGTTGTTCGTGACCGAGCGAACCCATGCCCCCAGCTTTCAAATTGGCGACGTTTACGAGACCGACGAAATGCACTCCTTTGTGATCGAAGCTCGACCACCCTGTGCCCTTCGTACCTTTCCCGTAGCGCTGGAGATATTGGTCGCCGTTGTCGGTCAGCATGTCGTGCTCACCGGGAACAAAGAAGATCTGTTTCGGAGACGCCGCTTTTAACACCTGGTCGAGCGTGTCGAACTCACTCGGCTTCGAGAGCTGACTCAAGTCGCCGGTGTGAATGATGAAATCCGGCGTGTGGGGCATAGCATTGATCTTGTTGATCGCTGTCTGCAGGGTAGCGGTGACGTCCGGGTTGGCCGGCTTGCTGAAACCAATGTGACTGTCGCTGATCTGTACGAAGCTGAAGTCGGCGCCTTTGCCGGCGTCTTTGCCGTTGCCTTTGGCGAAGGCCCGAGACACCGGAATGCCGCCGCTCATGGTCCATACCAGGCCGGTGCCCGCCCAAGCCATGCATTTCAGGAACCCACGACGATCGACTCCGTCGTTGTTAAGGTCTTGCAACTTCTGATCGATGAGATCGTGCTTATTCTCCGCCATTTTCCCCTCCTTGATTTTCCTGCGTTCTGAGTTGATAACTGGCACGAGTCTCTTTTATTCCCGACAAAAGTCGAACGGCGATCATAAATTTGTGAAGAGTATTGGCGGCTCATTCAGCGGGCGGCAGCACAGAACTACCTCACTCTCCACAGTGAAGAAGGTAACCTTAGTGAAGGTTGTGGTTGTCAGCAAGATGTAATCACTGTGTAAAGTTCAGTGAAGATTTTTAGCAATCGTCTGTTGTGGTTCGGACCGACCGCAGTGACGCCGAAGGGATAATCTGTCCAGCAATCTTGTCGCTAGTGGGCACGACGGAGCTCGACCGACTTGTAAGAGTTTGCCCTGCTGATCGGGACCCCTAGCCGGGTGTGTTTACGCCGCTTAGAAAACCGCCCAAATGCCCGGTCACCGCAATAACAGCAACTGCCACAAGCTCAACGATAAGGCGGTAATTCGGCAGAAGGACTGTCCGGCGTCGCGCGCGGAAGTGCACCCACCACACCAGCCAGATCATCACCGTCGAAACACACGCCAGGACGAGGTGCAGCAATAGGATGCCCTTCAGTTTCTGTCCTTCGAGTTGGAACTGCCACGCGAGCAGCCCAGTAGCGAGAACCGGAACAGTCGAAATTGCCGCCATGAGCAGGTTGTAGTATGCCGCGTCTGCCAGGCCTCGGCGCTTCGTCCACTGCGCGATAAAATCGAAAGCCACCGCCATGATGAACAATGCGATTGGAAAATGGATCAGCACGACATGTTGCGCGTGCTTGGCTAAGAACACCGTTTTAGGGTCGAAAGGATTTACCATCGCCATACCTCTTCCAGATTTGCAGCCGCTCTCATCTCAGTCTGAACTCGCACGAGCGGTAAAAAATCCTCACCCCCCGCGAAAGGAGAGGACCAAACGCGCGGGGTGAGGCTCGAACACGCTACGGTAAGTAGTAGCGGAACGAAGTAAAAATCATTCCATCCAGCCCGTGCGGCTCTCCGCCCACCCCCGACCAGGTGTTGCGGTCTACGTAGGAAAACTGCGGTCCCCATTGGATTCGGCCGCGGTTCACTTTTTCTCTCGATCCGTCATAAGGCTTGAACCAAATGCCGAAGGTGCCTTCGATCAGCACGCGTGTGTCAGCCGTGCAGCTCGCAGGGCCAGCAGGAGTGAACCCGTTGTTGACCGTTGGGGCGATTTCAGTGAAGCAGCCGGAATTACTAAATAGGGGCGATCCGTAGCCCACGGACTTCCCGGAGATCGGATCGAAATCCGATGCCCGGCCGGCATACTCAGCGCCTGCGTTCATGTAAATGTCCAACTTTGGCCCGTGCCACTCGAGAGTTCCAAGGGCCTGGTAACTCTTGATCAGATCGAGGGTTCCGTCAGCGTGGATTGAAGCATCAGCAAGGCCGCCGGTACCATAACGGCCCACTCCACTGCCGCCAAAGCCGTGCAAACCGAAGTCGATGTGTTTGTTATCGAACGACCAGCGGGCATTGGCGCCAATGCCGCCGCCGTTTTTCGAGGCGTTGCTGGCTCCGAGAGCGTTCGGGCCGGCAACCGTGCTACCGCCACAGACTGTGGTGGCGCTGGCTACCTCGCCGCAGGGAAACACACGGTCGCGGAACCGGCTGTACACTCCGAACACTTCGTAGTGTCCGAAGCCGGGTTCAAAGGCCAGCTTCGCGATAACATCGGGTGAAGGATTAAACGAGTAGTTGGCGATGTTGGCGCCGGCGCTGGTGGCGGCGGCATTGAAAAGGCCGCCACTGGCGCCGGCGGAACCTAACAGAAAATTGTCACCATTGTTGTGAGTGGTTAAAGTGGCTTGCGGATTTTCTACCGCCACCGCCAACCACGCCTTGTTGTTGAAGCTCTTGGCGAGGCGAAGCCCATATTGCCGTGCCCAGCTGAAACCGACGGTATACTGCGCGTCGATTGTCATGGGAATAGCTTCGGAGCGATTGTCCACACCATGCTTGGTCTCTGTGACCAGGCTCCACATTTGCCCGCCGGTGAAGGTGAAACCATTGTCGAGCGCGACCTGCCCAAAGGCTTGGCGTTGGCGCAGCGAGTAGCTGTTACTCTGATTATTGTTCGAACTCGCGGCCGCCGAGAGGAAGTCGGCCTCCACGTAGCCGGAAAGAGTCGCGCTTTGCAAGCGTCCCCCAGCCAGCATGGAAATACGCGACTGCCGGCCTGAACCAAAGAATTCTGAGAGGCTGCTTTGCGAAGCGCCGGGCACGGTCAGCGAATTGAAGGGAGTGTTTACGTCGGCGGCCAGCGCTCTGGATCGCCGCACGAATTCGGCGGCCAGGAAGCCGCCTGGGGTGATGGTGATGCCTTTGTAATGCAGCGCCAGAGGGCTGTCCAGAGCCGCGTTCACGTTCTTCTGCGTGTCCTGTAACGCCAGAGCCGTGTTGCCCACGGTCCCTTGGAGGCCGCTTACGTCGCTACGGATCGCCGTAATGTTCTGCTCCTCCTGAGTATTTTGCGAAGTTGCGGCCTCGGCGGCTTGTTGCGCCTGTGAAGCCGAACTTTGCACTTGATTCATCCGTTGTTGCAGTTCCTGGATCTGACTGTCGCGGCTTTGTACTTGTTCCACCAAATGCTGAATCTGTTGTTGCTGAGCTTCGATTGACTTCTGCATTTCTGACAACCGAGCTGCCACGGCCTCGGAACTGGACTTCTTGCTCTTGGTGCTGCCCGGTGCGTCACTGCCCTGCCCGGCGGCGAAAGTGCTAGCCACCAGGCACGCCGCCAATGCCACTGTTACCTGCTTCATGTGTGTTTTCTCCTTAATTTTGAGTACATGAACAGGGGCTCCTCACTACTGTCTTCAGGAATTTGTTCAGGCCCGCCTCTGCGAGCGGGTTCCTGGAAACTGCCGCAACTTTCAGCGGCAGGAACTTCATTGAGATAACTGACTTGCTGATTTTTTATTCCAGGCTGGCCTAAATAAAGTTTTCCGGCGGGGGGTTCTATGGCTTGAGAAGTGAATTGCGGCCGCGACGGAGAAGGCTGGAAGGAACCAACTCCGCCGTATCCCGCTAACTCGTTATTGCCCAATTTCTCGCGAAGGGGTCGTACGCACTCGTGCCTCCTCGGGCCCGCTGCCATCCACGCGCAAGAGCATCGCGCTGCCCTTGTCGAGCTTCACAGCTTTGCGGTTGGAGGCCAAAGTGACTTCACCAGGCGCTTCGGTGCGTCCGGATCGGAGGATTCTTAGGTCGCCGAATCCGTACGCGCCGCAGGCATTCACAGAGAAGACCCAAAAGGCTTGCGGTTGGGCTTTGCGGTCAATCGTGACCCGACATGGCGTCGCCAGATCCTGGTCAACATTGGCAAGCACGCCTTGCCTGGTATATTTCCCCACGACCTGCGCTCCCACCATTACAGGATTACCTTCGCCGTAAGAAATCTGGTCGCCTCCGATTTCAATTGTATTGTCGGCATACTCGCTCGAGATAAGCTGGGGCGTTGCGGCAGATACTTCAGACCTTGACGCTACCGCGCGCAGGGTGGTCGTAATCGGAAGGGTCTGGTCGCCAAGTCGGATGTGGTCCAATTGAAATGAGATCTTTGATTCGTCAGATCCTCTTCCAGGAGTGACGACTTCGATCACATGGCCTGTCAGCATGGATCCCTTACGCAGAGACTCTCCCCTGCCCAGCGGTACGTCCTGCATGATAGTCGCGATTATGGCTGTTCCACTTTCGTTCTTGTCCGAGCGCAAGTCAGAATTCAAGCTGACCGGAAGAATGGTGCCCGCCGGAATCCGTTCTGCAGATTGCGTGCTCTGCTGTTGGGCGGGTTGATACTCTTGTTTCAGATCCTGCCCTGTCCCGGCATGCAGGTACATCGGCAGCGTGCACAGCGCTAAGCCAAGCATTTTCAGACTGTTTTTCATTTCGTTCCTCCTCAAGGTGCTAAAGAGCGTGTGGTTCTTCCGCACCAGGATTTCCTCGGTGACTCCAGTTCGCTCTGTGATTCGTTGTTGAAGTTGTGCCTGCGGACTCGCTATTGCCCTGTCTCCTGCGAAGGAGTCGTGCGAGCCTGTGCCACCTCGGGACCGCTGCCACCCACGCGCAACAGCATCGCGCTGCCTTTCTCGATTTTCACCGCTTTGCGGCGGGAAACCAGAGTGACTTCACCAAGCGGCTCGGTGCGTCCGGATTGCAGGATTTTTAGGTCGCCGAATCCGTATGCGCCGCAGGCATCCGGGGCAAAGAGCCAGAATGCTTGCCGAAGGTTGTTAGCGTTGCTTCCCTGCCCGCAGTCGGCGCTTCCTTGGGGACTGGTGTGGATTTGGTCCTCACCGATTTTGACTAGACCCCAGGGAACTTCGGAAACCCCGTCTTCTGACCCTGTCGGAACCTGAGCCGCATCCACTTCAATTGACGACGCCAAAGCTCTGAGGGTCGCGGTGATTGGAACGGTGCGATTCTCAAACCGGACTCCGTCGAATTGAAATGAGATCTTTGATTCGTCAGATCCCCTTCCAGGAGTAGTGGTTTCGACCACATGGCCCGTAACCTTGGATCCTTCACGCAGAATTTTTCCCGCTCCCAGCGGAATGTCCTGCATAAGGGTTAGGGTCATTGTCGCTCGGCTTGCACTCTTGTCCGAACGCAAGCTGGAATTCAAAGTAACGGGAAGAATGGTGCCCGCCGGAATCGGCTCTGCGCCTTGATCCGTTTGTTTGAGATCTTCACCCGTGCCGGCATGCAGCCACATCGGCAGCATGCACAACGCCAAGCCAAGCATTCGCAGATTGTTCTTCATTTTGTCCCTCTTAAGGAATTGCTAAAGAGCACGTGGTTCTTCCGCACCAGCATTCCCTCGGTGACTCCAGTTCGCTCTCTGACTCGCTGTGTAGAACCGGTGGCACTCGGTTTTATTCCGCGGTATTTTTGGCGGGATGTGGGAATAAAACAATCGTCCGCTGGTTTACCCTTGTGTGCATCTCGGAGAGAGCCTGCCCTCGGAGCCGTTCGAGCAATTAGCCATGCCTGACTTCGAGCGGCTTTGTAACTTTGCTTGCTGGCTGACACATGACCGGCAAGAGGCCGAGGATCTTGTACAGAAAACGTACGCCAAAGCACTTAAGTGTTCTTATTCGTTCCAGCCGGGCGAATTTTCGCGCGTGGATCTACCGGATCTCCACCACTTTCAAGATCCCGATGGGCACGGTGATGTCACGTTGGTCCCGTGCTAGAAAGCGCTACGCGGGGGCTTGCAGCACCAGTTTGCAAATAAGGATGAACTAAAACGGTGACCTATGGTTTGTGAGTCTTGGAAGGCCGAACTCGACACTTACCTCGACGGTGAGGTTCCAGGGGAAGATATGTGCACCTTCGACGCTCATGTGCGCAGCTGCCCCTCTTGCTCGGCGGACGCCCTTACGCGCGTACAGATGAAGCGCGCAATTCAAGCCGCTGGGAGGCGTTTCACTCCCAGTGCTGAGTTCCGGAAGCGGATACAGCAGAAGATCGTTGCAAAACCCCGGCGCAGTTTTGGTCTGGGATGGACGTTCGCTGCCGCAGTCGCCGTCATTCTCGTGGCCGGGACGTTGACCGGGGCCTATCTGGGAACTCGATCCGGCAGAGATCAGGTTTTTAGCGAGATCGCTGACTTGCACGTGGCAACCCTGGCCAGTTCATCTCCGGTGGATGTGATCTCTACCGATCGGCATACGGTGAAGCCCTGGTTCCAGGGAAAAATCCCCTTCGCCTTTAATCTGCCGGAACTCCAGAACACAGAGTTCTCTCTGCTGGGGGGTCGGATGACTTATCTTGATCAAACGCCCGGCGCACACCTCATTTACGACATGCGGAAGCACCATATTTCCGTGTTCGTGTTTCAGGAACGCTCGTTGCCGGCCAAGTTGGACCACAATTCTCTTTCGCCTAAGCAACAACCGTTCAACCTGGAAACATGGAGTCAGGGCGGGCTTCGCTATTTTGTGGTCGGTGACGCGAGTTCTGCGGACATCGATGGTCTTGCGAAACTGTTTAAAGCCGCGTCATAGATGTGAAGTCGGTAATTCTCATGCTTTGCACGATTTTTCAGGATTCGACCCCCGCTTAAGGCAGAAACTTATAGCCCCGACCGTGTACTGTGAGAAAGTGTAGCGGGTGTGAAGGGTCGCCCTCGAGTTTCTGTCGTAGTCTCAGCATGTGGTTGTCCACTGTTCGCGTGGAAGGGTAGTGCTGATAACCCCAAACTTCGTTGAGAAGTTCATCCCGCGAGATCACCCGTTGGGCGTTTTTTGCCATGAACTTCAGTGTCTTGAATTCCTTTGGAGTAACTGCGACTTTCTCGCCACCACGAGTGATCTCAGTCTTGTAAAAGTCCACTGTCACGTCCGCAAAGAAATACACGTCTGCGTCCTCCGGACTGGAGCGCGATGCACGCCTGATTAACGCGCGAAAACGCGCAATAAGCTCCCGTGGGCTGAACGGTATGGTCATATAATCGTCGGCACCCATTTCCAGAAGAAGGACCTTGTCCGCAACCTTCGAACTCGCGCTAAGGATCACCAGGGGAAGATCGGGAACTAAGTTCGCAATCTCCCGGCAAAGGTCACACCCCGAAGATCCGGGGCGTGGTAGATCGAGGATCACTGCCGAGGGCAGTCGTTGGTGAAGCATTTCAAGGCAAGCCGCCCCTTCTGGGATAACATCGACCTCATATCCTTCCAGGGAGAAAAGTCGACGCAGAATCCTCTGCAGAGCACGATCGCGCCCAACCAGCGCAATCCGGTCTGTTGTTACAGGTCGCAGTTCGGAGATTGGAGTGTTCGAGGTTGCTGCCAAGGTGGTGGCTGCCATAAGCTTTCCCCCTTCCTATTCTTCTTCCTAATGCGCCTCAACCTGACAAGACAATTCTCTCGGTAGTGGTACGGAGGAAGCACTAAGGAGTGACTTGCGAACCGACTTCCGGGCTCTGGCCAGACGCGACATCACGGTTCCCATCGGGATCGATAGTATTTCCGCGATCTCTTGATATGACATTTCCTCTACTTCACAAAGAAGGAGGGTCTCGCGGTAATGCACCGGCAGATCGTCGATAGCACGCTGCACTAGTTCGGAATTAAAGCGATTCATTAGAATCGTTTCGGGAGTTTCCGTATCAACCGCCAGTTCAGGTCCGTCCTCGTCAGAGTCCATCGCTACCGTCATGCGGCGCTCGAGTTTTGAGCATGAGCTTAGGAAGTTGTTTCTCAGGATTCGAAACATCCATGCCCGGAAATTGGTGCCCGGCTGGAACGATGGGAAACTCCGTAAAGCCTTGAGATAGGTCTCTTGTACGAGATCCTCTGCATCGCTCGCATCGTGCGCCAGCCAGCAAGCGAAGTTGTAAAGGGCATCGAACAGGGGAGTGGCTAGCTCTTCGAACCCCGCCAACGGTTGATCGCCCTGGGAGGACGAAGCCCCGAATCGGACCATCTCTTGTGAGCCAAGTCCAACCAGCATCATTGGCCTTCTCCTGAATCAGCTCGAACCCCGGTCGCAGCCCACTCTGACGCACAGTCGTTACGCCGTCAATTAACTGAGGGCTTTTTCGACATATCCCGCTCATTGCCTGCTAACTAGTTGATGGATAATGAGTTAGATCCGCGTATATCCTGAATCCGGAAGCCTCCTGGGGGCGAAGTGCTAGACTTCTGTGCGAGCCCAAATCCGCTATGGAACCCTTAAGGCCCAACTCCGTCGTACGATTCGGAACCTATGAGGTTTCCTTCCAGTCGGGCGATGTGCGCAAATCGGGTCTGAGAATCAGAGTGCAGCAGCAGCCGATGAAATTGCTGGAGATATTGCTTGAGCATCCGGGGGAAATTGTCACCCGGGAGGAATTGCGGAGCCGAGTCTGGCCAAATGAAAGTTTTGGTGATTTCGATCAGGCCCTCAATATCTCCATTGGGAAGCTGCGGAGTGCCCTGGGGGACTCGGCCGAGAATCCGCGATTCATCGAGACTCTTCCGAAACGCGGCTATCGTTTTATTGCAGACGTGTCGGTCATCGATGCAGACGCCCGTCCAAGAAGGCAAGAACCTCTATCTGGAGACCTGCCGACTACGGACCCTGGGCTTAAGATCAAGGACGTTGGATCGGCGGTTGCGCCCAAACGCCGGCTGTGGCCGACTCGTTCGGTCATCGGCGCCTTGGCGCTCATCATTATTATTACTATTATTACTTTGTCGATTCTCTCCGTTTGGAGACTTCGTTCGCGGGCTCCCGCTTCCGCGGGCATCCGATCCATAGCAGTGCTTCCGCTGGAGAACCTTTCTGGCGACGCTTCCCAGAGTTACTTCGCCGACGGCATGACCGATGAATTGATCACTGACCTGGCCCAGATCAGTGCTTTACGCGTAATCTCCCGCACCTCCGTAATGGTTTACAAAGGAGCACGCAAGCCTCTGCCGCAGATCGCACGCGAACTGAACGTGGATGCCGTGGTAGAAGGTACCGTACTCCGCTCCGGCGACCAGGTCCGTATCACGGCGCAATTGATCGAGGCCGCTACGGACAAGCACTTATGGTCCCAGAGCTATGAGGGTGAGTTGCGAGACACGTTGGCGCTCCAGAACCGCGTGGCTAGCGCTATTGCAGATCAAATTCGGATCAACTTGACACCGCAGGAACAGGCTGCCCTCAAGAACGTAAAGGTTGTTAATCCGGACGCTTACGAGTCCTATCTCAAAGGGCGCTACTTCTGGAACAAGCGAACGGCAGACGGTTTGAAGGTCGCCCTGGCATATTTCAAGCAGGCGATCGAAGAGGATCCGAAATACGCCCAAGCTTATTCTGGCTTAGCCGACACCTATGCTTTGTTGGGGGACTGGCAGTACGCTGTGATGACTCCCAAAGAAGCGTTCCCCAAAGCCAAGGCGGCGGCGATCAAGGCTCTGGAGTTGGACAACACGCTCGGCGAAGCTCACAACTCGCTCGCCTTCGTACTGGATGGCTTCGACTGGGATTTTGACTCTGCCGGGAAGGAATTTCAGCGGGGCATCGAACTAAGCCCCGGCTACGCAACCGCTCACCATTGGTACGCTTGGCACGTGAGTCTTCTGGGTCGGTATGACGAGGCAATTGCGGAAATGAGAAAAGCGCAAAACCTGGATCCCCTGTCTCTTATCATTAATGCCGATTTGGCAGAGGTTCTTGTCCTTGCGCACTCTTATGAAGAATCCATACAACAGAGCCGCAAGACGATCGAAATGGACCCTAATTTCGCTCTCGCCCATAATCAGCTCGCCCAGGCATACCTGCAAAAACACATGTACGATGAAGCCGTTGCAGAACTTCAACAAGCGGTGAAGCTTTCTGGGAATAGCCCGACCTGCATGGCTAATCTTGCTCGCGCCTACGTCGCATCTGGCAAGAGGAACGAAGCGGTAAAGCTGCTGGGCGATCTGAAGAAGCGCTCAAACCCTGGTTATTCGAATGCTTCAGAGATCGCCATGATCTATGCATCTCTCGGAGATACAGATCAAGCCATGAATTGGCTCGAAAAAGGCTACGAAGAGCGATTTAACCCCGGCGTCCTGCTGCGGCCGGGGTTCGATCCTCTCCGCTCGGATCCGCGCTTCCAAAACCTTCTGCGCCGCATTGGCCTTCCCGGGTAAGATCTCCGTTTCTTGTGCAGTTACCGAGACTTGGGTAAACGGACGATCACTTTATTTCCAATGGAAGCCTGATGGTCGTTTGTGGTCCCAAAAAGGACTGTCGGCGCCTTAACAGCCGTACCTGTAAGGGTTCTCCAAAGGAGGACCCGCCGGGCCGATTAGCCAGTTCTTGGTCTGGGTTGGGGGGCCATTTGGTCGAGGGCTCGGACGCAAATCCCTCACATCTTCGATGTAGACACGCAGAATCTCAGCCACGCTCCATGCCTGGGCAATACATCCGCAGGGACGATGGGGCGCATCACCTTCGAAGATTTCTGAGATGTGTCCTAATCCTGCTTCCGCAACGTGAAACTGTAGGCAAGACAGCCAGGTTTGCGCTTGACGCCTGGCTTCTTCCGTTCGTCCGTTCACCTTCAGGTACGCAGTGATGAACGGTCCTAGCAGCCACGGCCAAACAGTTCCCTGATGGTAGGCTCCATCGCGCTCTCTGGGAGGGCCGGCGTAACGTCCGCGATATTGCGGGTCGCTCGGCGCGAGCGTGCGAAGCCCGACAGGAGTGAGCAGATGCTGCTGAACTTTCTCCACTACTTTTCGGGCTCGGTCCCACGGCAAGATAATGTGTGACAGGCTCGCTGCAAAAATCTGGTTGGGGCGTATGGACGGATCAGGTAAACTTCCGTTTACAACGTCGTACAGACAACCAAGGTCTTCGTTCCAAAAAAGCCTGTTGAAACTCCAGTGAGCGACCGCGGCCATGAGGCGATAGCGCCTTTGCGCCGGCTCATCCCGCAGGCTGCGAGCTAGGTCTTCCATAATGCACAGAGCGTTGTACCAGAGAGCTTGAATTTCAACTGGCTTACCATAACGCGGCGTTACCACCCAATCGCCGATCTTCGCGTCCATCCATGTGAGCTGGATTCCGGGTTCACCGGAGGCCAGCAAGCCGCTGTCATCCACTTTGATTCCGTAGCGCGTGCCCCGCACATGCCAGGAGATGACGTCAGCAAATACGGTGTATAGTTCGTCGCGAACGAACTCCAAATCGCCCGTGTATGCGAGGTAAGCGCGAGCCGCTTCGAAAAACCAGAGAGCCGCGTCAACCGTGTTGTATTCAGGAGTTTCGCCCGCGTCAGGGAAACGGTTCGGCAACATGCCCTGATCCACGTGCTTTGCGAAGGTGCGCAGGATACTACGCGCGACCTCATACTTGCCGGTCGGCAACGTGAGGCCTGGCAGGGCGATCATGGTGTCGCGGCCCCAGTCGCCGAACCAGTGATAGCCTGCGATCACGGTTTTCTCGCCTCCCCGAGAAACCACGTATTGATCTGACGCTGCGGTGAGGCTTTGGGCAAAGCTATCCTCGATTGACGATGTCACGACCGCTTTTTTTCGACGTGTAATCTCCATTTGCCTATATTGATCCGCTTGGTCAACATCGCGCCGTTCGGTGGAAGCGACCATCGATGCATGGCGGCGCAAGTGCAGATCGAAACGCAATACAAGAGGATTGAAAAGATCTTCAGAACAATCGAGCCCGCGCTCCCGTTCGACTTCATATTCAAAATTGCGATACCAATCGCCTGTTTTCTGTAAGTCGATGGCGTCGTGCGCCAGGTGCAGGGTAGGCAATCCTCGATAAGGAGTAAGGCTCGCCAGGCCGGAGCGTTCTTGCACTGCTGAGTCGATGGCGTCGTTTTCGTGAGTGGTGCTGTGGTAGTCGCGGAAGGCAATCAACGGACGGATTTCTAGACAGAGCTTTTTGGACATCTCAGGACAATTAACCTTCCTCAATTCATACTGGATTACCGTGCTGTTTTCGCCGTGAATCATGAACACCGACTTCTCGATCTCGATGCCCTCTATTTCATACGTAAACACCGGAAACGGGTCCAGGCGAAACTGGGTAAGATAGTGAAAACCCTGCGGGTGAATTACACCGGGATAGCGATTGGCCGATAAATCGAAGCGTCTTCCCTCGATAAACAGACTCTCTTCGAGTTTCGAGAGGAGAACCGTCCGGCCGACAGGTGCCTTGGTTGCAGCCACTAAGAGTCCGTGGTAACGACGCGTGTTCAAACCAATGATTGTCGACGACGCAAAGCCACCGAGTCCATTGGTTTCGAGCCACTCTCGGCTGAGAGCAGATTCCAGGGCATTCCACGTTTCCCGTTTGAACTTAATCATAATTCGTTCTTGCCTTGGGGGCGCGATAAGTGTCTATGTCCCGACGTAAGGGCGAGTCTATGTACGGACAGGGGCATGGTCTGTCAATTCAATTGCGCTATCGGGCACAGGGGCAACCGGTGACCCCGTTTTCTCGTGTTCGCCGAACTCCCTGCTGCTCTGTTGGATCAACTTGGTGACCAAACCGGTCCATCCGGTTTGATGACTGGCGCCCACTCCGGAACCAGAGTCGCCGTGGAAATACTCGTGAAAGAGAATCAAGTCGCGCCAATGAGGGTCCACCTGGAATTTTTCCAGGTTGCCGAATACCGGACGGCGGCCATTTTCGTCACGAAGAAAGATGTTTGTCATGCGACGTGACAGCTCACCCGCCACCTCCGACAACGTCTTCATGTTTCCGGATCCAGTCGGGAACTCGACTTTGAAGTCGTTACCGAAATAGTGGTGGAATCTTTGCAAGGATTCAACCAGCAGAAAATTCAGAGGGAACCAAATCGGACCCCGCCAATTCGAATTACCTCCGAAAACTCCGGTCGACGACTCGCCCGGCTCATAATCCACCCGATGCTCGGTTCCGTTGACGTTTAGAACGTAAGGATTCTCCCGATGAATCTGAGACAGGGCGCGAACTCCGTACGGCGATAGAAACTCATGCTCGTCCAGCATGTACTTGAGAATCCGGCGAAGCTGGCCAGGATCTGCGATCGACAGCAACCGGCGTTCCCCCCTCCCCTCGGTGCGCATGCTGGCGAGATTCTCCGTGAGATCGGGACGGTTATCGATGAACCATTTCAGGCGCCGCTTGAAGTCGGGCAGGCGATCGAGCACTTCTGGTTCCAGGGTTTCGACGGCAAACAACGGGATTAGTCCCACCATGGAGCGGATCTTCATCGGGAATTGCGCGCTGTCAGGCAACTTCAACACGTCATAGAAGAAGCCGTCTTCTTCGTTCCAAAGTCCAACGCGGTCGCCACCGCGATGGCTCATGGCATTTGCAATGTAGATAAAGTGTTCCCAGAATTTGCTGGCCAGGTCTTCATAGCAGGATTCGTGCTTGGCCAGTTCCAGGGCGATGGCGAGGAGATTCAGAGTGTACATGGCCATCCAACTGGTTCCGTCGGACTGCTGTAGGTACCCGCCGGTAGGCAGGGGAGCGCTGCGATCGAATACTCCGATGTTGTCCAGCCCGAGAAATCCGCCTTGGAAAATATTCATGCCCTCGGCATCTTTTCGGTTCACCCACCAGGTGAAGTTCAACATCAACTTGTGGAAGATACGTTTCAAGAAATCACGGTCGCTCTTGCCTGTTTGCTTCTTATCGATTTTGTAGACGCGCCATGCGGCCCATGCATGCACCGGCGGATTGACATCGCTAAAAGCCCATTCATAAGCGGGTATCTGCCCGTTGGGATGCATGTACCACTCGCGAAGCATCAACGTGAGCTGCTCTTTGGCGAAGTCCGGATCGACAAGGGCGAGGGGAACGCAGTGGAACGCCAGGTCCCAAGCCGCATACCATGGGTACTCCCACTTGTCAGGCATGGAAATCACATCTGCGTTGTACACGTGGGTCCACTGATGATTGCGTCCGCTTTGGCGCTCCTGTGGAGGGGATGGGGTTCCGGGGTCTCCTTGGAGCCAATCCTTGACTACATAGTGATAGAACTGTTTGGACCAGAGCATTCCCGCAAAACCCTGGCGCATGACGTTTTGGGCGTCTGCGGAGAGATCCTGAGGAATCACTGTTGCATAAAATTCATCGGCTTCGTCCTTACGAAGCGAAAACGTTTTATCGAAGGCAGCAAACGCGTTCGTTTCTTTGAAGTCCGAGTCGGCAAGTCGCATCCTTATTACCTCTG
>Ga0206878_10088_pt2 | contig 30962 bp, 25 predicted proteins | sample Alteio_BWOrgCont_8_FD_152621 | JGI IMG/M metagenome (GOLD analysis project Ga0206878, IMG submission 152621) | Enriched cells from forest soil in Barre Woods Harvard Forest LTER site, Petersham, Massachusetts, United States -... | ecosystem: Environmental > Terrestrial > Soil > Temperate forest >... | reverse complement strand
GTATTTCCGGCTGCCGGTAGCGCCATATTTTTTGCAGCAGCTTTATTTCATATGGATAACTGTACAGGTTAACCTTGTAGCGCAAGCCAGCTATTGCCTGTATGGCTTTTCTTTTTATTAAATTGAGGCGAATGTCGGTTACCGTTGGATAAACGCCGTTCAGTACCGTTTCAAAATTTCTTATCTTATCAATCATCTCCGGTGTTAACCAGGGCGTAAGTGGATTTTTCCGGAGATCGAAGCTTTCCCAGGCGGGGCTTATCCAGTCTTCCAGTGTTTGCGGGAACTCAAACCCACTCTCCAGCACCTGTTTATACATCTCCGATCCTTCTGTTGGCACCGGGCTGTAGGTATAAATAATGATCTCTGTCCGCGGGTTTACGTGTTTTACCTTCTTAATAAAATCTATTTCGAAATCAATTTGCGCCTGCACCTTTTCGGGCGTAGGCGCCGGGGTGCCCAGCACAAATGAATATTCAGGAATAATGTCGAACTTTTTCAGCCGGGCGGCAAATTCCAGTATCTGGCTGCCCGTTTGTGTTCCGCCTTTATCCATTTGTTCCAAAACGGCATCGTTGCCACTTTCGGCGCCAAAAAATATGATCTTACAGCCCGCCTCGCGGATGGCGGCTAACGATGAGTCTTTAAATTTACTCATCGTATCTATCCGGGCCATTCCCCACCAGGTCATGTTTTCGTCTTTTATCAATCTCGAAAACTCAACGGCCCTCTTCTCTGATACAAAAAAGTTATTATCATGAAATTCTATCGAATCTGCGCCCCATTTATCCTTAATATATTTTACATCGTTATAAACGTGCTGCGCCGATTTCCCCTTCCAGCGTGCTTCGTAAATAGGCACTACCGCGCAAAACGAACAGGTAAAAGGGCAGCCGATACTGGAGTGGTAAGCCAGCGTTTTTTCGCCGAGATAAGTTTTTCCTAAAAACTTGGTGATGGGGTAAAACTCGTTTAGTTTATCATAAGGCAGCGGCGGCAACGAATCCTGGTCTATCAGGTCTTCTTTTGCGGTTTTAAAGATCTTCCCATCACGGCTATCTTTATAGATCAGGTTTTTAATGAACTCAAAGGGCAGGTCGTTTTCCAAAGCATCTACCAGGTTGGGGAATGCATGATCGCCGGGACCGTTGATGATAAAATCGACATAACCCGAATAAAGCACAGCATTGGCATGATTGGATGGAAAATATCCACCCCAAACCATAGTAACGCCGGGGTACTTTTGCTTAATGGCTTTCGATGCTATTATAGCTTGTTTTAACTGGGGGCCGGGCATTACGGTAAACCCAAGGTATTTAAACTCACCCGTTTTTAAATAGCTTTCTATCTTTTTTATGGGGTCGGCTTCACAGTTACCATCAACAATAGCCCACTCGTATTTCCCATCAACCGCAGCAGCAATATTTAAAATAGAATTTGGTATCCTGTATTTATTATTGGAGCTTTTGGGGTTGAACAGTATTATTTTATTCATGTTAGCTTTTAAACTTAAAAAATAGACCAGGCCGCACCTTGGGGCCAGGCTCACTCAGACAACAAAGCCCCCGCCGATCCCCTCCAAAACGAGGCTTCCGACGACCTGTATTTTGGAGAGGATGGTTGGGGCTGTCCCCGCATACCGGCGGGGCTCAACCCACCGGTATTTTTCACCCACATGAGCGGGGACAACAATAAACAACAAACCCAATTCACAAATTCAAACAAATTGCTCTTAGTAAATACGCCCCGAAAAATTGAAGGGTTGCCTGCATAGGGAAATAATGTTAACGGAGCAACCTTTAAAGCAGGCGCCCCGTAATTCCTTCGAACCCCAATTTTATTGTGCAATACTCATTTATAAAAACTTGATCCAATCTTTAAAAAAATATATCAGCCAGCACCTGTTTACCCCGCACATAAAGGAACGTGGGGTTGTTGAGGCATACGACCTTTGGGCAGCTAATTATGATTCCCAGCCGGGCAACCTGATGCTGGACCTGGATGAACTGTTATTTTTGGCCCTGCTCAAAAATATTTCCTTAAGCGGCAAAAGTATAGCCGACATTGGCTGTGGTACAGGCAGGCATTGGCAAAAGATAATGGAACAAAAACCATCGGGTCTGACCGGGTTTGACGTTTCACCGGGAATGCTTAACAAATTGAAGGAAAAGTACCCGGACGCAAAGACCAGCGTGATCACCGATAACCGTTTTTCGGACATTGCAGATTACACTTATGATGTGATCCTTTCGACCTTAACTGTTGCCCATATCCAAAATATAGAGGAAGCGCTGGAAGCCTGGTGCAGGATACTAAAATACCAGGGCGATATTATCATTACCGATTTTCATCCCGATTCGTTGGCCTTTGGCGGTAAGCGGACGTTCAGGCACCAGAACACACAAGTTGCGGTACAGAATTTTGTTCATTCAGTGGCGGTAATTAAAAGCATTATGCTTAGAAACGATTTTGAGGTAGTTTGGGAGGATGAAAAAATAGTTGATGAAACTGTAAAGCACTACTACCAGGAGCAGAATGCCCTGCACGTTTACGATAAATTTGAAGGCCTCCCGGTTATTTACGGGATCCACTTCCGGAGGTTGTAATGATCCTGAATAATTTAACAATGGCCGGCACCGACGAACCTGTTCATATCAGGATAGCTGATAGTAAAATAACAGCCGTGTCTAACTCTGCTATTGTCGATAGTGCCGATGCACTTACTTTAACTTTTGACAAAGCCATCGTATTCCCCGGCCTTATTAATTCGCACGATCACCTTGACTTTAACCTCTTCCCCCAATTTGGCGACGGTATTTACAGTAATTACACCGATTGGGGCAATCATATCCATAAAAAATACAAAGACGACATAGCGGCGATATTAACTATACCCACGGCATTGCGGGCAGAATGGGGCGTTTTTAAAAACCTGCTTTGCGGGGTTACCACAGTTGTTGACCATGGTGAGCCGGCAGGTTTGACAGACTCCCCGGTAACCATTTTTGATAAAACGCAATGCCTGCATTCAATACACTTTCAAAAAAGGTGGCGACTCAGGTTGAACAATCCCTTTAAAATAAATATCCCGGTTAATATACATGTTGGCGAGGGCGACGATTGGCTTGCTTTTAGCGAGATTGATCAATTGATCCGATGGAATTTACTGGGTCGAAAACTTATAGGTGTACATGGCGTGGCCATGACCGAAGATCAGGCGGAAAAATTCAAGGCGATTGTATGGTGTCCGCAGTCCAACTATTTTTTGCTGGGAAAAACCGCACGCATAAGCCTTTTGAAAAAGCATACCAAAATATTATTCGGCACCGATTCAACCTTGACGGGCAGCTGGGATATATGGGAACACGTGCGCCAGGCACGGCAAACGGCGGCGCTTAGCGACGAGGCGCTATATCAAACGCTTAATCAAAACGCCGCAAAAACCTGGGAATTAAATTGCGGAGAATTAAAGGCCGGGAATGATGCCGATATAACCATAGCCAGGGTAAAAAAGCACACCGCCGGGTTCGACTCTTTTTTTGAGATCCGGCCCGCCGACATATTGCTGGTTATACACCTCGGGCGGATTTGCCTGTTTGACGAAAGCCTGCAGGTACAACTAAGCACCATTGACCACAGCGCTTACAGTAAAGTGTATATAAATGGCGCATGTAAATATGTGCAGGGCAATTTACCCGGTTTAATGGACCGGATAAGGGAATATTACCCGGCTGCGCTTTTTCCCGTGTGTACCGTAAAAGCAGCCTAAATGAGTTTCCCACGACAGATACGATCAAAACTGTACCGCGAAGGTAAATACCTGCTTAGGGATGCGGGCCATAAACTGGGCTTTTATAATGGCTTTTATAAGGGCGCAAGAGGTAGCAGGATCATGATCTACCATGGTATCTGCCAACGAAACCACACCCGGTTTAACCCCATCTTTTTAAAACTGAAAACGTTTGAAGATCACCTCAAATTCTATAAAAAACACTTCAATGTTATTTCGCTTGATGACTATTACGCACAAAACTTTAGCGACGACAAGTTTAATATTTGCCTGACGTTCGACGACGGCTTTGCTAATAATTATAAATACGTACTGCCGCTGCTGGAAAAATACCAGCTGCCCGCTACATTTTTTATTACCGCCATACGCGCCGTGGGCTATGATATTTTGTGGAATGATTTTTTAGGCATAGTAAGCAAATATGGTCCCGAAAAACTGGTTTATAAGAACAGGCCTTATCAGAAGAATGAATTCGACAAGTATGTTTCGGTAAAAGATGGGAGGAGCCTGGTGGAAAAACTGCGCAACAGCGGCTTTGCCGAAAAAGCGGAAATGATGAATTTACTTTACGGGATAGCACCTTTTAAATCGAACAAGGGGGATGAAGACTATTGGCTGCAAATGACCACAAGAGAGATCAGGAAGTTGGCGGATTCGCCTTTGGTGACCATAGGCTCGCATGGCTATTATCACAACGACCTGGCCAACATAAAGATCAGCGACACGGCCGAAGAGCTGATATTATCAAAACAATACCTGGAAAATGTTAGCCGCAAAAAAATAAAAAGCTTTGCATTTCCGTATGGGTCTTACACGCCCGAGGTAATTAAGGCTGCAAAAGGTGCCGGTTACAAACAATTGCTGGCTACTGACTTCTGTTCCCCGGGCGACCATAATGACCCCGCCATGCGCGAAAGGTTTACAGTTAACCCTTTTATTTCCACCGGCAACCAAATGTACGCCACAATAACCCGGAAGTATGAAAAACATTGAGGAAACCCCGGAGTATGTGATAGAGAAGCTGTGCGAAACCAACATAGCTGATGTGGAAAAGCTGCATACAGCGGTATATGACACAGTGCCGGCGCGTAATTTATTTTTGATGAAGTATGATACCGCTTTTACCGGGGTAAAACACATTGGCTTTATAGCGTACGACCAGCGGGGCCAGCCAGCAGCATTTTACTGCGTTATACCTTGTTTCATCCGGTTTAAGGATAAAATAGTATTGTCGGCGCAATCGGCGGATACTATGACACATCCCGATCATCGTTTTAAGGGGCTTTTTGTGGAGCTGGCCCTGCGCACTTTTCAGCTTTGCGAAACAGCTGGTATTCAATTTGTGTTTGGCTTTCCGAACCAAAACTCCTTACCCGGTTTCGTTAATAAATTAGGGTGGGAAACAACCGAGCGGATGGACTGCTTTATTATCCGCAGCGTAATTTTCCCCTGGAAAAAGATATTTTATAAATTCCCGGTTTTGAAAAACAGGCTTGCCGCTTACCAGCAAGGCGTATTAAAAAACCATGCTGTTAACCAGCAGGGGCTATCCAATTCGGTATTCGAAGACGGCTTTGCGGGGGTGTATCGCGACCATCACTTCCGCAAGTATAAAACCTATCACCAAAGCCATGTTATAAAACTTGGCAATGCTCTTTTGTGGGTAAAAATAAACAGTGTGCTTTTGATCGGCGATATACTGGTAAAACCCGGAGAATTTGAAGGAATGCTATACCGGCTGAAAAGCCTCGCTTCGAAGCTGGGAATAAGGGAAATACACTTTCACGCCAGTCCGGGTACTACATTGCATAAATTGTTCGCCAGGGACTATCAGCCGATACCATCCTTCCCGGTAATATTTAAAAGCCTGGGTGAGCATGCGGCGCTGGAGACCGTTAAATTTACCTCGGCAGATATTGATACTTTTTGATGATAACTAATTGTAAATGTGATTATTGTGTGAACTCCCCTCTTGAGAGGGGGCGCGTTGGAATGTGTGGTGGCGGGGGTGTGTTCGCCGGTATGCTTGCTAACACACCCCTTCACCCCTCTCATCCCGATAGCTATTGGGAGGGGAGTCGCACGGCCCTGGCTTTAAAATCCACCTCTTTTTTAATTTTCAATCACTAAACACGTTATTTAAACTATGAACCCCATAAGGAAAATATTTTTCAAAGACCCGGTGATAAAAACATTTTTTATTACCCGGCTGAAGCAAAGCGAGATAGAAGAAACCGTTTTTTTGAAGAAGGGCGATACATCTATCGATATTACCGGGCACCATTCTATGATATGCCTCGACCCATTTTGCGTAGCGGTTTGGCTATCTGACGATGTAGCAGGGCTACCCAGCCTCGAGGACGTTAAACTGCAATTCAAAAAAGGAAACAAGCTTAACGCCTCTTTAACGGTTTCTCTTATTGAAAAAATAAAGACAGAAAAGGGCATATTACTCCTGTACAAAATTGAGAGGGCAAATAATTACCAGCTCAACCCCTTATACCGGTTCCTGTTTTTTGCATGGCTTGTCCGCTCCAAAAAAAATACTTATTACAGCAGGAAGGTTATCAGCGCATTGTATTCGTACCCAAGGAATATCATTATCGTATCATACAGCGATGACGATTACTGCAATATTTTCCCGATGGATATACAGGGTTACATCGCGAAAGAGGATATGTACCTGTTAGGGTTGCGGACAACCAATGTAACCTTAGATAAGATCCTCGAAGCAAAAAAAGTAGTGGTTTGCGACACCGACAGCGTTGAGCTGGATACCGTTTATAACCTTGGCAAACATTCCAGCAAAACCCCAACGCCGAAAGACGCGCTCCCGTTTGGTGTGATTGAGAGCGAAGTGTTTGGTTTCCCTGTGCCCGATTTTACCGGTTCATATAAAGAAATCGAGATCGTCCAGCATAAAAAAATGGGGTATCATATGCTCATGATCGGCAAAGTGGTGAATGCCAAACAGCTTAAAAAGGATCCGGCTTCGCTTTACCATGTTGGGTTTTTGCAATTTAAAAATGGCAGCTATACCCCTATTGAAGGTTTGTTTTAATTAATTGCCCGTGCTATGAGATACGTATCCGTAAATTATAACTATTCGCCCGATTTTACTACGCCCGAAAGCTGGTTTAAAAGAACGGAAGGCTATGGGGGCATACTGGAATGTTTAAGCCGCGAAAACGAGGTTATTTATGTAAAACAGATAAACTATGAGGGCAATTGTATACACAAAGGCGTTGATTGCCGTTTTGTTGATTTCGGCAAAAAGAACACCTACTTCCCGTTAGGGTTAAACCGGTATATCAAAAACTTAGAAGCAGACGTAATCATAGTACAGGGCCTGCATCGCCCGTTGCAACTGGTACAATTGTGTTTGTTATTAAAAAGAAAGACCAAAGTAATTGTACATCATCATGCCGAAAAACCTTTTACCGGGATGAAACGCCTTATCCAGGCATTGGCAGACCGTTTTACAGACGCTTACCTGTTTGCGTCGCGGGAATTGGGGATGGATTGGGTAGAAAAAGGAATTATTTCATCGCCTGAAAAAATACACGAGGTGATGGAAGTGTCGTCTATTTTTCATGTCGTTAAAAAAGCTGCGGCCAAATTAAAAACAGGTGCGGAAGGCGACCCGGTTTTTTTATGGGTTGGCAGGCTCAACGATAATAAAGACCCGCTGAACGTTGTGAAGGCGTTTCTAAGGTTTTGCGATACCTGCCCGGCGGCAAGGTTGTATATGATATACCATACCAGCGAGTTGCTTGGCGAAATAAAACAATTGCTGGACAGCGAGGGCGGTAAAAATAACGTGGTAATGGTAGGCAAAGTTGAGCACCATGACTTGCTTTACTGGTTTAACAGCGCCGATTTTTATATTTCGGGTTCGCACTACGAGGGCAGCGGAACGGCGTTATGTGAAGCCATGTCCTGCGGCTGCATACCGGTGGTTACCGACATTTTTTCTTTCAGGATGATAACCGATAATGGCAATTGCGGCTTATTGTACAAAGCCGGCGATGAAGGGGCCTTACTAGCTGCCCTATTGCAAACACGACAGATCGACTTGAAAGAAAAACAGGAAAAGGCTTTATCTTTCTTTCGATCGAACCTGTCGTTCGAAGCTATTGCGCAAAAGATACAGGCGGTCAGCTATGCGCTAAAATAGCTGGCCACCTGGTAGGCCAGGCCAGACGCAAAAAATTATTTTATATTGGATTGTGTAATGTATTAACTGAACTAATGCTCTTTACCGTTAAGTCAACAGTGTAAACCAAAACACGGACAAGACCAAGTGTAAACCTTTTCGAGGATTTAGACACACAAATTTAGCATCCTGCAAAGATGGAACGCCTGATTATCAGTCAGTTATGCAACGGTTAAAAATGAAAATCACTGATAATCAGCGTGTTTCACAATATGCCGGGTGTTCCGCCTGAAAAAATGGAACACCTGGCGTTTAGTGCCCTGCGGCTGCGCCATAGCCTTTCATACCGGGGTATTTCGAATACACCACCATCAGCCGCTGGCTTTCATACTGCGCAAATTGAGCAAACCGCATGGCTTCGGCATAATTGCCGGCAAACTTTTTCCGGACAGCATCTACAGAGGGTTGTATTTCCTTCGCCCGGTCCTTATATTTTTTTTCGATAGCCGCTTTTTCAGCTGGCGTAGCTTTTTTTGGATCTGAAGCCCAGGCCCGCCATTCTGTTAAATAATCAGTTACGGCATCGTCATACAGGGCTAAAATTTTTCTTTCATCCGGGTCGGTTATTTTTAAGGAATCGATAACCGAGTTTCTTTTCGATACCGTTGCCGCAGTTTGTGCTTTGGCCGAAGCAGCGATAAGTGCTGTTGCTGTGAGAACGAAAAGGCTGATTTTTAGATGTGTTTTCATTTAAAATGTGATGGTTAAACAATTAATCGAATAATTTTCTACGCTGTTAGCTTAAATATTGCAGGGAATTATTGTTTAAGGGAAGAGCCAAAAGGGGATGAAATAAAAAATTAAGCTCCGGCCTGTATAACAAATCAAATCATAAAAATCGAGATTAAATATAATACATTCTGCGTATTTTTTGATGGTGAGATGGGTGGAATCGCGAGCTAACTTTGTTAAACAGCAAACAGGCTAACCATATTTTTTGCTATTTGCTGTACCCGGCACATCAGCACCGGGTCGTGGCCGCGACGGGTGTTTTTAAGTATTTTCAGGATTTCGGCACTCATTTCCTTACTATCGTTCACCACGTGATGATGCCTGTAGTCCCGGTCCATCGGTTTGCAAAAGGACACCACGTGCGCGCCGGCATAAAGCGCCTCGGCTAAAACTGCGCCAAAACCTTCGTAGTTAGAGGTATGCAGAAATACTTTCGAGCGCTGCATCAACGCCAGTACTTCCGCATGAGGTAATTCCCCGGCGAAAGTGATGTTATTTTTTAAATTCAGCTTTTCGGCAAGGCTTTGCAAAGCTTCCAGTTCGGGGCCTTTGCCGCAAATAACGGCCTTTATACCCGGGAAAAACTCTTTCAAAATGCCTACTGTCTCTACAAAAAGTCGGTATTGCTTTAACGGGATCAACGAACCGGCTCCCAAAAGGTCAATATCTCTTTTTGCCGGGGCTTCACCGAATAACGACGTATCAATACCGACTGGCATTACCAGTGCGGGGGTTATGCCGTAGTTTTTTGTAAACTCCCTGGCAACAAAATCAGACAAAGCGACCAGCGAGTCGCTTCCAGGCTTTATCCAACTAAAATATTTGTTACCTTTTTTGGCGTCCTGCCCCAATATCCAGGTGTAATGGGGTAACTGATGTCGCCCGGCAAAATAATGACCTACAAAAGCACATTCCCCCAGCCAAAAGCTTAGTAAGCCCATCAGGTTGTATTGTTTGTTTAAATCACGTAATATCTTCCACGCTTTCAACCAGCTACGCGCCCGGCGTAGTTTCGCTTTACTTTTGCCGCCAATTGCTATTACTTTTATACCATGCCATTCATATTCGCCGGCAAAAAATGGGTATTGAAAGGTTAGCACTATGATGTTGAGGCCGGGACATACCTCTTTCAACGCTTTTACAAATAGCTGCATGGGCGGCATACAGGTTGTATCCGCCTCATTTGCCGGGAAACCCGGACTAAGAATAACCAGCGTATCGACCTTATTCTCCATCCAGCGAAAATATTTTATTGCAATAAGCCAAACTGCCCTTGTTGTGTGTAATAAACAGGATCATCTTTCCCTTTTTTGCAAGACCCTGCAGGTTTGAAAGGATCTCTCTCTCCGAAAGGGTATCCATTTCGCTGAAAGGTTCATCCAATATGAGCAGGTCAAAATCATGATATAGCGCCCTGGCCAGCATTATCCGTTGCCGCTGGCCGCCGCTTATATTTTTCCCGTTCTCCGTAATCATCTTTTCCAGGCCTTCGGGGTATTTATCCAATAATTTATCAACGCCACAAATGCTGGCCGCTTCCTCCAGTTTCACTATATCATACGCTCCGTCTGCCAGTGTGATATTTCGCAGGATAGAATCATGGATAAAAAAAGGCTGCTGCTTTACGTATGAGATCATTTTTCGGCTGTGCTGCAGTTGCATAGGGTCTGCTGCTTTATCATTTACGTATATGGTACCGCAATTGGGTTTTAAAAAACCCAATAACAAATTAACAATCGTAGTTTTCCCTTTGCCGGATGGGGCCGAAATTCCTGCAAAATCGCCTGGCGCGAGCTCAAAACTTACATTATTTAATATTTCGTGGTCGTTGTGTTTAAAATAAACGCGTTCAAACTTTATTGATGACAGGCGGACAGTTGGCTGAATTTCGCCAGGTACGGTTACGTCCGAACCGGGCGACAAAAGGTCATTTATAACAAACTGGTAGGTTTTTATTTGGCCTGTACAATTTAATATTTTGATGAGGCCGGGAATAATCTTGTAAGCCGCCGCCATAAATATCCCAATGGTAAGCAGATCGATAGTCGGTGCATTTGCCGACAGCTTATTTACCGCGAGCAATATAAAAAAGCCTAAGACCGCAAAAACCTCTATCAGGCGCGAGGGTAAACTTTGCAGCGTTTGCTGGGTGGCAATATTTTCATCCAGCTGTTGCTGGTACTGGAAAAAACGGTCGGTAAAAAAATCACCGGCGCCGTAAATATTGCTTTCCACATAACCTGCCAGCGACTCATGCAAATGCTGGAGCGTTTTTTCCGCGGTAACCTTTATTTGCGAACGAATATTCTTTAGCTTTTTGCGGATGAACCAGGCCAGCAAAGCAACCGGCGGCAACAAAAGCAGGAACAGCAGCAGGAAAAGTGTGGGGTGATATAACAGGATAGCGCAAACTGTAAAAAATATCAAAATAACCTGCGAAACTACCTGTTGAAGATTTGTAAGGATATAACTGCTGAATTCGATAGGCTGCTGGCTGATGTTGCGGATATAAACCGATGAATCGATATTTACAAATTGCTGGTAATCGTTTTTTAAATAACTTATCATGTTTCGCTTGGACAACCTTGAAGCTACCGCGTAAAAAAAATGATGCTGCGACTTAAGTCCGGAAAAACCGAACCAGTTCTTCAAAGCAAAAAGAAGGCAGAATACCCCGATAAGCAACAATGAGTTTTGATTTAAAAACGACGGGGGGATAAACGAAACTTTTGGCGTAGCGCTGTTTTTTGTGTAGAAATTAATGATCACCAGCAGCATCCCCAAAAAAGCAATATCGAGTATGCCAATAAAAAGGTCGAACAAGATGAGCTTGCCCAGCTTCACCCGTTCCCTGCTATTTAAAATAGCCAAAATACCTTGTAAAATTTTCTTCAATGGCGGGGCGTACAGTTAATGAGAGAAACTGAAACGGGTACGTTGCGCCTTTTCAAATGGTTGCCTAAGAAAACGGATGGTTTGGGGATTTTATTGAGAAAAGCAAAAGCCCCCGGCAGGTATTAACCAATCGGGGGCTTTCGAAATTTTTTGTCCTTGTAATTATTATATCGATGCTGACTTACAGTCGATTGATAGAGATATCTTCGTGTACTTCAACCGTCTTTTTAGTAATGGTGTCTTTTTCTTCCAGTACGGCTTTATAAAACACTGCGGCAACAATTCCGCCGAGTATCGGCGCAACTATAAACAGCCATAACTGGCCAAGTGCCTTACCACCGGCAAATAATGCCGGGCCGAGGCTGCGGGCAGGGTTTACCGATGTACCGGTAATAGGTATTAAAACCAGGTGAATAAGTACCAGCGATAAACCTATAGCCAGCCCTGCCATGGCGGGGTTTGCACGTTTGGCGGTAGTACCAAAAATTACGATAAGAAAAAGGAAGGTGAAAACTGCTTCGCCGATGAAAGCTGACTGGGTGGAGTATTTGCCAAGATAATCGGCTCCCCAGCCGTTGGCGCCAAGCGCATATTCGCCCATTGAAAAACTTCCCCTGCCTGATGCAAGCAGGTACAACACACCCGATGCGGCTACGGCGCCTATACATTGTGAAATTACATAACCTATGGTATCCTTAACAGATAATTTGCCGGCAACCAGCATGGAGATGGAAATAGCAGGATTAATATGACAACCGGATATCGGGCCTATGGTATATGCCATTACCACTACGCTAACACCAAATGCCAGCGATATACCCAGTAGACCGATACCTGAAGGTGGTATATCTGTTGAATTGGCACCAGCAATAACAGCCGCACCGCAACCGAATAACACCAGGCAAAACGTGCCCAATAACTCGGCAATGTACTTTGTAATAGGTTTTGTTTCCATAATTTATCAATTGTTTAAGGTTAATAATTAAATAAATATATACAACTATCAACCACTAATAAAAGCCTTTACCTAAATAAAATGCTAATTAAATATTATGATAAACTCGGTTTTCTTAGAAGTTATTGTTTTTAATGAGAAGTCAAAATCATGATGAATAAGTATCTCCCGCACAAGGGTTAAGCCTATGCCCTGCCCATCTTTCTTGGTGCTGTAAAACGGCGAGAACAGGTTTGCAGCGTGAATTTCATCGATACCGGAGCCGGTATCGGATATCGTCATTGTCTTTTTTGAAGGGTTTGTCGAAAAACTTACTTTGCCTGTATCTGCAATGGCTTCAATGGCGTTTTTTACAATATTGATGAGTACCTGTTCCATCTGCTGTTCGTCGGCGCTGATGATAAATGTGTCGGCGGGAAGCAATAGTTCAAATTCTATTTGTTTTTCACCCGCTTTAATTTCCATCAGTTTTGCTATGGCCCGGAGCAGGTGGTGCAGGTCGATCGGTTTTTTATTGGGGGGCGGAAGTTTTACCAGGTCGGCAAAATTGCGCATAAAGAGGTTCAGGTTTTGGTTGCGGTCCATGGCTACCTGCATGGCATCCTTAAGGGTATTAAACTGGTGACTTTCCCACAGCCGATCTGTTTTGAGAGCCGATTGCAGGATAGAATTAACAGGCCCTACTGTATTGTTCACTTCGTGCGCCATCATCCGGATGACTTTGCCGTACACATTTTTCTCAGCCGCCAATATCTCGGCGCTAAGGTCTTCTATCATAATAAAATGCCTCGGAAACCCGCGATCAATAAAATGCGATTTTTGCAGCTTAAAGGTATTGATGCCATCGGGTTTAATTACAACCCCTTCGCCGGAACTTAACCGTTTTACCTGCTGCAATAAAGGATGGTCGAGTCGGTCTACCGGGTATTTTAAAACATCCTGCTCGGGTACATCAAGCAGCTGCAGGGCTTTCGGATTTATTTGCTGTACATTATCGTCGTAATCAAGTATAATAATCCCGGTTGGCGAGGTAAATATCAGCTTCTCCAAAAAAAAATGCTGCTGTTCCTGGCGGGTCCGCTCCTTCCGCAGTTCATCCATCATCTGGTTGTAAACCTCCGTCAGCTGGTCCATCTCGTGCTTACCGGTTGATAAAAACTTAACATTGAAATCGCGATCCTTGATCGCTTCAACGCCCTGCATCAGTGTTTTTAGAGGCTGCAAAAGCTGTATGTACAATCGCCAGGCTATCACTATGGAAATAATGACAAACACCTCCGAAACCATAAACCATATTTTGTTCTCGTTGAATATAAACCAGGTAAGGGCCAGGGTTACCAGGTGAATGATCACCACGAACAGGATGTATTTAGTCCTCAGTTTCATCGTAAGGGATATGGTATTTATCCAGGCGCCGGTAAAGGGCGCTGCGGGTAAGCCCCAAAGATACGGCAGCTTTGGCTATCTTGTTTTTGTGATATTCCATGGCCCGTTTTATCATCTCCACCTCCACTTCCTCCAGCGTTAAGGTGCCGATCCCAGGTAACTGCATGTTGCCTTTTTTTATGGGAGAAAGTTCCAGCTGCGAACGGAAATCGTCGATATTCAGCTCATCGTTTTTGCTAACAAGTATGGTTCGCTCCACCAGGTTTTTTAGCTGCCTGATGTTGCCAGGCAAGGGTAATTGCTGCAGCCATTTAAGGGCGGCAGCGGCTACCGAAAGGTTAGGCCGGTTATAAATTTCTTTTAAATTGGAGATGAAGAAGTTGACCAGCAATGGAATATCCTTCGGCCTTTCGCGCAGCGGCGGCAAATAAATAGTGATGAGGTTAATGCGATATAAAAGGTCTTCCCTGAAGGTGGCCCGGTTTACCATATCGTCCAGGTTTTTGTTGGTAGCGCAAACTATCCGTACATCCACCGTTTTGGTACGGCTGCTGCCCAATACCTCGTAAGTCCTGTCCTGCAACACACGCAGCAGTTTTACCTGGCTGCCGGCGTCGAGGTCGCCTATCTCGTCTAAAAAAATAATTCCTTTATTGGCCATTTCAAAGCGGCCAACCCTGTCGAACCGGGCATCGGTAAAAGCCCCCCGAACATGGCCGAACATTTCGCTTTCAAACAACGAAGTTGAAATACCTCCAAGGTTCACCTTAATAAAAGGCTTATTCCTTCGCAGGCTGTTTTGATGGATAGCCTCGGCGATCAGCTCCTTGCCCGTCCCGCTTTCGCCCATTATCAATATAGAAGCATCTGTTGCCGCCACCCGGCCTATGGTTTCCAGGATGTCCAGCATTTTAGGGTCCTCCCCTATGATCTGCTGAAAATTATAGGTTTTATCGAGTTGTTTGCGGGTGTGGTGTTCGGTTTTTTTGTCCTTAAGGTCCAGCAATGTTTTGACCGACTGCAGCAGGTGATCGTTATTCCAGGGTTTGTTGATAAAATCATTCGCACCGGCTTTCATGCCCTGTACAGCGAGCTCGATGCTGGCCCAGCCGGTAATAAGGATAACGGGGATTGCAATGTTTACCTGCTTTATCTTAGCCAATAACTCCATGCCCTCTTTACCCGAGGTATCGTTAGAGAAATTCAGGTCGAGGATGATCAGTTCGGGCGTTGTTTTTTTGATGAGTTTCATGGCATCGGCCGGGCCGGCGCAATCTTTTACATCGTAGCCTTCGTCTTTTAGCAAGAGCAGCAGTGAAGTTCGTACGGCAATATCGTCATCAATAACCAGGATCATATTATTCATTTCATAGGTTTGACAACTCTCGCCGGGGAGTTGTCAAATCTTTTAGTTTTATATTTTACAAGTATAAGCAAATCCGGTTGTCCTCACCCTGTCGATCGTGTGGCCTTACCTAAATCCTCTCCAAAGGAGAGGACTTAAAACTTCACGCTTTTTGGAACCCTCTCCTTTGGAGAGGGCAGGGTGAGGCCCCGCCTTACTCCTCGTGCAAAGCTACGGCCGGGTATATAGCCGCTGCCTGTTTACCGGGGTATAACGAGCAAACAAACACCAGCAGGTAAATAAAAATAATGGATAAAAATATGGCTATTACATATACTATTGCCGGCAGGTCGAATACATGCATCAAAGGAAATTGCGCCGCAAAAAAACAGCCTACTATTAATGATAACGTAGCAAGTATAAGGGTTTCGGCGACCAATTGGGATGAAACGGAGTTTCCCGTGGCCCCTACTGCCCGGCGCAGGCCTATTTCGCCCCGGCGCTTGTTTATATTATACCATAGTACACCAAATAGGCCCAACGCTACGTTGATGATCAGAAAGCAAGCCACGATCAGGAGGACTATAATAGGTACCAGGGAAAAATAGTTAATACTTGTCCTGTCATCCGAAAGGTGCTCTATTTGCACATCAGAGTCCTTCATATAATTGGCTATAGTTTTATATAGCTTACCCTCAAAAGCGGCATCAGCGCCCGGAGTAACCTTTACCATCATTTTCCCAAGCCAGCGAAACGAACCGGTATCCAGTCGTTTGTAAAGGCCGATATCGGTATGTGCATAGTCGCCCATAATCTTAATAGATTGTACAACACCTATCACCCTCATCTTATTTTTATTGTCGTTATCGCCTAGAATCTGGCCAACTGCCTTACCGTTGCCATAAAGTCTTTCCTTCAAATCGGAATTGATAATAATAGGTTTGGTCTTGGCAACATCGTCGGTTTTATTAAACCATCTTCCCTCAAGCAGTTGCATGCTTAAAACATCTTTATGGCTATCATCTACACTATACCAATTAACATTGTCTACCTTTTTATTGTTAGCCGTCAGGCTTCCGATATTTTGATTATGTGTAAAAGGCGTATTTTCACTGGTAAAGCTTACCCCTTTTACCTGTGGCAGCGATTTCATCGTTTGCACCAGCGTTTGATAGTAAAGGTCGAGGGAATCGGTATTTTTTGTTTGATAGCCGTTGCTATAATTGACCACCCATACGTCCTGGTAGTCGAGGCCCATGGGTTTTTTATAATTGTGGTAATAGAATACTATTAGCGTAAACACGGCAAATATGACCAGGAAGGAAACTAATATCTCCGACATTAATAAAAAGTTTTGTTTCTTTTTATTCCAGATCAGTTTAAATAAATGCTTGAACATGTTATTTTAATTTAAGGTTGATAAATTTTATTGCGCCTTGAGGGCGGTTACGACATTTAATTTCGACATGCGCCAGGCCGGGTAAACCCCGGAAAACAGGCCGAACACCAAACAGACCAGCAACCCGATAAACAATACCATAAAGTTTACCGAAAGCTCGAGGTTGGCAATCAGGTGCGCACTATTGAGGAAATAGATAGCAACTACAGAGAGCACCAGCCCGATAACGCCGCCCAGCAGCGTAAGTATAATATTCTCCACAATAAACTGGTAAACCAGCGTGCGTGATGAGGCGCCAAACGCTTTTCGTACCCCTATCTCCGAAGAACGTTCCATGATCCTGGTGATATTGATGTTGACCAGGTTAAGGGTGGGCAATAACATAAAAAGGAACACGAATACACTGATGATCGTAAGCACCAGGGTTACACCGGACTGTTTTTCGTTGCCGGTATCTACATACGCAGCAACATACCGATCGGCATGGCTGTATATTGTGTTGAAATCCTTGCTTTCCATAGGTACCTTTTTAACCATTTGCTCATACTCATCGTGCATTTTTTCGACGTCGCTGCTGGATTTTGCCAATAGAATCCCCGTGTAACCGCCTCCATATCCTTTATTTCTGTAATCGATTTTCGACACGGTATAGGGCAGGTAGATATCACTGTAAGTTAAGTAGCTGGTCACCGGAACATTTTTTACCACGCCTGTAACCCGATATTTTACATTGTCGGCCTCTATATATTTGCCGACCACCGAAGCGACATCGCCGAAATATTCGTTTTTCATATCCTGCGATATAACGGCAACTTTTTCGGCGTTATCTACCTGTTGCCTGGTAAAGGCTTTTCCTTCCACGAAATCGTAGTCAAGGATATCCCAATAGGCTGCGTTGGTATATTTATAATTAACCGCGATCTTTTTATTGTTGACATAGGTATTGGTGCCACCATACCCGGAAGAGATGGCAATATTAACAGGCGTTTTCAGGTTTTTGGTAAAATGATCGAGGAAATAGTAGGACAAGCCGCCAGAGCTCGAATTTTCTTTTCCTATTTGTTCCAGGCGCACAATGTATAAAGAACGGTCGCGCTTTTTATCGGGATAACTGTCACCGACCACCTTATCGATAAAGGCAGTTAGTATCATAAGTATAGTTAGTGTAAAACTAATACCAAATAAGCTAATAAAGGTAAAGAACTTTCTCCTTCGCAATACCGCTATGGCTATTTTAAAGTAATTTTTAAGCATGATCTTAATTTTTTAGGTTGATGAATTATTGAACCTGCGAACCGTCAAATAAGCGTACCAGCCTGTGCGTTTTATGGGCCATATTTTCATCGTGTGTAACCATTACAATGGTGGTGCCGTCGTTTTTATTCAATTGCATCAGTATTTCCATTATCTCGTTGCCCATGGCGCTATCCAGGTTTCCGGTCGGCTCATCTGCCAAAATAATTTCCGGCCGTCCTACTATCGCCCGTGCAATAGCTACACGTTGTTTTTGCCCGCCCGATAGCTGATTGGGGAAGTGCTTCATCCTATTGGCGAGGCCTACTTTTTCAAGTGCCTCTGAAGCTAATTTTCTTCGCTCTTTTGCAGTGGTATCGCGGTATAATAACGGCAATTCTACATTGTCGATCACCTGCAGGTCGTTGATCAAGTGGTAGCTCTGGAAAATAAAGCCCAGTTTTTTGTTCCTGAATGATGCCAGCTGCTTATCGGAGAGGTTGTCTGTTTTTTCATCGGCTATCCGGATATTTCCTTTTGATGGTGCGTCCAAAAGGCCCATTATATTTAATAAAGTACTTTTTCCGCAGCCCGACGGGCCCATGATAGAAAGGAATTCGCCTTTGGCAATATCCAGGTTAATGCTGCTCAGGGCAAGGGTTTCTACCGTACTGGTGCGGTAAACTTTCTCGATATTTTCTAGTTTTATCATGATGTTGTGTTGAGTTTTGAGTTATTGGAATATTTGGTTTTTAATTATTGCGTTTTAAATTATTGAGACATAGTTGGTTGAATTGTCAAATCATCAAATTTTCAAATTGACCAATCATTTATAACTGATCTTTTCATTTTTTTCAAAGTCGTACAGCGATAAATACCGTAGCTGGTAATAGGCGCTCCAGAAATCCCGCAGCGATTGCACATAATCTCTTTTTGCCTGGTCATTTTCGGAAAAAGCTATGCTTAGGTCGGTAATGCTTAAATCACCTAAAACATACCGTTCCCTCGCTATTTTATACTTTTCGGATGCAATGCTGTCGGCCTGGGCGGTTAGTGTCAACTGGTCTTTCATTACATTAAACAAGGATACCTGCGTCACTATCTGCTGTTTAAAGGTCTGCTTATCCTGCTCCACCGAATATTCGGTGAGTTGCTGGTTTGCTTCCGCCGTTTTTATTTTGGCTTTCGAGCGGCCCCAGTCCAGTACCGGTATAGAAAATTGAAGCTCGACTAATTGTTGCGTTTGGGGCGAACGGTAAATTCCCGCAATAGTACTGGCCGAATTGGTAGTACCCAGGTTCGCCGTTAATGTGGCCGTTAAACCCACTTGTCCCCGGGCGACTGCTACATCGCGTTTGGCTTCGGCGACGCGACGCACGAAGGCTATGGCATCCGACCGGTTTTCAAAAGCTTCGGCTAAAACTTTTTCAGCCGTTACGCTCATCTGGCTAATCATCTGAGGAACGATCAGCCGTATCTCGTCGTTCCCCTCCTGCCCCGTATAGCTGCGTAAATTTAGCGTTGCTATTTCCACATCGCGCTTTGCGGTTCCCATAGCCTTTTTGGCGTTCAACTGCTCCAGCTGCAATTGTAGTATCTCATTTTTTGATACCTTGCCCAGACTGAACTTTAAATCGGCTATCTTCAATATCTTTTGGGTATTCATGAGGTTAGCCTGTGCAGTTTCCAGGTTCACCTGCGCCAGCAAGAGGTCGAAAAAATAACCCGTAACCGTGATGGATATTTGCTCCTGTGCTTCGATGTAAGCCTGTTTACTTTCGCTGAACAGTAATGGCTGAATCCTTTTATCCCATTTTAAACTGTTATACTGCCCCAACGGTTGACTAAAGCCAATGGAATAGGGCTGGCCGTTATACAGAATGTTATTCCTGTCGAAATCGTCAAAACGCTGTAACTGTGTTTGCCCGTAAATAGTTGCGCCCGTGGCGGTGATTGACTGGCTAAAATTGAGGGTAACCGCCGAGTTATCATAATGTATCGACTGAAATAATATCGATCCGTCCGGCTGCACTACCGGGGTGCTGGTTTTGCTGTAACCCGGTAAATTACCGCTTAACGATAACTGGGGCTGGTAATTTGATTTATAGGTGCGCCATTCCCAATATTTGGTCTCTTTGGTAGTGGCAGCCTGCTTTGCAGCTATGGAATTACCCTTTGCCAGCTCCACAACCTCTTGTAAAGTGAGCCTCGTGGTATCGCCACCACTGCAAAATGCCTTACCTGCAACGCCCAATAATAATATAATATATAATAGTTTCATCGACCGCTGATTTTATTGATTTTTGATTGCGTTGATTTCTTTCACCAAAACTTACTCTTTAATACTTATTTCGTCCGTGTTCTTATACTCGCTCATATCGGAGGTGATCACTACATCGCCGGGTTTTACACCGTCCTTTATTTCTACAAAATCAAAATTGGTAAGGCCGATATGAACTGTTCGTTTTTCTGCTTTGCCATTGCTGACCACGAAAATATCCTGCAGATTGGCCCCCTTAAATGCCGCGCCATTGGCCACCATCATTACATGGCTATGGGTGGCTGTCACCAGGTAAACGTCCACCTTCATATTTGGCCGCAGCGCCTGGTTATTGCGTTCGTCCAACTGGATATCAAAAGTGATGATGTTGTTTTGGATGGATGGCGATACATTGGATACGTGACCTCTCATCTGCGTATCGTTAATGAGCACTATTACCGGGATGCCGTTATGCAGTTGATCGATAGAATTATCGGAAATACTTCCCTGCACCTTAAAACTGCTGAGGTCGGCAATCCGGGCGAGCGACTCCCCTGCGGTTACGTTTGCTCCAATGTTTTTATTAACATAGGTTACCACCCCGGCGCGGGTGGCTACTATATTGGCAAGGTTCAGCTTGCGCTGCAGTCCGTTCAAATCCGTTTGGAGGATGTCTGCAGCTATTTGCGCTTCCTTTATCTCGATCTGCATGGTTTGCTGCTTGTTCTTTATCTCATTCTCTATCTGTTTCTTTTCCAGCTGGGCCACTTTCAAATTCAGCTCTGCCTGCTCAATACCTTCGCGTGTGCCGCCACCTGCATTGTACAGGCGTTTGGCATTTTCAACGGCATCAGCAAGATTGCTGATGTGCAACTGCTTAATGTCATTGTTGGATTGTATGTCGAAAAAGCTTTTGTTGAGGTCGAGTTTCAGTTTGCTGATCTCATCCTCTTTTGATTCCAGCTGAAATTTTTGTTTGTCGAAGTCAGCTTGTGCGACAGATTTATCCAGCGTAAGAATAGATTGGCCTGCCTTCACTTTGTTGCCCGCGTCCATTGTTACTGCTTTAATGGAGGCATTTATAGGGCTGGTTAATATTTCTTCAAATTCCGGCAAAACCTCGCCGGTCGCGTTCACCGTATTTTCAATATTTCCTATCTTTACAACCGATGTGGTTATGTCGGCCCGTTTAATGGTTGATTTAAACGTTGCACGCAATAACCATATTGCTGCCAACAGAATAGCGAGGCTTACCAGTACGATAAAAGCCGTTTTCTTCCTGTTTTGTAAAGTAACTTCCTGTGTAATCTCTTTGTCCATAGTACCTTGTATAGCATAGTTATATGCAATCAGCATACCAAAGTCAAATCATTAAAAATGAGCTGTTTAATATTTTATAATATTAAAAAAGCGATCGATATCGGACAAAATGTTTGAAAACGGAAACTTTTTACGAGCGGAGATAGCTATATAAATTCCTTTGCAGGTTTACACAATTCCGAAAATGTCTTTCAGCGCTTTGCTGGCTGCGTGGTAACCGCACATGCCGTGCACTCCACCGCCTGGGGGCGTGGACGAGGAACAAATATAAATCCCTTTGGCAGAGGTTTTGTAAGGCGACCAGCGGAGCACCGGGCGGGTGAGTAGCTGACCGAGATCGATGACGCCGCCATTGATGTCGCCGCCGATATAATTGGGGTTATATTCTTCCATTTGGGCCGAATCCATGGTATGACGGGCCAATACCCGCTCCCTGAAACCGGGCGCGAACCGCTCTACCTGGTTTTCTATGAGCGTGGTCATGTCCGTTTTCGAACTATTGGGAACGTGGCAGTAAGCCCAGGCGGTATGCTTGCCCGCCGGAGCCCGGCTACCATCAAATAAGCTAGGCTGAGCAAGCAATACAAATGGTTTTTCGGGGATCCTGCCGTCCCATACCTGCCGTTCGCCCGCTGCTATTTCTTCGAAAGTATTGCCGAGGTGGACAGTTCCGGCCTCACGGCATTCGGGTGTCGTGAACGGTATGGGTGTATCCAGTGCCCAGTCGATCTTAAAAACACCCGGACCATAACGATAACGTTCCAGCTGCCATTTGTAGATGGACGAAAAACGATGTCCTGCTATTTGTAATAATTGTTTTGGCGTAATATCAAACAGAACCGCATGTGCCGAAGGCAACTGCTCCATGGAGGTAATATAAAGGCCGGTTTCGATTTTTCCCCCTATCGAAACAAAATATGACGCCAACGCGTCCGCTATTTGGTTTGAGCCGCCTTTGGGGATGGGCCAGCCTTTTAAATGTGCCGAAGCCATTAACACCAAAGCTACCGCCGACGTAGTGCTATTGGTTAGCGGCTGTATGGAATGGGCCGCCATACCGGCTATCAATGCCCGCGCAGCCGGTGTGCTAAAACGTTTGACGAGGTGTAAGGCGGAGGGGAGCGCAAGTAACCCAAAATGCGCCATCGCAACGGGATGTTTTGGAAAGCGAAGCGGGCCCAGTATATCCGGTATTATTAATGGCCAATCACGGACAAGGGGCTGCATCAGCTTTAGATACGCGTACTCATCCTCCCCTAATAAACCGGCTGTTTCTTCAATAGCGTTTTTTATGATGGCTGCCGTTCCGCCATCAAGTGGGTGAGCGGCAGCAACCGGGGGATAAATAAATTCCAATCCATGCTGATCAAGCGGCAATGTTGTAAAAAACGGCGATGCTGCAGCAAGGGGGTGTACCGCCGAACAAATATCATGTGTGTAACCCGGCAAAGTAAGTTCCGCTGAACGGAGGCCTCCGCCTACCGTCTCCTTACCTTCTATCAATAAAACGCGAAGCCCATTTTGCTGCATCAGGATAGCCGCAGCCAGGCCGTTTGGCCCGGAGCCGACTACAACAGCATCATAATCGCGTTTTTCAAGCGGCATTTAAAAGTCGGAATATGCAGTAGGGTGCAAAAAAATAGCGTCGATATGGTTAACATTATTTTGATACTCGGGCTTTGCCGAAAGGGTTTTCCAGTAAGGATCGTTACCGAAAGCCTTCCACAACTTGTCGTGATCGGCCATGCTGTTAAAAGTTACCATATACATGAGGTTTGGCATGTGGCTGCCCACCACCACCTCCGAATAAAATACCGCGTTAAACCCAAGGCGTTTAAAAAGGGCAACCTCGTCACCGTCGTTAAACATTTTCACCTTGTTTATATTGTACGCTTCGGTAGGGCTTTCATAGCTGCGCAACTCATAAATACGGTCAGCCTTTTCGGCGGTAAGTTCGGGTACCGCTGGTTCCGTCATTTTAGGAAACGCTTTGGTGATAATGGTTTCAATACGGGCGTACGGCGCGTCGGAATATTTTGCATCGATATAGTCTTTACCATCGCTTAGGTATTGATGATCGGCCAGGAGTTTTTGAGACACCTCCTCCAGTTGGTTCCAGGAGCGGAATGGCACGAACACATAAATACGTTTACCCAGGGTATCGCCGGCAACCGGCTTAAATACACCCACGTTTTTTATACCCAGCCTGTGCATGGCCGGCAAATAGGCGTTTTGAAGGTAATTATCCAGCTTGTCTTCCTGCGCCTGGGTTTTAAAGTGATAAACCTGTATCTGGTAATAGTATGGTGTAGCAGCGTTTGCATATGCAGCCAGACAGGTTGTGGTGAAAAACAAAACGAAACCGGGAATTAAGCGGATAGATGCTTTTAAGTTGAATCTCATGATAATGATTGAATATTTAATGTGAAGTTAGCCTTTTCAGGCAATATTTGTTCACTTAACCCACTTACTTTCCAGCACTTTCATAAAATAGCCGCCTACCACGCTTCGCGCCTGGAAACCTACCATTTTCCCATCGGTTGTTTCGTGCCAGTCGCTTAGCGGCACGCGGGTGGGTGTTTCTGTAGCGTATTTGTAAACCGGGTCTACCAACCTGGCAAAATCTTTTTGGTTATCGGCAAGGGCGGCGGTCCATAATATCCAGTCGGATTTTGTGTAGGTTTTACGGCTATCCAGCGGGAGGCCAAATTTATTCTGTTTAGTGAGGTAATAGTTTATTTCTGTTTTATAAACCGCAGGCGGGAATAAATGCAGGCCTAAAACTTTATCCCAAACGAGGTTGTATTTCTGACTCCAGCTATCTTTACTGCCAAACACGAGGCCGTAATGATCGCCGGCCTGTGCCATTGTCTGCCATTTAGCCGCCATTCCCGCAGCCAATGTTTTGTATTGCGATGCTACCGATTTCTTTCCCAGTTTGGCCGCAATGTCGGCATAGGCGCCCAGGGCTACTATGGCTTTTACCGATAGGTTGGCATTTCGCGCCAGGTGACCGGCAAAATCGTCGGTACATAACTGGTTCCCTGGATCGAAACCATTTATACTTAAGTACGCTGCCCATTTTGTTAAAGTATTCCAGTGTTTTTTGGCGAAATTGGCATTCCCTTCCGCTTTAGTGATCGCATCTGTCAGGATGATCATATTACCCGATTCCTCCACAGGCATATTTTCGCCATAGGTCTGTCCGTTCGCCAACGGATAAGTACCAAGGTCATGCGCGGCGAAATTGTGCGGCCATGCGCTGCTCTCGCAATAATGAAATATACCGTTTAACATGCCTTCCAGCAAATGTGGATTGTATATCAGGTACAACGGCGCCGAGGGATACGTTACATCTACCGTATTGATAGATCCATTGCTAAAATTTTCTTTCGACAAAAATAAAACCTCGCCCTGCGGGCTTTTCAATAACTGGTGCGCCGAAATACTTTGGCGGTAAGCTAAAACGCACAGGTCGGCATAGTGTTTACCGCCTGCTTTTATAGCTTCGGCGTACATGCTTTTGTTAAAAGCGTCGCATTTCTTCATCACTGCCGCATAATCTATTGCTCCGGTGCTCAACTCTTTTTCAATGGTTTGCGTGCCGTCCGCTTTCCACCAAGGTTTTAAATTCTGCCCGAAATATTGCACCGAATACATATCATCATAACCCAACTCCACAAATTTTTCTTTTGGCGCTGCACCTATGCTCCCGAAATTTAAAACTGTATTTAATGCAAGCTGCTTCCCCGGTTTATTGGTTGAATTAATTTTACCGGTGGCAAAGGAACTTTCTGCCTGGCCCTGCTCTGTTACATATTGCAGCACATTGTTTGAATTTGGAACGGCAACATACATGTAACCCCAATCTATCCTAAGGTCGTCGCCTTTTTTCTGTAAAACCGGCTGCTCAACAGTTCCCGCTTTTAGAATCGACAAGCCTGACACGGCATATTTTTGCGTAGTGACCGGTTGTGAAGGCCGGTTAACTGCTATGGCTGTAGAGGTGTTAAACAACACTTTTACATTGTGGCTGCGCCCATCGTTTGATTTTACTTCGCAACTGATATACGAAAGCGGCCTCGAGAATAGAGTGAGATCGCTCATTAACAGCGGCGAAGTGAAGGTCAGTTTCAAATCGACCCCGACACATTGAAAGGTGTAAACAGTTTGGGTCGCGTTTACCGCAACGCTTTTTTGTTTGGCCAATAATACATCTGTCGGCGGCAACTTCACTTCGTCGACCAACCCAACGTCCAGCCATGAGCCGCCCGACGTATTGGCGCAATGTATGGCCAGTACGTTGTCGCCCTGTTTTAGCCGGTTTTTGAATTTTTCTTTCAGGGGGATCAGCTTATAGTCATCTGTCCAGCCGGTAAAATTGTAAACTTTTTCGCCGTTGAGGTAAACCTCTATGTTATCATCATGATGAAGCTTTAAAACCAGTTTATCAATAGTTAAATCATTAGGCGTAAAGGTGCGGCGTACCCAAATGTCCTTACTGGTCCACAAGGTTTTGGCCTGTGCGGAATCATCGGTAAACGGAGCGGTACCGGTTTGCCAGTTGCTATCATCGTATTTAATACTCTCCCATGAACCTGTCGGTGCCGTTTCGGTGTATTTGCATTGCCAGTTTGTTTCATCGGCGGCGGGTAAAATGGTGCGGTAAACCGGCGATTCCTTACCCAAAAAACGGTAGGTAGCGCCATCAACCTTCACCAGGCCGATCATCGACTGATCCTTACCCGTCCAATGTTTTGTAGAAGACGCATTCAACGTATCCGAAAACGACCAGATACTGAAATAGGTGTTGTGATTAATTAAAGGATACGCCGGGGCTTTGGTGGCCTGGGCGTTAACGAGATTGTTTGCTATTGAACTGATCAGGAATATTAAAAAGAGTTTTCTCATTGAGTGGTTCATAGTTGATAGTTCTTTTGGTTCATAGTTGATAGTTCATAGCAGGAAGCTACTTTGCTCTTGTTCAAAGCGAAAAAAACCAAACAAAATGAAAAGATTTGACAACTTTCAAAAAGTTGTCAAATCTAAATGAGTTCATCGTTTATATTTGGACATAACAGTCCAGCATTATGAGTAAGAAGCTTGATCCAGGATAGTTCTACCATGAACTACCAACAATGAACTATGGACTAACTTACAGCTCCCTTACCCAAATATTGCGGTAGCTTAGCGGCACACTTTTATCGCCGTGGGCCTGTAATTTTATAGGGGCCGGGCCGTGAGCTTTGTATTCGGGTTTGCCGATGTACAGGGTTGGCCCCCAAAGCTCGAAGTTATTTTCAACCAGTACGCCATTGAAGAACACAGTAACCCTTGCTTTGGTTTTAACAGAACCATCTTCGTTAAAAGTTGGAGCGGTCCAGATAACATCATAAGCCTGCCATTCGCCGTTTGGCCTGCCGGGATTAGCGAGGGGAATAGCCTGTTTGTAAATACTGCCGGCCATGCCGTTAACGTAGGTTTTATTGTTGTACGAATCTAACACCTGCAGCTCATAGCCAGCATCTCCTTTGCCCAACGAGGCTAAAAACACACCGCTATTACCACGGGCCTGCCCGGTTCCTTCCAAACCAACGGGTTCGCGCCATTCAACATGCAGCTGGTAATTGGTAAAGCTCTGTTTGGTTTGAATATTGCCATAATGCTTATTTACCGTAAGTATTCCATTGGCTACATCCCATTTTGCCGGGGAATTATCGTCAGCCTGCACCCATTGATCCAGGTTTTTACCATCGAACAATAAAATTGCATCAGAGGGCGCGTCGCCTAAGTTGGCGCCGGGTGTAACTACTTTCGGAACGGGTTCCCAAACTTCTGTGTCCTCCGGCTTTGCCTGCTGGGCATTTGCCATAAACGAAGTGCCAGCCAATAATGCGGCGAGTAATAATGGATATTTCATGTTTTAGTTTATTAGTTCACTGGTTCATTAGTTCATTAGTTCATTAGTTCACTGGTTCATTAGTTCATTGGTCATTTGCTTCGCGTCATTGGTCATTGGGTCATTGGTCATTTTCATAAAGTGATCTCAACTTAATCAACTAATTCTAACCAAATCAACTAATCCCTCACACCTGCAATACGTTCTTCACGTAGGTACAACTTTCGGTTATGCTTACAACAGGATCTATATTGATGTAATTTTCCTGTTCAACAATAAAATGTTTGAGCCCTGCAAGCTTCGCGTAGCTTAAAATGGTCTTAAAATCTATTGTGCCTTTGCCAATTTCGGTATTCAGGTTGTGGTTTGTTTTGTCCATATCTTTTAAATGGCATAAAGCAAACCTTCCCGGGTGCGCCTGGAACAGTTTTACCGGATCTTGTCCTGCACGAACTACCCAGTAAATATCCATTTCCATGTGTACCAGCGCCGGATCGGTTTCTTTTAAAAGCACATCATAGAACGTTGTGCCGTCAACCGGTTTCCATTCAAAATTGTGGTTATGATAGCCTAATTTTAACCCCGAAGCCTTACACAATTCCGCAGCTTTATTCATTTTTTCGGCAACCGTTTTAAACTGATCGGCGCTTTTTAAAACTTCGCCATTTATGGAGGGAACGATCACATAGCTCATGCCGGTGATGTTTGCTGCTTCGATATAGGCTTGCAGGTCATCGGTTTTACCTTCAACAAAATACTGGTCCATCCCAAAATGGGCGCTTGCAGTGGTTAAGCCGTTTGTTTTTAACAGGGCGCTGAAAGCTTTTGCATCCAGGCCCCAAAAACCGCGTTGTTTTGAGTATCCGAAGGGCTCCACTTCTTTATAGCCTGCCCCTGCTACTTTGGCAATATAGCCGGTTACATCTTTTGGCAACTGATCGCGCAAGCTATATAATTGCAGACCTGCAACGTGGTCCCGTTTTGCTGCAAACAGTTTTGGAGCAATCATTGTCGCGGCGGAAATTAATCCGGCTTGTTTTAAAAATTTTCTTCTTATCATTGGTTCACTGGTTCATTTGTTTATTAGTTCATTGGGGCGTATGGTCATTGGTCATTTGCTGCGCGTCATTAGTCATTGGGTTGTTTGTCCCCGGGCTACTATTCAATATTCAATATTCAATATTCACCCTTAACCTTTCGCCTTTAACCTTCTTCCTACACATCGCAAATATGTATCGCTTTCCTTAACGAAGCTACCTTATCGTCCTGTTTGGGTACAAATTCCTGGCCTACATAGCCTTTAAAGCCGCTGGCAACAATAGCGCGCATTACTGCGGGGTAATATAGTTCCTGGGTATCGTCTATCTCGTGGCGACCGGGGATACCACCGGTATGGTAATGGGCTATGTATTGGTGATAGTCAGTAATATTCCTGATGATATCGCCTTCCATTATCTGCATGTGGTAAATATCAAACAGCAACTTAAAGTTTTCAGAATTGATACGCTTGGCCAGTTCAACACCCCATTCTACACGGTTGCACTGGTAATCTTTATGGTCTATCTTGCTGTTCAGCAACTCCATACATAAGGTAATATTGTGCTTTTCGGCTAAGGCTACCAGGGGTTTAAGGCCTTCGATGCAGTTATTCCAGCCCTCTTCGTCGCTTTTGCCGCGTTTGCTGCCGCTGAAACAGATGAGGTTTTTATACCCGTTCTTTTCAACCAGCGGAATCATTTCGGTATAATTTTTCTGTAACGTAGCGTGAAACTCCTTGTCGCCAAAGGCATCGGTCAAATTAATTTCGGCGCCGTTGCACATGGACGAGTACATGCCAAATTTTTGAAGTACCGGCCAGTCTTTGGGTCCGCAAAGGTCCACGCCGGTTATGCCGATATCTTTCGATACTGCACAAAGTTCGCCCAGGGTAAGCTCGTGGTAACACCAGGGGGACACGGAATGGTTGATATTTCCTTTCAGCCTGTCAGAAAGGTGCTCTTTCAGTTCGTCTTTTTTAAATGATGATAACATGCCTGTGGCGGTGATAGCTGCGGTACCGGCAACGATATTTTTGATTGCTGACCTTCGGTTTTGATTAACTGGCATAATTGGTTTTGTTTATATTTCTGTTTGCGCAGAAGGCTCTTCAATATCCAACCCGGGTTTTAGCTCCGTTTTATTTTTATCTGAAAATGATAACAGGAATAACAGTAAAACACCCAAAGCAATTCCGCCCGGGATGAGCCAGATGGTTTGCCAGTTGTGCGAGGTCGGTGATGTTTGATAGTGATCTACTATCGGCCCGGAAATGGTGAAACCTATAAACATACCCACGCCATAGGTGGCAAGCGTGATAAATCCCTGGGCGGCGCTTTTAAAGCGTTCGCCGGCAAGGGTATCGGTGTATATCTGCCCGGTAACAAAAAAGAAATCGTAACATACACCATGAATTACTATCCCGGCTATCAGCATCCAGTAATTGTTGCCCACATCGCCGTAGGCAAAAAACAAATAGCGCAAAGCCCAGGCCAGCATACCCATTGCCAGCATTTTTTTCACACCAAGCCTCACAAAGAAAAACGGCATGGCAACCATGAACAAAAATTCCGATACCTGGCCCAGCGATTGTTTTTCCGCTGCCCTTTGCATCCCTATTTCATTCAAAAACGGGTTGGTAAAATTGTAGTAAAAGGCAAGGGGAATACATATGGCAACCGAAGCAATAAAGAAAACCAGATACGATTTATTTTTAAGCAAGCCGATGGAGTCGAGGCCGATGATATCGCTTAACGTCGTTTTCTGACCTTTTTTTACGGGGGGCGTATCGGGCAGGGTAAAGCTAAGCAAGCCTAACACCAGCGAAGCAATGGCCGCCATAAGGAAAGTTAATGATAACGAGTTGGTTTGCTCCCATTCGAGCCGGCCAATTACAATACCTGCAACTATCCAGCCGGCGGTTCCGAAAACCCTTATCCATGGAAATTCTTTACTGGGATTTACCATCTGCTTAAACGAAACAGAATTAACCAATGCCAGCGTTGGCATATAAATGATCATATACGCCAGTATCCCCGGGTAAAAGGTTTCAAAATTGGGGGCTTTGCTTTCATAAAACAAAAGCGCAGCACCAATAATGTGCAATATCCCCAGTATTTTTTGTGCCGAAAAATATTTATCGGCTATCAGCCCGATAATAAAGGGCGCAATAATAGCCCCAAGCGCTTGGGTGGCATACGCGGTCGCGTTTTGCGTCCCCGTTGCGCTTAGCGTTTTAGTGAGGTAAGTCCCCATTGTTACAAACCACGCTCCCCAGATAAAAAATTCTAGGAACATCATTACGGAAAGTTTTACCCTGATGGTGGTATTCATGGTTTGTATTTGGCTGTTAGCTTACTTTTTTAGCGATAAAACGTATTTCACCATCAATTTAGCATCGCTTTCTGAAATTGTCGGGTGCGGCGCCATTGGTGTGCTGCCCCAGTTGCCCTGGCCGCCTTTAATTATCTTATTTGCCAGCGTATCAATATTGACT
>Ga0206878_10145_pt1 | contig 31185 bp, 18 predicted proteins | sample Alteio_BWOrgCont_8_FD_152621 | JGI IMG/M metagenome (GOLD analysis project Ga0206878, IMG submission 152621) | Enriched cells from forest soil in Barre Woods Harvard Forest LTER site, Petersham, Massachusetts, United States -... | ecosystem: Environmental > Terrestrial > Soil > Temperate forest >... | reverse complement strand
ATACAACACCTTGCGGGTGTAAGTTCATCAAAAGTAATAGTGGTTATAAATAAAGATGCAGAAGCGCCATTTTTTAAAGTGGCCGATTACGGCATAGTTGGCGACGCATTTGATGTAGTGCCAAAACTGATTGCAGCAATAAAAGAATATAAAGCTTCCGCATAAAAAGATCCGCAGAGATGGGTAACGACATGAAAAAAATAAAACTGGATATTGTTGGCTTATCATACAGCCAGACACAATCCGGTGCCTATGCTTTGGTTTTAGGCGAGATCAGCGGACGAAGAAGGCTGCCGATCATCATCGGTAGCTTTGAGGCGCAGGCTATTGCCATCGAAATTGAGAAAATGACCCCCAGCAGGCCGCTTACACATGACCTGTTTAAGAGTTTTGCCCAGGCGTATCATATTGTGGTACAAGAAATAATTATCTATAACCTTGTCGACGGGATATTTTACTCAAAGCTCATCTGTTCCGATGGAAAAAAAACAGTAGAGATTGATGCCCGTACTTCCGACGCTATTGCCGTTGCTGTACGGTTCGACTGCCCTATATTTACCTATGAATTTATTCTTTCAACCGCAGGCATCGTAATTGAAGGGAATGATTTTGTTTACCTCGAAAATATAAACGAACCGCCCGATGAAAAAGTAACCGCCAGCCCGTCCGGCGGGTATAATGCGTTAAGTGTTGATGAATTGAAAACCAGGCTCCAGGAAGCCCTTGCCGAAGAATCGTACGAAAAAGCGGCCAAGATAAGGGACGAGTTGAACCGGCGGAAAGCGTCTTGATATTTCGGATTTCGGAATTTCGATTTCGGAATTGGCCAATTTGCATCGCATTTCTCAAGTGCTGTGATATTTGCCTTTATTTTCTTACTTTCCCATCTTAAATAACGCTGAGCATCATTTAAACAAATACTGGCCGGATATGACTATTAAGTTGCGCTTGATACTGATGAATTTTATGCAATTTTTTATATGGGGGGCGTGGCTGCTAACCATAGGCGCATATTGGTTTCAAAATAAACACTGGTCCGGAACGCAATTCGGCGCTATATTTTCAACAATGGGTATTTCGGCCATTTTTATGCCAGCCGTTACGGGAATTATAGCCGACCGTTACATAAACGCCGAAAGACTATATGGCGTAATGCATATTTTAGGCGCCTTAACCCTCTTTTCAATACCTTTCGTTACTAACCCAACCACTTTTTTTTGGGTTATCCTGCTTAACATGATCTTTTATATGCCGACCTTATCGCTTTCGATAACGGTGGCTTATGCTGGTTTAAAAAGTGCAGGTAATGATGTGGTAACAGATTTTCCGCCCATACGCACTATCGGCACATTGGGCTTTATTGTGGCGTTGTGGGTGGTCACTTTCAGTAATAACGAAACTTCCGCCAACCAGTTTTATATAGCAGGCGCAGTAGCACTGGCGCTCGGCTTATTCTCTTTCAGTTTACCAAAATGCCCACCGCTCTTGGGTAGAAGCACCAATAAAACCATTAAAGAATCTTTAGGATTACAGGCCTTCTCTTTATTTAAAACGCCTAAGTTCGCCGTTTTCTTTGCTTTCTCCCTGCTTTTAGGGGCCGCCCTTCAACTTACCAATGCTTATGGCGATACCTTTATACACGACTTTAAAAACGTTCCGGCTTATGCCGGGCTCTACGCCGTAAAACATCCCGCGTTGATCATGTCCATATCGCAATTCTCAGAAATGGGATTCATCCTGCTCATACCGCTTTTCCTCCGTAAATTCGGGATCAAACATGTAATGCTGATCAGCATGCTTGCCTGGGTGTTCCGGTTTGGCTTGTTTGCGTTTGGAAACCCCGACGGAGGTTTGTGGATGCTTATTTTGTCGTGCATCGTTTACGGTATGGCGTTTGATTTCTTTAATATCTCCGGCTCACTTTTCATGGAAACACAAACACCACCCGAAATACGTGGCAGCGCCCAGGGTGTTTTTATGATGATGGTGAACGGCTTCGGCGCTTTCTTTGGAAGTATTACCAGTGGTTGGCTGATCGATAAGTTTTTTACCTATCCTGATCATAGCAAAAACTGGCACGGCATATGGCTTACATTTGCGGCGTATGCCCTGGTGATCGCGGTTATTTTTCCACTTGTTTTTAGAAATAAAAGTAACACAGGGCCAGCCGCTCTCGCGGATTTGGCCTAAATTTATACCGGGTTATTCCTTTAAACTAATGAGCTACTGTTGATTTGATGAAAAAACACTACCGGAATGAAAATAACTGCCTGAACTGCGGTACCACCCTTGAAGGGAAGTTTTGCCATAACTGCGGGCAGGAAAACCTGGAAATAAAGGAAAGCTTTGGCCACATGATGAACCATGCCATAAGCGATTATTTTCATTTCGACCACCAGTTTTTTCATACCCTTAGACCATTACTTTTTAAGCCGGGATATTTAACCAATGAATACATGGCCGGCCGGCGCGTGCAATACCTGCACCCGGTAAAAATGTACATATTTATTAGCGTGGTATATTTCCTGTTGCTGTTTCAAAGTGGAAATGCGTTGTTTAAAGTAAACGATAACAGTGCCACACGGGCGCACACGCAGAAAGTTATCGATTCCTTAAAAAAGGAGATATCCAATGACAAGTCGATGACAGCCGTCGAGAAAATCGCGGTCCAAAAAAAGATCGACCTATATACCGGGGAAGCTGAAAAATATGCAAAAAATGCGGATACCAAATCGTTCGATATCGGTGGCGATTCTACCGTTAAGCAATACGATGATTACCAGCGCAAGCTTCCCCCGGCCAGGCGCGATGGCTTTTGGGAAAGGACTATAGATAGAAAATTACTTGCCTATCATCAGAAATACCGCGAACGGGCAGGAGAGGTATTCAGCGAACAATTGCAGCATAATATGCCCAAAATTATGTTTGTCTTGTTGCCGTTATTTGCCCTTATCCTTGGCGTTACCTTTCGGAAAAGTAAAAAATACTATGTGGAGCATCTCATTTACGCCTTCCATTTTCACTGTTTTATGTTCTTGTTTTTTGGGATTATTTTAATTGTAAATATGCTTATTCCAAAAAACTCGGATTTAGGCCAATGGTTAATGCTTATTGGGGTATTATATACGCTATGGTATTTTTATAAATCACTTAGGGTGGTTTATCATCGCAACCGTTTGCGCACTATTACAAAGCTAACCGGTGTTACTTTGTCCTATTTAATTTGCTATACCGTTTGTTTTGTTCTATTGATATTGATTACCGCAGTAACTATTGCATAAAAGATTAGTGCCGGATAATTGATTCACCCGGCACTGATTTATTACATATTTTTAAAAGGCGGTCAACGCCACAGTTGGCTTACCCGTTGGGTCAAAAGCGCCCGACCCATAACCCTGCCAGTTATTATAAGCTTCGGGTTCCCAGTAAAAAACACCCAGCCCGTTGCCGCCCGATACCGATTTTACTTTAGTGATCAGGTCGCTTAAAAACGATTTACAGGTGGTAGCTGCCGATTCGCTCATGCCAGCTTCGCATATCATTACCTGTTTGCCGTAGCGCGATACCATATCGTTCATGTTAGTAAGACACTCGCTGTTTAAGGTAGACCAGTTGCTGGTTGTTGGATACAAAGACATACCTATAACATCCCAGCTGGCGCCGTTTGCTTTAAGGCCGTCAAAAAGCCACCTGAACGTAGTATTATCATATCCATTAGCCAGGTGTACAACAACTTTGGCCGATGGAAACACTGCTTTTGTTGCATTGTACCCACAGTTTACCAGCCAGGCAAAGTTTTTCATGTTGACCGATGCTTCTCCGTCTGTCCATAACATGCCGTTGCTGGTTTCATTGCCAACCTGCACCCAGGTGGGCGTTATCCCATTTGATTTTAACGTATTGAGGGTATTCAGCGTGTAATTATAGGTCGTGGTCATCAGGTCGGTAAAGTCTTCACTTGCCCAGGCAGCCGGTTTGTTCTGGTCGCCGGGATCGGCCCAGGTGTCGCTGTAGTGAAAATCAATAAGGATACTCATGCCGGCGTTTTTTGCCCTAATGGCCTTAGCCACCACGTCCGCGGTATTACACCACCCTGCCGATGGGTTTACCCAGGCACGCAGCCTGATTGAATTAATGCCAAGCCCTTTTAAAATAGTAAACAGGTCCTGCTGCGTACCGCTGCTGTTGTAAAACTTCAGGCCCGAGGCTTCCATTTGGGTAACCCAGCTTACGTCGGAGCCATTGGCAAACGAGGTTGTAGCGTCAGACACCGTTTTGTTGATGTTTTTGCCGATTGCCACTGCCGGCTGGTTGATTTGGGTTGCCTGCTTGTTGCAACCCAAACTTGCACACAGCAATAAAGCTGTGCAGATTGTTGTTGTTGTTTTCATAATCATTTGGTTTTTATTGGTTCATTGGTTTATTAGTTCATTGGTTCATTGGTTCAGGGTGGTTTATCGGTTCATTAGTTGGATACCTAATCTCTGATCTCTAATCTCCAGTCTCTAACCTTGGTTTAGGTTTTATTTGTCATTTGTACATTTAATTCAATAGGTAAAAAAAATGCTTACAAACCGTAAGCATTTTTTTATTTTTTATCTATTGACTTCCGAAAGCATCCAATGCTTCGGTTGGTTTGCCGCTGTTGTCGAAGGCGCCAAGGCCGTAACTTTGCCAGTTGTAGGCTTCGGGTTCCCAGTAAAATACGCCCAGGCCGTTGCTGCTTGCAACTGAATTTACCTTGGTGATGAGGTCGGTCAAAAAATCGCGGGTGGTTGATGGTTGTGTTACGTCCATACCTACCTCAACTACCATACAAGGTGTTGAGTACCGCGATACCATGTCATTTATATTAGCCAGGCACTGCGCATCCAAAGTTTGATAATTGGATGTTGATGGATATAGCGACATACCGATGATGTCCCACTGTGCGCCGTTATTCTTTAATCCATCGAACAGGTAACGGAAAAGTCCATTATCAAAGCCGTTGGACACGTGCACAATAACTTTGGTGGTACTGCTAACCGATTTAACGGCCTGGTAGCCGCTTTTTACCAATGCCGCAAAATTAGCCATATTGGTTGAGGCCCTGCCGTCCTCCCAAAGCATGCCATCGTTGGTTTCGTTGCCTACCTGAACCCAATCCGGTGTTATGCCGTTGGTTTTAAGTGTATTCATTACGCCTGTGGTGTAAGTACCCAGTGTTGTTACCAGTGTTGGAAAATCCAGCGAGGTCCATGCGGCAGGTTTTGTTTGGTCGCCCGGATCGGCCCAGGTATCGCTATAATGAAAATCGATCAGTATTTTCATGCCGGCATTTTTAGCGCGCATAGCCTTTGCCACTACATCCGCCGTATTGCACCAGCCATCCGTTGGGTTTACCCAGGCTCTTAGCCTTATGGAGTTAAAACCCAGGCTTTTCATTAGCGCAAACAGGTCTTGTTGTTTACCGCTTTTATCGTAAAATTTAACGCCGGACGATTCCATCTGCGTAACCCAGCTCACATCGGCCCCTTTAGCAAAAGTGGCTGCGACACTTGGTGGTGTATACGTATTTGCGGGAGGCGGCGTTGGTTGAACCGGCGTAACGGGCCCGCTGCTTTTTGAACAGGAAAAAATAAGCAATAATGAAACGGTGCAACACCCCAACAACATCTTTTTCATAGAAGGAATCCTAAGTTTATAAATTGGTTAAGCCAAAGGCTCACACAAATATAAAACTCAATTCCGAAAAATAAAATGTTTATTTGACATTTTTTAATAAATGTTGGATTAACAGTTAAATAAATCTAAAACTCATGTCATACGACCGTAGGGAGAACCCTTCTACGTCTCGCATGGTCGGCGATGTCTGTTGGTGAAGGTTCCTCTCCGCCTATTGGCGGAGAGGAACGACATTTTTTTTTCAATCTACAATTTCCCCGACCTATCAGGTACAGTAGCCGATATATAATTAAAACTCTGTGTCTGGTCGCCTATTTGTATTTTAAATTCCCCGGCCTCGGTGACAGTTTTACTTAGGTCGTTTACGAATGCGAGATCTTTCGGTGTTATTTTAAATGTTACAGTTTTGGTCTCGCCGGGTTGCAAGTCTATTTTATCGAAAGCGCGTAACCGTTTGGTATCCGGCGCTATACTCGCATATTGCTGACTGGTATAAAGCAGCACAGATTCTTTCCCTTCGCGCTGCCCGGTATTTTTTACATCAATGGTAACCGTTAAGGTTTCGTTTTCTTTTAAATTCGGTTTGCTTAGGTGCAGGTTGCTGTAGCTAAAGGTGGTATAGCTTAAACCATAACCAAATTCATACAGCGGATTGTACCCATGCTTATCGTCGGGGTTGCCGTTTTCCAGGTTTTTGCGATAATAGTTAACCAGTGCGTTTGGATAGCGCGGGTAAGTGTACGGCAGTTTACCCGATGGGTTGGCATCGCCAAATAAAATATTTGCAAGTGCATCGCCGCCTTCATTGCCGGCCAGGTACATCATCACCGTTGCGGCCGACTGGCTCTCGGCATCAGTAACCAACCTGGGCCTGCCTTCGGCAAGAACTAAAATAACCGGTTTGCCTGTTTTTGCCAGCTCCGCTGCCAGTTGGATCTGGGCTGGTGGCAGGTTAAGGTCATCAATATTACCAACGTTTTCGGTGTAGGATAATTCTCCCAGGCAGAGCACCACGACATCGGCCTTTTTAGCGGCTTTTACTGCATCGTTTATATTTTGCAGGCTATCATTTGATGAACCCGGTTCGTAGCTTACATTATCTTTACCAATCTTTTGTTGAATGGCTTTCAAAATGGTGTTTTTGGTACTGGCAAATTGATCGGCAAGATCACCCTGCCAGTTGTAACTCCATCCACCGTCTAATGATCTCATGGTATTGGCCGTAGGGCCGGTTACCAGCACCTTCATGTCTTTTTTTAGCGGGAGTATGTTATTATTGTTCTTTAACAAGGTGATGGCTTCGGTAGCAGCATTGAGACTCACCTGCCGGAACTCGTCCGAGCCAAATTTTGGATAATCATCGGGATTACCTACCGGGCGTTCGAACAGGTTTAACTGGTATTTTACCTTTAATATGCGGTGAACCGCTTCGTTGATACGGCTCATAGGTACTTTCCCTTCGTGAACCAATTCTACCAGGTAGTTATAAAAACTGTATTCATAAGGCACCATGCTCATATCAATACCGGCGTTTACGGCAATCATTACCGCATCCTTTTGCGTTGCAGCAATGTGATGGCGGTCGTGCAGGTATTCAATGTCCCTCCAGTCGCTAACGGCTATGCCGTCGAAATGTAATTCACCACGCAATACGTCTGTTAGCATATAATGACTGCCGTGTATAGGAACGCCATTAATTTCACCCGAATTGATCATTATTGTCCTCGCCCCTGCTTTAACGGCTTCGGCAAAAGGCGGTAAAAAATATTCGCGCATATAGCGATCAGGTATCCAGGCCGGTGTACGGTCTTTTCCGCTTAACGGATCGCCATAGCCCAGGTAGTGTTTCATACAAGCGGCCACGTGATATTTATCGCCAACATTATTGCCCTGGTAACCGGTTATGATGGATGTCCCCATGGTTTTTATCAGGTATGGATCTTCGCCAAAGGTTTCATAAATACGCGGCCAAAGCGGGCTTTTACCGAGGTCTAAAACCGGCGAATAATTCCAGGGGATATAACTGGCGCGGGTTTCATAAGCGGTGATCTCCCCTGCCCTATGTGCAATGCTTTTGTTGAAAGTTGCGGCCATTGCAATTTCCTGCGGGAACAGCGTACTTCTCAATGTGTATGTAACGCCGTGTATGGCATCTATGCCGTATATTACCGGAATTTTCAGCCGGTCTTTCGCTGCTTCGGCCTGGATGGCTGAAATAACTTCGTACCAGTGCTGGCGGTCGTAAGCATGACCGCTTACGTTCAATATGGAGCCGACGTGATATTTTAAAATAGCCTCCTTTATTTTTGCAGGATCGATCTCGTGTACCCCATTGGTGGTGGTTGAAACTACATCGGATGTTACTTCGGTCATCTGCCCTACTTTTTCTTCGAGGGTCATTTTTGCGATCAGCGCATCAACTTTTTTGTCTATCTCGCTGGCTGGTTTTTGTGCTTGTGCCGAAAGAAAATACACATTGAGCAATAGTACACTGGTAATGATAAAGATCCGTCTCATGACTTATTGGTTTGGTTTAATATATAGCAGGTTTTTATGGTGTCGATTATCAAATCTAATTTACAGGTTTTAACTTATCCTGCAAGGCTTCCAGCGCATTGGCGAGGTAGGCGAGCGGTGCATTCCAGTTTATGGCAATTTCGTTGGCGGCATAAGCGCGGTGGTCGTCAATATAGGCTTCATCAGGCACTATGGAGGGCAGCTTTATACCATCCTGCATGGCCGGGTTCGGACCACCCACCAGCAAGCCCGGGACAGGGTCTACCACCCCATCCGAAAAAGATGGCCGGTGATGCGGGTTCATAGGGGTTTTGCTCCCATAGCCGGTTACATACGAGTAACCGGTGGCGTTTCTGCCTAAAATATAATCAAGGTTATCCAGTGCATATAACAGGTATTTGGCATCGCCGGTAAGTTTGTAGGCCTGTATCAGCGCCACGCCCTGGTTGGCAGCCGTCGAATTACTCCCCCATCCAAAATTCCGGGCAGATTTATCCATCACGGTTTGATAGGCTGTTTCATCAGCATGGTTTATAAGGCTGTCTGCAAATATTAATAAACGTTTTTTTATTTCAGGAAGCCCTTCCGGCGGATTTTTGCCAAACGAATTGCTGTTTTTTACCAGGGTATAATATGCCAGCATCCCTACATTTCTCCAGGTGGGCAGCGGCAACCTGGTGTTTGTTAAAAAATCGACATTCTTTAAAAACGACTGGTCGCCGATGGTTACAAATAATTCGGCAGCAGCCCAGTTAAATTCATCTTTCACGTTGTTATCGTCGTAACCGCCGGTAGTAATTTTAGGCCTGAATTTTTTGTTCATGGCCGCCTGGTCGTATAACATGTCAGGGTTTTTATTTGCCCAATCCCATGCTTTATTGGCGCTGTTTATGCACGAATCGGCAAGGCCGGGCAGGTCCTTTGAAAATTTGCGGAATATGCGGCTGGCCTGGGCCATTACTGCCGCAAAATCGAGCGTCGCAGCAGTGCCTTTTTGTATCACATAACGGGGAGCCGTGGCTTTATCAGGCATTTCAAACTTATCAAATTCGGCGTTGGTGAGTTTATGATAAACGCCTCCATCGCCAGGGTCCTGCATGGTGAGCATCCAGCGCAGGTTCCACAGCACTTCATTTAATACGTCGGGGATATGGTTACCGCTTTCCGGGATGTTCAGTTTCACAGTTTTCATGCGGTCCGGGAAATCTTCGTACAGCGAAAGCAGCGTACTTGTACTGATGCCGCTGTTCACAATATATTTGTTGTAGTCGCCAGCATCATACCATCCACGTGGCGACGATATAACAGTTCCTTCGGGCCGCCTGTCCGTAGCCGCCGAGGCATGGATCAAAACGCTCGTATCAGGATGACCCTCTGCCCTGTTCCATTTGCCGGCAAATTTTTCATCGAGCGGGATGGATGCACGCATAAAATAATATGCCTTTATAGAGGCTGCAGCAACTTCGGCATGTACCGATCTTTTAATTTGGAAGGGGTAGGAATATCCTGAACCCGGCACAAACAGAATGAATTTGCCAGGTTTGGTAAAACCGCTAAAATCGGCTATAAAAGTATTTTTCCCCGCGAAACTTGTTTTAACGGACTTTTTTAGCCGCCCGGTAAAAACTGTTTCTTTTTTTAGGGTTTGAATGTAAAAAGCACTGTCGCCTTCATTTAACACAACTGCAATTTTTGGTGCATCGGGGTAAAACCCGATTTGGTTAAGCCGGATGGTTAACTCACCATTTCCTCCGGGCTGCTGTGCAACAGCCCTGGCTACGGAAAATACCAGGATCAGCGCGAGGAACAGGTAGCATTTTATGATAATACGTTGCAAGGAATTATTGATCATCTAAAATAATTAACAGCAGTACAGCCAGTGGGGCGGATGAAACCGGCGGTTAAATATATGTGTATATTGTACAATAAGTATAATACTTAATTGACGTATTCTGTTTAAATTATGATACTATATAAACAGTGGCTACTTGCCTGCAATTTTGGGACGGTAAAAATAAAAGAGACTATGTCAAAAGTGAATTTTTATAAAACGGACAAAATAATACCCGGTCTTCGTGTTCCTTGTGCCTCCTTTGTGAATCTTTGTGGTAAAAACTTAAACCACAAGGGGCACTAAGATTCACAAAGTACAGCTAAGAAATGATAGCTCGAATATTATCCGGCAAGTATTATTTAAGAATTACCCTTGAGACTGTCTCTTTAAAGTAGAACACCAATGGTGAAAACCTGGTCGTATTTATCAAAGCTTTATCAGGCTATAGCCTAAACTTAAGTTCAGCAGGCTAACCCTGGTATGCGAATAGCCGTAGCTTTGTTCAGTGATACCGGCTTCGCCGCGAAGATCAATCGATATTTGTTTAATATCAACCCCTGCGCCTAATTGCCAGGCAAAATTCTGGTCCTTATAATCCAGGCCAACGGCTTTATCTACAGCGCCGCTAAAACTCTGGTCTTTATTAATAGCGAACGATACTACCGGTCCGGTGTAAAAACGAATCCCCACCCCGAAAGCGCCGACCTTCCCACCAAACAGTAACGGAACATCCAAACTGGTAAAGTGTGCCTTTGTTTCGCCGCCATTTGCAGAGATACCCACATTTTTTTCAGTCAGGTACATTTCCGGCTGAAAATTAAAGCCTAACGCGCCGAAACGGGCCCAAACACCGCCAAGATAACCGGCCTGGTTGTTGGAATTAAATACCGGGTTACTATAGTTGAGGCTCGCAATGTTCACACCGGCTTTAAGCCCGAATTGGAACGTTGGCAAAAGCTGCGCCGAAGCAAAACTTACGGCAACAGCACAAATAGTTAGGGTAAGAATAAGTTTTTTCATAAGATGATGTTAAGATTAAAAGGTAAACGAATGTTATAAAATTTTATTTTGAGGAACTGTTTAAGGCCCCTGCTTTAAAATTAGGAATCCGGCCCACCATGAAGCAATGCTTAGCGACGGGCCGGACATCTTATAGTATCTGGCATTAAAATTAAGGAAATATTTACTAATGCAACACCATCGGTAAAATATTTTAGAAGGTTAACTTACCCTGGTAATAATCCAATACTTTGCTGTAAATAAAGTAATCGTACCGGGCACTTATCAAGTTTAAATTAGCGCCATCGAGGTTATTTTTGGCGATGATAAAATCTACCGAAGTTAAAACACCCGCATCCAGGCGTATTTTTGCTATCCTGTAACTTTCGGTGTAGGCATCAACCTGGGCCTTTAGCGATTGATAACGGTTGTAGGCCGCCGACATGTTATAGTAAGCCTGTTCAACACTTTGTTTTAGCTGTATCTTGATATTGTCCTCAATATATTGCTCGTTCAGTAAGGTGATCTTGGCGAGCGCCACATTATTCTTTTTAGTGTGGTTGAGGAATATCGGGATATTAAGGCTTAACAATGCATAAGTACCATAGTTGTTTTTAAACTGATCGCCGTAGCTTATATTTTGAGTTGCGTTATTTGCCGACGTAGAGAAAACACTCTGCTTACCTGTTGGTGTATTTACATATAAACCGGGAACCGCACTGGTAGTAGAATCGATAAATACCGATTTGGTGCCTGCGCTGGAGTAGTTTGTTGATATGCCACCACTTAAAGAAAGTGTAGGGAATAACTGTCCTTGCGCAACCTTTACGCCTTTTTCGGCACTTTCCCGGCGCAGGGTGGCTGCTTTAACCATGGCTAATTGCTGCAACGCGGTGCCATAAATATCATCCGGGTTCGATCCATATTGTCCGCCCAGGTCCTGTGCATTTAATGTCTGGAACTTTGCGTTTTTATTGTACGGAATATTGAGTAGCTGGAACAGGTTGAGTTTTGCAGCGTCCAAAGAGTTTTGCGCCAAAACCACGTTTACCTGGCTTTGGGCGTAAGCCCCCTTAAAATCGGTAAGGTCAGATGCTACTTTGTTGGCGCCGTCTTTTTCCAGCACTTCCGAACGGTCAAGATTTTCCTTGGCAACAGCCAACTGGCTTTTGCTTTGGCCCAACACCTCGTCGGCATCCAAAATGGAAAGATAGCCGGTTATCACATTGACGGTTACCAGGTCCTTTGCCGATTGAAAGTCCATTGTACCTGCCTGGTAGGCCAGCGAAGCTTGCTTTATAGCGCTTTGAAGCGCGAGGCCGTTAAAAACGGTAATGCTCCCCGATAAACCATAGTTGTCGGATGTGAGCGATTGGTTTACATAAGTATTGGTTACCGGGCTCAAACCACGACCCTGGCTAAGTTCGCGACTGGCGCTACCTGATATGGATGGTAAAAGATTTTCCCTGGCCTGGTTTAAATATATTTTGTCCTGCATCATTGCGAGGCCATTTTGCTTAACATTTAAATTGTTTTTTATAGCAATATCAAGGCATTGCTGCAGCGTTAAAACCGTGTCCTGCTGTGCGTAGCTTATAATGCTACAGGATATTGAAAGAACTGTTAAAAGATATTTTCTTAATTGCATGTGTGGTATTATTTGTAGATCAGAATTTTCTTGAGGAAGATACCCTACCATCCAGAAGGTCGATGATACGGGTGCCGTATTCCGCGTTCTTTTCGGAATGAGTAACCTGTATAATGGTAACTTTATCTTCTTTATTTAATTTACGGAAGAGCGACATAATTTCTTCCCCTTGTTTCGAGTTTAAATTACCTGTCGGCTCATCGGCAAGTAACAGTTTTGGCTTGGCAATAAGCGCGCGGGCAATACCCACCAGCTGCTGCTGGCCGCCGGATAACTGCGCCGGGAACAGGTCTTTTTTCCCCACGATCTGGAAACGGTCTAATATATCAGCTACCATTGCCTTGCGTTCGCTGCTTTTAAAATCCTGGTAGATCAACGGGGTTTCAATGTTTTCATAAACGGTAAGCTCATCGATCAGGTGGTAAGCCTGGAAAACGAAGCCGATATATTGTTTGTACAATGCCGAGCGCTGTTTTTCTTTCAACTGGTGTACGGCGCTGCCGGCAAAATAATGATAACCTTCGGAAGGCTCATCGAGCATGCCGATAACATTTAAGAGTGTTGATTTACCCGAGCCTGAAGGGCCCATGATGGAAATGAATTCGCCTTCGTCAACTTCGAGGTTAATATCGTTAAGTACAAAGTTTTTGTTGCCGCCTACCTGGTAATATTTTGAAATATGTTGTAATGATAACATGTGTTAATTATTAGTGAATTAGTGATTGAATGAATTATCGGTTTTAATTTGCTAATTTATAAATATTAAGCCATCTGCCCATCATCATTCAATCATTCTGGCACAAGTGTATCAATAACATACCAAAAACATAATAATTTAATTATCAGTTATTTATAAATAAAACCTTTTATAAAAACTGTTCGCTTATGTAACACGGAGCGTACGGTAATGATACAATTTGTGAGTGGTGAGTGGTGAATGGGCAGCACTACTCACTACTGCCCACTCACTATTCACCCCTCTATTCCGACCGTAAACTTTTTACCGGGTTAGCAATAGCCGCTTTGATCGATTGAAAACTTACTGTACCAAAAGCAATCAGTATGGATACTGTTCCTGCTATCAAAAACACCCACCATTGGATATCTATGCGGTAAGCGTAGTCCTGCAGCCATTGATGTACGGCGAGCCACGCTGCAGGCCACGCAAGCAAGTTTGCGAGTAAAACCAGCGCGAGGAAATTCCTGGAAAGCATCAGCGTAATATTTTGAACAGAGGCACCTAATACCTTCCTCACCCCTATTTCTTTTACCCTTTTTTCGGCCGAATGAGACGCTAAGCCAAATAGCCCGAGGCAGGAGATAAAAATTGCCAGCCCGGCAAGAATACCGACGATCTGGCTTACCTGGTTATCTGCCTTATAAACTTCGGCAAAATGATCATCCAAAAATTGGTATTCAAAGGGGTAACCCGGATAAACACTATCCCATTTGGACTTGATAAAGGCGATAGATGCTGCGGTGTTTTTGCCGTTGATCTTTACCGAAAAGTCCCTGAAACCTGTGTTATGGGCAGCAACGAGGAACATCGGCTCAATTTTATATTGCAACGAGTTGAAGTTGAAATTTTTGGCTATACCCGTGATAGTTGACAATGAATCAAATCCAAATCGTTGCCCTATGAGGTCGGTGAGTGGTCTCTTTGGGTAATCCTTCAGTAACTCCTTTGCCAGCGCTTCGTTAACGATAAATTGCCTGTAGTCGGGGATCTTATCGCCCGAGAAGTTTTTGCCGGCAGCTAACTTGATCTTAAACAAATTGAGGTAATTTGTATCTACAACTAAAAGTGTAGTCCCAAGGTCGAGCTTTGGTCCGAACGAAGGCCGGAAACTGACGCCGGTTTGATCCAAATGACTGCCCAGTATATCCTGCGAGGCGGTCACCCCCGAAACCAGGGGATTGCCCGAAAGCTCTTTTTTAAACAGGTCGTATTTCCTGGTAGTAACACCGTCAACCGGGATGTTAACAATTTGGTCGCGATTATAACCTGGATCCTGGCTTTGCATCAGTTGTAGTTGCTTTAATACAAACACAGTGGCGATCATCAGGAAAATAGCGATCGAAAATTGCGTTACCACCAGCACATTCCGCAGCAAACTTTTGTTTTTCCCCACTTGTATCGATCCTTTCAACACCCTCGATGCCTGGAAAGATGACAGGTATATCGCCGGGTAAATGCCCGAAATGATACCGATAAATACGGTGCCGCCCAGTACTGCCGATAAAACCTTAACGCTGCCGAAAATATCGAAGGTTATTTCTCTATCGCTCAGGTGATTAATGTAAGGCAAGGCTAACTCGACTAAGACGATAGAAAACAGCAAAGCCAAAAAAGCGATCATCACCGTTTCTCCCAAAAATTGAAATGCTAATTGAAAGCGATGTGCGCCAATAGACTTACGGATGCCTACCTCTTTCGCTCTTTCCACCGAACGCGCAGTTGACAGGTTGATAAAATTAACGCAGGCTATAATCAGCACAACAAGGGCAATAATGGCGAACAGGTTTGTTGATTTTTTATCGAATTTTTGATAATTGATGTAATCCAGGCCGATATCTGCTGCGTTTGCGTGGATGTCCTTCAGCGGCAGCATAAACAGTTTCATAAATTTAGGGCCGTTGTCGCCGAGGTGTTCTTTTAAATACGCCGGGAATTTTTTCTCCATCGCAGCTGTATTGGCGTTGGGCGTAAGTTCGAAAAAGGTGTCGAGCCAGTTGCCGCCCCAGTTTTTAGACCATTCGGGCCGGATAATGGTAGTGAACGAAAACAATGCATCGAACTGCAACTGCGAATTTTGTGGTACATTGGCAATAATGCCGGTTATGGCAAATGATGTTGTATCGTCGCCGTAGTGTGTAATAGTTTTGCCTATAGGGTCGGCATCCCCGAATAGTTTTTTGGCAGTTGCTTCGGTAATTAAAGCGCTATGCGGTTTTAACAATGCGGCTTTCCGGTCGCCGCGGATAACTTTAAAATCAAACATCTGAAGAAAAGTTGAGTCGACGAAAAATACCTGCGGTACAAATATCCGTTTGCTGTTTTCTGTCAACTGGTACTTATTTTCCCAATGCACCCTGGTAAAGCTTTTTATTTCCGGAAATTCCATTTTAAGCGTAGGCCCCATGGGGAACATAGATAGGCCCACTTTCTGTGTCGCGCCCTGTGCGCCGATGGTTTGCACCTCGTTCAACCGGTAAATGTTTTTGGTGTGGAAGTCGTCGAAACTCTTTTCGTACGAAACAAACAGCATAATAACGATACATGCCGCCATCCCTACAGATAAGCCGATAATGTTAATGGCCGAAAAAACCTTGTTTTTCCAGATGTTGCGCCAGGCGATTTTTAAGTAGTTCTTTATCATTTTATTTGGTCATTTGCTTCGCGTCATTGGTCATTGGGTCATTTGCTTCGCGTCATTGGTCATTGGTATAAATATTAGGACGTTCAATGACTAATGACACAATGACCAATGACTATTCCGACCTAAGGCTCCTCACCGGGTTCATCAGCGCCGCTTTTATGGCCTGGAAGCTTACTGTTGCCAGGGCTATAAGCATGGCGGTTAGGCCAGCTATCAGGAATATCCACCAGTTAATGGTTACCCGGTACTGGTAGCTTTGCAGCCAGTTGTTAATAAACCACCAGGCTATGGGGAAGGCTATAATGCAGGAGAGGCCCACCAACTTTAAAAAGTCTTTTGAAAGCAAGCCTGCCAGGCCCGATACCGAGGCGCCAAGAACCTTACGTATGCCGATCTCCCTGATCCTGCGCTCGGCTGTATAGGCCGCTAATCCAAATAAACCAAGGCACGATATAAATATAGCCAGCGAGGCAAAAACGCCTGCAAGCGTGCCGGTTAAGGTCTCAGTTTTAAATAATTCATCGAAGTCGTTATCAACAAACTGGTATTCGAATGGATAACCCGGGGTGTCGGCTTTTATTACGGCGCCGGTTTTAATCAGGGCGTCCTGCAGGTTTACACCAGGTTTAAAACGGATGCTTAAAGTCCTGGTTCCGGCGGGGTGGCAATACAACAGCGACGGCTGGGCGCTGCCATACATATCGTTGTATAAGTAATCTTTTACTATGCCAATTATGGTGAATGCTTTTTTGCCGCCATCTCTTACAATACCACCGATCCGGCCTTCCCTGCCCATTTGTTTAGCAAAAGCCTCGTTAATGATAACGCTGTTGCTATCTAAAGCTGCGTTTGTATAAAAAGATCGGCCGGTAGCCAGTTTCATACCCATAGTGGATATAAATTGCGGGCTTACATCTTCCCAGGAAATGAGCGGATTTTTACCCGGGTCTTTTCCATCCCACGAATAATTATCGGTATTACTGTTTATCTGTAATGCAGGGTCATCGCTTAAAGCCGCATCTTCCACCACACCAGTTTGTTCCAGGTCGTGGTGCACGCCGGTAAACAGGTCTGCTTGTTTGCCCTGCAGGTTTATATAGATCAGGTCGCTTTTTGCGAAACCAAGTTCCCGGCTTTTAACGTGTTGGATTTGCTGGTAGATAATAACGGTGCCGATAATGAGTATAATGGATACTGAAAACTGGATCACCACCAAACTTTGCCTGATGAAACCTGAACCCGAACTGGACTTGATCTTTATATTTTTTAGTACGGATATAGGGTTGAATGATGATAAATAAAAGGCAGGATAACTACCAGCCAATAAACCAGTTATAAGGCTTATGATGAATAAGTAGATAAGATGAAGCGGCTCAAAAATATTAACTGATAATTCCTTTTGAACCAGGTTATTAAACGATGGCAATGCAAGGTAGATTAAACCCACGGCCACCAGCACCGAAATAAACGACATGATAACCGCTTCGCCAATGAATTGCCCTATCAGTTTTCCTTTACCGGCGCCCATTACTTTACGGACACCTACTTCTTTGGCGCGCTGTTCGGAACGGGCGGTTGAAAGGTTCATGAAATTGATACAGGCTATCAGCAAAATTATCCAGGCGATAAAGGAGAACAGCTTCACATACTGAATTCTCCCACCATCCATTTTGCCATTGGTAAAACTATCGTGCAGGTTCCAGTCGTTCATGGCAAAAAGGAAACACTCGGTGCTACTTTTGCTTTTACCGGCAAGAAAATGTTTTAGTTGTTTGTTTATCGCCGCAACGTCGGCATTCGGTTGCAATTCTACAAAGGTGCGTGCCCAGTTAGCTCCCCACATGTCCATCCAGGGTTGTTTATGGTCTATGGCGGCCATGGGCGCCAGCCATTGAAATTTGAAGGTAGAGTTTTTTGGCAGATCTTTAAAAACCCCGGTAACGGTGTATTCCTGGTCATTATTCATCTTTAGGGTTTTGCCCATGGGGTCGGTATCGCCAAAGAATTTTTTTGCCATCGTTTCGTTAATGGCCACCGAATGTACTTGCTGCAGCGCATTTTCGGGTTTTCCGCTGATGAAGGGTAAATTGAGCTCCGAAAATATTTCCGGATCGGTGTATCTGCCTTTTTCGGTAATGGTTTTATCGCCAAGGGCAAAAAGCTGGTCGCCTTCCCCATCCATTTTTGCCGCAGTTTTTATGCCCGGTATTTCGGCCTTTAATACCTTTGCCATTGGCCCCGGCGTCGCGTGGAATGTGCTCACCTTGCCATTATAGGTTTGATTTTCGTAAATGGTGTACAGCCTATCGTGCTTTTCAAAATTATGGTTATAGCTAAGTTCGTCCTGTACCCACAAAAATATAAGCGATGCGCAGGCTATCCCTATTGCCAGCCCGGCAATGTTCAAAAAGCTGTAGCTCCTGTTTTTTAACAGGCTGCGGAGGGTGGTTTTAATATAGTTCTTTATCATGGTTCATTAGTTCATTAGTTCATTAGTGTGTAGCGGATCATCTAAATCCTTTCCAAAGTAGAAGAACCTAACCTCCACCCTCCTGTAAGTCAAAAACTCCCCCTTCAGGGGGTTGGGGGGTTATTCGCTTTTCAAACTCCTAACCGGGTTAACTAAAGCTGCTTTTACCGCCTTATAGCCTACAGTTAGCCACGCTATTATAACAGATACCGCAATAGCGGCTACAAATATCCATGCGTTTAGTGCTATGCGGTAAGCGAAGGTTTGCAGCCAGCTGCCCATTAAATACCAGCCTGCCGGTAGCGCTATTGCAAACGCAATGGCTATCAGTATCATAAACTCTTTTGAGAACAGGTAAACAATGCTGCTTACCGATGCACCTAAAACCTTGCGGATACCTACCTCTTTTGTGCGCTGCACCGCCATAAACGATACAAGGCCGTACAAACCCAGGCAGGAGATGAAAATGGCTATCCCTGCAAATATTTTGTAAACCAGTGCCAATTGATTTTCCTGTTTATAAAATTTGGCAATGCTTTCATCAAAGAAGAAGCCGTTGTAGGCATATTCAGGGTAAGTGTTTTCCCATAGCTTCTGGATCGAAGCTACGGTACCGGTGAGGTCTTTTGTGTCGATTTTAATGGCTGTCTGCGATTCGTATTTTTTTGTGGGATAGATAAGAATAGGTTTTACCGCTTCTCTTAATGAATTTGTCTTGAAATCCTCCACAACCCCTGTTATCGAAGCCCAGGCGGCGCTCCCCAAACTTATGGTTTTACCAATGGCGTTTTCGTCGTGTTGTATGCCTAATTTACGGGCCAGCGTTTGGTTTATAACCACCTGCCGCATGGTATCACTCGGGTCATACCCTTTACCGGCCGCAAAGCGGAGGCCGAATGTTTTAAAATAATCGGCATCAGCAGTTTTTAGAAATACGTTGAACTTTAGATTTTTCCGCGAATTGTTAAAGTAAAAATTGGTGGATGAGTTGTTATCTGAAGATGGCGCATCCGATGAAAAAGAAACAGATTTTACCGCAGGGTTTTGCAACAGCTGTTGTTTAAACGCCTGCATCTTCATTAAGCTAATGCTATCGGTATAGCCGGGGATCACCAGTACCGCATTTTTATTAAAGCCGAGATCGGCTTTGTTGACAAAGTCCATTTGATTTACAGCGACGGCTGTGCCGATGATGAGCAGCTGCGAAATAGAAAACTGGGCCACAACGAGTGCCCGGCGTAGAGGAATGCCACCAACCGATGCTGCCGTGATCTTATTTTTTATGGCCAAAACCGGCTTGAAACCGGAAACAATTAAAGCCGGGTAAATGCCCGATAGTGCAATAACCACCAGGGTGGTGCAAGCCAGGAATAACAGACTGCCGCCGCTTATTAAACCGATATCATCGGGTACGCTGGCAATATTCTTCAAATATGGCAGGGCTAACTTTGCCACTATCATAGCCAGCAACACCGCACTGATGACAATAATGGAAGTCTCACCAAGAACCTGTGCGATGAGCTGTTTGCGGCTGCTCCCCAATACTTTGCGGATACCCACTTCTTTTGAACGGCCTACAGATTGTGCTGTTGACAGGTTGATAAAATTGATGGAAGCCATAATAATGATCAATACCGCGATGAAGGATAATGTGCCCAATGTAGACATGCCGGTGACATGATCGCCAACAGTATTACCAAAGCGGTTATCGAAATGCATTTTTGCAAGGGGCTGTGCAAAGATCAGCTGATCTTTAATGCCTGTTTTGTAGTACTTGATGGTAAACTTCTTAAGCTGATCATCTATCTTGCTTTCGCTCACGTTGGGCGGAAATAGCATAAAAACCTGGTGGTTGCTGCTTAGCATGTCCCAATTGTTGCGGTAATAGTAATCGTTGGGGTATTGTTTCCAGGTAAGGTACGATACCAGTACTTTAAAGGGGAAATCGCTGTTCTCCGGGGCGTCTTCAATTATGCCGGCAACCTTTAAGGTTACCAGGTTATCCATTTTAATGGTTTTCCCCATCGCGCTGGTCCAGTCTCCAAAGTATTTAGCGGCAGTACTTTTATCCAGAACGGCCATTTTGGGATTGGCCAATACCGCAGCGCTGCCTGCGAGCCATTTCCAGCTAAAAACATCAAAAAATTCAGGCTCAATAAAAGATACGCCTATATTTTCAGTAAATTTTTTACGGTTGGCGGCGAGGGTATTATTATCGCCTACGGTGATCTGGCAGCCGTAGTTTAAGTTTATTGAAGCCACTTTTGCCTGCGGAAACTCCAGCCTAAGGGCTTCTGTAGCAGGCGCTGTCACTCCCGGCGTATAGGTTGAACCATCGTCGTGTTTTTGTTCGGTTACAACATGGTAAATGCTTTTGTATTTGGGTTGAAAGGTATCAAAGCTCAATTCGTATTGTACAATTACGAATATGAGCAGGCAGGCAGCAATGCCAACCGTTAAACCCGACACATTGATTGCCGAGTACCCCTTGTGACGGATAATATTCCGCCATGCGATCTTAAAGTAGTTTTTTATCATTGTTTAGTCGATTAATCACCGGTAATTTTTATAATAGCTTTATTCAGCACGCTATTTAAATTATAAAATATATACCAAAGTGATAAGTAATTGAAAATAAAAAACTTATGTACGAACTGTAATTACGAATATGTTCGTATATGAAACAACAAGTGTACGGTTTCGATACAACTACCACACGGTTTCGGTGATGAAAACAAGGCGAAAAACCCTCTTCTCACCATTCACCCCTCACTATTCACCATTCACCTTCGTCCGCCATAGCTTCAGCAACGGCGGATCCCCCCCCTATTCCGATCGCAAACTATCAACCGGGTTGGCCAGTGCCGCTTTTATCGATTGTGCGCTCACTGTAATAAAGGCGATCAGGACGGCTGCAGCGCCGGCTGCAACGAACACCCATACCTGCAAATCGATCCGGTAAGCAAAACCCTGCAGCCAATTGTTCATGGCATACCAGGCTAGCGGTGAAGCGATAATTACCGCGATAAGCGTAAGCTTTAAAAAGTCCTTAGCGATTAGGCCGACAATGCCGGCTACATTAGCACCAAGTACCTTGCGGATACCTATCTCTTTTGCGCGTTGCGCCGTTGTAAATGCCGATAGCCCAAAAAGACCCATGCAGGCCAGCAAAATGGCCAGCGTTGAAAAAGTACTGAACATAGCCTCCTGTTTTTGTTCGGACTCGTACATGCTGTTGTAATTATCATCAAGGAAACGATAGGTAAACGGCATGGTGGGTACGCGGGCCTTCCACAATGCCTGCAGGGCCTGTAAGGTGGCAGGAGCATTTTGTCCGGTAGTTTTTACCAGTATGTAGTTGGTAAACGACGTATCGAGAAACAGCATCATGGGGCCTATCGGCTGTTTCAGCGATGCAAAATGAAAATCTTTGATAACGCCGACAACGGTGCCCGGCGCGCCTTTAACAATGGTTTTGCCCACTGCTTGCTGGGGTGTCCATCCTAAATTTTTGGCCGCCGTCTCGTTCAAAATAAAGGAATATTTAAAGTTTTTTGCTTTGTTGACCGTATCCATCAACTTAAAATCATCATCATTAAAGTCCTGACCGGCGATGAGTTTCATGTTCAGGGTTTTTATAAGGCCGACGTCTGATGGGAGGCAGATAATGTTCAAATCCTTTTTACCATGCCCGTCGTCGGCGGTGATGCCATCTCCCCATTGCACAGAAGTGGGCATGGCGTTTGCACCGCTAACGCTTGTTACACCCGGCATACGCGCAATTTCCGTTTTGAGCGCCTCATAATGCTGATGTGCATTATCGTCGGTTGTTATAACGATGACGTGTTCCTTATCATAACCCAAATCCTTATGCCTGATGTAGTTCAGTTGCTGTACAACGATGATGGTAGCGATAATAAGGCAAACAGATATTGCAAATTGGAAGACAATAAGCGCCTGCCTGAAAAAACCACCGGATGAGTTTAGCTTTAAGCCTGATTTGAGAATGCTGATCAGTCGTACATTTGAAAGCACGAACGCCGGGTAACTGCCCGAGGTGAAAGCGATAAACACGCATAGGCCCAGCATAATCAATATGGGCAGTGGATGCATCCATACCATAAGAGACAACTGCTTGCCGGTCAATTGGTTAAAGTGGGGTAAAAATATGATCGCCAACACTATGGCAAAAACAAGCGCAATTAAGGTCAGCAAAAATGATTCGCCAATAAATTGCCCGAAGAGCTGCGATTTTTGAGCGCCTAAAACCTTGCGAATACCGATCTCGGTGCTTTTTGCGCTGGATTGCACCGTTGCCAGGTTGGTATAATTGATACAGGCGATGATTAGAACGAGCAGGGCGATGATGCCAAGCACATAAACTGTCGTTGAGTTGCCTGATGGTTCCAGTCCGTCGAGCGGCGAATGTAAGTGTACCTGCAGCATCGGCTCAAGGTTGTAGGTGAGCGGGCTATTGGCCGCCAGTTTGAGCTCGCCTCTGCTTACGCCTTTCATATAAGTGTTCAGTTGCAGCTGAAAACTGGGAAGCTGGTCTTTGTTTTTCAGTAACAGGTAGGTGATATAGTTGGCCGTCCACCACTCTTCGTGTTTGGAAGCGTAAATGGATGAGAACGAGCCGATAAAATCAAACTTGATCTGCGAATTTTCAGGCGCATCGGCAACTACGCCAGTTACCTCGAAATTTTTTGACGGGCCATACCAGCCCACCGAAAGTACCTTACCAATCGGGTCGCCGCTACCAAAATATTTGGTTGCCATGGATTGGGTGATCACTACTTTGTTTGGCGCATCGAGTACTGTTTTCGGGTCACCCTTCAGCAACTGAAATGAAAAAGTCTTAAAAAAAGCCGAATCGGCATACAAAAACCGCTTCTCAATATACATCTGGCTGCCGTATTTCATTACCACAGTGCCGTTGATGGTACGAACAAAGCTTTCTACCTGTGGAAAAGTACGCTGCAGCTGTGGGCCGGCCTTACTACCTGTGGTGGCATATTTCTCCTTGCCACCTTCGCCAAACTGCATGGTCATCCTCACCATCCTGTCAGCGTTTTTGTTGAAACTGTCGTAACTGGTTTCGTTTATAATAAACAAGCCTATCAGCAGGCAACTTGCAATGCCTACGGTTAAGCCAAACAAATTGATAATGGTGTACAGCCTGCTTTTTTGCAGCCTGCGGAATGCGATTTTAAAATAAGTCCAGATCATGGGGGTGGTTCATTAGTTCATTAGTTCATTAGTTCATTAGTTCAATGGGTCATTGGTTCACTATTTCTTGGGTATTTTCTAACTGCTACTCCCAACTGCTACTATAAACTTCCCCCTCACTCGCTCCTCAAACTCCTCACCGGGTTAGCCACTGCGGCTTTAACGGTTTGAAAGCTGGAGGTTATTACGGCGGCCAGCAGCATCCCTGCCCCGCTTAGGGCGAATATCCACCAACTGATGGACGTTTTGTCGGCAAAATTATCCATCCATTTATTCATCGCTAACCAGGCCAGCGGGGTTACCACTACAAAAGCAAGCAGGATAAGCAGCATGAGTTCTGTTGAAAGCAGTGTTACTATTTGTGTAACAGTAGCACCCAGCACTTTCCTTACACCTATCTCTTTGGTACGCAGGTTGGTGGTATAAATGGCCAGCCCCAATAAGCCCAGGCAACTTATAAATATAGACAAACCTGTGGCCCAAGTTAATAAGGTGGACGTTTTTTGTTCAGCGTCGTAAAATTTGGCAATAGATTCATCGTAAAAATTATAAGTAAAATCATCATCCGGGTAAATTTCTTTCCACGATTTTTCTATGGATGCGATTGCGGTTTTCCACTCGTGACCACCCGGTGTTTCCGGTTTTAGGGCTATATGGAGGGTGCCTGTCATAAATTTGCCGGTGCCGGTATAAATGGCAATCGGTTTAATGGGTGTACGCAACGAGCCCTGGTAAAAGTTGGCTACAACGCCAACTACCTGCAGCTGTTTTGCTCCGTTAAAATGATCCAAGGTTTTACCAATAGCATCGTGCGGGTTCCTGAAGCCAAGGATCGACGCATATTTTGAATTGATGACGACTGACTTCCCGGTATCTCCTGCTTGCAGGTTGCGGCCAGCCAGCAACTTTATTTTATATAATGGAATATAGTTTTTGTCGCCGAATTTGAGGAAAACCTCGGTTTTAGTCTCTTTTTTCCCGTTTTTATAGGTAACATTAGTAGAATTTGTATTTCCTGATGACGGCGGGGCATTTCCGACACTCACCATTTCAACCTGAGGCGCCGAATGAAGCTTATTTAAAAGGGTTTGATTTTTACCGTCTGTCCTGTCTTTCCAGGGTGAATTAATAATAATGATGGCGTCTTTTTTAAAGCCGAGGTCTTTATGCAGGGCGTAATAAATTTGTTTGCTCACCAAAACTGTCGCCATAATAAAAAATTGGGCGATAATGAATTGGGTAACGGTTAAGGATTTACGCAGCCAGGCATTGCGGGTTTGACCACCGTTTGCACCCGACTGGCTTTTTAGCACCAACACCGGTTTATAGGACGATAACATAATAGCCGGGTAAAAACCCGATGCCAGGCTTATTGCAATTGTCAGCAATAAAAGGAAAAGTAAAATGTTAGGCTGCAAAAGATCGGCTTTAACCCCTTTATCAATAAAATCGGCAAAAAGCTTGAGAATAAGCGGTGTTAGAAACACAGATATGATGACTGCGATGAGCGTTACCATAAACGTTTCGCTTAAAAATTGAAAAATTAATTGCTTACGGCTACTGCCCATGGTTTTGCGGATACCGATCTCTTTTGCCCTTTGCGATGCTTGCGCCGTGGTTAAATTGATAAAATTGATACAGCCCAATATCAAAAGGAATAAAGCGATAGCCAATAAAAAATAACACGTTGTTTTACTGGCGATGCGCCCGCTATCATCAAAAACACCATAATGTTCGTTAAAATGAAGATCGGACAAGGGTTGAAGGCTAAACGAGTGTGTATTTCCCCTATCCTCCGGGGTGGGCGGGCTGTTCTTGTTAAGCAGGAAATTTAACTGTTTTTCAATTTGGGCGGGGTTTGTTGCAGCTGATATTTTTATAAACAGCTGCGATGCCGAATTGGTGCTGTTCCACTCTTTTATTTGCAACTGGTCGCCCAGGCCTTTGTTTGCATCAAACAATGCCGTGCTGTACGATATAAAATCGTGAAAAGTAAAGTCGCTGTTTTCGGTCAGCGTTTGCACTACGCCTGTTACCGTGGTTTTTAAAGTATCATAAGTAATTACTTTACCGATGACCTGGGTATATGGTGTAGCGGGAAAATATTTATCAGCCTGTGCCGATGTAATAACCACCTCGTTGGGGCCTTTTAATGCATCTTTTGATGAACCCGCCAGCCATTTATAGTTAAATATTTTAAAGTATTCTGCCCCTGCTAAAACGATATTGTCCTGTAACTTGAATTTAACCGGGACATTGTTTTTCCCGGGAACGAATACATTTGGCTGCGATAAAGTAAAAAATGGTGCAACAACTTCCACACCGGCAACATCGGTTTTAATAGCTCCTGCTAAGGGGCCGCATACTCCGCCGTTGTACCCGCGATCGCCCTGGAAAGAATAATTACTCACTACCCGGTAGATGCGGTCACCATCCTTATGGAACTTATCGAATGTAAAATCATAGTGAACGATCAGGAAGATCACCAGCGAAGCGCTGATACCGATGGATAAGCCGATGATGTTGATCAGCGTAAACAATTTATGCTTCCAGAAGCCGCGGAGTGCAATTTTAAAATAGTTTTTTATCATTGTTTTAGTCATTAGTCATTTGGTCATTAGTCATTTGCTGTGCGTCATTGGTCATTAGGTCATTAGTTAGGAGTTAAGATTAGCCCGCGTTCAATGATTAATGACCCAATAACCAATGACTCTTCATTCGCTTCTCAAACTCCTAACCGGGTTTGCCGTTGCTGCTTTGATGGATTGAATGCTTATGGTTGCGAAGGCAATAATAAGGGCAACTACGCCGGCGCCGGCTAAAATCCACCAGCTTAGTTCAGTCCTTGATGCAAAAGTTGACAGCCATTGGTCCATCGCGTAAATAGCGACCGGGATAGCAACAGTTGCTGCGATCAATACCAGCACCAAAAAATCTTTCGACAACTCGGTAACAATCTGCGGTACACTGGCACCGAGCACCTTTCGAACGCCTATTTCTTTAACGCGTTGGGTGATGGTAAATGCTGATAAGCCAAATAAACCCAGGCAGGCAATAAATATAGCAATACAGGCAAATATGGTAAAAAGCGTACCTTGCTGTTGCTCGCTGTGGTATAGCTGGTCAAAGTGTTGATCGAGGAAGGTAAAATCGAAAGGAATATTGGGCGCATAATGCATCAGGGTATTCCGGATTTGACTTACCGATGCCTGAACATTCTGCCCGCTGATCTTGATGGAAACCCTGCCGTAAGGCTGCCATATCAATATGATCGGGATGATCGGCTGGTGTAGCGATTCAAAATGAAAATCTTTCATCACGCCAATAACGTTGCCTGTTACATTGCCGTATTTTATCTGTTTATTGATGGCTTTATCAGGCGTGCCCCATCCAAGTGTTTTTACGGTAGTTTCGTTGATGATGAATTTGTTGGAATCAGTTTTTATGTTGCGCGAAAAATTACGGCCGGCTGCCATTCTAATACCAAAGGTTGGGATAAACCCCTCGTCAACGGCCACTTGCTTCAGATCAACTTTTAACGGCTGGAAAGAACCTCCCTCCAAAACGGCCGCGTTCTGGTCATCTAGCAGCCGGCCGGATGGGATGCGCGAAGAACGGCTAATTGATTTTATATTCGGATTACTCAGCAAATCGGTTTTAAAAGCATCAAACTGGTTGCCGAGTGCACCGGCGCCTACCAGGGTTAAAACATGATCTTTATCAAAACCGAGGTCTTTGTCCTGTATGTATTGCAGCTGCCTGAATACTACCGCGGTTGCCACTATCAGGATAATGGAGATAGAGAACTGTAGTACAACCAGTATTTTGCGGAAAGAAAATGTGCTGGTTTGCACTTTAAATAAACCCTTTAATACTTTTACCGGGATGAAGGACGACATAAACAGTGCGGGGTAAATTCCGCTGATCAAACCCACAATGCAGGGGAGCAAAATAATGGGAATTAAAAAATACCAGGTGAAAAGGCTGCTGATGCTTAATTGCAAACCCGACATGCGGTTAACGGCGGGCAACAATAACGCTGTGAGGCCAATTGCTATCAGCAACGAAACATACGTAACAATTACCGACTCGCTTAAAAACTGGGCGATAATTTCTTTACGCTGTGCCCCTATTACTTTACGGATACCTATTTCCCTTGCACGGAGTGCCGAACGCGCGGTAGAAAGATTCATGTAGTTAATGCAGGCGATAAGCAATATAAACAGCGCAATAGCCGAAAAAATATATACCCGCGTTGAGCTTCCGTTTTCTTCGATCTCATCGTCAAGGTGCGAGCTGAGGTGGATATCCGTTAGCTTTTGTGCCGTAAGTTTAGTGGTATTATGCACTTTAAGCTTGGGCGGCGCTCCAAGGGCGGCGCAGTATTTGTCTAAAAAGTCAGGAAACCGGGATTCAATACGCTCAGTCGTATAACCCTTCGGGAACATCAGGTATGTATAAAATGCGTTATTGCCATAACTGGTTGCCAACTGCTTTGCGCCATAAATGGTTGAATCGTTTAAAGTGCTGAACGATACCAAAATATCCGGATGCATATGCGAATTGAAAGGAAACGCGCTATAGATGCCCTTAACCGTAAACGCGTGTTTATTACCGTCCAGGATAATTTGCTTGTTCATAGGGTCCTCGTCGCCGAAATATTTTTTGGCTATATCCGGCGTAAGCAAAGCCGTATACGGTTCTGTTAATGCTTTACGGCCATCGCCTTGCAATACCGGAACGGTAAAAAAGTCGAAGAAGTTCTCATCGGCGAAAAAAGCATGTTGCTCATTGAACAGTTTTTCTTTATATTTAAATGAGATGGTGCCATTGGGCAGGGTTCGGGTCATCTCCTTCATATCCGAAAATGCCAGCTTCAACCCGGGGCCAAATGCAGGGGCTATCGAGCTTAAATGCAGGCTCTCCACATTCGGTGCTGAATAAAAAATTCGCGTAACGCGGTAAATATCATCAGCGTTTTTATCATATCGGTCGTAGCTTTTTTCGTTGATAACGTACGTTAAAATAAGCAGGCAGCAGGTTAACCCTACGGTTATGCCGAAGATGTTAATAAAAGAGATAAACGGATGCCTCGTTATATTACGGATCGCGCTCCTTAAATAATTTTTTATCATGTTGTTGGTTTGTTAGTTCACTTGTTCATTGGTCATTTGCTGCGCGTCATTAGTTCATTGGTCATTTGCTGCGCGTCATTGAGTCATTAGTCATTTGCTGCGCGTCATTGAGCCATTAGTCATTGCTGCGCGTCATTGGTCATTTGCTGCGTTCAATGACTAATGACCAATGACCTAATGACTTCCCCTATTCACTCCTCAGGCTCTTCACCGGGTTAGCCAATGATGCTTTAATTGCCTGGAAGCTTATAGTAATTGCGGCCACCAGCAAAGCAATACCCCCCGCCAACGCAAATACCCACCATTGAATATCAATGCGGTAAGCAAAATCCTGCAGCCACTTGTGCATGGCGTACCAGGTAATTGGGTACGATATTAATGCAGCTATTAAAATCAGTTGCAAAAATTCTTTTGATATCATCACCGTAATTCCCCCGGCTGACGCGCCCAAAACTTTCCGGATGCCGATCTCCTTAACCCTTTGGCGGATCATGAATGCGGCAAGGCCAAATAAACCAAGGCAGGCGATGACAACCGCTATTACCGAAAATGAGGTGAATATTTTTCCGGTACGGTCTTCGGCGCTGTACAGCGATGCAAACTGATCATCCAAAAACGAATAGCTGAACGGCGCGCTTGCATTATAGGAAAGCCATTGGTTTTTGATATCGCTTATTAAATGATGTACGTCAGCTGTTTTTATTCTTACTATTATCGAACCTTCGTACTTATTCAAGGGCAATATCATGAGAGGGGCTATTTTTTGCTTTGCCGATGTATAGTTAAAGTCCTTTACTACCCCTACTATGTTATAATGCCGCTGGCCCGAGCGAATGATGGTTTTGCCTATCGGGTCGATATTTCCAAAACCAAGATCGCGGACGGCGGCTTCGTTAATGATGACCGATATAGAATCAGCAGGCGATGGCGGAAAGAAATTACGGCCCTTTGCCAGTTCCATTCCCAATGTAGGGATGTAGGAGTTCTCTACCCAATAAATACCGCACTGAATTTCGGCGCGGGTACCCTGGTCGGCTATTTCCTTTGCATAAATTTCGGTGCCGCCCATATTGTTAAAGCCCGGTACATTGGGCGAAATGGTGGCATTTACAATGCGGTGATCATTTAAAAGTTGCTGTTTAAATGCGGCAACGTTATTGCCCAACGTATTAACATCGTTTATCACCAAAACCTGGTCTTTATTATAGCCCAATTTTTTGTTTTGCATAAAGTGCAATTGCTGGTAAACCACAAAAGTGGAAATGATGAGCGCGGTTGATATGGCAAACTGGAAAACAATAAGGCTGCTTCGTAAACCACCTTTATTTGCCGACTGCGCGCCGCTATTTCCTTTTAATATGGCAATGATCTGGAAGGAAGACAAGAAAAATGCCGGATAAATGCCCGCAACAAGGCCTACAAATACCGTGAGGCCCAGTTCACAAGCCAAAGCCGGTAAACTCAAAAAGAAGCCGATGGTAATTTGTTTGCCCGAAATATCGTTGAAATACGGCAATAGCAGGTAAACCAACGCCAGCGCAAAAAGTATGGCCAAAAAGGTAAGCATAACCGATTCGGTCAAAAACTGGGATATAAGTTTACTTTTTTGTGAGCCAAGCACCTTGCGGATGCCAATCTCTTTGGAACGTTTGGCTGAGCTTGCGGTAGAAAGATTAGTAAAGTTGATACAAGCGAGTAAAAGGATGAAAAACGCCAACGCGCCGAATATATAAACATAATGGATATCTCCATTGGCCTCATACTCATATTTAGTGGCTGAATGCAGGTGAATATCGGTTAGCGGCTGCAAAAAGAAAATAAAACTGTTCACCGATTTTTGTGCTTCGGCCAGGCTTACCCCCATATCATGCTGCACTTCTGGCACAACAAATTTTGCAACCAATTGCGGAAAACCAGCTTCCAGTTTTTTCGGGTCGGCGTTTTTATCGAGCAAAAGGTAGGTAAAATCGCCGACGTTGCTCCATGTCTGCCTGGTTTTTGGCGTTACATAAGTAACCATACTCACGAAAGCGTCAGCGTGAAAATGGGAGTTACCGGGTACTTTATCAATTACCCCGGTTACTTTTACCAGGTCTGCGCCTAAGGTAATTAGTTTGCCCATGGCTGTCGAATTGCCAAAGTATTTCTTCTCGAAATCTTTTGTTACCACAATGGTTTTAGGTTCAGTAAGCGCTGTTTTTATGTCGCCCTCTACTAATGGGATGGAAAAGAAGCTGAAAAAATTTGAATCGGCCAAAACTATCTTATTTTCCTTAAATTGCTTATCGGTGTATTTTACAAATACAGGC
>Ga0206878_10143_pt1 | contig 31392 bp, 16 predicted proteins | sample Alteio_BWOrgCont_8_FD_152621 | JGI IMG/M metagenome (GOLD analysis project Ga0206878, IMG submission 152621) | Enriched cells from forest soil in Barre Woods Harvard Forest LTER site, Petersham, Massachusetts, United States -... | ecosystem: Environmental > Terrestrial > Soil > Temperate forest >... | reverse complement strand
GGCTACCGACAAACTGAATCTGGAATATTAAATTAGGGTTATTATTGGCTCCTTTATCAGAAGAAAGGTCAATATGAACCGGATACCACAAACTAGCTGATGTGATAGCATTAATGGCAGTCATTGAATCGGGTCTTGCTATACCGCCAACATTAAATGTATCCATAGCAGAGGTCAGGTTATTCCATGTAGAACCGCCATCTTTACTATAAGAGAATATAAGGAACTGAGCTCCCTTACCGCTTGAAGCAGAAAGTGCCCAATCTAACACTATGTTCTGGTAACCTGTTGTAGGAATATACCACATAAATGATGAACCTTGAACAGGGTTACGCGACCTTACAAAAAGGTTACCGGCCGCTGAACTACCGGTGTCGTTACCTGCTATTGGCAAATCATTAACTCCTGCACCTCCTGAACCATTATCAAGCAGCGAAGCTGTTGATGAAGGGTGTGAATATATCATGTGCGGGTTAGTTGTAGGAATGCGCTGGTACCTAAGCTATCTCCACCGCCGCCGCCGGCAGGTGCTGTAGTGTTAAAATCCCAGTAGTGAATAACTTGCTGGGTAGATGCATTTTCAATGGTATCGTACAATACTGCAGGCTGGGTAACAGTACCCGTTGCAGCTGATTGGCATCCATTGCTCTCGGTAATGGTAACCGTGTAAGTGCCTGCTGTAAGACCACTTATAGATGTTGTGGTTGCTCCGTTTGACCATAAATATGTATAAGGAGAAGAACCGCCGGTTACTGTAACTGAAACTGCGCCATTACTGCCGCCGTTACATGATACATTGGTAACTGTTGTGTGTCCAACAGCGCCGCTGGTACCAACTGTTACAACAGCAGTACCTGTACAACTATTAGAATCCTTAACGGTAACGGTATAAGAACCTGTACCTAAGCCTCCGATAGTTGCAGTAGTAGCGCCTGTAGACCATAAGTAAGTATAAGGAGCGCCTACTTTATGAGGAGTTCCTCCACTAGCACTGGTAACAGATGCACTTCCTAAAGTAGTACATGTTACAGGTGAAGAAGAAGTTGAAACTGAAATAGTAGAAGGTTGTGTTATATTTACAGAAACTGTACCTGTACAACCTTTTGAATCTGTTACAGTACAGGTATATGTACCTGCGGCAAGACCGGTTGCGGTTTTATTCGTGTTTCCTGTTGACCATAAATAAGTATATACACTTGAACCGCCGGTTGCATTAACTGTTGCGCTACCATTTGAAGAACCATTACATGTAGGACTAATTTGAGATGTAACGGTAGCAGTAACTGCAGCAGGTTGAAGAATTGTAACAGTACAAAAATAATAACCTGAATTATTATCATTTACGTTTACAGTATATGTACCAGCCGCTAAGCCATAAGCTGAATCGGTGGTGGTTCCACCATATACTGGAGAATTGGTAACATTTGAAGACCATGAATAAGTATAAGGAGGGGTTCCGCCAACAGCCCATACACGGGCGCTTCCATTATCGCCACCGGAACAAGGTGTTACATTTTGACGATTAACACAATACGCTACAAGACCTGTAGTAGCGCTATCGCCGAGAACTGCAAAGTTATCGTAGCGGCCATTCCCGCTGCCACCGTTTGAACCTGTACCCACAACTTCCCAACGAAGCATAAAGTTAGGGTTATTGTTAGCAGTAGTTACAGAAGAAAGATTAATTGCAATAGGGCACCATAAGCTACTGTCGATACCCGTGGTAGTAGCAGAACAAACTAACAATGAATCGGTGTTGGTTACCCATGAAGACCACCTTGCATTGTTAAAACCAGCAACAGAAGCTTGTCCACGTGGAATTGAATTCCATGAGGTACCTCCGTTTGTGCTGTATTGGAAAATGTCATACTTATTACCCTTTGAACTTGAAGCGGTAATAGCAAAATTAACGTGAATGTTCTGGTAACCTGTAGTAGGCATATATACATATGCATAACAGTTTTCAGATGGGTTACGTGTCCTGACAAAACAGTTTCCTGTTTCACTGGTTCCCGTATCTGAATAGTTCATGTAGTTATAACCCTGGCCACTATAAGAATAGTAAGTGGCACCACCCTGTCCATTGTCAATAATACTATCATGGATAGTAGCTGCCAATGGTGTAGTTTGAATTGCATGCGGGCGGATATATACTATCCTGGGATTGCTGCTTACTAATTTCGAATAAACGGCAAACATTGAACCTGTATGTTCAAGACTATCCGCATTACGCGAAGGAGGAGACGACAGTGGTGTGTAAGACCACACTGTCCCGAGACTATCGGCTGTTCCCCCATACATGGGCATTGTGCCGTTAAAATCCCAAAAGTGGATTAATTGTTGTGGTTGCTGGGCGTAACTTCGTGTTGCGAAGGATAGAAAGACCGCCAGCAAACAAACGACAAAGATTTTTAAATTTGTTTTCATTTGATGTTTTGTTTGATTTTGATTGATTTTGTTTGGTTTAGAATTACTTGAGTTAATAAAAAATATGTTTTTTTGATGTCGCAAGATTAGCCCCTTAATCTCAACTTACTATGTCCGGCTCATTAATTAAATGCTAAAACTTTCTGTAGGAATTCTGTGTTAAGAAAATGTGAATAGACATATGCAGCTATGTTAAAAACACCCGGAGAATGCCCTGTTTTAAAGGGCTACAGGAAAGTTTTCGTTGATGTTAATTGCTGTAAATCAGGCAAAACCAACAAAAGAAGGTTATTCATATATTATATGAATATTAAGCCAATATTAACAAGGAATAGTAATAGTCTTAAGGGCTTTTAAATTAAGCTGGGGAAAAGCAATATTACTGCCTGGTTAGCTTATTAAATAACCTCGCCTATTTTCTGCTTTCCCCTATATCTTATCACCAGTATATTTTATCCATTATTATCAGAAAACGTGCCCGGTGATTCAGTATGAATAAAAGCTGAAGTAAGCTTAACCCTAAGGGGTTAATTTTTTCAATTTAAGGTAATAAAGCGGTTATAATGAATCAATGACTTGCAGGAAAAGGTTCTTCTTTCTTGAAGAAACTGGAATAACCGACGAATCCTTCATAACGGCATACCCCCCATCGGCTTTCTTATAATGCTCAAAATAGTCAAGGTTGATAAAATGGGATTGATGTATCCTGAAAAAACCGAATTCATTCAGCATATCATCATATTCCTTTAAAGGCTTTGAAATTAAAATCTTGCGCCCGTCGTTCAGGAAAAACCTGGTATAATTTGCTTCCGATTCACAACGGATAATATCCTTTATGGCTACTGCATATATACTGTCGCTCGTTTTCAAGACAATTTTTTTAGACTCCTTATTATTGTTTGAATAGTTATTCTCCAGAACTTCAAGGCCCTGGTTTATGGATGGCTGGTTAACAACCTCCTCAGCCTTGGCTATAGCTGCAACCAATTCATTTGAATCAATAGGCTTTAAAATATAATCGAGTGCACTGAACTTGAATGCTTTTAAAGCGTGGGTTTCATACGCTGAAATAAATATAACCTTAAAAGTAATAGGCTTTAATTTATTCAGCAGGTCGAACCCGCTTCCGTCGCGCATTTGTATATCCAGCAAAACAAGGTCGGGCTTATGCTGCTTAATGGCCTGCATACCCGATTTAACCCCATCGGCTTGTGCAATAACTTCAACTTGCTTGCAATACTTACTAATAATTGAAGCAATTACCTCGCGGGCGCTTTGCATATCGTCAATTATTATAACTCTTGTCATTTATTCGTATATATTATAAAGATAAGTATTCTATGTCAATTCATGGAGTGGAAACTCAAAGACTACTTTTGTCCCCGTTGCTTCTCCTGCTCCATTTCTTAAGTCTATAATTTTCATTGAAATCTTTTTGCTTCCGTTCCCGTTAAGCAAGGTAATTCGTTCTTGTGTAATATTAGTGGCAACCGACAAATGTTTATCGCCCCGGTGTTTATTTATTTCATTCGCCTTTTCCCGGCCAATGCCGTTATCTTCTATTTCAAGTCTGAATTTCTCTCCCTGCTGTTTTAACCGTATCGTAACCATTCCCTTTCCATCCGTTTTATTTGATATGCCATGTTCTATAGCATTTTCAATAAAGGGTTGAGCTATCATCGGTGGTACGTTAATATTTTCAGTGTCCATTTCAGCATCTACATCAATAACAAAGTCGAACTTATGCTGGTAGCAGAGTTGCTGGAGAATGAGATAATACCGTAAGGTAGAAATTTCTTTTTCAAGAGAAACATATTCATGCTTCGAACCTTCAAGAATAGAGCGCATAAGTTTAAATACCGACGAAAGGTAATCAGCCGCCTTTTGTGGTTCTTCCTTATAAATGAAGTTCTGTATGCTGGTCATTGCATTAAATATAAAATGCGGGTTCATTTGCGAACGCAATAATTTTTGCTGCAATTCTATTTTTGTGTGCAATGTCTTTATCCTGTTCTGGCGGAGCCATAAGAACCCAATGCCGATAATAATTAGAACAAGGCTTATCAATCCGAAAATAAGATAGCCGCTTTGTTTTATTTGCAGGTTCTGTATTTCATTCTTTTGCGCCAGTTCTTCAATTTCCTTTTGTTTTTTCTCATTTTCATACCTGGCTTCCATTTCTGCCATTTGCTTGCTTTTTGCTATGCTAAAAAGTGTATCCTTTAAATGAATAACATTATCGAGGTATTGTGCCGATGCTTTATAATCTCCCGCTTTTGCCAACGTATGCCCCAATACCAACGACAACTCCATTTTTTGTTGTGTCAGCCCAAGGCTGTCAGCAATACCATATGCTTGTTTAAAACATGCTATTGCTTTCGCATAGTCTTTCTTTATTTCATAAATATCGCCAACACCGCGTATTCCCATTACAACACTTAACCTGTCATTTACAATTTTAGCTTCGGCAATGCTGTTCTGTTCATATACTAAAGCTGAATCAAGTAATTTAGCATGCGCAGTATAAAATCTTTTATCATTTGAAACATATTCAAGCCCTTCACCTGCCGTATCATCTTCATAAGCCACAAGGAATGTCTGTCCTATATTACCAATAGCCTTTTGAATGTTGCCCAGTTCACCAATCTGCCTGCTTAAATTAAGCGCACGGTAAGTATATAACATAGCCATAGAATGGTTATGCAGATATAAATATCCCAGGCCTATATTCTGGTAGTCGGGTATAAGTTTGGTGGGGTCACCGGAAGTACTATCCATTTTAAGAGCCAGGAAATTATTTTTGAGCCCTTTTAAATTATTTCCTTCTATATAATAAAGATTACCCAGGTTGCTATATATTGATGCAGTTCCCGATTCATCGTGCTGTAATTCAAATGCCTTTTCAGCCTTAATAAGATATTCCTCTGCTTTGGGGTAATTGCCCATATCTTCATAATCAAGTCCTATGTTATTGCACATTTTCCCAATAGATTTCGGGTTTAACATGCTATCAATTGAAAGGGCTTTGAAGTAATAGTCGAGCCCGGTAGTATAATCATCCTGGTCAGAAGTAATATTCCCCAGCTCATTATAAATAGAGCTCAATTTCACATTATTGTTATACTCATTGCTTGCAGCCAACGCGCTATCTTCATAGGAAATGGCAGTTTTCAAATCGCCTTTCAGTTCATAAAAGAGCCCTATGTTATATTGTGCATTAATTATGCCTTTCTCCCATTTGCCTGAACGTGAAAGGTTTAGTGCCTGGCGAACAACCAGCAGGGCAGTATCAGGATTTTTAAATCCCACCTCATAGCCCAGGTGTATGAGTGTATTAATTTTTTCAGTATCACTGGTTGAATGGGCAATAACATTTTTAAGTGAATCGATTTTATAGCCGGCAACAAGGGGCAAAGAAAAACTCTGAAAAAATAAAAGAATTAATATGTGCTTCTTTTTACTCATCTTATATTAATACTGTAAAGATAAGACAGGTTGCCGATTGATGGCAAAAAGCCCCTTTTTTATTCATTTACCTATGTTTTCCGGTAAAAATCTATAACCGAATAATAGTTTAGATATAGCGAATAATCAATGGGCTATATTCTATAGGAAAGAGAGGGGTTAAATGGAATCCCGATTACTGAAATTTGCGTTGAAAGTATATGTAAGTACAATTATGAGAGCAACAGATTCAGCTTTTATTTTCTTACCGGTGGAATACGTATCGAACAAAAGTTAAGGGACCTAAGGCAAAACTAAATTTACTATATATTTGACAATCATCCTTAATCGCAAATTACATACTTAATAAATACAATCATGAAAAAATCTACAGCCTTATTCAAAATCGTTCTTACCATGGTTACCTTAACCATGCTATTTAACTTCACCAAAGCCCAAACAGTTGGTGTATTATATGGCATGGCACCAAAAGGAGGAGATAGCCTGGGAGGTGTTCTGTATAATTACGACCCCCTTAGCTCCGCAAACAATGTGGCTTACCCTTTTCAAAACGTAGGGCCTGAGTATCCTTATTATAATAATATGATACAGGCTAACGATGGTAACTACTACGGTATGACAAGCTCGGGTGGTGGTTATAGTTATGGAACATTATTCCAGTATAACCCAACAACTAAAAAAGTAAAGGTGCTTGTTAACTTCGACAATTATACTCTTGGGGCAGACCCTACCGGAAGCCTTATACAGGCCACAGATGGAAATTTATATGGCATGACAAGTTTTGGAGGAAGCATAAATGGTTTTGGTACCTTATTCAGATACTCTTTATCGGGAACTTTTACAACCCTGGTTGTATTTAACGACACAAATGGCGGAAACCCATACGGTAGCCTTATACAAGGTGTCGATGGCAAGTTATATGGCATGACAAACACAGGTGGCATGATTGGTAGCGGAAATTACGGTTACGGTTTTGGTACAATATTTGTCAGCACATTATCGGGTACACTTGCAACCCTGGTTAATTTCGACAGTACTACTATGGGCTGTTATCCTTATGGCAGTCTTATTCAGGGTATTGACGGTAACCTGTATGGTATGGCAAACCAGGGCGGTACTTCTGACTCAGGAACAATGTTCAAGTGCAGTACAACAGGAACGTTCACTACTCTTGTAAATTTTAATCATACTAAAGGCTCTCTCCCGTATGGCAGTCTTATCCAGGCTACCAATGGCTATTTGTATGGTATGACTGAAATGGGCGGTGCTTCAAACCAGGGAACACTATTTAAATGTACAACTGCTGGCACATTTAGTTCACTGGGCTTTTTTGCCAATGGCGAATATCCTCTTGGCAGTGTTATACAAGCTACTGATGGTAACCTGTATGGTATGACAAGCGGTGGCGGTGCTCATGGTGATGGTTACGTTTTTAAATGCGGCCTGAGTGGAGGCTTTTCCGACATCTTTGATTTCAATAGTGTAAATGGACAAAATCCTTTCAGCAGCCTTTACCAGGGGAGCGACGGTGAACTTTACGGAATGACATATGTTGGCGGTACTGTGAAAAGTGGTACACTTTTCAAATGTTCTACAACAGGAACCCAGGTAGTGCTTGATAATTTTGCCAGCTGCTCCAATGGCAATCTTCCTTACGGAAACGTAATTCAGGCTACTGATGGAAACCTGTACGGCATGACTGAATATGGCGGAACATATAATCTGGGAAGTATATTCCAGTACAACCCGGTTTCAGGCGCATACAAAACCCTTTACGATTTTGATAGCATTCACGGTGCAACCCCAACGGGAACCCTACTGCAGGCAAATAACGGAAAGCTATACGGTATGACGGACGATGGGGGCAAGCACGGTTACGGTATACTTTTTTCCATAACAACTGCAGGTGTTTTTGATACACTTATGAGTTTCAGCAACCAAACTACAATGGGTGCATATCCTGTTGGCGCGCTTATTCAGGCTAAAGATGGAAATTTATATGGCGCTACACTGCAGGGAGGCACGGCCAGTGAAGGTGTATTATTCAAATATACACTGGCAGGCGTCTTTACCAAATTAGTTGATTTTACAGGTAGCAATGGCGCGTACCCCAGGGCAGGCGTTATGCAGGCATCTGATAACAACTTATATGGCACAACCAACCAGGGTGGTTCATCAAGTTCAGGAACAATTTACAGGTGTACAACCAGCGGAACACTTACTACATTGGTAAACTTCAATTATGGTAACGGTGAAAATCCTTATAGCAAACTTGTTCAGGCAACTGATGGAAATTTGTGGGGCATAGCAGGCAGCGCAAATGGCGAAGTATTTAAGTGCAGCCTTGCAGGAACCCTTACTGTAATGGCTTCAATGAATGGAAGCACAACAGGCGCTACACCTGAGGGTAGTCTTATCCAGGCTTCAGACGGTAATTTTTACGGTACAGTTTATGGTGGAGGTACTACCGGATATGGTATTGTGTTCCAATGTACATTGGCCGGTGCACTTACACCTGTTGTGAATTTCAATATCAATAACGGTCAGGGGCCCAATGCTGATCTGACTGAAGTTATGAGCGTATCTGTTTCAGCAAGCGATGTTGGTTGTACAGTTCAAACACTTACTGCAAATGTGAGAGGCGGTGGTACAATAGTGCCTTATACTTATTCATGGTCTACAGGTGCAACCACATCGAGTATAAGCGGCATTACCGCTGCAGGTACATATAGTGTTACTGTTACCAATTCAAAGGGCATAGCCATTACCTCAAGTATTGCATTGCCATCATTTACGCCTATCAGTTCTTCCATGGTCAGCGTAAATGAACCTTGTTTTGGCGATAACTTTGGCAGCGCCACCGATAATGTAATGGGTGGTACATCACCTTATGTTTATTCATGGAATAATGGAGCAACCACTTCTGCAGTTAATAATGTGGGGGCGGGAAAATATGTTGTTACTGCTATTGATAATTCAGGCTGCAAAACAAAAGATAGTGTAACCATAACACAACCCTCAATGCTTACGGTTGCAATGACGGGCACTAATGACAAATGCTTTGGGTTCCCGAATGGCTCTGCTTCGGCTACCCCTGCCGGAGGTACATCCCCTTATGTTTATTCATGGAATACATCCAGTACCGCCCCTTCTATTAACAACCTTGCTGCAGGAACCTATAGTGTTACCGTAACAGATAATCATGGGTGTACAGCCATGGGTACCGATACGGTTAAGCAACCAGCTAATACACTCGATAGTGCCAGAATATGTATGGTAACCGTTGATACAGGTTCGGTACATAATATCATATCGTGGAATACAACGGGCATTACTAATGTAGATAGCTTTAAGGTTTACTTTTACAATTCCAGTAACCACTGGCAATTACTTGGTGAACAGTTATTCTCGGCACCAAGCTATTATGTAGATACAGCCAAAATCAACAATCCTAATGCCAATACGGTTAGGTACTGCTTAACCGCGGTTGATTCATGCGGCAATGAAGAAGCCATTACCGCAAGTACCTGGCAGAATACAGCCCATATAATAAATACAGGCGGCGGAACCTTTAGCTGGTCAGGAACAGGATACCTTATCCAGGGTGTGGGATTACCTGTTCAAACATACTATCTGTACCGTGATAATTTAAGCAGCGGCAACTGGAAAGCTATCGATTCTGTATCAGGTACCCAGAATACAATGACCGACCCGAACTATTCTTTGTATCCTACCGGAAGGTGGAGAGTTGATGCATTGCTTAGTGTTTCCGGATGTACTCCTCCAACTTTGAGGGTTGAATCAATCAATTACAATTCTTCAAAATCGAACATTATAGATGGTTTCATAACAGGAGTGCAAACTATTTCTTCTGCAAACTCTGTTTCTGTATATCCTAATCCTGCAAACCAGGTGCTGAATATCAGTTTCGCTAAGTTCAAGTCCGACAATGTTAGTATAGATATTACAGATGTCACCGGTAGAGTTATAATGAGCATGGATGCAAATGCTACTCAAGGTAAAGTTCTTCCTGTGGACATTGAATACCTGCCTTCGGGAATTTACTTTGTACACATTGCAAATAATAACTTTACTCAAACAGTAAAATTTGTAAAGGAATAAATAAGCTGACAACCCCATGATAAAAAGCCTCCGGCAGTATTGCCGGAGGTTTTTTTATAGATGCTGGGGCGCACAACCCCAACCTCACTCAATCGTGACAACTATTTGAACGAAATGTATCCTGAGGCAGTAGCCTTTATTTATCTAGTGCTTTGTTTCCATTACTCTATAAGAATATCTATGCTTCACAAGGCAACTCCATTATGGCAACTTGAAAAGGGAAACATACTGAAATGCAGATTACGATGCTTATATTAACTTGCCTGTAATGCGGCATTATGTCGGGAGCGGCCTTTTTTTAAATAAAGTAAAGTGGTTTAGAAGGGCAAAAAAAGGGCTGCATAAATGCAGCCCTTTTAAACTAAATTAATTCGGTTTTAGTTCTTTACAAACTTAAGGATGTAAGAATTTCCTGTCCTGGTTTCCTTAATATTTACAAAATACAAACCAGAGCTCAACTCTTCTGTATTAATATTAAATTGCTTGTTCTCTTCTACCTGTATAGAATTTACAGGCTGGCCAAGAACATTATATACAGTTACAATTTTAGAACCATTGTAAGTACCATTGATGGTAGTAGAAGTACTTGCAGGGTTAGGATATAAAGTATAGCCGCCCACCGGAGAAGATAATTCATCAATAGAAGAAGGGCCTGTAGCTAAAACAGCTATATTGTCATACCTGTCGTTATGGCTAGGTGCTGAACAATTAGATCCTGCCGGGCGGAATCTCAGAATAAAATTAGCATTGTTATTCACTGAGGTATCGCTTGCAAAATTTATCTGAACCGGGTACCAGCCGCTGGTAGCTGTAATGGTATTATTTATCAGTAAAGTGTCAGGATAACGAACACCGCCAATATTAAAAGTATCCATTGCCTGGGTAAGGTTTTTCCATGTAACACCGTTATTGGTGCTATATGAAATTATATTGTATTGCGCAGCGCCAGAGCTGGAAGTAGAAACTGCATAATTTACTGAAATACCCTTGTAACCTGTGGTTGGGGCATAAATGTATAAATAGCAGCTATCGGAAGGATTACGGGCCCTGATAAATCCGTTGCCTATTGCACCTCCGCTATCACTTGTAGTGAAGTACGAATATTTGTTGCTACTGTAGTCGTAATAAAATGCTCCTCCAGAACCTTCATCAAGAATACTGTCTCTTTGTCCTGTTCCGCCTGAGCCGTAAATTTTAGTCGGGCGGGTGTAAATAATATGTCCCTTTGATGACAATGGTGCAGTGTAAGCCGCATTCAATGGCCAGGTATCCATGGTGGAATCACTGGCTGCCGTGTTGATATAGCTGAATATTGTTCCAACACTGTCACCAGCTGTAACTGTCACCGGGTGAAATTGGTTAAAATCCCAGAATTGAACTAGTATCTGAGCATTTGCCCTGGGAAGGGAAAATACTAAAGACACTGATAGCGCTAAATAGATGTAAAGTTTTGTTTTCATGAACTTTGTTTTAGTGTGTTATTAATAAATACTTAAAGTGGCGCAAGAGTAAGGCTTGTTTGTTACCTTATTGTTAATTACATATTACGATAAGTATTCATTTTCAATTGACTGCAGCGCTCAATTCTGTAGGAAATCTGTAGTATGATTTCCACTCCTTATCCATTACCTTATTTGATGTATTTAAGCGAAAGCTCAATAGCGCCTCTGCCTGAAGAGGCTACATTTAATTGGGACACATTTTCATCGTAACTAATACCAATACAATAATCTCTCACTTTCATGCCCAACATAATAATAACGGCATCATTCCACCTGTAATAAATTCCCATATCAAAGGCATTACCGCCCTTTTTAATGCCGGTATACCTGCTTTCATCCTGCATTACATAATATCTCAACTTTATCCCGGTATTCAATTCCTGCGAGGGTCCCTGTGAATAATAGACAAAGCCCGGTATTACAGTTAAATAAGAACCTCTTATACCAAGTTCTAGGCTGCCATGTATGTCGTACCTCATGTATAAAAGCGTACCATTCACTGAACTTCCATAGAATGAAATATCAGGCTGGTTAATATGATACACTGCAAAGCCTACATCAGCCTTGCTTTCATTATTAGTTGTCATTCCTACCTGCCCCGATGAATATTGATAATTTGCCCCTGCTGAAAAATCCATATAGGAAAACGAATTACCGAAAGTGGGTTCCCCGGTAGGCGCATTGGGGTCGTAATCATCGCCCACAAACTGTTCGCCCCATTGCAACCCGGCTGTATTCATGCTTCGCTGAGCCCAGGCTCCTTGTATTCCGATTGCAACTGTATTTTTACTGTTCAGCATTATTCCGCATGCCATATTTAAAGCAACTTCGGTCGTACCCATTTTAGCATCTCCCGATTTATCGTTATAAAATAAAATACCGGGAGATAAGTAACCCTTTTTCCATTTCTTTACCAGGTTTTGAAATTCCACAGTAGCACCCATTGTATTGAAACCGGCACCGCCTCCCATAACACTCGACCATTGGCTACGGTAATTTATTGATGCCAGTACAGTACCCTGAAATGACCCGCACAATGCAGGGTTTAACGTAAGGGGCGATTCAGTAAATTGGGAAAAATGCAAATCCTGGGCCGCAGCAGGTTTGGCATTAAATGTTGCGGCAAGTACAATTAAAGTAAAAAGTAATATCCTGTTTATCATTCTGCCGTTCGCCGATTTATTATTCATCTTCATTGCGTAAAATTTATTTTACCAGTGTTACGTTTCCGCTTTTTGTTACTTCAGTGCCATCTAAAAGTTTTGCCCATAAGTAATATGCATATACATCAGGATTCATTGGCTGGCCGCGGTATGTGCCATCCCATCCCTGGTTTTGCGTCATGCTTTCAAATATTTTATTACCCCAGCGGTCATAAACTATAAAGTCCATTGAACCTACGCACAGCCCATAAACATACAATACGTCGTTATGGCCGTCTCCATTAGGAGAGAAAACATTGGGAACAAATAAATGTCCGCAAATATCTGTAACGTTTACCTGCACTGTATCTTCAGTTTTACACCCGTTTCCATCGGTAGTTATTACATAATAAGTAGTATTTACAAGTGGATTTGCCGATGGGTCAGGGCAGGTGTTGCAACTCAAAGAACCCGAAGGCGACCAATCATAAATACTTCCCGGTAATTGCGGACTGACCGTTAACGTAACCGATTGACCAATATTAATGGTTGCAGGGGTAGGTGTAGCAACTTCAACAGGCAACGGATTAACTATTACCTTAACGCTATCTTCTGCTGTACAAACTCCGTTTGCAAGTATAACAGTATATGTAATAGTTACAGCGGGCTTAGCTACCGGATCATCAATGTTAATTGAACTTAAGCCTGCAGGTGGAGACCAAACATATGTTGCCGCACCCGAAGCGGAGAGGTTTGCCGAATTACCTATGCAGATTGACTGTGTCGGGCTGACTGTAGGAACCGGTGTCGGGGTTACAGTTACTGTAACAGTAGTGTCTTTTATACATAAGCCATTGCTCACCTGTACTGTATATGTAGTTGTTGTAGCCGGAGTTACAGAATCGGCTGAAGTAGCAGGGCCATTGCTCCATAAATAACTTGTTCCTCCACTTGCAGTAAGTATGGTAAACTTGCCTGAACAAATAGAAGTGTTTCCGCCAAGTACAGGAACAGGAACAGGGTTTACGGTAACAGTAGTAACAGTATCTTTACTGCAGGCGCCATTACTTACAGTAACCGTGTATGTACTTGCTGTAAGCGGAGTTACTGAAATAGTAGCCGTCTTCGCCCCTGTGCTCCAGGTATACTTTGTACCACCTGTGGCCGTTAGTGTTGCCGAACTACCCGCGCATATAGCCTGGGGTGGTGTTACACCCGGAACCGGAATACTTAATACTGTAACCGTTATGCTTGTATCTGCAGTGCATAGACCATTACCGACTACAACAGAATATGTTGTGGTAGAAGGCGGTGTTACTAAAATACTTGCGCTAGTTTTACCATTGCTCCATGCATACGTGGTGCCACCCGATGCGGTGAGCGTTGTACTGCTTCCCGTACAAATTGAATCTATCCCGCTAACAGAAGCTGCCGGTGTGGGATTCACAACTATATTAACGCTAGTACTATCTGAACAACCTCCGTTTGTCGCCACTACAGTATACGTTTTATTTGCAGCCGGAGAGACAGTAATTGCAGCAGTTGCAGCGCCTGTGCTCCACAGGTAAGTGCTTCCGCCGGAAGCTGTAAGTGTTGTTGAATTACCCGAACAGATAGTGTCCTTTCCGCTTATTGCGGGTGTTATTTTGGGTGCCACAGTTACAGTAACCTTGGCTGAATCTATACACCCCGATATACTTGTGCCTATTACCTCATAACTAGTAGTAGTAGCAGGACTTGCAACCGGGTTCGGACAGTTTGTACATGTTAACGAAGTTGCCGGCGACCAGGTATATTTTGAGGCACCTCCGGCTGTTAAATTAATATTACTTCCAAAGCATATAGTGGGTGCAGGTGGTGTTACGGTAATAACAGGTAATGGATTTACCTTTATAGTAACATTTGCTGTACTGCTGCAACCACTGGTATTTGTACCGGTAACGGTATATGTTTGAGTAGCAACCGGGGTAAATGCAACAGCGTTTGTTACTCCGCCTGTCCATGTGTATGTACTTGCCCCTGTTCCGGTTAATGTAACACTTCCACCTGCACAAACTGAATCTGCAGATAACGCAGTTGTTCCCACAACCGGCAAAGGATTCACTTTTATTTTTATGCTAGCTGTATCAGTGCATCCCTTACTGTCAGTACCTGTTACCGTATATGTTTGGGTAGCAGCCGGTGTAAATGCAATCCCGTTTGTTGCTCCTCCTGTCCATGTATAACTTAATGCACCGCCACCGGTTAATATTACATTACTCCCGCTGCAAACAGAATCTTTACTTGCATTTGCAGTTACCGTAGGAAGAGGATTTACTGCTACAGTAATACTGTCTTTGGAAGTGCATCCATGGCTGTTGGTGCCTGTCACCGTATACGTTTGTGTTGCTGCAATAGCAAATGGTACACCATTAGTTACTCCGCCCGACCATGTATAGCTGGTTGCTCCGCCGCCGGTAAGCGTTACATTTCCACCCTGGCAAACTGTGGTTGGTGAAGCAGTGGCAGTAACTGAAGGGACCGGGTTAAGTACTATTTTAACGGTAGCTGTATTAACGCACCCGCCTACAGAAGTGCCCGTAACCGTATAGGTTTGATTAGCCACAGGTATAAACGGAACTCCATTGGTTACACCGCCCGACCAGGTATAAGTGGCTGCGCCACCGCCCGATAGCGTTACGCTAGAACCCTGGCAAACAGAATCGGAAGGCAGTGCGTTGCCGGTAACAGTTGGTAAGGGGTTTACTTTTACAGTAACCACCGCTGTATCTGTGCACCCTCCGGCATTGGTACCTGTAACAGTATATGTTTGTGTAGCTGCAGGTGTAAATGGAACTCCGCTGGTTACACCACCTGTCCAGGTATAGGTTAAAGCTCCTCCGGCATTCACTGTAACAGGGCCACCTCCCGCACAAATAGAATCGGGGGTTGCAGTGGCTGTAACAACCGGCCAGGTATTCAACGTTAGTGTAGCTGCAGTTGTAGTATCGTTTTTACAGGCTGCACAAATAATTATGCAGCGGAATGTATACCCGTTCATTGTTGAAGGGACTTTAGTAAGGTTAAGGCTATCGGTTGTGGCACCGCTATATACTCCGCCATTAATTACATTAACAAATCCGCTGCCGTTATTTACCTGCCATTGATACGAGGCATTATAAGCTGTTACACCGGTTGCAAAATATGTATCGGTAATAGGGCAAATAGAAACATTCTTCGGTTGCGACCAGATATAAGGACAGATACTATCTCCCTTGATAGATATATTATCGTACCTGTCGCTGCCTGTAATTAAAGTAGAATTCGGCCCGGCAAGGTAAAAACGAATAATAAAACCGGCATTATTGTTAGCCGCGTTAGCCGTGGTGAAATCAATATTTACAGGATACCAGGCTTTTGTTGTTGTTACTGAATTAAGAGAAAGCAATGTATCGGGATACCTTACTCCGCTAATATTAAAAGTGTCCATGGCCTGCGTAAGATTGTTCCATGTTGTGCCGCCATCGGTACTGTACGAAAAAATATTGTATTCCGCGCCCTTGTTACTTGAAGCTGATACAGCATAGTCAAGCAGAATATTCATATAACCTGTTGTAGGTACATACATATATAAATATGAATTGAGCGATGGATTTCGTGCCCTTATGCTGAGATTACCACTGCAAGCGCATGGCCCTGAAGCTGCCGTACTATCGCTAACCGTATAGTATGTATAATTTGTACTGCTGTAATCATAATAAAATGAACCATTAATCTCGTTATCTAAAACACTGTCGACCTTAGTAGCAGGCGCCTGTTTTGTTGCCGGCCTAGAATACACAATTTTTTCACCGCTCAGGGGAAGTGTTGTATAATCGGCAGGTAATGGGTGCGTTGTATTACCAAGGCTGTCGCCACTTCCACCTGCATCACCCAGGCCTGTAAGGGGGCTGGTATTGTTAAAGTCCCAGAAGTGTATCAGCTTTTTAACCTGGGCGCGGCTGCCAATAGTAACCCCGGAAAGAGCAGCAATAAAAAAAATTCTAAAAAGGTATTTTACCTTCACCTGTAGTTACGTTTATTAAAGCGCAATGTTATTAAGATTATATTATCTTAATATTAACTGGTTGTTAAGTAATACACAAAAGCCCCTGTTGCCCAGCGACTAATGAACTAAACGCAAATTTACATTTTAGATGCGGTATCGTACTTTAACATTATGTTATGAAATTGTAAATAACGAAGAGGAACAGCTTATCAATTATATGTTTGCGGCAAAATTTATTATTACTAACCGTATGAATCGTAAATACTTTATTATACTGCTGGCATCATTATTCATTACTCCGTATTTTAACAAATGCGCCGCACAGGATACGCTAAAAGTAGTGGCCTACAATACCCTTGATTATGGTAATTCTTGTCAAGGGTCTCATACCTTTTTGCAAACTAACTTCAAAAAAATCGTACAATATATTGACCCGGATATTCTGGGCATGGTTAAAGTACAATCTATCCAACGTACATCGGCCGATGGCTGCGGCCTTTCCAATTTAGGTTTTGCCGATTCAATACTTACGTTTGTTTTCAACGCAGCTTACCCCGGGCAATATAATTACTGCCCATACACAAATGCCGCCTGTGCAAATAACATTGATCTTCTGTTTTACAATGTACATAAACTGGGATATGTTTCCTTAAACATTTTGACTAGCAATGGAGAGGATTTTGATCTTTATAAATTGTATTACCTGGACCCGAACCTATCCACAACCCACGATTCTACTTTTTTATATGTAGTTCTCAATCACACCAACTCAAGCACGTTGGCAACACGTAACCAACAGGATTCCGATGTTGTCAATTCACTGAAAAAAATCTTCTATCACTTGCCTAACCTTATAAGCATGGGCGATTTTAATGTGGCTACAAGCACAGAAGCAGGTTATGAATTATATACCTCAACTACTGATACAAGCTTTCTATTTGATGACCCTCCATTTTCGCCTGATGGTAAATTCACCTACCCTTTAAACTGGGATAAGGATGCCGCATGTGCAGCATATCTTAATACATCTACCCGCTCCTCTGCCACTATACCTAATAGTTGCGGTGCTAGTGGAGGCGCCAAAGACTGGATTGAACATATCTTCTTGTCAAAATGGATTACTGATAGTATAGATTATGTATCGTACATTAAAGACTCTTATACAACAATTGGTAATGACGGAAAACATTTTGAACTCTCGATAAACGACAGTACCGGAGGGCCTAAAAATACCTACGCACCTTCAAGTGTAATAAATGCCCTTTATGCGTTTTCCGATAAATATCCAATTATGGTTAAGTTGAAGGTTAACCCCAACACAACCGGTACAGGGCCCGTGAATCCTGTAAATGGAGTAAATGAGGTTGCAGCGTTAACTGAGAAAGTTACGGTAAATAACCCCATGCACAATATTATTACATTACACTATCCTAATGCATTCATGGGTAAAAAAGTGTGCATAACACTTTACGATGTTTGCGGCCGCTTATTACTTACTGATAATTCTTCAGTAACCGACGGCATGCAGCAATTACCTATTAACCTGGTAAAGGGAATTTATATGTTGCGCTTAGTAGTTGATGGATGCGCAACAACTGTAAAGTTGATTAACCAGTAACACGGTTAACCTGAAAAAAACTCCGGGGCTCTCCAGAATGTCTACAGGATTGACATTAATTATTGACATGTTTAATGTTAAGAAACTGTTATCATTATTATGTAATTATTATATCTAATTAGTAGCTACCTATTTACAATCATATAAAAATACTTTTGTGCGCAATTATAAAAACCTATTATGAAAAGCAGAAAATACAGTGCTGGTATTTTACTCAGTTCACTATTTTTAATACTATCCTTTACTGCAACAGCAGGTACTATTAAAGGACATGTGAGAGATTCACTAAGCAAAGAAAATTTAACCGGGGCAACTGTTTACCTGAAAGAAAATAACCAATTAAATGATGGCGTAGGCCTTGAAGGTTCTTATGCCATTAAAAATGTTCCGGCAGGAACATATACTGTTGTGGTGCAGTTTTTCGGCTATACTCAGCTTGAAAAAACAGTAACGCTTACAGATGCACAGCAAACTGTAACAATTGACTTTGCAATGTCATCACAGGCTCAAACCCTTGGTCAGATAAATGTAGTAGGTAATTATGACCAGGGTTCGGATAACTATGCCCGCAGCGCGGAAAAAACCTCAGATTATCTTTTAAACATAGTATCAGCCAAGACTATGTTGTTACTTCCCGATATAACTGTAGGCGATGTACTTCAACGTGTATCGGGTATTGTAACCCAAAAATCGGTGACAGGTGGCGGAAAATATGTGGTTATACGTGGTATGGATAAAAGATACAGCTATGTAACCGTTAATGGTGTAAAAGTTGCCAGCCCCGATTATGAAAATAAATACGTTCCCTTAGATTTATTCCCTTCCGGAATGCTTGACAGACTTGAGGTTATTAAAACCCTGCGCCCTGACATGGAAGGCGATGCTGTAGGCGGCGTTATGAACCTTGTATTAAAGAACCCTCCTTTAGACTATAAAATTATTGATGCCGAGCTTTCAGGAGGTTATGCGCAGAACCTTTTCAGCAATAATTTCAATGGTATTAACGCCAGTGCAATTAATGCTAAATCACCGGAAGCTATAAATGGCACCTCATACGTTGCTACACCTAATGATTTTCCTACACAGCCATTTATCTATAACATAGGAAAGGCCGCTCCGAGTTTTACTACCGGCGCAACATTTGGTGAAAGATTTCTTAACAATAAACTTGGGCTTATTGTTTCAGCCTTTTACCAAAATACATACACGCAAACGAATGCATTTTTCACAACCCCTGACCCACAGCCCGGAACAAATAATGGACCCAATACCCCTGTATTTGATGATGTGCAGAACAGGGTATATTCAACACAGCAAACACGCGAAGCAGGGCACCTTAAACTCGATTACGATTTCAACAAAAAGAATAAAATCAGTTTCTATGCCATGTATGTTGGCATGAATCAATTAAGGTCCGACTTCAAATCGACACAAACATTAGGAACAGGTTCGGGCGCCAGTGATCTAGCACAGGATTATGAAACCAAAGTGACCGATCAAAGCATATTCAATGCCAGCCTGAACGGACAGGATTCACTCCTTCACAATCTTTATCTTGATTGGACCGCTAACTATTCCAGGGGCTTTTCTAATACACCTGACTGGGGCGATCTTACCACAGAAGACCAGAATGGCGGCGCTACATATTATTATAAAGGCTGGGGTGGAAAATGGTGGCAGAACACAGACGATAACTATACAGGATATATAAATCTTACCTATAAAGTAAAGCTATTTGGTCAGGATGTTAAGTTTAAGGTTGGTGCAATGAATCGCGATAAAACAAGGAACGATTTGTATGAAGATTATTCATTGAGCGTAATAACCCCTTATACATATGTTTATTCTCCGACAAGCCTTAATCAGAATATATGGAGTATAGCAGGCTCAGAATATGGTTCACCTGGCGACGCTAATAACTATAATGTGCAGGAAGATGTTACTGCGGTTTATGGAATGGTGAATTTTAATGTTGGGGATAAATGGGAAGTTATGGGCGGTTTAAGAGGTGAAAACACTTCACTTGCATTTCACGACCCTCTCCCTATTGATGTAGCAGCAGATTCCGGCACGATACAATATTTTGATTGGCTGCCAAGTGTTGAGGTTAAATATAACATTACTCCAAAACAGTCAATCAGGGCAAGTTTCTTCCAGTCTATTACACGCCCGAGTTTTGAAGAGCTTATGCCTTACTCTATTGCAGGTGATTACTATACTGAAGAGGGCAACCCGTATTTATTGCACAGCCAGGCTTATAATTACGATTTACGCTACGAGTTTTTCCCTACAGCATCTGAAGAAATACTTGCAGGCGTATTCTATAAAAATATTATTGACCCTATTGAATATTCATTGCAGAGGTTTAAAACCTCTTCTCAGTATCTTCAGCCTGTAAATGATACGAATTCGGCTTTTGCGTACGGGTTTGAATTTGTAGTGGCAAAGTATATTAAGGATTTTGGTGTATCGGCCAACTACAGTTATACAAAATCACAAACAACGGTTCCTACAGTATATTACTATACTACTCCATCGGGCAGCCAGACCAACGAAATAATGAATGAGACCCGTCCGTTGCAAGGGCAGGCAAGTAACATTGCCAACCTTTCTTTACTTTATAAAAACTCTAAGATAGGCCTTGACCTTAACCTGTCTGGTGTTTATACAGGTAAATTAATTTATGCTACTTCGCTTAACTATGATATGGATTTGTGGCAGATGCCCCAGTTCAGGTTAGATTTCTCTTTCCAGAAAAAAATAAGTAAAAAATACAAATTGAGTGTATTTGGTAAGATAAATAACATACTTAATACTCCGTTGGTTATTATGCAATATCCACCAAGCCCTTACAGCAATAGCGGTTCAGCTGGCTATATACCTAATCAGTCGGGCACCGGTTTAATAAGCAGCATATTACAAGAGAAAGAAACGTATGGACAATTCTACACATTGGGAGTACGGTATAAATTTTAACACAACCAGAACACTAAACAAGAAAATATAATTCCATGAAAAAACTCATATTAATTACAGGTTCATTAGTTATAGCAGTAAGCATTATGCTGTCTTCCTGTAAAAAATCGACAGAGGATCATAATATTTCGAAGCCCTACGTTCCTCCTATCCATGGTATAACAAGTACAACTCTTGGCGTAAAGGGAAGCCCATCTCCCACTGCCTATGCAGGTACTTTACTGGCAAATACAACTTATACCGTAGTAGGTGATATTCAGGTTTCAGCCGGTGATACGCTATTCATTCAGCCCGGTGTAACGGTTTGTGTTGAAGACACAAGTTGCATTGTTGTAAAAGGTGTTTTGGTTTCCGTTGGTACGCAAACCAGCCCTATTATATTTACCGACTGTGCTGTTACGCCAAACAACGCAATTACCCAAACGTATGAAACAGATCCTGCATTTAATGGAGGTAATGGAGGGTGGTCGGGCATACAGTGCGATACATCATGCACATTATGCGTATTAAAGTGGACACAGTTGTGGTTTACAGGTGCACCTTTCCACAGGACAGAGCCAGTTGCCAATACTAAGGGCGCAGGAGGTACTTCTTATGGTGTATTCTTCCAGAGAAATCCCGGCAATTTTATTATGGAAGATTGTAAAATGTATGGAGGTGTTGACGATGCTGTTCGCATACAAACAGGTAACTTTGATGTAATGCGTTGTGTCTTTGAAAAAACAGGTTACACCGGTGGCGATAATGTAAATGTGAAGAGCGGCGGGGTTGGAGATTTTGCTTACAATTTATGTATAGGCCAGGCAACCAATGGTTCAAAAGCCTCGAATAAGGGTGGCAGCCCTATTCAATGTAATATGTGTATGTACAACAACACTTATATTGATTGTGGATGGCGTAACACCAGTTCATCTGTTGGTTCAGATATTGACTATGAACAAGGTGCGAAGGGAGCAGCCTATAATAACCTTATTGTAAATTGCAGGTTTGGGTTCCGAGTGGTATATAACCCTATTGCCGATACTGCGCACTTATATTACAGTAATAACTTTATATATGGTGATTCTTCATATATCACCGGTCAGTTCTATCCAAACCCAGGTGATGTTACTAAGCTTGGAGCATATTTACCGAATATAGCCAGTGCAACCGGTTATGTTTATAATCCTAGCGGCTCTACAGCCTATAATGCTGCCGATGCAGCTGCGCTTTGCCAACAGAATAACCCTATGTTTGTAAACTTCCCGCTTCCCGAATCACAACCTGTTACACAGGTAGATAATTATGAATCAAATTATGGCGGTCCCGGATTTAATCTCCGTCTTGCAAGTGGTTCTCCATGTATAGGTACAGGCACTACTGCGTTCCCGGCAGGCTATCCTATCAATGCTTGTGCTTCTGTTGTCATTCCTTCAATTGGGTTTACTCCTAATGAATCTGCTCCATCTACTGATATCGGTTGTTACCCATATACAAACCCTTCAATAGGTAACCAGCAATAGTTTGTGTTTTATAGTGTAAAAAGCCCCGACAAATGTCGGGGCTTTTTTATTTCTATACTATTAAATAAACCAAAAATGTATGGGTATCAGTTTTCCGGGGGTGGGACCATTAAAGTATATTGATAATCAACAACATATAGAATAAAAGTGGCTTAAAACTGCTACCCATTGGTACCCATCTTTCACCTTCATCACAATCGCGAGCCTGAAGCTAAAACCACTTCCTGTTTATTGCCCAATAGTAAACTGAGCCCTGATTATAGTTGGATTATTATCAACAGCTGCCATGTAATGGTCCCTATCAACATCATGTCCCATGCTTGTTATCCGAATCTGCTTATCAGAAATTTTTACAACTGTAAAGCCATTATAATAGGGTAACCAATCTTTCGACATAGGCGCACCACCATTACCGCAAACAATTTCCATTGTTTTCCCTTTGTGCGGCTGTACAGTATCCCACAAATGGAAGTGTGAACTGAAATAAACTTCCGCATTATACTTCTCCATAGCGGCCCACATACTATCCCTGTTTGCCGGAAAATCGTCAAGAGCTGCTTCACCCTCATAATGCGATTTGAAAGCAGGTTTATGCCCTAAAACAAAAATATGCCTTGCTCCTGCAGCATGGGCTTCAGCTAAATCTTTTTTCATCCAGTGCCATGGCACACGGCTCTCATGGTCAACTGCATCAGTGCTTAGAATAACAAAATGGTCCCCGCCGAAATCAAATGAATAACACATCCTGCTTTCATCGGTCATAAGGCTGTCGGTACCGGGTACAAGCCCTGTGGCATGTGGGCCGTTATTGCCATGTATATATTCTTTCATTTCTCTGGCAAAAGTCCTTTCGTCTGAAGCAAAAGCTATCTTTCCGCTGCCTAACTTCTCTACAACCTCATGGTTACCTGGAATAGCAACCAACTCTACACCTTTCGAATCCAGGCCCGATTCCTTATATAATCGTATCCATTCTCTCAGTTCGCGAGCAAGCCTTACTGTATCATTATCGGTATACCCTGTAACAAGGTCACCATTAAAGAAAAGATACTTCGGAAGAGGATTAAGTTTTGCTATTTCGGAAAGCGAACGTTTAAAATGGTAAAGGTTTATAGTACTCGGATTGCCTGCAGTATCTTCAGGGGCAAGGCGGTCGTCGCCCATTACCACAAATGTGTAATCTTTCTTATTGGTAAACCTTCCGCAGCCGGAAAGTACAAGGGAACATATACCTATTGACATTAATGAAAAGGCAGAAAAATGCTTCATAAACAGTTAAAATGAAATATAGATTGCCCTCGAAACTACATGTACAGTATTAAGGGAATGTTATTTGAAGGTAAATTAATATCCCATCTACATTCATTTCCAGCCCTTTCCGGAAATAAAAAATCCCGGCACAATGGCCGGGATTTTTATTTATTTCAAAAAAAAAGTTATTTCTGAACAGAGAATTTACCCCTGCCAACTATGTTTCCTGATTTATCTAATACATTATAAAGGTACATTCCGCCAGCATACGAACTTGTGTTCAAACTAATCATTCCGCTTGCAATGCTAAGTTTTTCTACCTGCCTGCCTGTAATATCAAATACTGATATATACTGCACATCATTTTTAGAAGTAGATTGGAACGTGATTTGTGAAGTACAAGGGTTAGGGTAAGCCAATATGCCACCTGATGATTGGCTCAACTCTTGTATACCAGCAGTAGCGGGAACTGAATTATCCCATTTGGTATTCAAGTAAGCGCCGGTTACAGGGTCTACATTCATTTGTACTAATATAAAATTTGCACCGGTTGTGTACCAGTTGTATTGATGGTAAGCAGTATTGGAAGCTTGCAAATTTGACCATTTACCCGAAGAACTTCTTCCATTTGCGGAATCAATATCTACTTCATGATGGTTCTGACGCAATACAGGATACGTGCCTGTTGGTGTTGTCATTGTTCCCCATGCATCAATTGAATCAGAATAGGTAATCTGGGTAGTAACTTTTATAGAATCATATACTAAAGCAACAATTCCCGTAGGAGCAAATTCATCCTTTCCATAGCTAACGCCACTATAAATTTGTCCATAACTTCCCGGAAGCTGGGCTTGTACAAAAACCGGGTTTACGTTAAGTTCAACAAGGAACGTTACACCATAGGTTGGATCTGAAACATATTCCTGAACCCCTTCCACAGCAAATTCAGAACTATTATTAATAAAGTAGTAATGGCCATTTCCTCCCACGGTAGAATCTGCAAGGTTTGAGGTAGGAAATACAGCCGAATATTTAGTAGCACCGGGAGTTGTAAACATAATACTAGAAGCTTTTTGAGGCAACATTGCACCAAAACTCCAGGTTTTACCGGCACCAGGTGTACCGGCAGAAAGTGTAGTGCTGGTAGTATCTTCTTCCTGGGTAATATTTAACCCGGCATAGGGCAAGTCGGCAGTGCCAATGGTTATTTGTCCTGAAACATTATAAGAAAAGGCAAACATTCCGAAAACGGAAATTCCAATTAAAGTAATTTTTTTCATGATGACGTATTTTTATAGGCTGTAAATATATGAAAAGGTAAGTTAATGCCATATAACTATTGTTTTATAAGTCAAAATATAGTTCCGGATATTTTAAAGTATTACAGTAGATAATTACTTTATAAAATTTATATCTTTGTTTAAAAGGGGGATTGATTTGAGAAAGAATACATCGAAGTTTTTAAGCCATACGGCTGCAGGCTATATGTTATTAATCAGTTGCTTGCTGCTTTTCTTTAATGAAACGTGCCTTAGCCAGGTTACAATAAAAGGAACAATTAAAGATTCTGCTTCGCAAGAGACTTTGGTTGGGGTTATTGTCTCGGTCGACGATACTGTAAATACTACTACAGACCTCAATGGTTCCTATAAAATAAAGGTTCAAAAAGGAACACATAAACTGGTTTATTCTTTTGTTACCTATAATACTGTTGCTACGCAAATTACAGTTACTAATGATACGGTAATGCCTGATTTTGCCCTTCATTCTACCTCTCAAGGACTTGAAGCTGTTGTAGTTAGCGCCAGTATGTATGAAAAGAGCCTGGCAGAGGAAAATGTATCAATGGCTGTTATAAAACCTTCTGAAATTGAAAATACAGGGGCAAGGGAAATGGATGATGCTATTAATAATGTGCCCGGGGTAAATGTAACCGATGGGCAAGCAAGCATTCGGGGGGGAAGCGGATGGGCCTATGGTGCAGGCAGCCGTGTTTTATTACTGGTTGACGGCCTTCCGGAATTAACAGCCGATGCTTCTGATGTTATATGGGATTTTCTTCCTATTGAAGAAACCCAGCAAGTTGAAATTATAAAAGGTGCAGCTTCCGTATTATATGGTTCTTCTGCCCTCGATGGAGTTATTAATGTACGTACCGCTTTTCCTACTTCTACACCGGTAACTACATTTAATTTTTTTGAAGGCGTATATTCAAACCCAAACGTACCCGGGGACTCTGTTCCCTGGAACGGCCAGCAACAACCACGTTTTGACGGGTTTACATTTATGCACAGCCAGCGTTTTAACCAGCTCGATTTGGTTTGCAGCGGTAATGTATATAGCGAACAAAACTATTTAGAGGGCGCCTATGACCAGCGCGCTCGTGTTTCTCTGAATTTGCGTTACCGTTTTAAAAAGATATCCGGCTTAATGGTTGGGGTAAGGACAAGTTATATGTACCAGCATACCGGCACATATCTTGCATGGGAAAACGATTCATCAGGTATACTACGTCCATTGGGCGGCACGGGTGCAAGTAGTTCAGTCGTAGACGGAATATTCTTAAGGGAAGCTATAGATCCTTATATAAATTATAATGCACCTGATGGAAGCAGGATTACAGTGCAGGGGCGTTATTTTTTATCTAACAATTCTGACTACGGATCGACTGACGGTTCCATTGCCGAACTCTATTATGGTGAGGCTAAGTATCAGAAGGATTTTAAATTTCATTTAACTATAACAGCCGGTGTTGCAACAACTCTGAATACCGTTGAGGCGCAGCTTTATGGCATACATAAAGGGAGTAATGTGGGCGAATACCTGCAACTGGAACAGAAATTCGGGAACCTGACAATTACAGGTGGTATTCGCCATGAAATAAATAAGGTCGATTCTATAGTAGGAAGTACCCCTATAGTATTCCGTGCAGGTGCAAATTACAAATTGGCAAAAGCAACGTTTCTCAGGGCCTCTTATGGCGAGGGTTACCGCTTCCCTTCTATTGCAGAACAATTTATAAGCACCACAATTGGTGGCGCTATTCCTATTTTCCCTAACCCAAGCATACAACCCGAAACAGGTTACAGTGCAGAAATAGGAATAAACCAGGGCATGAAAATTGGCAGCTGGCAAGGCGTTGCCGACCTTGCTGCTTTTAATTCGATTTATAAAAACCTTATTGACTTTTCTTTCGGATTCTGGTATCCGCCCGGAACCCCCGTATCAGAACAGATGTATATTAAATGGTTAGGTTTCAAGTCTGTTAATATTGACAATGCCCAGATTAAAGGGCTGGAATTAACATATACTGCTGCCGGCAAAATTGGCAGAGATGTGCATGTTGAGCTTACTGCCGGCGCCACAGCAATCGACCCGATTAACACAGATACAAAAGATTCTGTTCAACAGTATGAAGCCAGCCATCCTAACCTTTCATCATCTCAGAAGGATTCGTTGCAGAAAACAGAGATTCTGAATTATCGCTCCTTATACACGGCCAAACTTGCCTTTGAACTATCTTATAAAAAATTTACATTGGGTGGAAATTACAGGTATAATAGCTTCATTGTAAACATGGATAAAATATTTTTAGGTACCGACCCTCAATTTCCGGGTGTCGAAGTTGTTCCGGGTGTTGCCCGGTTCCGTGAACTGCACGGTAACGGAGACTATATAATAGATGGGCACCTGGCATACCAGGCAACTAAAATTTTTAAAATATCGTTCATCGTAAAGAATTTACTTAACAGGGCGTATATAGAACGTCCGGCTTACCTTGAACCGCCACGTAACTTTACCCTGCAAGTAGGAATCAGGTTTTAAAATGGTTCAATAATTTAAGTACATTTGCTCATCAACTAAAAAAACGACTTTATGAAAAAGTGGCAAATCATATCCATATCAATATTAGGGTTATTTATTGCAATAGGTGCAACAACTAACACTTCCAGTTCACCTGAAGGTTTTAAAAACCTGCAGGTACTCCCGAAAGATATTAGCAAAGACCAGCTGGATTCCATAATGCGCGATTATGCTGTTTCACTTGGCGTTCGTTGCGGCTTTTGCCATGCACGTAATGCTGATACAACCAACCACCACCTTGACTTTGCCAGCGATGCTAAGGATGAAAAGAAAATAGCGCGCCATATGATGAAAATGACAGCTGATATTAACTCCAATAACTTCAATTTCAATAATTCTACGCGGACAGATACCATACATATGATTGTTTGTTATACCTGCCATAGAGGTAATAAGCAACCAGATGGAAAATCGATTCAGGCTGACCTTATGAAGGCTGAAAAAGAGCTAGAGCAGAAAAGATAATTTTATTTGCTTAAATTTGGATTAACCAAATCCATAAAAATGAGGAAACTTACTTCTTTCATTTTATCCGGTTGTATTGTTTGCTCTTTATTATTTACAACTTATTTATCAGCCCAGCAACACAATTTACAATCTCTGCTTAACCAGGTTAAACCACCGAAAGCAGGTTCTGCGAACACAACTACTCTACAGCCTTTAACACAGGCTAATATTCACCTTAGCCAGCTATTTAAATTCCAGGAAAAATGCAAAACACTCAAATCATCCTCACTTAGAAATGCAAAGCGTCTTACCGGTACCTCAGATACCATATATGTAGGTGTTACTCCTAACGATACCCTTACTATTGCCGGTACTTATACCCACACCGGGCCAATTGTTGTGGTATTAAATGGTGTATTGATTATTAAAAATGCAACCATGACCAATGTAGGTGATATTATTGCACTTGATAACGGGAAGATTATAATCGATTCATCCTATATTACTTTCCCGCAAAGTTATTTCTACCAATTAGCCATAATCCTGGTTAATAAGAGTATTGCCACTATTAGTAATTCAACATTAGATTACGGAGGGTTTTCACATAATCTGTCAGTAGCCGATACGGCCCAAATTTCTTTTACTAATGTCACCCAACCCGACTGGATGACTACAGGCTTGAGTAATAGGGCCTCACTTACCATGAATGGTACTAACCAGGCTGGTGAATTTATTATTGCCGATTATGTGAACATGAATATAAAGCATGCCACTTCAGTTATTTTATGGCACCAGTTTCCTGATAGTGCGGTCATAAACTGGTCGTTCGGTACCCATGATACTGCTTATGGCTACCAATTTAATAATACAAAGCCCGGAGTAAAGGGGGTGGAATACAATGTTTCAGCCGATTCCTGTTATAGTATTATGTGGGCCATGATGCCCAGCAGTGGCTCAACTGTAAATATCACAAACTCTAAAATCCGCTCTATCGGTTTGTGGTTTGATAAACTGAAAGACTCGGTTATTGTTTCCGGTATTACCGATAATGCAATCTACTCAACTTTTACCGCACCCCTTTCTGACAGAACATTGACTTTTACAAATTGTACGGTTCAAACCTGGAGTTTTTATGTGTTCCATAAATCTATTATTAATGTTACGGGTTGCATAGCAGGAGAAATTGGTACTGAGAATAAATCGAAAATGTATGGCAATAATTATGTGGTTGATGGTTCGGGTGGTTACCATTGGTCAAGCGACACTTCAACAATAGTCGCTAACCAGGCAACCATTACTACATATGCCCGCAGCGAAGCAACCAGCACATTCATACTTGGATATTCTACTGTTAGTGGTTCAGGGTTTGCCTCTGCCATTGATAACTCATTACTTATTGTTGTTCAAACATCGGTACCCATAGACCCGCAAGCGCTTGGAAGCAGTGATGCCTGGTTTGATTTTATAAATGAGCCGGCCAGTAATTTATTCGCTGATTCAATTGCTCCTATTAGTGGTTCAGCATGGATACACAGAGGCCCCACCAGTGACTGGATGTATTTTAAAAGCTGGCAATTATTTTACCAACCTAACGGGGATACCGGATGGACTCCAATTACAACAGTAGATACAAATGAAGTCAGCAATAGTTTGCTGGCAAACTGGAATACCCATGCACTTAAATCGGGAAATTATAACTTAGACCTAAGAGTAAGCGATAGCTGGGGAAATGAAGTAGATGCCATTAAACAAGTTACTCTGCTCCCCTTAATTTTAGGAGTAAACGAGTTAAATGATTTATCGGATATTAATATCTATCCCAACCCTACAAAGGAATATTTTACTATAAATTTTACCGCTGCCAATAACAAAAATATCAAAGTCGAATTGACTGATATGACAGGCAGCCAGGTATTGAGCAGTGATAACTACAATTGCGTGTCCGGGAAAAACACTTTTCTTCTCAATACATCTTCGTTGGCAAGTGGAACCTATATCTGCCGTATAATTGATGATACAGGCACTATTAGAAAGTTGGTAGAGGTATCGCGTTAAAGTCAGCCTATTTATAACTATATTGGTTATTGAGTAGATTTGTAACTATAATCTACCTCTTAAAATATGCCATGGAATCCTGAAACATATAATAAATTTAAAGCAGAGCGATACGCCCCGTTTTTTGACCTTATAAAACTAATAGAAGCAAAGAACGATTTATCGGTAATTGATTTAGGTTGCGGCACGGGTGAAATAACAAAAATGCTTGCCGATTCTCTGCCTGGCTCTATTGTTTTGGGGGTAGATTCGTCTTCCGAAATGCTTAAAGAATCCGGAAATTTTGTAACAGAAACCCTTGAATTCAGGCAGGAGAGTATAGAAGAAATAGTTAATTGTGGCGAGCGCTGGGACATTGTCTTCTCCAATGCAGCTATTCATTGGGTTGAAGACCACCATACACTTTTACCTAAACTGGTAAAGCTGATGAATGAAGGCGGCCAGTTGGCTATTCAATTGCCATCTAACCATACTCATTTTACGCATACAGCCATAAAATCACTCGCATCTGCCGAACCTTTTAAAACAGCTCTGCAAGGTTGGACAAGAACAATTCCCGTATTAAATATAGAGACCTATGCGGAAATACTTTACCGTAATAATATAAGCGCCATAAATGTATTTGAAAAGATTTACCCTCATGTGCTGGAAGATGCCGATGGGCTTGTAAATTGGGTTTCCGGCACCGCCCTGGTACCTTATCTGGAGCATTTACCTGAAGAATTACACAAACCCTTTATGGATGAATACCGGAAGATTGTTTACATGGAGTTTCCCGGCAGATGCATTTTTTACCCTTTTAAAAGAACATTCATCTACGGTATACTGAGCTAGAGCATGAGTAGCGGTTCTTTTAAAATACACAGGCGCGATAAAAGTAAATTCATGCAGGCCACAGAGCTTGCTTTAGTACATAGCGGAGATGATTTTTTTAAACGTGCCGTTGAAATAATTAACCACAGCAAAAAAACACTCCATTTCCAAACCTATATTT
>Ga0206878_10141_pt1 | contig 31619 bp, 26 predicted proteins | sample Alteio_BWOrgCont_8_FD_152621 | JGI IMG/M metagenome (GOLD analysis project Ga0206878, IMG submission 152621) | Enriched cells from forest soil in Barre Woods Harvard Forest LTER site, Petersham, Massachusetts, United States -... | ecosystem: Environmental > Terrestrial > Soil > Temperate forest >... | reverse complement strand
CCATCACTACGTGAGTGACCACTGCGATCTTCAGTCGCAGCTTGCTGCGCAGCGAGAAGAAGAGGTTATCCAGAGGACCGAATCTCGGGTAGAAATAAACGTCGGGACGGGCGACCAGCAAACGTGTGAGAAAGCGTCGCGTGTTTCCATGCGCGCTCGCTGGAATGAGCAGTGTATTTGGCCGAGCGGCTATTCGAGGATCAGGCTGCTTCCCCGAGAACATGGCCACACGAAAACGCTCCGGCGGAAGCCTCGCCACAATTTCCTTCACCGTCAGTTGCTGAGCGTTGGTGTAGGCCGCGTCGGCGTGGGACGGTGTGAAGATCGTGATGAGTTGTTGCGTTCTTCTCATTCCAGTATCCGGCGGCCTAACTTGTTTTCGGGGAAGCCGCCTTCTGAGTTGCTGCACCAGCGCCGGAAGCAAGTATTCGGCGTAATTCCTCGGGATCCATCGGCTTTAAGAGACAGTCTTTGGATAACGGCACGGCCGGCTCCGCCACCAGGCGCGGCAGATCCTTGAGCTGTGCTGGAGACTTCAGGATTCGTCCGACTCCAAAGCGGGCATATTGACCGGTATATCCGTAAGGCGAGTAAGTCAACCACTCGCACAGGAAACAGGGAACTCCGAGCAACGAGCAATCGATGACCACGGTAGACTCGACCGTGACTGCGAACCATGCTCTTCCAACCAGTTCAGGTGTAAAGGGTCCATCGAGAACCTCCACCAGCGCGGCGTTTTCGGGTGGCAGTACTTTCCTGACAAGTGCCACTCGTTCAGCGCGGCTTTCAAAAGGATGGAGTTTGACTACTAACTTGCGCCCGAACTCGCTCGCAAGCCTCGCAAGTGGTGGCAGAAGCTCCCTGTAGATTTCTTCGGCTCGCAGGCTACCAGCTTCGTAAGGCTCCGAGAAAAACAAGATCGGCGAGCTTTCTTCCCTCTCGCGTTCATGAACCGGGATCGATCGCGGGGGCGGCGGGCCTGCGACGATGACACGTTCGGCGGGCAAGCCGCAAACCCTCAACAGATAGTCTTGTTCCATCTCTCCCTTGGCAAGATAAAGATCGGAGGACATCTCTTTCATGAGAAAGCGGCCGTCGAGCGCGCCGTGATGAAAATCCAGGGTGGGAATGCCTTGCTGGCGGGCCAGAAGCACCGGAAGTCTCGTGTAAATGTTGCTGTCATCGCCGCACATCACAGCCGTGATTCGCTCTTCGGAGAGCACATTCCGCCAGGCATTCCGAACGGCGAGTCCGTCGCGAAACTGGTTCGGGAAGTCCTCCAGCAGGCCAGCGCGGAGCAGCAAGCCGATCTCGGGTAACAGTGCGAGGTTTTGTTGCAGGTTCCGCCACTTGCCAAGGAGCTCCAGATATTCTGTCTTCGGCTCGGGCCCACCGGCGTAAGCAGCCAGGCTGGCGCAGGTCACGTTCGGAGCCGGATCAAAGTGGGTACCACTGCGTCGCGTCGCGACCAGCAGGAACGATTTCTCAGGAACCACGCTGGCGTAAGCCAATGCCATCCGTGACACATTGGTGTAGGCGCTGGGCAAAAGGATGAATGGCCCTGCCACACGGCGCTGCCGGGCGACAAACCGAGAGCGCCACCGGTACCGCACGTCGTATTTGTCCAGGAATATTTGTGCCAGTTGGTCGAATGAGAACCTCCGCAGCACATCACGATAGTGGCGAAAGAGCGAGGAGCGCGGGGTATCCGGGAATGTGAGCAGAGGACGCTGCAGCAGGAGGCCGACTCCACTCGCCGGCCACGCCTGCCGCGTCGTGTACAGCTCTGCGGTCGCATCTAACTGTTCTGCCAGGCGCCTTAGCAGAACAGCATCCTGCAACTCTGGGTAGATAAGGACACTGACCAGCTCCCACCAATCCAACCCTATTTCATCGAGCAGTTGGTTGCGCCCCGCATCCAGGAGGTGACGAATCGAGTCGAAATCCTGGATTCCACGTCGCAGCGTGTCCAACTGCAAGATGGGAGAATTCAAGCGCTCTTGCCAGGCGGCTCTGGTGAAAGCGGAGGACTTCCCGAGGTCTACAATCAGGTCCCATTTCTCACCGGCCCAGGGCCCTGAGCACGGGGAGTCTTCGGGATGGACAAGGAGAGTCTTCAAGAATCAAGAATTGCGACTCACTAGTCTAAATGCTTTTCGTTCCAGGTGCGGCTCCTCGCGCCGTCTGCAATCGGCGCAGTACGCTGCGGACGGCTGACTCGACCTTCGGCGACCGCTTTAATGCGCTCGCCGCACGGTATCTCGCGATTTCTCGCAGATGGCGGCTCCAGGATTTTGTCATGGTGATGTCGACCGTCTGCCGGGTGCTGTTTCCGAATCGCTCCTTATAGCCCTCCGCACCCAGGCCCAGATCGACCACCTTCATTCCGTCCATGTCACAGGCTTCGGTAACAATCCTCGAAAGCAGGCAGTGGCCCGGGGAATGCTCCTCCTGACGGCGGTCGAAGGTTGCCTGATAGATGAACCAGCTTCCGAGGAACTGGAAACCGTAATTCCACGCAACTGGACGGTCTCCAATCATGAGCATGCTCAAGGTCACGACGTCGCTGCCGGCAAACCGGTGGGCGAGTTCCTCGAGGAAGCACCGGCGCTCGGGTGTGGAGAGAAAGCTCGTGCGCTGGTTAGCTTGAAAGCGCGCCACGTGAGCCTCGGCGAAATCAGGCAAGGCCGATTGAATCTCGGCTTGCGAGTGCATATGGACAAACCTCACCGGCGCCTCCCGCTCCATCGCCCGGATGTAGCGGCGGTATTTTCTGTAGCCCGACAAGGTGGTCTTCAGCTGTTGGCGTTGTTCACTAGAACCCAGCTCCACCTGTGCGCACAGACATGACGGGCGCGTGTACGTGTGTAAGCCGTACTTCCCGGCCGCAACTCGAACCGCGGCCGGGGTCGCCGAATCTGCCGGCAAACTCGCGAGCACTACACTGCCCACCTTTAGTTGGCGAAGCTCGGCGAACGCGGCCTCGACGAACTCGGCTCGCCGTTGGGGATGACTTACGAACTCACAGTAGTCCGCAGTAGTGGCGGCGAGAAAGCTGACGCCTGCTCCGTCAACTGGTGCTCCTAAAGATGCCACTCCTACCAAATCATCGCCGTCATAGCCAAGAAACAGCATGGGATTCTGAGAAGCTTGATAGGCAGACTGCACCGCGAGAGCCCACTCGCAGGTGTAGAAAACTTCGGGCCGCTCCATCTGCAGGACCAAGTCATTCCATTGCCGCCGCAGAGAAGGCCCGTCTGGAATCTCCCTCATCAGGACTATGCGCATGGCGCGCTCGCCGATGTTTCAGCTTTTCGGAAGACGTAGTAGTACCAATCGGTAACATAAGTTCCGCTGCGCCGTGGATAGTCGTCCCCGGCGAGTCGCATAAACTGGAAGCCCTGCTGCTGCACTTCTGCGATCACGCGTTCGGGTACGGCATAGTGAGACAACAGTCCTCCGTGAGCCGGGTCGAACATGTAACCGTCACCGCTCCAAAAAGCACGCCGCCATACTCTGCGGGACAAACGGAGCGCGGAGCCCATCACGGAACTGGCCACGGCTGCTGCAACTCGCAACCACAAGAGAAGAAATCTCGCGAGTTTGAGTAACCATTTTCTCTGCCCTGCCAGCGTCTGAGCGACCGCCTCGATTCTCTTCGGATTCCAAGCCGGCCTGAGAAACACTGCGCGTGGATTGTGGGACGAAAAAATCAACACTCCGCCGTCTCTCAGAACGCGGTGGATCTCCGCCAGGCAGCGCCGCCGCGCTTCGCCCGGAACGAGAGCGTCCATGCCATTAAACGCCATCACGACGGAATCGAAAGTCGCGTCACTGAGCTGTGCGAGATTCGTGGCATCCGCCACAAGAAATTCGAGCTGCGGAAACTTCTGTTGACACGCAGCCACCATGTTTGCAGCGTAATCCACACCCACGTAACGGGACGCAAGGCGCGAGAGATGCGGAGTCGTGCGGCCGCCACCAACGCCCAGATCCAGAATTGCGTCTCCTTCTTTCAGAAATTCATCGAACAGCACCTTCTCGCAGGGACTGAGAAAGTCGAGCGATGCATAATGCGCTGCCACCTCAGAATTGTTATAGACGGGAAGATTCGGGTCGTTCTGTCTTCCTGAGTTGCCCGGTGACGGGTCTCCAGCAACGTGGGTGGGCGGAATCATGCGGAAGGTAGACCGACCAATGTCACGAATTGACGACCAAATCCCAGCTCAAGGGCGTTCCCCGCTCGATATCGCGCACCGCGCGTTTGCCCAGAACTTCGCTCAAGTGTCGCGTGTGCAAGCCGTAACCGGGCCGGATGGAACGAACATTCATCGCAGTGAACATCTCGCCGCGTTTGACGTTCTCCACCACGAACAGGGAACGGCGAAAGACGCGGAGCGCTTCTTGTTTGTCGCTCAGGCTGAAATGCACTTCTCCCAGCGCCTTCTCCGCCGTCCGCACTGCTTCCACCATGGTCTTGAATTCGTGAGGCTCCAGAGAGAACCCGCTATCCGGCCCGGGAGTGGCCCGCGACAGGGTCAAATGTTTTTCGATGATGCAAGCGCCCAGAGCAACCGCGGCTACCGGGGCTGCGATCCCCATCGTATGGTCGGACAATCCCACTGGCACTTCAAACCGCCGCGCCATCTCCGGAATCGTTCGCAGATTCATCTCCTCCGCAGGCGCGGGATAAGCGCTCGTGCACTTCAGCAACGCAATCTGGGTAGCGCCCGCCTCTCGAGCGCTCCGCAATGCCTCCTCAATCTCCTCCACCGACGCCATGCCTGTGGACATAATCAGCGGCTTGCCGGTGCGCGCCATTTTCTGGATAAGCGCAATATCCACCAGCTCGAACGAAGCCACTTTGTGGGCGGGTACACCCATCTTCTCGAGAAAGTCCACAGCCGTCGCATCGAAGGCGCTTGAAAAAAGATCCATCGCCAGATCCTCTGCCACCTTCTTGAGTCGAGGCTGCCATTCCCACGGCGTGTAGGCTTCGCCATAGAGATCATGCAGATTGCGCCCATCCCACAAGGTACCGCCTCCGATGCGAAATTCTTTTCGATCGCTGGCAATCGTAATCGTGTCCGCGGTGTAGGTCTGCAGCTTAACGGCATCGGCGCCCGCTTCCTTTGCAGCTTCGATGATTCGGACGGCCTGCGCGAAATCCTGATTGTGGTTGGCGGAAACTTCGGCGATGCAATAGATAGGATTTCCAGGCCCAATAGGCCGTTTCCCGATCGTGATGCACTGCTTCATCGATGATTTCCCGCGGGTCGCACTGACCGGATCAACTCAAACGCCTCTACTGCCGGCAGGCCTACCACGCTGCCCCAGCGTTTGGCGATCGCGCGCAGCGCCTCCGCCGAACGTGGATGCGGGAATTTCCGCGTCTCCGTGTCATAGCAAGTCAGCGCCTCGATCTTCGTCTCCAGCGTCTCCGTAATGTCCACGAACACACTCGGACGGAACAGCGGCTCCAACCGCTGGAATGCCCATTCCGTGGATGAAGGAACCTCGAATGCATAAATCTCCTTCACGCATTGTCCCGCCACCGGGCGGGTGGCGGTCAGCACTGCTCGATGCGCCACTCCATGATCCACATTCAGATCGCCGGGATGATGCGTGTAAATGACCTCCGGCCGAAACCGCGCGACCAACTCCTCCACCTGTTTCACAACCTCCAGCAACGGCACCGTGTCCAGGCGGTTGTCGGGCAGCTTGCAGAGCACCACTTCTTTGGCTCCGACCTTGTCGGCGGCCTGCTGAGCCCGGGCATGCAGGTGCTGCAGTTGCCGCGGGTCGGCATCTTCGCGGTGCGCATAGCGGGACGACATGCCTTCAGCGAGGATGGCGATGCGCACCTCGTGGCCTTCGCGGGTCAGGCGCGCCATCGTACCGCCACAGCCGAGAATCTCATCGTCCGGGTGCGCGGCGACGACCAGGACGGAGCTAGGAGCGGGCATCGGTCATCTCCACCATCATCACCCACTTTTCGTTGACGAACTCGCCGTGTTCTGCAAAATGCTGCGCCAATCTCTGCTCAAACTCGGGGCGGTGCTCGGCGCTGTAGAAAGTTGTATTTTGCCAGTAGTTCAGCACCCGCTCAGGCGTCGACCAGCGCACCGGATTCACCATGGTGCTGATTCGTGTTGACTGAAACTTCACCGCCGCCCAAGGAACGACGACCTCGGTCATAAAACGCTCGCTTGAAGAAACAACCGGATCAGGAATCGTGACCCCACTAGCCCTCACGAGATCGAAGAGTTGCCAATTATTGGGGCCGAAGGGCCCCACCACGACGATGCGACCGTCTTTCTTCAGCCACGATAGCACTTCGTCCAGACTCTTCCTGGCATCGCGGCTGTAGTAAAGACCGTACGCACAAAAAACCAGATCGAAGCCCGGGCGCTCCAAACCTGAGTTCCGTAACGGTCCGGAAAAATCGTCGAGGCCAGCCTGGACCGCAACCAGCTTGGACCTATCAGCCGCGGCGCGCTCCACTAATGTGCCGAGGGCATCACTTGAAACGTCGAGGGCGTGGAGCCGTCCACGTTCGTCGAGAGTGCGCAGCATTCGCAGCGTCTGCCCGCCGGTTCCGCAGCACAGTTCCAGCACCTGGTCAGATTCCCGCAGCAGAATTCGTTCGAAGATCCAGCGCACGAGATCTACTTCCTGCGATGCGCGGTTTTCAGCGATTCGCTGCTCCAACAACTCTACCTGGGTAGCTCGGCTCGTCATTGCCATTCGTCCTCGATATCAACTAACAACGTGCTTCTGGCGCCTTGTCCCGCACATAGTGCAGAGCTCGATGCCCCTTGACTCGCTCCTCGCCCACCTGGCGAAACTCGGCGGTTTCGAAAGCGCGCAGTGACGCAGCGTTCTGCGGGAGGATATAGGCGTGGATGCGCGCCATGGCAGTTGACGCGAAGACCTCACGCACCGCCAGGTCGATCAACCGGCCACCTAGGCCTTTGCCACGGAACTCGCGCGCGACAGCGACATCGATTTCACCCTGCCCATCCGGTCGCTCATCGACTCGTACTTGGCCGGCAAACGCTCCCTCCGCCTCTCCGATCAGAATATGGCAGGTGGCCTTCTGCATCTTCGACTCGAACCAGGCAACGTGATCTTCCCATGAAATCGATGCTCGAGAAAATGCTGACGCCCGAACTGCGGGATCGTTCGCCACTTCCCACAATAGCTTACAATCTGCTTTCGTCGCGCGGCGAATCTGGAGCGCGTTGCTGCGCAGCGCGCGCACCACCCGCTCGGCTCCGCGGCCGTCGACCAGTTCCCTTCCGCGTTCCGACATCGCCTTTCTGATGTCTTGTGAATTTACGATGTGGTCAAGGCACGAAGAGAGAGTTGAAGGTTGGATTTCCGCGCCTCCTCCCAGATTGATCGCGGCTCCGCGACGGTTCAATTCTTCCGCGCTGGGACGCTGGTTGTTGGCCAACACGATCAGTAGCGCTGGTAAGCCCAGGAAGCACATCTCCAGAGTAGTGGTCCCCGCACCGGAAATGGCGACGTCCGAGTTCGCCATCAGCTCGGGCATGTTCGTTACGTCGTCTACCAGATGCACATCGTTCGTGGCACTGGCCACCAGTTCTCGCAACTCGGGCAGATGTGGATTGCTTCCACCGGCGACCACCATCGCTTTGAGGCTCGGCTCGCCCAGAATCGCTTGTACGACCAGTTTGCTTACATTATCCGGATCACTGCCTCCCATCGTCACCAGCACCTTCCGAGCGATAGCCGGGTTTTCTCGTTTCCACTCGCGCCACTGTGTGAATTCACGGCGTAACATCGCAAAACGCGGACCCAGCAACAGCCGGGTAGTCGCATCTCGACTCGAATAGAAACCGTCGTTGGCATGCGCGTTCTGGTTCAGTACGAGATCCGCTGAATAATGCCCCGCGTGGCCGTTGTCGTCGATGAATAGAACTTTCAGCCCGGCACTCTTAAGCTCCGCTTGGTAATTCGCGCCGAAACCGTAACCGTCCGCAACAACCCAGGAAGCCTGTTTCCCGCGGCCAAGCGCAATCGTTTCTTGGACGTCGTCTGCTGAACCCGGCTCAGCCTTCAGCCGGGCCACTTCCACGTTTTCACGCTGTAGGCGTTCCTCGATCGCCAGCGTCGCCTCGGCCATGGCGAAAACCGCGCGGCCTCCTGCGTCCTGCCAAGCCTGCGCCAAAGCCAGGCAACGCATCGCATGCCCAGTCCCGATCGCTACGCTGGAATCGCAGCGGACCAGCAAAGTACGACCGTCCGTCATCCTTCGTGCACAGCTTTCTGAACGATGTTCCGATTGATCTCGGCCAGCGAAGGATCACTCTCAACCAATTTCAGGACCTCGCGCCAACCGAAGTCGTCGCGTCCACCAAACCGTTCGTAGATCGCTCGCAGCAACTCGAGATCCTCTGGAGTGTCGACCGTCCAGCGATGACGGCTGCAATCGGTATCATTCTCGATCCCATGCAATTTGAACTCGCTGGGATTCTCGTAGATGTAGGGTGTGACGTGCTCGCGCTGGTGAGGTTTATTACTCTCGCGCCAGGCTCGTTCCAGAGCCTGCACCGTCATCACTTCCGTATCCAAGCCGCGGGGATAGGTGCGAACAAGTACGTTGCTGGCGTAATCGGCGTGCCGATCCAGAAATGCATGAACCGTGGCATCCGTGACCTCAGGGTCAATCACGGGACAGTCCGACGTAATGCGAACCACTACGTCAGCGTTTACATATTTCGCCGCTTGATAATAACGATCGAGCACATCCTGCTCGGAACCGCGAAACACTTTCCGCCCGGTGCGCTCGCAGTGTTCGACGATGGCATCGTCTGCGGGTTCGATAGTCGTAGCTACCACCGACTCCTGAATCAGCCACGAGCGCCCAAGGCGATTGAGCACCCGGTCAAGCACGGTCGCGCCGCCGAGATCCTTAAGCACTTTTCGCGGCAAACGCGAGCTTCCCATCCGGGCCTGAACGATGGCGACGATCTTCATTTCGCTTTGCGCTTCAGCAGGTACATCGTATCGACGTTCGCAGAATTCAAGTAGGGCAGACGCTGCTCCCGAACGAGTTCAAGATCGCCGAAGCGGTCCAGATAGCGTTTCACGTAGTCCATCTTCCACAGCAGATCGTCTTGTCCACGATAGTTCACCTGCATAGCTTCCGGGGCATAGTATTCCATCCCCCAGATCCAGGTCTTGGCGCAGCGGTAGATTTCATCCAGAGCGCGGGGCAGATTTGCCGGAGAGATATGGATCAAAACGCCCGAAGTAAATACCAGATCGAAATAGCCATCCTCGTAAGGAAGTTGGAGCGCGGAGCCCTGCGAGACTTGGGCGCCCTGCACCCTTGCTCTTGCCAAGTCCAGTGCATAGGGCTGGATCTCCACGCCCCACAAGCCGGTGAAACCCATTTCCTGAAGCAGCAGCAATTGATTTCCGCTGTTGCATCCGACCTCAAGAACTCGCGCGTTCGTGGGGATATTCCTGAGGAAAGTCTGGTTCAGCTGACTCCGCGCAGTCCCGTAGTTCGTCTGGTAAAGGGAGTCGAGTTGCGCAACGCTCAGCGTGTTTCGGTCGGTGTAGTCGCGGCCGAAGTCACCGGCCCATCGCATTTTCTGAGCAGTCTCCGCTGTTCCCTGATTCAAATCAACCCTCCTGCAAGCGGCTCGGATGATTGCCGGCGTTCAGCGCGCGTAGTGGTTCATCACCTTCGTGAGCGCGTCGATCACGTCTTGAACATCCTGATCGGTCATGCCGTGAAACATCGGCAGGCTGATCAGCTGCTCGTAGGCGGCTTCGGCCACCGGATATTCCCCGCCCTTATAGCCAAACCGGTCGTGATAGTACGGGTGCATGTGGACGGGAATGTAATGCACGTTGGCCCCAATGTTCTCCGCCCGCAGCGCGCGGAACACGTGAGCCCGGTCCGTGTTCAGCAACGCAGGATTCACGCGGACCGGATACAGGTGCCAAGCCGGGTTCACGTTTGCTCGCACGCTGGGAGGAACCACAGCTCGCAGGCTCAGAAACGCCGCCGTATAGCGCGCCGCAATCTCGCGGCGTCGGGCGAGGTTCGCCTCAAGATTCTTCAACTGCGAAATGCCGAGCGCGCAAGCCACGTCGGTCAATCGGTAATTGAAACCCAGGAGAACCATTTCGTAGTGCCACTGACCGGCTGCGTGGCGCTGGCGGGCGTCGCTTGAGATTCCATGATTCCGGAAGCGCCGCAGGCTTTCCCCTAGGTCCGCCCGGTTCGTAGTGACCATGCCGCCTTCCCCGGTCGCCACGTGCTTCACCGGATGAAAGCTGAACACAGACATGTGCGCGATGCTGCCGGTGCGTCGTCCTTTATATTCCGCTCCCAGCGCATGACAGGCATCTTCGATCACAATGAGCCCGTGACGCTCGGCCAGCGCGAGAATGGGATCGAGATCCGCCGAGTGCCCAGCGTAGTCGACCGGCAAAACCGCGCGCGTGCTGGGCGTGATGCACTCAGCAAATCGATCCGGATCGAGGTTCAGCGTATCGGGAGAAACATCGGCAAAGACCGGGCGGGCTCCCTGGTACAGCACGCAGTTCGCGGTGGCGGCAAAAGTAAGCGGCGAGGTGATCGCTTCGTCACCGGGCTTCAATCCCGCCGCGAACGCCGCTCCATGCAGAGCCGCAGTCCCGGAACTGAAGGCAACGGCATATTTCGCGCCTACCCACGCGGCAACGGCTTCTTCGAATTCGGCGACCTTCGGTCCAGTCGTCAGCCAATCGGAGCGCAACACATCCACGACGGCCTGGATGTCGTTCTCGGAAATGGACTGGCGGCCGTAGGGGAGCATCGTTTTGCGAACGGGAGTTCCCCCTTCGACAGCAAGCACGTCCTGACTTGTTGGCGTGGCGCGCATATGATCTCGTCTTAGTTGATTGGCTCGAAAACTCGCTACGCAGGAACCGGAACCTTTGCGTGCGAGATCAGTTCTTGCAGTTGATCGCTCGTAAGCCAACTCGAGTTGGTGTCGCTGGCGTAACGAAAGCCTTCGGGCAATGCACAGCCATTGACCCAATTCTCCCCGCTCCACCACGGGTGCGATGGCCGGATCACGTACATGCCCTCGACCTCCACGGCGTTTCGAGCCTCATCTTCTGAAACCAGCACTTCGTGCAATTTCTCTCCGGGACGGATGCCGATGACCTGGATTTCGCATCCGGGCGCGATGGTTTCAGCCAGATCAGACATTCGCATGCTGGGAATCTTCGGCACGAAGATCTCGCCGCCGTGCATCTCCTCGATGCATCGAATGACAAACTGTACGCCGCGATCGAGCGTAATCCAGAAACGCGTCATACGAGGATCGGTGATCGTGATCTTCCCGCTCTTGCGTTGCTCCAGAAACACGGGAATGACGCTGCCTCGACTGCCCACGACATTGCCGTACCGGGCGCAGGCGAAACGAGCGTCCTTCGAACCAGCGTACGCATTCGCCTGCACAAACATTTTCTCGGCACAGAGTTTGGTCGCACCGTACAAATTGATAGGATTCACAGCCTTGTCGGTGCTGAGTGCCAGCACCCGGCGCACACCCTGATTGATGGCTGCATCAATCACATTGCGGCCGCCGATGATGTTGGTCTGAATCGCCTCGAACGGGTTGTACTCGCAGGCCGGAACTTGTTTCAGCGCCGCCGCATGCACCACCACCGTCACACCGGCGAAAGCCCGCTCCAGCCGCCCCGCATCCCTCACGTCGCCGATAAAGTAGCGGAGACTAGGATGATCCATTCCCGAGGCGCGCATATCGTGCTGCTTGAGTTCGTCCCGGCTGAAGATCACCAACCGCTTGGGGTGATACTCCTTCAGCATGGTCTCGACAAACTTCTTCCCGAAAGACCCAGTCCCGCCCGTGACGAGAACCACCTGTTCCGACCAATTCATCCCACCTGCCTCATGTCAAACCAAACTGCCCGCGGAAGTCCATCGTACAGCCTTCGCCCGCATCTGGGGAAGCGGAGCCGTCGCAAAGGACTTCAGGACGCGGCGGATCTGACAGGCTTAAATGCTTGAAGGGGCTGAATGCTGGAAGGGAGTCAGGTGCTTACCGGGTTTGCAGCGGATGGTAGTGCGTTAGTTTCTCTGCGCTGAACTTTCTCCACAGTTCGACTGATAAAGACTCGTATTCTTCATTCGACATCTTGTCGGCAACGGGGTCGTTGTCTGCGATCTCGCGGAGTTGTTCGTAGTTCATTCTTGAATAGTCGGTCGCCATTCTGGTGCGTCGAAGTTCTTCTGTGCGTCCAGGATCGGAGACCTGTCTCCGCCATCTCTTGGCGATCGTGTTCGTGCGCAGCTTGAATTCATGTAGGACTTCGACCAGGGTCTTCGACCAAGCATGGAAATGCCACTCCTCGACCGGATATGCACCGCGGACATCGTCAGGGAGTAAGCTCTTTCCCAAGCGGATCGCTCCAACTTTCAACTTTATTCGCCTACGAAAGATGTTCGGCCCTCACTGCAGGCAGGTCAAGCGAAATGGGGCGTTGCATGATGACTAGAATGGCTCCTCCCATAACAAGACAAGGGGATGTAAACCTTCGAGGATTTTGCGTCGCCTCGGCAGGCGGAACGCTTTTCACATCCCCATTCGAGAGCGCGCATTTCGGATCGCGGCTTCCAGTTTCGGATAGCGTTTCACTTCGGTCGCGATGCGATACCGTGCTATCCCGCGCCAGTGGCGTAGGGGAGACGTTGTGAGCGTGGCGTACAGAGTCTGGCGGGTGCCATTCGCAAACCACTCTTTATAGGCTTCTGCTCCTAACCCCATGTCCACCACGCTAAATGTTTCGGTCTCGCACGCTTCGATCAGAATCTTCGCCAGCAGGCAGTAGCCAGGAGAATTCTCTTCGTCGCGAGTGTCGAAGGTCGTCTGATACAGGGACCAGCCTCCTTGGAATTGAAAACCATAGCTCCACGCGACCCGCCGGTCTGCGATCTTCAGCATACTTACCGTCACGATTCCGGTGTCGGCGAATCTTCGGGCCAGATCCTCCAGAAAGAATTGGCGCTCCGGCGCGGAGAGGAAGCTGACCCCTTGTTTAGCCCGGAAACGCGCCACCTGAATATCGACGAAGTCCGGCAAGACGACCTGGATCTGGGTCCATGACTTAAGGTAAGCGCAGGTCACCGGCCCCTCACGCTCCATCGCTTTCAGGCACCGTCGGACCTGTCGCTTGCGCGTGACAGTGGTCTTCAACTCCTGGCGTTCCGTTGCGGAACCCAGCTCTACCTGAGGGCACAAGGATGCCGGTCGGATGTACAGATGAAAACCATATTTCTTGGCCGCACTTCGAAGCGCGGCAGGGGTCGCCGAGTCTGCCGGCAAACTGGCCAGCACCAGGCCGCTCACGCCAAGTTGCCGAAGTTCCGCGAAAACCAGATCGACGAACTCCGCTCGCCGCACTGGATGACTCAGGAACTCACAGTAGTCCGCAGTCGTCGCCGCGAGAAAACTTGCATTTTGTTCGTTAGCATCCGCGGCCAGAGACGCCACTCCGACCAAATCATCTCCGTCGTAGCCAAGAAATAGCAAAGGCTTCAGGGAAGCTTGATAGGCAGATTGCACGGCGAGAGCCCATTCACAGGTGTAGAAAACCTTGGGCAGCTCCATCTGGAGGGCCAAATCGTTCCAGCACCGCTGCAGAGAAGTGTCTTCCGGAATTTTCCTGAGCACAACGATTCGCAAACTTACTTTCCCCCGGTGGCTTCCACTCCGGAAAACACATAGTACCAATCCGTGACATAAGGACGAGAGCGGTCATCCCGCGTGATTCTAACCCACGGCACGCTGGAGGCGGGCGTGAAGCCCACTCATGTGAGCCGCGAACTCAGGAAGCGTCGTGTTCGCGGTTACGTGGATTCGGGGAAGCGCAAAGGGATCCGCAGTGCCAGTACGCCAGTGCTCAACGTTGAGGAATGCACATGAGAAGCGGGCTTCCCGAGCCAGGGCAACTTCGCGTTCTCCCATCGTGGAAGAATTGCCAAAGGGATAAGCGAATGCCCACACGGGCCGCCCGAGCACTCGTTCTATGTCGTTCCTGCTTTCTTGAATCTCCCGGCGCGCTTCCTCGTCGCCGCATAGCGACAGAACGGGGTGCGATAGCGTGTGTGCTCCGACGGTCATCCCAGCCTCAGCCAGTTCCCTCAACTCAGACATATTCAGGAGGCGCCATCGCTTTTCCGAATGAAACTTCTGCGTCCCGCCGCAGTGAGTGCGCACCTGCCCCATCCAATCCGCGCGGGCTGTTGCGTCCAACCGCGAAGCTCTTCTGACCATACTCCACCACCGGCCTTGAAAATTCCCCGACGATTCCTCGTCTTCTTCGACTGGAAGCTGTATGTCTAGTCCGTCCAGCGGCCGAGCGCGCATTAAGTGATAAAGCTCCTCGTACCAAAGCATGCCCGGTTTGTCGCTGCACGAAGCTCCGGTCACGAAAAAAAGGCATGGTATGCCTTCGCTCTGCAGCACAGGGAGCATGTCGGTCAGCGTGTTCAGCAGACCGTCGTCGCAAGTCACGAGAACAGCGCGTGGAGGAAGTTGCCTGCCCTGCTCAATCCAGGCGCGAAAGTCCTCTGGGCGAACTACATTGTAGTGAGCCTTGAGGAATTGGAGTTGCCGTCGAAGAATCTCCGGCCGGACTAGATTTGCATCGAGCAGATTTCCATCGAGAGAGATCTCCGCGACGACGGAATGATCGGAGGGAACAACTCCATGGTAATTCACGACCGCATATCCGCCGGGCGGCATTATGTGATCGAGCCATCCGATTTGATGCAAAGCCGGATATACCGCGTGCTTCAAGAGTGGACTAACCAGCCGCATGCTCGACAACCGGATCACATTATAGCAACCGCGCAGTTTGCAGCCCGTGCAGCCTGAGGTCTGCAGTCCGCTGCAGGGCGACTCAAGCTTGACCACCCAGATTTGCTGAATGGTTTCGCGCCGGGCAATGCTAGAATATCGGCGAAACCTATCCATACGAATTAGAAAGTCCGGGTCGATAAACCAGCAGCGACTCGCAGGCTTTCTTTAGAAAATTGCCGTGCCTGACTGGCAGGTCCAGGCCAGAAGAGAGCTTTTCAAACTGGTTGAGGAGAACGCATGGATTCCGGACCGCTGGCCCAGGCCAATAGCCAAACCGTTCGCGAAATGCAGCCCGCGGGCGTGGATTTTGGAAAGACGGCCGGCCCCCGCATTTACCCCGAACTTGCTCCTCAGGAATCGGCAATCGGTGACTATGTTCGAGTCTTGCTGAAACGCAAGTGGTCGGTCCTAGCCTGCCTTTTAACGGTCTTTTCCGTAGTTGGAATCGCCAGCCTCAAGATGACGCCTGTGTATGAGGCCAGCGGTAGCATTGCCATCAACAAGCCGGATTCCAGCCTGGGCAACTTCAACAATTCGCCGACGTTTAACCTCGACTATTACGATCCCACCGAGATCGAGACCGAAGTAAAAATTCTGCAAAGCGATCTTCTGGCCCTGCAGGTAGTGAAGGATTTGGGCCTCGACCGCCGGCCAGAGTTTGGTGGAAAAGCAGCGCCTCCGTCGCCCTCCTCCTTTGATCTTGCCCCGGATCCTCTCCAAGCCGACCCCAGCCGAACTTCCGGCCTGCTCTCCAATTTTCGGGGAAATTTGAAAGTCGCTCTCGCTCCGAATACTAAAATCATCGAGGTGCACTTCCGCAGTGCCGACAAGGTCTTGGCTGCAAACGTCGTGAATAAGCTGATGGAGGACTACACCGAGAACAACTTCAAGTCCCGCTTCGACTCCACCATGCAGGCCGAGGAATGGCTCAAGAATCAGCTCGTGGATTTGCAGATGAAGGTGGAAAACTCCCAGGAAAAATTAGTGCGTTACCAGAAAGAGCATGAAATTCTGGGCATCGACGAAAAGCAGAACATCACTACCGCAAAGCTTGATGAATTGAATAAGGCGCTGACCGCTGCCGAATCCGAGCGCATGAACAAGGAGTCCGTGTATCGCCTGGTTCAATCCGGCGATGCCGATACCGTCGCCTCCGCGTCCACGGCCCTGGAGGCGGCTGGAACCGGAACCCAGTCAGCCTCAACTCTGCTCGAGGGCCTCCGCACCAAGGAGGCGGACTTAAGAATCCAGGCAGCTGAATTGAACACTCAATTCGGGCCGTCTTACCCGAAGCTGGCTCAGCTAAATAATCAGCTTAAGGAAATCGACGCCCAGATCCTCTTGGAAACCAGGAAGGTTGCGGGCAAGATCCGCGGCCAGTATCTGGCGGCCGTGCAGCGCGAAACCATGCTGCACGACGCTCTCGAAAAACAGAAGCAGGAGGAGAACAAACTCAACGAGAGCGCCATCGAATACAGCATATTGAAGCGCGACCTCGAGAGCTACCGCACCCTCTATGAAGGACTGATGGAGAAAATGAAGGAAGCCGGGGTTTCCGCCGGTCTTAAATCCAATAACTTCCGCATTGTCGATGTCGCCCGCATCCCAACCTCCCCCATCGAGCCCAATATTCCCAGGAATCTCGCGTTCGCCTTCATGCTGGGCCTGACGTCTGGCATTGGACTCGCTTTCCTGCTGGAGGGATTAGACAACACCGTGCGCACCACCGAACAGGCGCAGATGATTTCCGGTCTGCCTCCGCTCGGCATGATTCCCATGGGATCGAGGACGGCGCGCGAAGGTGCCAGCGGGAAGCGCCTGGTTATCGCCTCATCCAAGGAGGCCGTGGAGTTGGTCGCGCAGGTCAGGCCACAATCGCAGATGGCGGAATCCTACCGCGCCATGCGCACCTCCCTGCTGCTCTCCCACCTCGGAGCTCCTCCGCAGGTGATCATGATTACCAGCGCTCTGCCCCAGGAAGGCAAGACCACGACCAGCATCAACTGCGCGGTGGTGCTGGCTCAGAAGGGCGTTCGAGTCCTGCTGATCGACGCCGACCTGAGACGGCCCAGTATCCATAAAACCCTTGGGATGGGTCCACGGAGCGGGCTCAGCAATGTCCTGACCGGAAGCGCCACCTTGCAGCAGACCATCACGCGATCCTCAATCCTGCCCAACTTGTCGATATTGCCCGCGGGAGCGCCCCCGCCGAATCCGGCGGAACTGCTGGCCTCCAGCAACATGCGCGACGTGTTGGAAGAACTCCGTGGGCAATACGATCACATCGTAGTCGATACCCCACCCACCTTATCGGTCACCGACGCTGTCGTGCTTTCTCCGCGGGCCGACGCCATCGTGCTGGTCATCCGTTCCGGGCAAACCACCAAGCAAGCGCTGCGCCGCTCCCGCGACATCCTCGCGCAGGTGAATGCCAGGGTTTCCGGCGTCTTGTTGAATGCCGTCGATCTCAGTTCGCCCGATTACTACTACTATTACGAATATCAGGGCAAATACTCCCGGTACTATCGCGACAACGAATCGCACGATAGCGATGACGACGAGGATGGCGACACCGAGGATACTGTTGAGGCATCGCCCAACAGCGCGTAGCGGAGAACATGCGTTGGTTCGTGGTCATGCGCTCCCCATTCGACAACATGGAGATAGTTCTCAATTCAGCTTGGCGGAAAGGGCTCGCTATCGGCGCGAGTACGGCGCTCTGCCTGATCTATGTGCTGCTGGCGGGAACGCGGTTTGCGGCATCCCTGATCAGTGAAAGACCACAACTCACGAGCCTGCAGCACGCCGCCCATCTCGACCCCGGAAATGCCGACTACCAAAATCGTCTGGGACGGTACTACGCCCTGGTTGCCAGAGACCCCGGCGCAGCCCTCGAACCCTACCGCGCCGCCCTGCAACTCAACCCGCATTCCGCTCGTTACTGGTTCGATCTGGCGTCTGCCTATCAAGTGCTGGGAGACACCTCGAACCAAAGCTCGGCGCTGGAGCATGCCATCGAGGCCGATCCCGCCACGCCTGACGTGGCCTGGGAAGCTGCCAACTTCTACCTCGTGCAAGGTGACAACGAGAAGGCTCTGCGCGAATTCCACGTCGTCTTGGCGAATGACCCCTCCCTGGCGGCTCCCGCGATCCAGTTCTGCTGGCGCATTAATCCGGACGTGGACGCACTGTTGCGCGACGTCGTTCCCGCGCGGCCCGAAGCTTATATCGCGTTTCTGAGCCTGCTGATGACCAAACAGGAAACCGCCGCCACTGCCAAAGTCTGGACCGCAATGATGGCTGCGCCCCAAACCTTCGAACTACGCTACGTCTACGGATATATCCGGTACCTGTTCGATCACAAGGACGCGGAACAAGCTCGTTTGGTTTGGCGGCAAGCGGCGCCGCGCTTCGGTCTCTCCGCCTACTTACCCACGGGAAACAATCTAATTGTCAACGGCGATTTCGGCCTGGATGTTCTGAATGGCGGGTTCGACTGGGAGTATGAGAAACAACCAAGTGTGGCTCTTACGCTGGATCCCAGCGATTTTCACAGCGGTCATCGTTCGTTGCTTATCACGTTCGACGGTCCGGGAGTGAGCGATGCAGAGATTCGCCAATTCATCGCGGTTGAGCCTCGCACTTCTTACGAATTCTCTGCTTACTACAAGACTGCAGAACTTGAGGGCGCCGGCGGCCCGCATCTTACCATGCAGGATGCGTACACGCAGGCTGTGTTATACGACAGCGACGAACTGAAAGAGGCTGGGTTCTGGAAGTCGGCGACGGGAGAATTCACCACTGGAGCCGATACCGGACTGCTCATCCTGCACATCCGCCGCCTGCCGGCGGGCAGTCCGATCCGTGGTAAGCTCTGGGTCGACGATTTCCACCTCGCGGCCAAGCGGCAGTAGCCCGTCGAATGGTGTTGATTCAATCGCATGAGCCCAAACAGCACTACCGCGAACCCTCGTAGCGAACGCGCCCGGAAAGCCGGCACCGTCCTGCTATACGGGCTCTTCGGTTTGCTTCTGTTTGGTCCACTCGCCTTCGGCGCGGTGGAACCCTGGTCAATCTTCCTGATGGAAGCGGGCTCCGCTGCCCTGTTTTTGCTGTGGATCGCCCAGCAGGTTCTTGAAGGCCAGATCAAGATCAGATGGAATCCTCTGTTTCTTCCCATGGGAGTATTTGGCCTCCTCATCATTTCTCAGCTCGTCTTCCGCATCACCGCATATCCGCACGCCACCGTGTCCCTGGCGCTCCTGTACTTCTGCTACGGCCTGCTCTGTTTTCTCGCCGGACAAACCCTGCTTCGCGGCTCTCAAGCGCGCAGTCTCGCGATGATCTTTTCGTTGTATGGAGCCGCGCTCGCCGCCTTTGCGCTGGTCTATGGCGTCTCCTCGAATGGCAAGCTGTACTGGCTTCGGCAGCCCCGCAATGGAGGTTGGATCTACGGTCCCTACGTAAACCACAACCATTACGCCGGCTTGATCGAGATGCTGGTTCCTATTCCCCTGGTGTTGGCGCTGACCCGGTTGGCTTCGTCCAAGACCCGCGCCGCCGCGGCCGTCGCCGCCGCCGTCATGGCGGGTACGATTTTCCTTTCAGGATCGCGCGGCGGCATGATTGCAATTGTCGCCGAACTTGTCATCCTCTCGGTTCTGCTGGTCAAACAGAAACGCGGCCTGCGTACGGCTATCGGCATCGGCGTGTTTCTGACGATTGTGGTCGTATTGCTCGTCTGGCTCGGCGGAGGCGAACTCAGCCGGCGCGTCGCAACCTTGGGACCGTCACACGCCGAGATCTCCGCCGACACTCGCTTCAACATCAGCCGCGATGGCCTTCGCATGTTCCTTAAAAAACCCGTCCTGGGGTGGGGCCTGGGAACATTTCCCGTCGTGTATCCGCAGTTTCGTACTTTCTACACCAATTTCTTTGTCAACGAAGCACACAACGACTATCTGCAGTTGCTCGTGGAGATGGGTTTGCTGGGATTTGGAACCATGCTCTGGTTCCTGCTCACGCTCTACATCCGGGCCTTCAAGAAAATGGGCAACTGGACTGGCGAAGTTAGCGGCGCCACAGCTCTTGCCTGCGTGCTCGGCTTAAGTGGCATCCTGGTTCACAGCGCCTTCGACTTCAATCTGCAGATTCCCGCCAACGCTGCCTTGTTCTATGTGCTCTGCACCGTCGCAGCCTCAGAGCCGTTCGTGCAACCGGCTCGCAAGCGCCGCGTAGCGCGGAGCAAACCTCCTGAAGAAACTCTCACCTCGCCGGAAGCCTTGCACCAACCCGCCACAAATTTCTGAGGTCGTCCAATGAATGAGTGTTGCGATGTCCGCCGCAACCGGCAGTTTGAAGGTCTTTTTGAGATGTGAATCTGGTAGCCCTGCCCTGGAGTAGACCTGGCTCGCTAAGGCTGTGCCGGACTAAGAGGGGTATCGCCCTGGACGAGAACCCAAATTGTGAGGGCTAGGATTGCCCCTCCCCCTATGCCAATGGCTATGGGAGAATCCAGGATCCCACCGCCTGCCGCGGGAGCCGCTCCAACGCCTTGCTTCTTGTTTTTGCTTTTCTTCTTGCCGTTGTCCTGGTCGGATTGTTCGTCCCGCGTGGTTTCCTGGCCCTGCTGCAAAGTAGCCGTGCCCTGGTCGTCGGTAATTTTCAGGTCTCCCTTGCGGGCGACGATTCGCACCGTCCCGTCGGTGTCGGTCACGTTGAATTCCGTCCACCCATCGGACGCCGGTGTTACCCGCACATCGCCAGCCGTGGTGGCCATGCCCCTAGAGGTGGAGACAGCAACGCCGCCGTGCTCCACTTTCAGGGAAGCGCCTTCAAATTGCACGAGAGAATCACCGAGGACGGTAACGCTCGAACCGGGAGCATGGATGCTGGCCCCCGAATCGGAACGGGTCTGCACCAGGTCGCCGGAAAAAATCGCGGAGGACTTCGGCACATTGCTGCCATTCAACCAGGCGGCGCCATCAGCGTAGAGCATAGCCGCACCGGAATCGGCGGCCATCAGCGAACCGGGCAACATCAGCAGTAGCACGCAACTCACCAACTTGCGGAAAGTAGCCATGCCCATCCCACACTCCGTTATTAACTAATTTGGTGTCAGTTAACGCATCGTACCCTCCAATGTTCTTGCCAGTCAATGGTTTTTGTGCCTTCTTGCGCGCTCGTCGGTGGAAATCTTTAACGCTGCTTCGCTCTAACCTAAGCCATTACCGCCATTGATCGACCATCTCCCACCAGATCAGTCTTAGCCATTCATTCATCAGGGTTTTGGCCCATTGGCGATGGGCCCACCATTTGATCCCAAATTGCGTTTCGTCCCGGGCCGCCGCGACAGAGTATTCATGTCCAGGGATTTCGCGCCGGAAAACGCTGAGCGCGCGCCGCGTGTGGAAATCCGAAGTCACGATCAGCACGCTCTTACCGCCTTCCCGCGCCAGGCACTTCTCCGCATCCTTCGACTCGTCCTTGGTCGACAGTCCGTCGATGGGACATATGCTGACCGACGCGCCTTGCGGCAAATCCTGAATGTACTTCTGTGCCAACTGAATCTCGGTGGATTCGTAGATCTTCGCGTTCGCCGGCACATCCAGCACCACGCGCTTCCCATATCCCTGCGCCAGAAGCTCGAGGGCGCGCGCCGGACGCCGGTCCGTTTCCCCCGCCAGCACCAGAATCACGTCAGAAGGAACTGGCGCGTCCACCAGAAGAAAGGCGCCGGCTCTCGCAGCCAAACCTACCGACAATCCTCCCAACAATGCCCAGCCCAGTAACCACCCGCGACTCCTCACGCCCACTGTTCTCATGAGTTCCCAACACCGTCCCCACTTCGGAAGATGAACTTTCCTCAGCAGTTCGCAATCTTCCAGCGCCGTGTGGTCCCGCAACCGCGTGCTAGAATCGAAATGAAATCCACAACCGGAAGAGACCACAGCCGCCACGATGACGAATCACTCCGCCGCAAATCAGACCCCCGGCCAACCATACGATCGCCTCAAGAATAGAATCCAGCAGCGCCAGGCTCGCATTGGCATCATCGGCCTCGGCTATGTGGGACTGCCACTAGCTCTGCTGTTCAGCGAACAGAAGTTTGCCGTTACCGGCTTCGACATCGATCAGCGCAAGGTCGACACCATCGCTAAGGGCGAATCCTACATCTTCCGCATCAGCGCCGAAGAAATCCGGAAGGCCAAGGCCCAGGGCTTCTCGGCCACCTCTGAATATGCCCGGCTCGTCGACATGGATGCCGTCATCATCTGCGTACCCACCCCTCTCAACCAATATCACGAACCCGATCTCAGTTTCATCACCGACACCACGCACGCCATCGCTCCCCATCTGCAGGCAGGCCAGTTGGTTGTGCTTGAAAGTACAACGTACCCCGGCACGACCGAAGAAGTCATGCTGCCGATTCTCGAGAAAGAAAACAAGCAGGGCCTGAAGACTGCTCGCGGACCCTCCAGCGCTGAGAAGGAATTCTTCGCGGCTTTTTCCCCCGAGCGCGAGGACCCAGGCAACACCACGGTCGCCCGCCGCGATATCCCCAAAGTCGTCGGAGGAGTGAACGCGCAAGCCTCGGAGCTGGCGGGCGCTCTCTACGGAGCCATCTTCCATCGCACCGTTCCCGTCTCCTCGCCCGCCGCGGCCGAGATGACCAAGCTGCTCGAAAACATTTACCGCTGCGTCAACATCGCGCTGGTCAACGAGCTGAAGATGCTCTGCCTGCGGATGAATCTCGACATTTGGGAAGTCATCGCGGCCGCTTCCACCAAACCGTTCGGCTTTCATCCTTTCTATCCCGGACCCGGCCTGGGAGGACATTGCATTCCCATCGATCCCTTCTATCTATCTTGGAAGGCCAAGGAATTTGACTTCCGCACCCGCTTCATCGAGCTGGCGGGAGAAATCAACAACAACATGCCGTATCACGTGCTCGCCTCCGTGGGCGGCGCGTTGAACCAGCACAAGAAATCGGTGAACGGCGCGCGCGTCCTGATCCTGGGCGTGGCCTACAAGAAAGATATCGACGATCTGCGCGAATCTCCTGCCCTCACCATCATCGAACTTCTGCAACATGAAGGCGCCCAGGTCAGCTATCACGATCCCTACTTCCCTTTCATCGGGAAGGGGCGCAAGTATGACTTGCAGATGAAGCGCACGGAGCTTGAAAAACTGGGCCAGTACGATTGCGTCGTGATCGTCACCGACCACTCCGACTACGATTACAAAAAGATCGTCGGGCAAGCCCAGTTGGTCGTCGACACCCGCAATGCGACTAAAGGCATCGTGAGTCCCAAGGTAGTGCGGTGCTGAACGCCGGGCAGCTGAACTAACGGAAGCCAGGAGTACAGGGTTCCCAGTAGTGAAGGCGCGGAAGTAGAAGTAAAAGACTCGCTTCAAGTGTAAGTTTTTTCTCTTTCTTGCCAGTCCCGCGCTCTTCGTCGATGCCGTCGGCATAAGTGGCTGAAAGATCAGCAGGATAGAGTTCCCACTTCGCCGGCGAAATGGCCTTTGCCGTGCAGATTTTCATATTGGCAGCCTGCCCTAAGGTAGTAAACTATGACCGCCTCTACCCCTTTCAGTCCCGGGAGTTCCACGCTGCCGCCGACTGAGAAACTTTCAGCCCCGAACCGGGGTTTGAACGACGGACGAGCTAAGGCTATGAGTTCTTCTGCCTCCCAAGAGACTCTCTTCTCCATGCTTCCGGAGACCAGAAAACCTTGGACCGAATTCGTTTTCAGCACCGGAATGCAGGCCGCCGCAGTCGCGATCCTGATCTGGGTGCGATTGTTGTATCCCTCGGTTGTTACCGCTCCTGAGCACACGTTCCGCTCGGTTGAGTTGGTGAGCACTCCGGTTCCGGTCAACCATCAGCCGCAGCCGGTGCGCAAGATCGAGCAGCCGGCAGTCGTTGCCAAGCTCGATCCGCCGGTCGACGCCTTGCGTCTGCCGGCGCCCAAACCGAAAGCTCCCGTGAAGGTAGAGGACGATCGTGCTCCCGTAGTCGCCATTGCCACCAAGAAATTGGATCCTCTGCCTGCTGCTCCGGCGCCCGTCATTCCGAAACAGGGCGTGAAGACAAACGTATTTTCCACCGGTAGTTCGGCGGTTCCCACGATCGCGCGCGCACCCTCGCAGGTGCAGACCGGTGGCTTCGGCGATCCCAATGGAATTCCTGCCAAGCCGGGTCAGACCAAGGCGGTCAACATCGCGGCTCTCGGATCTTTCGATCTCCCGTCCGGCCCCGGCTATGGCAACGGAACCGGCGGCGCCAAGGGCGTGCCGGGCGTGGTCGCAAGCACCGGCTTTGGCAACGGTACAGCCACTCCGCCGCCCCCGCGCCGCGCCACAGGGACGGTTCAGTCCAGCGGTTTCGCCACTGCCGATGTGCCCGCCCCTCCTACGGTACACTCTCAAGTCGCAGAGGCCCCGGCCAAAGTGCTGCCTGCCGAAATCCTTTCCAAGCCAACTCCCGTCTATACTCCAGAAGCAAGGAATCTGCGGATTGAGGGCGAAGTCCTCCTGGACGTGGTTCTGGAAGCCTCTGGCAAACTCCGGGTCGTCCGCGTGGTCCGCGGATTGGGTCACGGCCTCGACGATAACGCCGTCAAAGCCGCCGAACAGATTCACTTCAAGCCGGCAATGAAGGATGGCCAGCCGACCGATTACGAAGTCGTTTTGCACATCATTTTTCAGATCGCTTAAGTTGCTCCCGGAAGGGTTTATGCGCATTTTTCAGGTAGGTTTGCTTTCGTTGTTTCTGTTCTTGGTCTGCTCTTTGCCCGCGGTGTCGCAGGATCCGCCATCTCCCGAACAGCCGCCCGCGACTACCAATCCGGCTCCGGCCGCACCGTCTCCCGCCACACCAGCCCCGGCCACACCAGCTTCGGCCACACAAACCGCAGAAGCTCCATCGGCTCCGCCTCCGGCTTCGTTCGATGATGTCATCAACCGCACTGTCCAGCGAGAGCACCTCTTCGTGGCTCAGATGCGCCACATGCATCCCATGGTAGAGACTTATCTGCAGGATCTTAAAACCGACAAGGACGGCAATGCGATTCCCGTGAAAGACCAGTATTTCCTGGGACGCCTCGACATGGGTGAAGGCCCCGAAGACACCTCGTTTGTCGGCCAGCCCGGGTTCGGCCAACGCATGGTCAAACGGCTCACCGGTCTGTACTCGTTGCATTTCCTCCCGCTGGGCTTCGCTCAGATGGTGATCCTCGATACTGATTTCCAAAAGAAGTACTACAAATTCACCTTCGTGCGCCGCGAGTTTCTCGGAGAAGTACGCTGCCTGGTGATCGATGTCGAACCCCGGGCTGACGCGGGCATGGCCCGCTTCCTGGGCAGAATCTGGGTCGAAGATCAGGACTACAACGTGGTTCGCTTCAACGGAACCTATTCTCCTCACCCGCGGACCAGCTTCTACCTGCACTTCGACAGTTGGCGCCTGAACCTTCGACCTGGCACCTGGCTGCCCGCCTATGTCTACAGTGAGGAATCCGACCTCAAAGCCGGCATGTCGAAAACTTTGCACTTCCGCGGTCAGACCCGTCTGTGGGGATACGATTTGAAGGCTCTGGCGAAGAATTCAGAGTTTACTCAGATTCTGGTGGATTCTCCACGGGACGCTTCGGTGAAAGATCAGAGCGAAGCCACTGCCGACGCCACTCCTGTGGTCGCCGAGCGCATGTGGGAACGTCAAGCGGAAGATAACGCGGTCGAGCGCCTGCAGAAAATTGGCCTCCTGGCCCCTCCCGGTGACGTGGACAAGATCCTTCTGACCGTGGTCAACAACCTCATGGTCACCAATAACATCGATCTGCAGGGTGATATCCGTTGCCGCGTCCTGCTCACTTCGCCGCTGGAATCGTTCACCATCGGGCGCACCATCGTCATGAGCCGCGGCTTGCTCGATGTGCTGCCCGACGAAGCCTCGCTTGCCATGGTCCTGGCTCACGAACTCGCTCACATTGTGCTGGGCCATCCATTCGACACCATGATGGCGTTCAACGATCGCTTGTTCTTCCCCGATCAAGACTCGTTTCAACGTATGGACTTCAAGCGCCGCCCGGCAGACGAAGAGGCCGCAGATGCCAAAGCCGTGGAACTGCTGAAGAACTCTCCTTACAAGGACAAAATGGCAACTGCCGGGTTATTCCTGAAGTCCTTGCAGGAACATGCACCCGAGCTCCCCAACTTGATTCGCCCCCATCTGGGCAATAGCTTCGCCGCGGGCAAGGATATCCGCATGTCGGCGCTGCTGGCTTCCGCACCCCAACTCAACCCGAAGCGCACCGATCAGATCGCCGCGCTTCCCCTCGGCGGCCGCATCAAGCTCGATCCTTGGACCGACCAGGTGGAACTGGCCAAGGCCAAGCCCGTGGCCCTGATTTCCCCCAAGGAAAATATGCCGTTCGAGATCACGCCATTCTTCCCTTTCCTCACCAGGCTCTCGACTCCTGGCAGCGAGAAGGTCGCGCTTACGTCGCCCACCCCGAAGTAAGAATGCGCGTGGTGGCGCAATCTTCATGCCCCTCTGGGGAGATGGAATCCTCTTGCTCGCGTAGAGCTGAGGCCGCGCTGATTTATGCGCAGCGTTCCGAGTTTTAGAAACTTGGCTGGAACGCAAAAAGCGCGCCTGGCGGCGCGCCCTGCAAATCTCGATATCGATCGCCTGCTTGACGATTACTGGATGGCGCTGCCAACGTTAGAGAATACGTTGTTCGCGTTCGAGCCGATGAGCCGGACCGTGCCCACGACGATTACAAGAATCACAGCGAGCATCACCGCATACTCGGCGATGTCCTGACCTCTTTCATCGCTCCATAGATGTTGCCAAAGTTTTGCCACGGGCTCCGTCTCCTTAGAGAATTTGTCTTAACCAAACCCCCTCGTTCCAACAAGGGGGAAAGAGCACCAAAACATGGTCACCGGATCAGTTCCTCCCCGAGGCTGGTCGTGAGCAAATGATAGGCGCTGAGCCCGCGCTCGCCAATAGCCCGTAAGTGCTACCTTCGGTTACCCTTGGGTAAGCCTCTAAGTCCTTATTAACCAATACTTTTCAGAGGTAGCGACTGGTTTACCGCAAACAGCGCCAGCTCCAGCCGCGTCGACACCCCCAGCTTGTCGAAAATATTGCTCAGATGATGCTTCACCGTGTCTTCGCTGATTTTGAAGTATTCGGCAATCTCTTTATTCGAATATCCCGCCACCACCGCCGCCACAATCTCCAACTCGCGCGGCGTCAAGCCAAACTTCTTCTGCCGCGCCTCGTCGCTGGAAGATTGCACCAGGGTGCGCAGATATTGCACCAGGTTCGAAACGCTCTCGCGTCCCACCCAGTACTCACCCGACATCACAGTATGGATCGCTTTCAGCAGCAGTTGCGTCGCCGAATCTTTCAACACCACGCCGCGCGCGCCCAGTTGCAGCGCTTCCACAATCTGGCTTTTTTCCGCAGCCGCCGTCAGCAGGATCACTCGAACCGGAGTTGAATTCGCCCCCACGCTCAGATCCCGCAAAGCTTCCAATCCCGGATGCCTCGGCATCGCTAGGTCCAGCAGCAGAATGTCAGGCTTCAATTGCCGCGCCAGTCTTACCGCTTCCGCCCCGTCCGAGGCCTCGCCCATTACCTTCAAATCCGGTTCTGCCTCCAGTAGCCGCCGCAAGCCATCCCGGAAGATTGGATGGTCATCGGCGATCACGATACGTACAGGCTGTGACTTCTTAAAGTTCATCGGAAACTTCTCCACTCTTCGGAACCCTGATTTCCAGGCGTGTCCCTGTTCCGGGATTTGATTCTACCGTGAGTGCGCCCGCAATTAAACGTACACGTTCTTTGATGATCATCGGCCCCTTGCCTATCTGCTCAAGTTCCTCTTGCGTCAGACGGCCCGAAAACGGGAACCCTTTGCCGTCGTCCTCCAGCGTCAGGTTCCACTGGCTCGGACTCGAACTCAGTCGCACCAGGGCATGCCGCGCCTGGCTGTGCTTGCGCACGTTCACCAGTCCCTCCTGCACAATCCGCAGCAGTTCCCGGCATACTTTGTCCGGCATCTCCAGTTTCCCAGCATCGGTTACGAAACGCGCCGAAATTCCCGTCTCCCGCTCAAACCGTTCCACGGTGTCGGTCACCAGGTGAAGGAACCTGCGGGCATCCACGTCAATCGACTTCATCTGCTGCATCAGTTCCCGCAGTTTCAAAACTTCCTCGCGCAGCAAGCCCTGGATTCTTCCCAGCTCGCCGCCCACCACCGCCGGCGAAGTCTCCGCCTGCCGCCGCAGAACATCCACCTGCATCTCCACCGCGATCAGCGACTGTACCGCACCATCGTGCAGTTCGCGCGCAAAGCGGGCGCGCTCCGCGGCCCCGGCCCGGCGCCTCAGCCGATGCAGGAGGTAGACGTTGTAAACCGCCGGTCCCACCTGCCGGAAAAGATCGAGCAGAAAGCGCAGCTCCTCTTGCGTCTCCCCTTTCCACAAAGGATCAAACACCAGCACGCGCCCCCGCCATTCCCCTCCGAAAACAAACGAAACCGCAACTACCGACTGGAAAGATTGGCGCTCCTTCAACTGGACCAGCGAATCGGTCGCGGGCGACGGCAGCTGGTTGCCCTCGCGATCCAATGCGATCACCGACCAGCGCTCGCCCTCGCTCGTCGCGTAAAACACCTCTCCCGGAAAATCCTCAAGATACGTCTTCGCCTCTCGTGGCCTGGGATCCAGCCACACAAAATCTGAAGCTTCCCCATCTCCATTTCGCAACTCTCCCAGAAAGGTTCTGTGGCTGTGAATTTCCTGCGAGGCCAACAGCAGCCGCTGCGCTCCGTACATCGTTGCGATTTCCCGGCTCATCTGCTGCAGCGTCCCCGTCAGTCCAGCGTCCACTCGCACCTTCGACAGCATACGGGTCACCACCGCCTTCTCCGCCCGCAGATGCTTCTGTTGCTCCGACAAATAGCCCAGCAGCAATCCCATCACCAGCAAGTACACCGAAAGCATGAACAGGCGCTTCGGCTCGAACTCGGTCGTGTTCATCTTGAGGCCTGCAAAAATGTGCCAGGGTAGGGTTTTCCCGCGGGCTAACCAAACGTGGAACAACAAAAAGCTTTCTGTCCACAGCAGCACCACTTCCGCCCCCGCCGTGCTGAGCGTCTCCCACAAGCCCCACCGGTAAGCCGCCGCCGTTAGCACGAAAACAAAAAACAGGATAAACGGGCTTCTCGGACCGTCCCCAAATACCGAGATGAAGGCCGGCCACACAATATCCGCCGCGTGCACCAGAATCCGAAACCTCGACGTCGACGCTTTCCGCCGCCGCAGCAACATCAGCACCAGAATGCTGTTCCCCATGTAGAACCCTAACAATCCATAGGCCGCCGGGGAATTCCCCAGCTGCGTGGGGTCCATATAAATTGCCACCAGAGCGGATGCAGCCAGAAACACGCGTGCCGTGGCCAGCCAACGCTCGATTCGCCGAATCTCACTGGGATCGGCGGGAGCCGGCAGCCTTCCGGTAAAACGGCGATTGCCTTCAGCGTGCAAAGTGGAATCAACTCCCTGCCCGAGCGCGAAACTTGTCAGGGAAACAGGAGTGTCTCGCATATTATTGATAAGAAAGACTGGGAGCAAGCGAAACTTTGCGCTGTCAGGCCTCCACTCTCGCTCCCACCCCGCCATTCGGGTTACTTCCGTAACCCGGCCCTCTTTGAATCCAGTTTAGAATGGCACCGGGGATCGTCTTCCTTGTATACCTACGCCAAACTCTGGATCGCTGGAGTCGCTGCCTGTCTCGCGACTTTGGTCCTGGCTGCGCTCCTGCTCCCTCAGTCCTTTCGTCTCACCGCTCTCAGCGACGTGATGCAGTGCCTCTTGCTGTTTTCCGGGACGGTCTCCCTCATTCCTCACGCGGTCCGGTCGCGCGGCCGCCTGCGCCTGTTCTGGACGCTCCTGGCGATCGGCATGGGCCTCTGGTTCGCCTACCAGTTCGTATGGATCTACTTCGAAGTCTGGCTGCGCACCGATGTTCCCGACCTGTGCGCCGGCGACATGATCCTTTTCCTGCACATCGTGCCGCTGATGGCTGCCCTCGCGCTCCGTCCTCATGCTCCGCAGGATGAGTATGCCGCGCGTCTCCGCCGCCTCGATTTCGCCCTGATGATGGTTTGGTGGATTTATCTCTACGTCCTGGTCGTCATCCCATGGCAGTACGTCGTGCCCAACATCCCGGCCTACAACAACGATTTGAACTTGCTGTACCTCATCGAGAAAGCAGCTTTTCTCAGCACCTTGTTCCTGGCTTGGATGGGGAGCAAGGGTGGCTGGAAGATTTTCTACGCTAATTTGTTCGGCGCCAGCTTCACCTACGCCGCCAGCTCTCACCTCGCCAATTGGGCGATCGGCCGCCACAGCTATTACAGCGGAAGCCTCTACGACATTCCACTGGCAGTCTCCATGGCCTGGATTACCATCATCGGTCTGCGCACTCACGAACGCGAACCGCAAGCCGGCGTCCGCTCCACTTCCACATCGCACGGCGTGTGGCTCGCCCGGCTGGGCATGATCGCGGCCTTTTCGCTCCCCATCTTTGCCGCCTGGGCGATGCTCGATGACGCAGTTCCCCCGCGCATCCGCTCCTTCCGCGTGGTCCTGACTCTGACGGCAGCCGTCCTCATGGGAGCCATGGTCTTCGTACGCCAGCGCCTGCTCGACGGGGAATTGCTACGTCTCCTGACTCACTCGCGCGAGTCCTTCACCAACCTGAAACGATTGCAGACTCAGATCATGGAGTCGGAAAAACTCGCCTCGATCGGCCAACTGCTGGGCGGCGCCGCTCACGAACTCAACAATCCCATCACTGCCATGCTCGGTTATTCCGATCTGCTGTTGTGCACGCCTCTCACTGCCGAACAGAGCGAACTCGCAGGAAGAATCGGCCAGCACGCCCGGCGCACCCGGGCGCTCGTAGCCAGTCTGCTCAGCTTTGCCAAACAAGGCCCGGCTGCCATGGCTCCCGTGGATCTCAACACGTTACTGCGGACCGCTGTCAAACTCTCGCAACCTCAGTGGCAAGCTCTCAAAATCGAGGTCCGCACCGAGTATCCGCAAGAACTGCTGCTGGTCCGCGGAGATTCCAACCAGTTGCTCCAGGTCTGCGTGCAAATCATCAACGACGCGCTCCATGCTGTGGGCCAGCACGGTAGCCGAACTCTCACCATAGCCGCGGAGTCCAAGAACGGCATCGCCATCATCCACATTTCCGATGCCAGCCCCGCCGCCAGCAAAGACCAGACTCTGGGAAACGCAGCGCCCGACCTCGATTCTCCGGAAACTCTCTCGGGCTTAGGATTGAGCGCGTGTCAGGGCATCCTGCAGCAGCACAATGGGCGGATTCTCTGGCGTCAGGACCGCACTGTGGGAACCACCATCCGTGTCGAGATCCCCGTCATCCCTCCGGTGCCGCAGCAATCGTCTGATCCCGGGGTTCCGGTAATGTGGCGACCTCAACCGTTCGCTTGAGCTGCCCGCAAGCTGCATAGATATCCCGCCCCCGCGGACGCCTCACAAACGCAGGAATCCCCGCACTCCGCAGGATGTTCTGAAATGCCATCACCCGCTCCGCGCCGGGAGTCACAAAATCAATGCCCGGTCCCGGATTCAACGCAATCAGATTCA
>Ga0206878_10138_pt1 | contig 31877 bp, 25 predicted proteins | sample Alteio_BWOrgCont_8_FD_152621 | JGI IMG/M metagenome (GOLD analysis project Ga0206878, IMG submission 152621) | Enriched cells from forest soil in Barre Woods Harvard Forest LTER site, Petersham, Massachusetts, United States -... | ecosystem: Environmental > Terrestrial > Soil > Temperate forest >... | reverse complement strand
ATAATATTATGGGATGAAGCATTAGAACAGCCCAGACTATCGGTGTATAAATAAGTAATTGAAAATATACCTACTCCCGATAAGAAAGGATTAAAGTTATTTGAATTTATTGCAGTTCCACTAAAATTACCGCCTAAGGGCGAACCAATTAAGTTTATTATACCACTATCCAAACATACTGTATCGTGTGCAATATTAAACGTAACTGCAGGAACCGAATTAACAGTAATATCTTGTATTGCGGAGTTTGAGCATCCATTGTTGTCGGTATAAGAATAGGTAATCGCAAAAGTACCAACACCAGAAGTAAGCGGATTAAAATGATTAGAACTGACGCCTGTTCCGTTAAAATTTCCGCCGACGGGAGTAGCAACCAGATTCACCATACCATTATTAAGACATACCGAATCACTTGCCAGGTTAAAATTAATAGTTTGTGGTGTTCTTACGCTAACTTTAACTGTCGCTGTATCAATACAACCATTAGATGACCTTGCTATTAAAGTATATGTATTGGTAGCAGAAGGATTAAACGGCACCCCATTACTTACTCCGTTTGACCAAACATAAGTTTGCATTCCCGAAGCCGTTAGGGTAATGTTACTTCCCTGACATATACTATCTGCACTTGTATTAATAAGTAAGTATGGGCCACCATATTTTTTGATCCATATTTGATAATTGTCCCATGCTTGGTAAGAAACATAAGGGGTAGTTTTTTTGTCAAGGATCATGGTACAAGAAAAAACTCCCTCAGGCGAAAAAACATGTGATCCCAGGCTTACCCAACTATTGCCGTTATAACTGTCGATTGAAGTCCCTCCTTTTATCGAATCAATATAAAAAGCAAATGGTTGTCCAGACTTATTTAATTGTAAGATTAGATTATTGTCAATGGAAGAATAATTAGCCCCAACTCCAAAAGGCTTTCCAATAGTATCCCATCTGTTATTATTAAATTTCACAACAAATAAATTGTCTCCCCGCATAGCGTTAGTCGAACTAAGTACATAAGGTGTACCAGTAGAATCAAGAACAACAGGAGATGACATATTATGTCCGAGAAGATTCCCAACACTTAACATGCCTCTTCCAGGTACATATTTATAAACATTACTGCCGCTATAATTAGTGAATAAAGTATCTTGTTTACTAATTGCGATATAAACAGGCCCGCCAATGTTAAATGAAGTGTAGTTAATCATGCTCCATATACCACCCGAATAGTGCATGAGATATTGAGTATATCCATCCGTAAAAACTATATACGGTAGATTATTTGTATCAAATGCAATAGAAGGAGCAAATGATGCAGTATATGCAGGAGGAGCAAAATTTGGCGGTCCTACATAAACCCAAGACGTGCCATTAAATTTCAAAACACTTACATGACTGTCAGGGAAAGCCATATAAAGCGTATCATGATTATCGATGGCAAGTTTTCCCTTACCATAGAAAAAATTCGGAGCACCAATAGTGTCCCATTTTATTCCATTGTATCTGACTACCGTTGTTTTGAAATTAAAAACATTACAATAAGCCAAATAAACATTTCCTGAATCATCTGAAACCATTGAATTACCGGCTACTGAAACTGAAGCTATGGGTTGATCACCAGTTAAACTCCAATCAGCCCCATTATATTCAGATACCAATATAGGCTCATGCTCATATGCGACATATGTAATTCCATTTGTATAAGCGATAGAAGTAGAAGTAGTAGGGACAAAATTTTGAGAGCCCAGTTGAGACCATGTTCCATTATTGAAATGCATAACCGTTACTTTTCCACTGTCACTACCATCTGCAAACGAAACTGTAGGATATCCGTTTGAATCAAAAGCCATAGTCAATCCTTTTGCCGAACCTAATGAAAAATCTGGAGCTCCTACATTTATCCAGCTTGATCCGTTAAATTTCATAACTGTCGCCTTCATGCCATTAGACCTATCCTCGTATGCCACATATAGTGTGTCATATTTATTGATACGGATACTGATTGAATCCACACTGACAGATGAAAACCCTGGAGATCCAATATTACCCCAACTTATTCCATTAAATCGCATAACAGTTGCTGCATCACTTTGGCTATTATCACTAAAGGCAACACAAGGCATACCTGAAGAATCAATTGCCATTGATTCATAACTAGCATATGGTGGTGAAAAGCCTCTCGTACCTACGTAACTCCAATTGGAGCCATTAAATTTCATTACTGAGGCTGAATATAAGGCTTGATTATCTTTAAAAACCACATACGGCGTACCATATTTGTCTAGAGATACCTGTGTATATTCGCTAGCTGTATGGCAAAATGTAATTGAATCAACATATTGCCAATTACTTCCATTATACTCCATGACATATGGACGATGCGTTGCATCATTATATGCAACAAATACTCTATTTGAATTATCAATAGCTAACGAAGGGTAACTTATATTTGCTGTGGTAAACCCTTCGTTGCCAACTATAGTCCAAGTCGAACCGTTATACCTACTTACAGTCGCAGCATACAAGAACAGCTGGTCTGAGTATACAACATATGGAAAATTGTTGCGATCGAGCGCTAGTGAAACCAAGTTACTTATGTAGTAGGCTGGTTGATCAAAATCGTTAGGTCCTACTGGCTGCCAATCACATTGCGAAAAGGCTTGATTATAGCATGAAACACAAAAGACTAACGCAGTGAAGTAGCGTAAATATTTTTTCATGGTTTTTTAGAGGTTATAGAACAAAGTTACAAAAACTATTTGATATACGCTAACCCATTGTAATGTATACCTGTGTTCAAAATTGAGCATCCATTTTTCTTTATCTTTGCCGTATGGGCAAAATAACAGAACTAAACTCACTGACAGCAGTATCCCCTGTAGATGGCAGGTATCGCAAAGTGGCAGAAAAGCTTTCTCCTTATTTTTCTGAGGGCGGACTTATTTATTACCGCATTAGGGTAGAGGTGGAGTACTTTATAGCTCTTTGTGATGCCGTTCCGCATTTAAAAGGAGCTTTAAAAACTGCACACAAGCTGCGCGAAGTATATAAGAACCTTAGCACGAAGGATGCCTTGCGTATAAAGGAATTAGAGAGCGTTACGAACCATGATGTTAAAGCAGTAGAGTATTTTATAAAGGAAAAACTTGACGCACATAAGCTACAGGATTATGCTGAGTTTATTCACTTTGGACTTACCAGCCAGGATATTAATAATACTGCTATGCCGCTTGCTACAAAGGAGTGCATGCAAGCAGTTGTTATACCTGCATTGGAAGGATTGGTAACAAAACTAAAGTCACTTGCTAACGATTGGAAGAATGTATCCATGCTTGCACATACGCACGGACAACCTGCATCTCCTACCAAATTAGGTAAAGAGATAAGGGTGTTTGTAGAAAGACTGGAACATCAAATCGATATGTTAAAAACCATACCGTTCTCAGCAAAATTTGGCGGAGCAACAGGTAACTTTAATGCACATCATGCTGCATACCCAAAGGTAGACTGGAAAGCTTTTGCGAATAACTTCCTTAGCAAAACATTAGGACTAAAACGCCAGCAGTATACAACCCAGATAGAGCATTATGACGACCTGGCAGCCTTGTGCGATGCCATGAAACGCATCAATACCATATTTGTAGACCTTAGCCGCGATATGTGGAGCTATATATCATTTGAATATTTTAAGCAGAAAATAAAAGCAGGTGAAATAGGTTCATCGGCAATGCCACACAAGGTAAACCCGATAGATTTTGAAAATGCAGAAGGTAATCTTGGATTAGCCAATGCCTTGTTTGAGCATTTGGCCGCTAAATTGCCGGTATCGCGTCTTCAAAGAGACCTTACCGATTCAACTGTAATAAGGAACCTGGGGGTGCCATTTGCACATTCACTTATTGCGTATTCGTCCTTGGTAAAGGGCCTTGATAAACTTATACTGAATAAGGCGGCGCTGGAATTTGACCTTGAAAACAACTGGGCAGTGGTGGCAGAAGGTATACAAACCATCTTACGACGTGAAGGTTATCCTAATCCTTATGAAGCGCTAAAAGAGCTTACACGCACCAATGAAGCTATTACCCGTAAAACAATGCAGACATTCATCAATGGTTTAAAGGTAAGTGCAAAAGTAAAGGATGAGCTTAAAAAACTTACACCTTCTTCCTATACTGGTATTGCATAACGAACTATGTTTTTTCTATTCTCCAAGATTCTCAATTTTCTGTTTGCTCCCATTGTTTGGGTGCTTGTCTTATTACTGCTGGGGCTTTTTATTAAAAATATAAAGCGTAAAAAGGGTTTTGTAGTAGCTGCCCTTGTGGTGTTCTTCTGTTTCAGCAATGGGTTTATTGCCGATGAATTTATGAGGATGTGGGAAGTGCCCGCCACTAAGGATGATGCCGTTAAACAATATGATGTAGCAATAGTGTTAGGAGGTATGCTTGGTTACGATTCTGAATTAAAACGTATTCAGTTTGATCATGGAGCCGACAGGATATTCCAGGCAATAAGGCTTTACCATGAAGGGAGGGTAAGAAAGATATTGCTCGATGGAGGATCGGGTAGTATTATTGAATACAACATAATAGAATCGACCTTGTTACGAAAATACCTCTTAGAGATCGGAATACCTGATTCTGTTATTTTGACTGAACCGCGTTCGCGTAACACGCATGAAAATGCCGTATTTGCCAAGCCAATTTTAGACAGTATTTCGCCACATGGCAGATATTTGCTTATTACGTCCGCATTCCACATGCGCAGAGGCCTGAAATGTTTTCAAAAGATTGGCATTAATCCGGCACCTTATAGCGTTGACAGGTATTCAGGCCCGCGTAACTTTATATTCGATCATGTATTTATTCCCGATAAACAAGCCATGTACGAGTGGGATCTGCTTATACACGAGTGGGTAGGTTACATAACTTACAAAATTGCCGGATATATTTAGGGGGTGGAAATCTGATGTACACAATAATTTGCAACTCAGAAGGTTTTACCTTATATTTGATTTTGCTAACCTCTAAAAACCAGCCATGCACAAACTAACCTCCGCAGTATTAATTTCTTGTTTTTGTTTAAGCTACTCACTTGTAAAGGCCCAGGAGAGTAGGGCAGGTGCAACAATAATAAGTGTGGGAGGAGGATATGGTAATTTATCCTCTGATGTATCAGGAAATGTGGTATCATCTACTCCCGAGGTAAATGGAGCAATAGATTATTTTGTTATCAAGTGTTACAGTATTGGCGTAAGTGGCGCCTACCAATCTGTAAGTAGCCCCAATGCATTTTATAATTACAATTATCTTGGTTATAATAATGGAACATATAGCCAAACTCTGAGTAGATTTAATTTAAGCCTGCGTTCTGTATTCTATTTTACGAAAATGGATAATCCTGTGTTTTATATTGGATTGCGCGTGGGCTATGAGTTTTTTAAGGATGATATTACCCCTTATAGCCCTTATAATTCAACCACAGACCTCGATCCTAATCAAAATACAACAACATTCCAGGTTTTAATGGGAGTAAGAGCATACATTACTCCCGATTTCAGCACCTACCTTGAGGTTGGTACCGGCTTGCCCTATTATGCTGAAATGGGCTTTTCTATCAGCATCGGTGGCAAACCATCAGCTTCAGTTCCAGCCAGCACTTCCGGCCCTGCAGGCCCTGCACCTTATGTGCATTAGGCATTATCGAACTATTTCAGCACTGCATAAAGTAAACTCAAGGAGTTTTTCCCATCGTTAATAAATTCTGAAAAACTCTTTTTATAACATCTATATATGTTATAACTTTGTGGCGCAAAAAAATAATAACAAATCCTCTCTCCACAAACTATGGAAAAACCTATATTCCCCCAGGCTATATTACTACTTGCGGATGGAAAGGTTTTTTACGGACGCGCCGCCGGAAAAACAGGTACAACTACAGGCGAACTTTGCTTTAATACAGGTATGACCGGTTACCAGGAGATATTTACAGATCCCTCGTATTTTGGCCAGCTGATGGTAACCACACATGTTCACATTGGTAACTATGGAGTAGTGGATACCGAAACAGAATCGGATGGAATAAAGATCGCGGGGCTTATTTGCAGAACATTTAACGATTTCCCTTCCCGCAAAAGAGCTACAGGCTCATTAAGGGATTACTTTATAAAGAACAACATAGTAGGCATTTCAGATATTGATACCCGTGCCCTGGTGCGCCATTTGCGCCATAAAGGAGCCATGAACGGAATAATTTCTTCTGAAATAAGTGACATTAAAAAGCTGAAAGAACTATTAGATAAGGTGCCTTCTATGGATGGACTCGAATTATCCTCGAAAGTATCTACCAAGACCGCTTATGAAGTAGGCAACCCTAACGCCAAATACAGGGTGGCACTGATGGACATGGGTGTAAAACGCAATATAGTGCGTTGCCTCTCAGAACGCGGATGCGTAGTGAAAGTGTTTCCTATGACAAGCACTTTGGATGAGATGATGAAATGGAAACCTAATGGGTTCCTAATATCAAATGGCCCGGGCGATCCTTCTGTTATGAAGAATGAGATCAAAAATATTTCTCAGGTTATAAAATCGGGCATACCCGTTATGGGTATATGTCTTGGGCACCAGCTGATAGCTTTGGCCAACGGAATATCTACCTATAAAATGCATACCGGCCACAGGGGAATAAACCACCCAGTTAAGAACCTGATAACAGGTAAATGCGAGGTCACTTCGCAAAATCACGGTTTTGCTGTTAATCAGGATGAGATAAAGAAATCTAAGAATGCTAAGGTTACTCACATTAACCTTAACGATGATACGATAGAAGGCATTATGCTCACCGATGTGCCTGTTTTTGCGGTACAGTACCATCCCGAAGCATCACCAGGACCAGAAGATGCACGCTACCTTTTCGATGATCTTATTGCATTAATGGAAAAGCACCTTGTCCCAGCCAAAGGGAAAGTGCTTGCTTAACTCTAATTTGTTTTTTTATTCCTACCCCTCTCTGTTTATAGAGAGGGGCAAGGGGTGAGTATTAAAATGGAAAAGCACCTTATCCCTGTTAAAGGAAAGGTGCTCGCCTAGATTATCTAAAAACTACTTAGCTTATTATTTCTTTTTTGCAGCAGCCTTCTTTTTAGGGGCAGCGGCTTTAGCTTCTTTAGGTTCTGCTTTTTTCTTAGCAGGAGCAGCCTTCTTAGCTTTTGGTGCAGCAGTCGCAGCAACAGGAGCAGCTGCTGTTTCAACCGCTACAGGCTCTGCCATTTCTACCAGTTTAGGCACAGGCGCCTTTTTCTCTTTCTTTACCTTAGGAGTGAAAGCAGGTCTTTTTTCGCCCTTCTTCTTACGGGTATTACCGTAACTGTGTCTCCATACTTTCCCTTTGCGGGATCTTCTATCTCCTTTTCCCATAATTTTAATATTTGAAGACGCCAAAGGTAATAGAAATTATGAATGGTGAATATAGAATTCGGAATTCCATAGATAGAATGAGGAAAGCAGAATTCTAACTATTGGTTTTATTAAAGAATTCTTTCTCTATCAATTCTGCCTTAGGAATGGTATTACGGTACCATTGTAGCAAAATTTCTTCTTTATCTTTTTCATTTATCTGCCAGTCAATGTTTTCCTTTCTTAATCTGGCACTAAGAGTATACATAGAGAGGGCAGCAGCCACGGATATGTTAAAGCTTTCAGTAAAACCCAGCATGGGTATCTTCACAAATAACTCTGCATTCTTTTCCAGCTCTTCCGACATGCCCTGCATCTCCGTGCCGAAAAACAAGGCAACTTTATTCTGTATGGGCAGGTTTTCTATGGTATAGCTATCTTTATGCGGGCTTGTAACAGCAATGGAATACCCCTGTTTCTTCAACGTATTGATGCAGTCTACTGTGTTCTGTTCGCTGTTATTGTACTTATGCAGTGTTAGCCATTTGTAAGATCCCAGGGCCACATCAGGGTTAACGGTATACTTGTTTTTGTTCTCTATTATGTGCACATCCTGTATGCCAAAGCAATCTGCCGAACGTAGTACAGCGCTTGCATTATGAGGTTGGTAAATATCTTCAAGAGCAACTGTAATATGGCGAGTACGGTTAAGAATCACCTCTTCAAAACGCTTTTTGCGTTCTTCTGTAACAAAGCCTGAAAGATAATTTAGCAAATCAGCCTTGGATGACATGATCTATGCAAAGCGTGGAACCGATTTCTTTAATTCCTCTGGAGTAAGTGACTTAAAGTAGTCGAGCGTGATCTTCAATCCTTCTGCACGAGATACCTTAGGCTCCCAACCCAGTAGTTTTTTAGCAAGCGTAATATCTGGTTGCCTTTGCTTTGGATCGTCCGTAGGCAAAGGTTTATGTACAATCTTTTGTTTGCTTCCGGTAAGCTTGAGTATTTCTTCTGCAAACTCGTTTATTGTTATTTCAGACGGGTTGCCAATGTTTACAGGGTTAGCATAATCACTCAACAACAAACGGTATATACCCTCTACCAGGTCAGATACATAACAGAAAGAGCGGGTTTGGCTTCCATCGCCAAAAGCAGTAAGAGGTTCGTTGCGCAATGCCTGCCCAATAAAAGCAGGTAATACGCGTCCGTCATTAAGCCTCATTCTTGGGCCATATGTATTGAATATACGCACAATGCGTGTCTCTACATTATGAAAGGTGTGGTAGGCCATAGTTATGGCCTCCTGGAAGCGTTTAGCCTCATCATATACACCACGAGGACCAACAGGATTTACATTACCCCAGTATTCTTCTGTTTGCGGATGCACAAGCGGATCACCATATACTTCAGATGTAGAAGCAACAAGTATTCTGGCGCCCTTAACCTTGGCCAGGCCTAATAAATTATGTGTACCGAGTGAACTTACTTTAAGGGTTTGAATGGGTATCTTTAAATAGTCTATAGGACTAGCAGGAGATGCAAAGTGCAATATATAATCTAGATCGCCCGGTACATGCACAAATTTGGAAACATCGTGGTGGTAAAACTCAAAATGCTCCAGCTTATATAGATGTTCAATATTTCTAAGATCACCTGTAATAAGATTGTCCATCCCAATTACATGATACCCTTCCTTAATAAAGCGGTCACACAAATGCGAACCTAAAAATCCTGCTGCACCTGTTATAAGAACTCTTTTCATGCTATTTACTGTTTTTGCGGCCTATGCTGTAATAGGTAAAGCCAAGTTCTTGCATCTGTTCCACTCCATATAAGTTTCTTCCATCAAATATTATAGGCTTCTTCATTTTCTTTTTTATCTCTTTAAAATCAGGTGTGCGGAAAACACTCCATTCAGTTGCTATAATAAGCGCATCAGCATTATCAAGAGCTTCATATTCATCTGCGGCGTATTGTATTTTATTGCCCAGTAACTTCTTCACATTACTCATAGCAGCAGGATCGAAGGCCGTGATTTTTGCTTTTTCTTTTAAAAGTTCGTCTATCAGTTCAAGTGCCGGGGCCTCACGGATGTCATCGGTATCCGGTTTAAAGGCCAATCCCCACAGCGCTATTTTTTTGCCTTCTAATTTTCCCAAATGTTTTTTCACCCTTGGGATAAGGCTTCGTTTTTGATCTTCATTCACTTTCATTACGGACTTCAATATCCTAAAGTCGTATTCATTTTCTTTAGCAGACTGCACCAAAGCCTTTACATCCTTAGGGAAACAGCTGCCTCCGTATCCTATACCAGGAAAGAGAAAGCGCTTACCAATGCGCTGGTCTGCTCCAATACCTATTCTTATCATATCTACATCGGCGCCAAGTCTCTCACATAAGTTTGCTATTTCATTCATGAAAGATATTTTGGTAGCAAGGAATGAATTAGCTGCATACTTGGTAAGTTCGGCAGAGCGAACATCCATAAAGTATACCGGGTTACCCTGGCGAACATAAGGCTTGTATAGTTCCTCCATTACTTTTTTTGCTCTGTCAGATGAAGTGCCCAACACCACCCTGTCCGGTTTCATAAAGTCATCCACCGCAAATCCTTCACGTAAAAATTCCGGGTTGGAAACTACATCAAAACTTCCTTTGCAGTTCTTCCTTATGGCAGCGTCTACCTTTTCTGCAGTACCAACCGGTACTGTGCTTTTATCTACAATTACTTTATACGATTTAATAAGCTTGCCCAGTTCTTTTGCTACATTTAATACATAAGAAAGGTCAGCCGAACCATCCTCGTTAGGTGGGGTAGGCAGGGCAAGAAAAATCACATCTGTTTTGTCAACAGCCTCTTTTAAATGGGTAGTGAAGGTAAGTCGACCTGCTTTAAGGTTTCTTTCAAACAGTACATCCAAGTCGGGTTCGTAAATAGGTATTTTACCCGCACGCATGGTTTTTACCTTGGCTTCGTCAATATCTACGCATGTTACGTGATTACCTGTTTCTGCAAAGCAGGTGCCCGTTACAAGTCCCACGTATCCTGTACCAATAATGCTAATATTCATAAGACTTAAAGTAATTTCAGGCAGCTAAGATAGGGAATGTTAAATAACTGTTACCCTAAAGCTATATGCTTTACAAAGTATAAAGTATATTTTACTGCCATTTCCATCTTAAGCTGATAACTTGGGTAATATTCATAAAAAGCGTAGATTTGCAACTTTTGTCATTGATTCTTATACCTTTTATAAGCAGGAACTACCTGAAATGAGAAAGTTTACTTTGTTATGTGCTTCTTTGGTTTTATCAATAATAACAGGAGCGCAAACCATTAACTATTCGTATACAGGCAGCATTCAAACATATGTGGTTCCCCCTTGTATAACAGCAATTACTATAACAGCAGCCGGAGGAGCCGGCGGGCCGGGTAATAACCCCAGCATAAAATCAGGAGGCTTTGGAGCTGTGGTTACTGCAACGGTTACTGTGGTTCCTGGGCATACCTTGGATATTGTAGTTGGAGATGCGGGAACTGGTTTTGGATGGGGCGGCGGCGGCGGCGGCGGAACATTTGTATGGGATGCTACCAGCGGAACTTATCCCCTTATTGCGGCGGGTGGTGGTGGTGGTAACGGAGCAAGCGCAACTCCTCTTGGACTTGGACAAAACGGTAGCACAACTACCAGTGCAAATGGAGGACCGCCCTATAATGGTGCGGGGGGATTGTTAGGACAAGCCGGAGCAGCTGGCACAGGTACGTCATATGGCGGTGCAGGTGCAGGATGGAACACTTCTGTAGGAGTTCCGTCAATTATTACTTCTAATTTTGGCCAGGGAGGTACGGGCGAGCCAACAAGTTTTGTAGGTGGTGCTGGTGGTACTCTTCAGCCTGGCGGTGACGGTGGTTATGGCGGTGGTGGTGGTGGCGGCTGTGAAACATCTATTGTATTGTGTGGCGGCGGCGGCGGCGGCGGCGGATATAATGGCGGCGGCGGCGGTAATAGCACAACTACTTTGAATAATGAATATGGAGGTGCGGGTGGAGGCTCCGGATATTATAGTGGAGGCTCTCCTTATAATAATGCGGCAAATTTTCTTTCTCCGGTAACGGTTAGCCAAACCAATACGTCCTTTGGTTATGCAATTATCACAGCTCCTACAGGAGTAATTGTTAATATTTCATCTTCTCATAACTGCACCCAGGGAACTGCCTCTGTTTCCCCTACAGGAGGCGCAACTCCTTATACATATGTTTGGGCGCCAGGCGGGCAAACAACTGTAAGCATCACCGGACTTTCATCTGGCACTTATTCAGTAACTGTTACCGACCACAATGGTTGTGCAATGACAGCAAGCACTACTATAGCAATACCACCTCCTCTTAATGCCAATGCAGTAGTAAATACCAATTCAGGAGAATGTACCAATACCGGAAGCGCTACTTCTAGCCCAACAGGGGGAACACCTAATTATACTTATTCATGGACGAATGGAAGTACAGTTGCTAATGTCACTGGCCTTTCTAAGGGATCTTATACCGTAACCGTAACAGATGCTAGTGGCTGCACTAATTCTGCAAATATTGTTATTACAGCTCCGCCTCCTATAACTGTTAATGCTGTGGTGAATACCAATGCAGGAGAATGTACCAACACCGGAAGTGCAACAGCTAACGCAGGCGCTGGTGTTCCTGCCTATACTTATGCATGGACTGGAGGTAATACAAACGCAAATGCTACCGGATTATCACAGGGTACGTATATAGTAACGGTAACAGATGCCAGTGGATGTACTGCCACCGCAACAGTCGACATAACTGCTCCGCCACCGCTTGTGGTCAATACGGTAATTAACAATAATGCCACGGCCTGTAACAACTCTGGCAGTGCAACTGTTAATGCCAGTTCCGGACTGCCGAACTATACTTATTTATGGAATACAGGAAGTACTAATGTAACATTGACGGGGCTATCTGTCGGTACGTACACAGTAACGGTAAAAGATGCGAATGGATGCCAGGCCACTGCCACAGCCACTATAACTGTTCCACCGCCACTTGTTGCGAATGCATCTGTAAACAACAATACAGAAACATGTATTAATAATGGAAGCGCCATAGGTAACGGAAGTGGTGGCACACCGGCTTATACTTATTCATGGGCTCCTGGAGGACAAACTACTACCACAATCACAGGACTTTCAGCCGGTACATATACCCTTACTGTTAAAGATGCTGCCGGTTGTAATGCTACAACCAGCATAACCATAGGTACTTTACTTGCTGTCGTAGTCAATACCACTGTAAATGCAAACACAACTGAGTGTACTAGCGTAGGCAGAGCAACTGCATCGACAAGTGGTGGTATTACTCCTTATACTTATTTGTGGAGCCCGGGCGGGCAGACTACCGCCCATATTACAGGATTGTCTGCCGGAACTTACACAGTAACTGTAAAAGATGCTGACGGATGTACTGCAACGGCCACTGCTGTTATTACAGCACCGCCGCCACTTACAGCCAATGCAGTGGTGAATACAAACAGTTCAGAATGTATCTACAATGGCAGTGCAACTGCCAGTCCTACAGGAGGTACTTTGGCCTATACATACTTATGGACAAATGGAAGTACAACTAATAATGCGAGTGGTTTATCCGCCGGTACGTATAATGTAACCATTACAGATGCCAATGGATGTACTGCTACAGCCAGTGTTGTTATTACGGCACCACCACCGCTTGTTGGAGGAGATACAGTAAATTCAAACACCACAGCATGTACAACTGTAGGAAGCGCTACAATTAAACCCACAGGAGGTTTACCTGCGTATACTTATTTGTGGGGCAATGGCAATACCAACGCAACACAAACAGGGCTATCAGCCGGTTCATATAATGTAACGGTAACAGATGCAAACGGATGTAATATTGCGGTAAGTGTTACCATTACACAACCACCGCCACTTACTGCCGGTACTACTATAAACAGCAATGCCGGAACTTGCGGCAATACGGGCAGTGCAACCGCAAACCCTGCTGGAGGCGCTACTCCTTATACTTATTCATGGGCAACTGGTGGACAAACTACAGCACATATTACAGGATTATCTGCGGGTACATATACTTTAACAGTAACAGATGCCCAGGGATGTACAGCTACTGCTACTGCAACAATAATCTTATTACCACCGGTAACAGCTAATGCAACTGTTACAACAAATGCCACAGCATGTAATTCTACAGCGGGTAGTGCTAATGTTGCTGCCGGAGGTGGTGCGCCACCCTATACTTATTTATGGACGCCCGGAGGGCAAACTACACCCAGCATCACAGGTCTATCTGCCGGAACCTATTCTGTATTAGTAACCGATGCTAACGGATGTACTGCTACATCCAGTGTAATTATTACAATACCTCCGCCACTTAATGCTAATGCAGTGGTGAATACTAACAGCGCTGAATGTATATACAATGGCAGCGCAACAGCAACACCTACAGGCGGCAATCCAGCTTATACTTATTTATGGACCAACGGAAATACTTCATCTCACGCAACCGGGTTAAGCGGCGGAACCTATGGTGTTACCGTTACCGATGCCGATGGATGTACTGCAACAGCAAGTATTACTATTACGGCACCACCACCATTAGTTGGAGGTGATATTATTAACTCAAATACTACTGAATGTACTTCAGTGGGCAGTGCAACCATTACTCCTTCCGGAGGTTCGCCGGCATATACTTATTTGTGGGGTAATGGTAATACCAACGCTACTCAAACAGGATTATCCGCCGGTTCTTATAATGTGACGGTAACCGATGCCAATAACTGTAATGTAACGGTTAGTTTTTCTATTACCGCCCCTCCTGTGCTTACAGCCGGCACCACTATAAACAGGAATGCGGAAACTTGTGGTAATATTGGAAGTGCAACTGCCAACCCGGGTGGAGGACTTGCGGCTTATACATATTCTTGGGCGCCTGGAGGTCAAACGACTGCCACTATTACAGGATTATCGGCGAGTACATATACTGTAACTATTACGGATGCTAACTTATGTACAGCCTCCGCCACTGCAACTATTATTCTGTTACCTCCTGTTACTGCTAATGCAGTAATTATTACAAATGCAACTGCTTGTAATGCAAATGCAGGAAGTGCAAAGGTTATTCCCGGGGGAGGCGCGCCTGGATATACCTATTTATGGACTGGAGGACAAACGAATGACACAGCAACAGGATTATCTGCCGGTTCATATACAGTAACTGTTACAGATCTGGGCGGATGCACGGCAACAGCCAGTGTGCTTATTACAGTGCCATCTCCATTAACTGCAAATGCGGTTGTAAATTCTAACAGCCTGGAATGTATTAACACAGGCAGTGCGACTGTTACTCCCGGCGGCGGAAATACACCGTATACTTATTTGTGGACAGGAGGAAATACTAATGCCAATGCCACGGGATTAGGCGCAGGGTCGTACACCGCAACGGTAACTGACGCTGACGGATGTACAGCAACAGCCAGTGTTGTAATTACGGCTCCAACACCTCTTACGGCAGGTGCCATAATCAATTCAAATACTACGGAATGTACTTCTCTGGGTAGCGCAACAATGAATCCATCCGGAGGCTTGCCTGCATATACATATTTGTGGGGAGATGGAGGCACGAACATCAGTGAAACCGGACTATCGGCAGGAACCTACAATACAACAGTTACAGATGCAAACAATTGCAGTGTAACGGTTAATTTCTCCATTACTGCACCGGCTGCCCTCACCGTTAACGGAATTGTAAATACCAACTGTGGAACATGTGGCAACACAGGAAGTGCAACTGCTAATACCAGTGGCGGTGTGACAGCTTATACTTATTTATGGTCGGGCGGACAAAGCACTGCATTTATCTCGGGATTATCTGCCGGTACTTATTCTGTATCTGTCACTGATAATGTAGGCTGTAATACTACTGCCAGTGTTACCATTCTGCAGTTAACCGCTGTTACCGCTGATACGGTAATAAACAGCTATTCCTCTGCATGTGCTAACACGGGTAACGTATCTGTTGTACCTGGTGGTGGAGAGCCTCCTTACAATTACCTATGGACAAACTCAAGTACAAATCTTACAGTTACAGGATTATCAGTTGGCTCATATACAGTAACTGTAACCGATCTGGATGGATGTACTGCAACAAGTAGTGTAAACATAACTGCACCTCCTGCCGTTACTGCCAATGCAATAGTAAATGCAAACACAGGAGAATGTACCAGTGTAGGTAGTGCAACCGTTACTCCGGGAGGAGGTAACTTGCCCTATACCTTTCTATGGACGGGAGGCAATACAAATGCCCATGCTACAGGATTATCTGCAGGAGGATATACCGTTACTGTTACCGATGCTGACTTATGTTCTGCTACAGCATCAGTTACCATTACCTCTCCATCTGTAATTACAGTCAATCCTTCTGTAACGAGTAATTCTGCAGCTTGTGCCAGTACCGGTAGCGCATCTGTAGTTGCAGGATCGGGTCAATCACCTTATACATATTTATGGACAGGTGGAAATACAACCACAGCTATAACCGGCCTGTCTGCCGGTACGTATATCATTACCGTTTCAGATGGTAACGGCTGCTCAGTATCTGCAAGTGTTTCCATTACCGCGCCTGCTACTGTTATCCCGAATGTTGTTATTAATAATAATGCCTCATCCTGTGCCAGTAACGGAAGTGCAACTGCGTCTCCAACCGGAGGCGCATTGCCTTATACATATTTATGGACAGGTGGCAATACCAACGCTAATGCCTCGGGATTATCTGCCGGCAACTATACTGTGACTGTAACTGATGCGAATGGTTGCGCCGGATCTGCGTCTATTAATATTACACAACCTTCGCCGCTCACAGGAGACCTTGGAGTTCAGCAATCTACTTGTGGTTTGTCTAATGGTAGTCTTTTTACTATTGTATCCGGTGGATTTGGAGCATACACCTATGACTGGTCTCCGGGCGGAAGCACAAGTGCAACTCTCACTGGGTTATCAGCAGGCACATATTCAGTTTTAATAACTGATGCGCAAGGATGTTCTGTGAATGTATTGGCAGCATTAACCAATAAATACAATATTAATTTTAATGTTTGTTGTGACACCACAGTATCAAGTGGCCAACCTGTAAATTTAGAGGTAACACCTGCCACGAAGGGCAATACATATATATGGACTCCTCCAACTGATCTCTCCTGTACTAATTGCCCTGATCCTACAGCTACAGCAAGTGTAACTACTATATACTCGGTATTGGTAACCGATACCAACGGATGTTCTGCAAGAGATACTGTTACAGTTACTATTGGAATTCCCTGTACTGACTTCCAGGTTCCTACTGTGTTTACACCCAATGATGATGGAATAAATGATGACTTTACTATTAACTCAGTAAGTACCGTTTCCTTTAGTATAACCATATTCGACCGTTGGGGTAAAGAAGTATTTACTTCTACTGATGCCAGTGTTTCATGGAACGGCAGAAACAAGAAGACCAACAACCTGGTTCCGGATGGTACATACTACTATATCATTAATGCCAATTGCGGCACTACCGACTACAGCAAAAAAGGATTTGTAGAGGTGTTGGGAGAAAAATAACACAAGTTTTATTCCAAATTCCAACCAGAAAGGAACCTAAGTATCTTGGATTCGTGCTGTGTATCTTTATCTGGTTTTGAAATAGTACATTTGTTATCGGTAAGAGCTTTCAATGCTTTTTGAAAATTAAGTGAATAAGCCACATTAAGATCGGCGCATACCTGGTCTTTCCGCCCCATCATAATATTGCTTTCGGCCCTGTTGTAATAAGCCTCTGCAAAGTCAGGGTTTATTCTGATGGCTGTTGTGTAATCGCTTATAGCATTCATATGGTAGTTTAATGAATCTTTGGCTATACCCATCGCAAAGTATGCTTCGGCATCATTCGTATCTATTTTAAGTAGGGCATCGAAGTCTATTATAGCCAGGTAATAAACGCCAAGCTTCTCTTTATCAATACCCCTGTTATAATAGGCTTCTGTAAATAAAGAATCTAACCTAATTACTACATTGTAATCTCCAATGGCACCGCGGTAATCATGCAGGGCATCCTGTGCAAACGCACGGTTAAAATAAGCATCAGCATCTCCGGGATTAATAGCAATAGCAATCGTAAGATCGGTGATAGCGGCTGCATATTCTTTTCTTTGTTCATGAATTGTGCCCCGGTTAAAGTAGGCATCAGCATAATCAGAATCAACTTTTATGGCGCTGCTGTAATCTTCCATGGCGCCATTGGTATCTGCTGAAGCATATTTGGCATTCCCCCTAAAATTATAGGCATCTGCATAAGAAGGCTCTATGGCTATGGCATTATTATATTCCTTTATTGCCTCTTTGTATTTTGCTGTCGCAGCATAGGCCGCACCTTTGTGCAAATACGCTTCAGCATCTTTAGGATCAAGCTTTATTACCTTCTTAAAATCCTTTATTGCATCGTCGTAATTATGTAATACAAGATTGGTGAGTCCCCTTCCAAAATAGGCATTGGTGTCCTTCCTGTTAGCTGCAACAGCTTCGTTATAAACGGTAAGTGCTGCTTTGTAATTTTTCTTTTCGTAGAGAGATTTGCCGATAGCGGTAATATCCTGCTTTTGTTGCGCAACAACCTGCAGGCAGAAAAAGAAGCATGAAATGCCAAAGCATAAAAAAGTAAGACGGTAGCTTAGTTTCACTAAAAAATATTTTTGTGTTTCAATGCTTGGTTAATATGCGCCATATGATGGCCGCAGTGCCAGGAGTAAAGCAATATCACATCACTGATAGTATACAACTTTTGGTACTCAGGATTAAAGTAAGTCTTTTGCAACTGTTCTTTATTTAAGCTTCTTAAAACTGTTACCAGCCTGTTATGCACTCCTTCTATGATCATCAGCGACCATTCTATGGGGGCTTGGGTTGTATCAGGCAGCTTTACCCATTCATTTTCTATATATGGCTTTACGGTCGGATTACTCTCTGTGAGGGCAAGCTTAACCCTTGTAAAAGCAGTCATGTGGCTATCGGCCAGGTGGTGCACCAATTGCCTAACCATCCAGCCTTCTGGACGGTGCTTGTATGTAAGCTCAGTATCATTTAACCCTTTGGTGGCTTGTCTAATCTTTTGAGGAAATTCCTCCAATACCCTTATATAACCTTCAATATCCTTTGAACTAACATTCTCAGGCTTTTTATACTTGCCGAGCGGATATTTTAAGGATTCTAATTGAGCCTGTTCCATAATAATTGATTTACTCACAAATCTACATTATTAATTTATTCACCCCTAGGTACATATTCAAAAACGAATACCTTTGAATACAGATTATTTAATCTTTAGAAGATCACCCATATGAGAAATATAATTTTTAAGTACGGAGTTCTTTCGGGTATTGTTTCGGCAGCTCTTATGTTCTCTACTACTGTATTATTGCAAAAAATAGGTTACTCAAATGCAGAAATGATAGGGTATGGCTGCATAATACTTTCTTTTTTGCCTGTGTTCCTTGGGGTGCGTAAATACCGCGATAATATCAATGGAGGAAGCCTGAACTTTGGCTCAGGGGTTGCAATTGCCGTTGCAGCTTCATTAATAGCCAACCTGTTTTATGTTGCTGCCTGGATGTTTATTTATTATAAAATGCCCGATACTATGAATGCCATGTTCATGGCCTCAATGGATGAAATGAAGAAGGCAGGTAAGTCACAGGCAGACATAGATGCTGCGCTTAAACAAGTGCAACAGATAAAGGATATGTATAAGAATCCTTGGGTTAATGCAGCTATAACCTTTACTGAGCCCTTACCCATGTCCCTTATATTCTCACTAATAACAGGACTTATCCTGAAACGCAAGCCTGCGGAGCCGCCAGTGGCGGAAGTGGTTATTTAGAATATCTAATATTGAACAAGGAATGTCGAATGCTGAAGTGGGCATTTCTCCGGGATTCGAAATTCATTATTCCTTGTTCAGTATTCAATATTTATTTCGGTATCGGCTTATTCCACTTAGCAATGTTTTGAATGATCTTGCCACCGGCTATCATAAATTGCCCACCCATATACAGATCGTCCTTATATACGCATAAGGCCCATACTGTACCAGTATAGGGTTTGCATTCGCCTCCCCAGTATATAACGCCACCCACACAATCCCAGTTAATGCCGCTGTACTTGGCAATATGGTACGCGTGATCATATAATGGAACTCCTGTAAAATCGCCACCTGCGTAAAGTTCGTTATGGTAAACTGCAATTGCACCAACAACATCGTTAAAAGGCCCCATAGATGACCAGGCAGAGCCATCCCACTTAGCTACAAAATCAAATTGCCCTGCTGCGTAAAGGTCTTCGTTCCATATAGCAAAGGACTGCACCCAGCCGTTTACAAAGCCATTCCCATTAACACGCACATCTTCCCACTGTTTGCCATTATAGCTGGTAACATAGTCAAACTGTCCGCCGGCAAATAGTTTTCTGTGATAGGGTATTAGGGAGAGTACCTTTCCTTCAATTCCACCACGATTTACCATTACCCATTTATTAAGTGTATCGCACCATTTGGCTATGTGACGCGCCCTCATAGTATCGACCATGGTAAAGAATCCGCCAGCATATAATACAGAATCATAAATAGCAAAACAGGTTACTTTACCATTAGGCTTACCAGAGACAGCCCAGTTGGTATCGTTCCAACATAATATATTACCAAAGGTGAGTCCTGCATCCGTAAACTCTGTGCCTGCATAAAGCTTGCCTTTGTATACTATCATGGAAATAACATGGCCAAGCTGCCCCGTATCAGTAGCTGTCCAGTTAGTGCCATCCCATTTGGCTACGTTCGTTTTTTTGCCGTTGAGGCTATCTATGCCACCTGCATACAGGAACCCATTGTAAACCGCAAAACATTTGAAGTTTCCGTAAATGCCTGTGCCAACATTGCTCCATGTTTGAGATAAGGCTTTTATATTGCCAAAAAGAAGAGAATAAACAAGAACCGCAGCTAATAAGTGTAAGTTTCTATGCTTCATATACATCATGTCTGTTTCAAATGTAAAACAATTTTGTTTGTATGGGGAGGCGCACCATATAATTTACAAATAAAGCCTTCAAAAAAGCATTTCAAATTTGTGTACGTGGGTTTCGTCTATTTTATTGAAATCCTTGTAAACCTTTACTAACTTAGCATTGGTGGATTTTATTGAAATTGCGAATGGTTAATTTGTTTGTTAATAAGTCCGAAAATGAATTTGTTGAATAGGAAAAGATGTCTCATACTTTTGAACAACTAAAACCTAATAACCTATGAAGTTATTCAGAGACTTGAAATTTAAAAAGATCCCCAACAATCTTCCAACTGCCATCAAGCGTTTTGATAATGACTTCGAAATTGAAGTCTGCAAGTTGGCCGCAGATTCGTTTACATTAAGGGTGTATCATTACAAAGAGAACTACCGCGAGCCTCTTTCTTACAGCCCTTTAGAAATAATAGGGATGATAAAGCCATCATACTCTGCTTACGAAATATGCAGGGCTATTTATAAGATCAATGTTCTTAAGAGAGATCATGAAGTACCAGGCGATGAAAGCTGGTATCTCAACTCCACGGTAGAGCCGGTATACTGTAATTAATTTACCTCACCCTTATCCCTCTCCTTGAAATAGGAGAGGGAATTTTTTCGTATCTTGCATGATATAGATACGGATGAAAAACTATCCTCTCTTCTCAAAGAAGTTCAGTTTCTTACTTATTCTTTTCTTTTGCGCCTCTATCGCTTTTAGTCAAAGGCAATCTAAAATCTATAATAAGAAAGGGCAATTAATTGCTGATACTACTTATTCTATTAGCAAAAAGCAGTTGAAATTATTTAAATCAATTGAGGATACCTTGATTGCACAATTGCTGGATACTAACCACAAACCAAGATTAGAGTATCCGGAAGTAGAAAGAGAAGCGGAAATCAATTCTACTTCAATAATCGTAAGCTATGCAATAAAAGATGATTTAATAATAGTAAAGAAAACCACCTATCCCCCAGGTGGCCCTGGATTTATAAGACAAATCAAGACAAAATTAAATCAAATAAAAATTCATTCTGTTGCAAAGTATTCTGATACTTCTATATACTACCTGGCTTTTGGTTGGCAACTTATGAAACCAAAAGTTAATAGGGATACGATGGGGATATATTTAAGCAAGGGCAAGATTTCTATTTTCCGTGCACCAGTCCCTCTGGTTGCTCCCCATACTGTTAGTTGTAGTATTATTAACAGTGACGCAAGTATTTATTTTGATTTAAAAAAATGTGAGCAGACATTTATTAAAAGTAATGATACAAGTAAAGTAAAAGTAATTCCGTTTACAAATAATGACACAACCTTTCATACTTTATTTGGTTACTTAGTGGACAGATTAACAGGCAAGCCCCTAGTGGATGTTAATATTGATGTAACCGGGAAATTTAATAATTCAAAAACAGATTGTACCTATAGAGTTTTTACCGATAAAAGCGGATACTTTTCTGTAAAAGTAAACAGAAGGGCATCTTTTAGCTTAAGTTGTTTCCAACAACGATACCATTGCCTTATAATAAATGCCATAAAACCTCATGGTAAAAAGGAAATTAAGATAAAGTTGCAACCTGATTAATTCTCAACTTCCCACGCTCCACTTTCAACTTTACCTTATCTTTGTCCTATGGCATTTAGATTAATAAATAACCGCTTTCAGGATATTGGAGTAAAAGGCTTTGTTGCCGTGGTGGTAATATCCCTGATCCTTCACTTTACAGGTATTCTTTCCTTATCTATTACCCTCCCTTTTATTATGCCATGGATAGTGCTTTGGCTGGTGGGGTATAGTATGGTCAAGAAGAATTAGGAATTATCAATTAGGAATTAGTAATCAAGAGCAATGAATTTCAGGCTTACTCCTTATCCCTTACTCCTTACTACTATTATAACGATAGGAACAGGTACTCATTCATTTGCCCAAAACTCCTCTGATACTGCCATACATATATACGAAAGCAACGAGGTTAAGAACGCGATACAAAAAAGAGCTGACTATGCTCACCTCGCTCATGGAACCTTTAAGGGGTACCGTATACAGATAAACTTTGGACAGGACAGGAACGAGGCCAACAGAGTAAAAGGCGATTTTAACACCAAGTACCCTGGGATAAGTACGTATATGAGTTACCAGCAGCCTTACTTTAAAGTGAATGTGGGGGATTTCCGCAGCAAGCTGGAAGCTGTGAAGAACCTTAACCTTATCCGTAAGAATTATCCCGGAGCCTTTATCGTCAGTGATAAGATAAACCCTCCGGCTGCGCAATAACATGAAAAGCCAGCTTCCACTTACCGAATCTGCATCGAAATACGATCACCTGGAAAAGATGCCGGTTAAGAAACTATTGCAAAACATAAACAGAGAAGATAAAACAGTTGCTATTACAGTAGAGAAGGCAATCTCTCAGATTTAAAAGCTGGTGAATGCAATAGTTGCTAAAATGAAAAGTGGTGGCAGGTTATTCTACATGGGTGCAGGTACAAGTGGCAGACTGGGCATAGTAGATGCCTCTGAATGTCCGCCTACATTTGGAGTTCCTCAGGGATTGGTTATTGGCCTTATTGCGGGCGGAGATTCTGCCATACGCAAAGCGGTAGAGTTTGCAGAAGATGACACAACACAGGGCTGGAAGGATTTGAAAAAGCATAAAATATCATCTAAAGATGTGGTGATAGGAATTGCTGCATCGGGCAGTACACCTTATGTTATAGGTGCTTTGGAGCAATGCAACAAGAACAATATAATAACAGGTGGAATTACTTGTAACCCAGGCTCTGCTTTAGCAAAGACAGCTAAATATCCCATAGTGGTTGCCGTTGGGTCAGAATTTGTAACAGGCAGCACACGCATGAAAGCGGGCACGGCACAAAAGCTGGTTCTGAATATGATATCTACCGCTACTATGATTCGCCTGGGAAAGGTGAAAGGCAACAAGATGGTAGATATGCAACTGAGCAATAATAAGCTAGTTAGGCGTGGCACACGAATGCTGATGAAGGAGCTGAACCTTAAGGAAGATGCGGCAGAAAAATTGCTTTTGAAGTATGGGAATGTTCGAAAAGCAATAGAAAACAAATCTAACCGCAGAGTGCGCTGAGAAGGCGCAGAGATTCGCTGAGAAATGACGGAGAATGAAATAAATGAGATAGCTATTGGTGCGGCAATCAAAGTGCATAAGGCCCTTGGCCCCGGATTGCTGGAATCTGCTTATGAAGAATGCCTTGATTATGAATTAAGAAAAACTGGATTAGAAATAGAAAGGCAAAAACCATTACCATTGATTTATGAGGAGGTTAAATTAGATTGTGGATATAGACAGGACTTCATGCTCAACAAAATGGTTATTCTTGAGATTAAATCAGTGGACGCATTAAATGATGTACTTCTTGCACAAATACTCACATATTTGCGTCTGTCAAAATGTAAGGTAGGCTTGCTTATCAATTTTAATGTCTTAAAATTAACTAACGGAATTAAACGAGTTGTAAATAACTATTAACTCAGCGGCCCTCAGCGAAAGACTCAGCGTTCTCTGCGGTTAAAATGAAAAAGATGCTCTCAAAATCCCAAATAAAATTAATTCGTTCTCTGCAACTGAAAAAGTACAGGGAAACAGAAGGATTATTTATTGCCGAGGGAAAGAAGATAGTGGAGGAGCTTATGGGTTCTCCTATTCACATAAAACAGATACTCATATCCAAGAGCCGCCCTGAACTCGTTTCAGGATCGCATAAACTCAAGCATGACAAGTTAGTGGATGTCGTAGAAATACCCCAGGAAGAATTCGGGAAAATAAGCACCCTCACCACGCCTTCTGGAATATTAGCTGTTTGCAACATACCTAAAGCAAATGCTGAGCAACCTGATTTAAAAAAGGATATTGTGCTTGCGTTGGATGATATACGTGACCCGGGTAACCTTGGTACCATCATTCGTATTGCAGATTGGTTCGATATAAAACACATTTATTGTTCAGAAGAAAGTGTAGATGCATACAATCCAAAGGTAGTTCAGGCTAGTATGGGTTCCATCGCACGTGTTCATGTACATTACATAAACCTTGCTTCAATGTTGCAAAAGAAGGTAGAGGAGGGCATACAGGTTTTTGGCGCGATGATGAACGGTAAAAACATCTATACCGAACAGGTAAAACCAAAGGGCATACTTGTTATAGGCAATGAATCGAATGGCATCTCTAAGGAAGTGCAGAAGCATATAAACCATCCTGTTTGTATTCCTTCTTATAATACCAAGGGGCCGGAATCCTTAAATGCGGCCATAGCTACTGCCATATTGTGTGCAGAGTTTAGGAGGTGATAGTCGTATCTCTTAACATTTTTTAACATGCGTCCTTTTCACCGACCTTTTAATTTTGCGGCGTAAATAATTCGCGATAACGGTGTATGGAAGTAGTTGTTAAAAATCTTACAAAGCGCTACAATGGCCAAAAAGCCATAGACTCCATCAATTTTAAAGTTAACAAGGGTGAAGTGCTTGGCTTCCTTGGGCCTAACGGTGCAGGTAAAAGCACTACCATGAAGATCATCACATCCTACCTTACACCCAGCGAAGGTGATGTTGAAGTAGGTGGGTATTCTGTAGTCAATGATCCTGAAAAAGTAAAACAACTTATAGGTTACTTGCCGGAGAATAATCCTTTATACCTGGATATGGCAGTAATGGATTACCTGGAATTTTCAGCGCTATTACAAGGAGTTGCCAAGAGTAGGGTACAAGGGCGCATACGCGAAATGGTAAAGGTATGCGGATTGATGGGCGAAAAACATAAGCTGATCGGAGAGCTATCTAAAGGGTACCGCCAGCGTGTAGGTCTTGCACAGGCTATGATACATGATCCTCAAGTATTAATATTAGATGAACCTACTACAGGCCTCGATCCTAACCAGATAATAGAAATACGTAAACTTATAAAAGAACTGGGCAAGGAAAAGACAGTTATCCTAAGCACACATATACTACCTGAAGTAGAAGCCACCTGCGACCGCATACTCATTATAAGCAAAGGACAAATTGTAGCCGATGGAACAGCTGATACATTGCGTAAACAAACCCAGGGCAGGGAAATAATAAAAGTGAAGATTGAAGATGCAAATGCAGCAGATATTATGCTTGCATTAAAAACTATTCCCTCTATATTAAAGATAGAACCTGTAATGGGCAAGGATAATACCTTTGAAATACAGGCAGACAAGTATGCATCTCCCAAGCGCGACATATTTAAAATATGTGTGCAAAAGAACTGGGTGCTTACTGAAATGACACCTAGCGAAACCCGCCTCGAAGATATTTTCCATGACCTTACTGTAACTCCTACTGCATAATGAGAGCCATACTAATTATAGCACGTAAAGAACTACAGGCCTTTTTTGATTCGCTGGTTGCCTATATCATGTTAGTAGCCTTTTTAGGGTTCAGCGGCTTTTTTACCTGGCTCTATGGTTCTGATGTATTCCTGGTAAAACAAGCAAGTCTTTCTGCTTTTTTTGGCATAGCCTATTGGACGCTCTTTTTCTTTATCCCTGCCCTTACTATGAAAATGCTGGCAGAAGAAAACAAATCAGGAACCATTGAACTTTTACTCACCAAGCCCGTTACAAGCTGGCAAGTATTATGGGGTAAGTTCTTAGCTTGCTTCGCGCTCATTTTTTTTGCGCTATTATGCACTCTTCCTTATTACATTACTGTAGTTAATTTGGGTAAGGTAGATACGGGTGTTGTGCTTTGCGGATACTTAGGTCTTCTCCTTATAAGTTCAGCCTATATCGGTATTGGCATATTCGCCAGTAGTATCACCAGCAACCAGATAGCAGCCTTTCTGGTCGCATTGTTCATTGGCATATTCTTCCAGGTTCTCTTCAGTATGTTAGGAGGTGGCATGTCAGGCAGCTTGGGTGAAACTGTTAACTATCTTAGTCTATCGTATCATTATGATGCCATTATACGGGGTGTGGTAGATAGCAGGGATCTTGTATTTTTTGGAAGCATTATAGTTATGTCATTGGTATTGGCTGAAAGCTCACTTGCTAAACGTAATATATCCGAATAGCCATGAAGAAGCGCAGCAGCATAAATACAAGAGTATTACTTATAGCCGGCATTCTTATTGTAGTAAATGTATTGTCATTTTCTCTTTTCTTCCGGGTGGATATGACCAAGGACAAGCGCTACACCTTAAGTAAAGCCACGCTGGATATATTACACGACCTGAAAACAACGGTTACCGTTACAGCTTACTTCTCCGAAAATATGCCTCCTGCCATATCACAGGCACGTTCGGACTTTAAAGATCTGCTCGCAGAATACGCGGCGCGCTCTGGGAACAAGTTGGTGTACAACTTTATTGATCCTAACAAAAATGATACCGCACAGGGCATTGCAGAAAAGCAAGGCATTAGCCCAGTAATGATTAGCGTTCGAGAGAAGGACGAAATGAAACAGCAAAAAGCTTTCCTGGGCGCTGTTATCAAACTAGGAGAGAAGACAGATGTTATTCCATTGGTACAACCGGGCTCTGCTATGGAATATGCACTTTCATCAAGCATAAAAAAACTATCTATTGCTAAAAAGTTGCCCATTATATTATTGCAGGGCAATGGTGAGGCTCCATTGGGAACCATGCCCCAGGTAAAGCAGTCCTTAGATATACTTTACGATTTTCAAACATTTACCCTTGCAGATAACATAGCTATTCCCGGGGAATATAAAACCCTGACCATAGTTAACCCTGTTGATACATTCAGACCGGGACAATTAGCGCAACTGGATACCTTTCTATCAAGGGGCGGTAGGTTACTTATAAATTATAGCGGATTGGACGGAAACCTGCAAACAGCGACAGGCACAGCCACAGATATTGGCTTGAAGAAATGGCTGGCAGAAAAAGACATTGTGATAGAACCTAAGTTTATAATAGATGCGCATTGCGGAAGCATTACTGTACGCAGCCACGAGTCACCCATGAGCTATAATATGCCATTCCCATATTTGCCCATGATAAAAAACTTTGCTAATCATCCTATTACCAAGCAACTGGCAAGCGTTCTTATGCCTTTTACTTCCGACATCAAGTTTACAGGCGATACGAATAAGGTTAAATTCATACCTCTTGCTTTTACGTCTGACAAAACGGGATTGGAGGACGCTCCCGTAAAGTTTGATGTTAACCGCCAATGGCAACCTGCTGAATTTCCTTTGTCTAATCTTTGTGTGGCAGCTGCCTTTACAGGGGTGGGAGGGAACAAAGATGCCCGCATAATAGTTGTTTCTAATGGGGAGTTTGCTATAAACGGCTCAGGGCAACAGGTGCAAAAACTGGAAGCTGACAATTTAGAACTCTTTGTAAACTCTGTTGACTGGCTTTCTGATGATACTGGCCTGATAGAGTTACGCAGCAAGGAAGTGAAGACTGTTCCACTGAAGGATATACAGGATTCAACTAAGACATTGTTAAAATACCTCAACTTCTTGCTTCCTATACTGCTTGTTGTTTTCTATGGAATAATACGTTTCCAGATGAGGCGCAGGAAGCGCAGAAAAAGAATGGAAGAGATATATGGGTAAGAGACTAGGCAATACTCAACTGTTTATCATTTTCGGAATACTTGTATTCATCTACGGTGTATACCGTTATATAAATGCAAAAAAAGGAGAGAATACTTTTCACACCCACATTATTCCTAAGATAGACTCCGCCAAAGTAAATGGTATGCTCATTTATACCAGCGCTAAAAAGGGCGAACCGATGCGCTTTACGCTTAAGGATAAAAAATGGATGATAACTCAAAGCGGTTATACTACGCTTGCAGATGACAAAGCAGAAAGCTATGTAATAGAACAGATAAGGCAAATATCACCAGACAGACTTGCTACAAGTGATCCGGCACAATGGAAAGACTTTAATGTGATGGATACCATGGGCACCCGCCTTGTATTGCTTAATAATACTGATACGCTGTTATATGTTATTGTGGGTAGGTTCGGGTTTAACCCGCAGGGCAGGCAGGGAATAAGCTATATGCGTCTTCACGGGCAGAATGAGGTATATGGGGTAGAAGGCTTCCTGGCGCTTAATATTACTCAGGATGCAGATTCCTGGAGAAACCGCAGAACAGTTTCCCAGGATGAACATTCATGGAGCAAGCTCACATTTACTTATCCAGGCGATAGTAGTTATATTGTTCAAAAGGACAGTAATGACAGATGGCATTTCGGAGACAATAAGAAAGTAGATTCATTGGGTACGGCAACTACAATACATGAAATGGCTATGCAGAACTATGGCAAGTTTGCTTATAAGTTTGACACCAACAGCGTAAAGCCTATTTACACATTGCTGATAGAGGGCCGTAGCATTAGCCCTATTCTTATAAAGGCATATCCAGATGCTGCAGAGAAACTTGTGATCACATCTTCAATAAACCCCGGTGCATATTTCAGCGAAGCTAAATCTAAGATGTTTGATAAGCTATTCCCGGGTAAAAACAGCTTTCTTCATCACGTCATGCCTAAAAAGAATTCTGTTGCAGCAGCGACAAAAAAGAAGTAAGCAGGCATTCCATTTTTCCTCTATTTAAACCAAAGAAATTAGACTTGTCCTAATTCCTGGTAAACCGGCTCAAGACTAATACTGTCAATATAAGTAGCTGTCAGTCAGTCTACCCACATGAGCAAAATCATATCCGTTTATGACGAAGCACATTCACTTGCCGAGGCAAGCCGCATACTTTTGGCAGCAACCACATAAACTCATAATACAATACAAAATGCAAAAGAGAATTAAAATCGCGGTGGTAGATGATGATGAAAGCATGCACGATATACTTCGTGATCTTTACTCAGACAGCAAGCTTGTAGAAATTAAGTACAACTACACCGACCCGAGGAAATTTATACAAGATGCTCCAGTTCTGGACTTTGACCTTTGCTTTTTGGATATAAGCATGCCTGATATTGATGGGCTGGTTTTGGCCCAGATACTTAAGAACAAACCTTTCATCTTCATTACAGGCAGCGAGGATAAACTAAAGGCAGCATTAGGGCTGGAACCTATAGACATTATCACCAAGCCATTTCATAAGGAACGAATTGACCATGCGCTTGAAAAGGCGTACAAGCTTATTTCTGAAAAAATAGAACACGGTCTCTTTTCTGTGGCTGAAAGTGATAAGAAAGTGAGAATTCCTTTAAACGACATCATTTTTGTAGATACAGATGACATTGATCCCCGCCATAAAATGGTAGTATTAAAAGGTGGCTCAAAATATACATTGATGGGATGTAGCATGGAAGAGCTTTTATCCTACGCGCCGCAACTGATACAAGTAAATAGAAAACAACTTGTGGCCCTGGATCATATAAATGAAATGCAACATGATCTGGTATCCGTTAAAGATGCACAACCCCTCTGTATACCGAGAGAGATAACGCTTAGCAGGGCTTATAAGAAAGAAGTACAAAAACGTATTTTTTACAAATAGCCTTTTATTCCACTACTAAACTAATGCATCATGAAGTCAAAGAATAAAAAGACAGCCGGGAAACCCAAGTATAATAAGCTCTTGCAAGAACAGTTGAATGAGTACCTGGGTAATGAAGTTATTCCCGCTAAATACTTAAAGCTCTTCAAGGCAATAAGCAAAAAGTATGCCCAGAATGAAAGGGAACACAAAGTGATAGACCGTTCTGTGGAATGGAACTCTGCGGAAATGATAAAATTGAACACAAGGCTGATGAAGGAATCTGTTCAGCTAAGATCGGCACAAGAGGAAATTAAAACCTTATTTGAAAATACAGAACTTGTATTTTTCTCCATAGATACCCTAACCCGTAAGCAGTTACATGTATCTGCCGCCAGCGAAAAGGTATATGGGTATACCCCGCAGGAATTCCAAGACAATCCTAAATTATGGTGGGATATCATACATCCTGATGACAGGCATATGCTGGCAGGAAACGAAGAAATATTAAGCCAGGGTAAAAGAGCATTTTACCAATATAGAATAATACATAAAGATGGAAGTATACGTTGGATGGATAGCAAAATGATTCCTTTTTTTGATGAACAAGGCAGATTGATACGCAAAGACGGTATTGTAACCGACATTACAAAGACAAAGGAGTTTGAGCAGAAAATAATACAAGCTGAAAATTTACTTGCCGAAGCGCAAAAGCTTTCTAAAGCAGGTAGTTGGAATGCTGATTTCATAAAAAACGATTTCTCATGGTCAGATGGGTTATGTGCTATCTATGGTGTTTCTAAAGATCATGAAGCGAGCCTTGAATCCTTTATACATCTACTTCATCCGGATGACAAGGAAAGAGTTGCGGGCGAAGTTGCATTGGCGGAAGCAAGGGGAACAGTAAAAGAGTCTACTTACAGGATATTACGGCATAATACCGGGGAGGAACGTATACTACAAACCATAATATGCGCTGTAAAAAATGCTGAAGGTGTATTGATAAGAAATTATGGAATGTCGAGAGATATTACAGAAGAAAAGCAAGCAGAAGGCAAAATAGAGCAGTTGCACATGCAGATATACCAGATAAGTCATGATCTGCGAGGCCCTCTTAATTCGGCCAAAAACTATATTTATCTTGCCTTAAAAAGGGTAAGTGATCAAACAGGCCGTGATTACCTTGCTAAAATACATGATGCCTATGCAAAAATGGAACATAGAGTATTATCATTACTTGATCTTCAAAAGCTGAATCGTACTGAGATACATACAGAACAAATTGACCTTCCATTACTTCTAAGGGATATAACCAGCTCCATAGACGGAATAAAGGGATTCAACCAGGTTAATATCACCACCGATATAAATATACCAGGCGAGCTATACAGTGACAAACAGTTTTTACATTCTATATTCCATAACCTTATCAGTAATGCCATAACTTACCGAAGGCCTATAGAGAACTCATTTATCCATATTTCAGCACGGGTGGTAAATAAAAGGCTGCTAATAAAGGTTTCGGATAATGGGCAGGGGGTGCGTGCAGATATGTATGACAAACTGTTTAAAAAGTTTATAAAAGGCGATACCAGCACCAATGGAACAGGATTGGGTTTATATATAGTAAAAAACCTGGTTACCCGTCTAAAAGGCGAGATATCTATTGTAAGTGAGGTGGATAAAGGTACCACATTCACTCTAGATATACCCTTCACAAGCAGGCCTGAAGCTATCGCATAAAAGGCCCTAATTTCCGCTCGTCGATAAAAGGTGCATTTCATTACATAGTTTTTGCATCTTATTACGTCCTAAGCTCATCTCATTACATTGTCAACACATAGGGCATCCCGGTGGTGT
>Ga0206878_10137_pt1 | contig 31895 bp, 25 predicted proteins | sample Alteio_BWOrgCont_8_FD_152621 | JGI IMG/M metagenome (GOLD analysis project Ga0206878, IMG submission 152621) | Enriched cells from forest soil in Barre Woods Harvard Forest LTER site, Petersham, Massachusetts, United States -... | ecosystem: Environmental > Terrestrial > Soil > Temperate forest >... | reverse complement strand
GCTGCCGCTTTCGTGACCCTGTCCGCTTTGTTTCCAGCCGCCGAAGGGCAACTCGGTACCGTGGGCAGCCCATTCGTTTATACCAACAATACCAAATTCCAAACCTTCCGAAACCTGTATCGCCGTTTTTAAATTATTGGTAAAAGCATAAGCGGCCAACCCGTATTCGGTGTCGTTTGCCTTTGCCAAAGCGTCTTCCAGGTCATCAAACTTAAAGAGCGGCAGTATCGGGCCGAAGATCTCATTTTTAGCAAGGGCTGAAGTTTGATCGAGATTGGCAACTACGGCAGGCTGTATAAAATAGCCTTTTGATAAGTTTTCGGGTTGATGCCCGCCGGTGAGGATATCTGCGTTCTCCGACTTCGACTTTTCCAGCAATTCAACCACGCTATCCCTTTGTTTGGCCGTGATGAGCGGACCAACATTAACCCCATCTTCAAAACCGCCGCCCACCTTTAATTGCGATACATACTTGCTTACCAGTTCGGCAAACGCATCGTAAATATTTTTGTGCACATAAAAGCGCTGGGGGGCCACGCAAACCTGGCCGTTATTCCGGATGAAAAAAATCGATAACCCCTAATTAACCAATCAACTAATTAACCAACCATGGCCTACGGCGCATTAGCATTAATACCCCCGGCAGTCGTTATAGTACTGGCTATTAAACAGCGAACCTCGTTCGAGCCTTTGCTCATCGGTTGTTTGGTGGGCTACGCTATTATTGGCTATCATGACCACACCAATGTGTTCACAGATTTTGTAAATTCGTTCGAAGGCGTAATGGGTAAATCCGACTCGGTTTGGGTGATATTGGTTTGCGGCCTGTATGGTTCGTTAATAGGCCTCATGGTGCGTAGCGGCGGAACGTTTAAGTTTGGCGAGTGGGCTTTAACCAGGTTAAAAACGGAAAAAAGCGCACTCATGGGTGCCTGGTGGCTGGGTCTGTTCATTTTTTTGGATGATTACCTTAGCGCACTCACCGTAGGCCTTTCCATGCGCAAAATTACCGATGCCTTTAAAATACCCCGGGAAAAGCTGGCTTATATCGTAAATACCACCGCTCCGCCATGGTGCGTAATTGTGCCCATTTCTACCTGGACTATTTTTATAGGTAACATCCTCGAAACCTCCCATGTAGCCGCACACGGCAGGGGATTGGCTACTTACTGGAAAATGATTCCCTATGTGGCCTATGGCTACATATCGGTGCTCATTATTCCCCTGTTTATTTATGGCATTCTCCCCTGGTTTGGCAGGATGAAGAGAGCCGACATAAGAGCGAAAGAGACCGGCAGACTCACGGAATCAGACTTTAGCGATACGGCAACGCTGGACATTACACCAATGAACCCTGCGAAACCATCAAAAGTGATCTACTTTTTGCTGCCTATCGTGGTATTACTTGCCGCCACTATATTTTTTGATATCGACGCTTTAAAAGGGGTGATGATAGCAGTGGCTTTCACCTTTATTTATTACATGATCATTAAACTCGGCACGTTCAGGCAATTATCCGAAACCATGTTCGGTGGCTTTAACTCCATGGTGTATGCGCTTGCTATCCTGATGATGAGTTACGTGTTAAAGGACGTGAACGACAAAATGGGGCTTACCCAATACGTTTTGCATGCCGCTTCGCCGTATTTAAATAAAGAGTTTCTGCCGGTAATTGTGTTTGTTTCACTTTCGTTAATATCCGTAACAACAGGTTCGTCATGGGGGTTGTACGCCATTGCTATCCCGCTGGTGGTGCCGCTGGCGCAGCATTTTGAATCGAATGTATTGCTGAATTGCGGGGCGGTGATCAGCGCCGGGGTGTTCGGGGCAAATGCCTGTTTATATTCGGATGCTACCGTGCTTACTACCCAAAGCACCGAATGCAATAACCTCGATCATGGCTTATCGCAGTTGCCTTATGCCCTCATCGCTTTTGGGCTATCAGCAGGAATGTACGTTTTATTAGGCTTTACTATTCATTAAAAATCCGGCAATGCAAACCATTATTAAACCCTATATTGTCACAGTGCGCCCCGGTTTGCAGGTAGAAAATACCCGGCCGGAGCATGCCGAACAGTTGGAAGAACTCCAAAGGATCGTGTTTCCCTCGCTTGCGGAGGATGAGTTAATTTTGGCGAAACATTATTTAAAGCACCTGGAACTATTTCCGGAAGGCCAGTTTGTAATAACCGATAATGGCAGGGTAATAGGAATGACTACCACGATGCGCAGCAACTTTGATTTGAATGATATACAACACTCTTTTAAAGAAACCTTTGCCGGTGGATGGATGACCAATCATAACCCCGACGGACACTGGCTTTACGGATTGGACATTGGCGTTCACCCCGAATACCGCGGAAAGGGATTGGCGCGCCTGCTCTATAGGGCAAGGCATACCATAGCCGGTCGGTTGGGGTTAAACGGTCAAATTACCGTTGGCATGATGAGCGGTTACGGAAAAGTATGCCATTTAATGAGCGGCGAAGCATATTATAATGAGCTAATTGTCGGTTTGAGGACCGACCCGACCATAACACCGCAGATGAAAATAGGCTTCGAACCGATAGCGTTGATACCCGGCTATTTGAATGACCCGGTTTGTGGCAATTATGGCATTTTTATAAAGCTGGATATGGAGAAGAAGGTGTGAGGAAGTCAGGAAGTCCGAAAGTCCGAAAGGCATTAGCGAAAATCCTTCGGGTTACTAATTGAATCAAGTACATTACAATAAACAAAAATTAATCTTCCGGACTTTCCGACTTCCGGACTAAAAAATATGTCATTCATAAAACTAAAAACAGCATTGCCGGGACCTAAAGGGCTGGCGGCTTTAGAGAGAAGAAAAAATTTATTACCCGCCGGTTTGGCGAAATCAACAGACATTGTTGTTGAACGGGCCGAAGGCGCTTTGGTATGGGATGTCGACGGCAACCAACTGCTTGATTTTGCCGGCGGCATCGGCATGATCAACGTTGGGCACAGCAACGCACAGGTGGTTGAGGCTATAAAAAGCCAGTTGGATAAATATATCCATACGTGTTCCCTTGTTACCACGATGGAGCCTTACCTCGACCTGGCTGAATTGCTGAACGGCTTAACACCGGGCGATTTCCCAAAGAAGACTTTATTGGCAAATTCAGGGTCTGAGGCAGTGGAGAATGCGGTCAACATCGCCAAATATTATACCAAGCGCAACGCGGTATTGTGTTTTGAGGGCGCTTACCATGGTCGCACCCTATTGACATTGAGCCTGACCAGTAAATATTCGCTGTTTAAAAAAGGATTCGGCTCTTATGTGGCCGATATTTACCGTATCCCGGCGCCAAATACTTATCGTGGAATTGAGGGCATGAGTGAGGATAATTATGTGGCTTACTGTATTAAAAAGCTCGAAGAGGCCTTTATTTCGCAGGTCGACCCCGAGTCGCTGGCAGCTATAATCATTGAACCGGTACAGGGCGAGGGCGGCTTTTTGCCGATACCTGCTGCATACCTGCATAAGATCAGGGAGATATGCGACCGTTATGGAATTGTTTTTATAGCGGATGAGATACAATGCGGCGCAGGCCGTACCGGGAAATTTTTTGCGGTTGAACATAGCGGCATGGTGCCGGATATTATTGTAAGTGCAAAATCAATCGGGGCCGGCATGCCCATCAGTGCGGTAACCGGTAAAGCCGAAATGATGGACGCACCTCATTTGGGCGGCGTTGGCGGCACTTATGGCGGTAGTCCGGTTGCCTGTGTGGCTGCAATTGAAGCAATAAATATTATAAAAAGCGATGCCTTTTTACAACGGGTAAACGAGGTAGGAAAAACCATCCGCATTACCCTGGAAGGATGGAAAGATAAATACCCGTTGATAGGCGACGTAAGAGGCATTGGCGCTATGCGGCTGGTTGAATTTGTAAAAGATCGCGACAGCAAAGAACCGGATGCCGAAGCCACGCTGGAGATCATAAAAGATGCGGTGTCGCACGGTTTGTTAATGATACGCGCGGGTTTGTTTAGCAACTGCATCCGTTTGCTGCCACCAATTGTGATCACCGATGAACAATTGACCGAAGGTTTACAGGTACTGGAGGATGCTATCGCGAGAGCCCAGGAAAAAAGGACGGCAAAAGTGTCTGTATAAATTACTGCCATGTCAAGCCTCATCATGCATAATGCCAATTTGCTTTCCTTTCACGAAGGATTTGCGCCGGGCAATTCCGATACGATTGCCATTGACGGCGGTATTATCAAAGCCATAGGCAGGTGGGATGACTTGAACTCGTTCATGCAAACCGGCACCCAAGTGATCGACGCGGGCGGCAAAACCGTGATGCCCGGCTTTAACGATTCGCATATCCACATCTGGAAGGTGGGCAACCTTAAAACATTTATGCTGGATGTGCGCTCTGCCGGAAGCCTCGACGAAATGTTGGCCATGATAGCCGACTATCGCAGGGAAAACCCGGACGTGGCCTGGATAACCGCCCGCGGCTTCAACGAGGCTGGTTGGAAAGATGGCCGCATGCCCGATAAAACCGACCTCGATAAAGTTGTTAAAGACAAACCTGTTTACCTCATCCGGACCTGTGCGCATATCGCCGTGGCAAATACTATGGCGTTGGAATTAAGTAACGTCAACGCGAATACTTTTGTGCCTCCTGGCGGCGTAATGCACAAGGGTGCGGACGGAAAACCAAACGGGATATTTTCGGAGACGGCGCTCGGCCTCATCAGCAAACATATCCCATCCTATAAAAAAGAAGAACTGAAAGTAATGATAAAGGCGGCAAGGCAACAGCTTTACAGCTTGGGCATTACTGCTGCTACCGATCCTGCTGTCGACCCCTTGTTACTACAGGCCTATTACGAAATGAACGAGGCGCAGGAACTCGGTTTCAGGCTCAACGCTATTCCTATCCTATTGCCTGATGGCGGTGAAAGGCCATATAACCTACCCGAATGTTTTTCGTCGGATTGGTTCAATGTAAATACAGTGAAGTTTTTTAGCGATGGCGGCCTGAGCGGGAAAACGGCTGCTTTAAAACGTTGCTATAAAAACACCAATGAGCAAGGCGTACTTCGCCTGCAAAAAGAACAATACCTGCATTTAGGCAGGGCCGCCATGGAAAAAGGCCTGGGCCTGGCCACTCATGCCATCGGCGATGCCGCCATAGAGTTTGTGGTTGATTGCTACAGCCGTTTAAGCGAATTGTTCCCGAAAGCCGTTAACCGGGTAGAACACCTTGGCTTGCCAGAAGAAAAGCACCTCGAAATAATGGCCAAACACCAAATGGCCGCTTCCATGCAAACCATATTCATCAGTGAACTGGGGAAAAATTTCAGGCAATACCTCGACCAGGAGTACATCGACAGGTGTTATCCTGTAAAATCGATATTAAAACATGGGATACTTACCGCCCTATCGTCGGATGCGCCGGTAGTTAGCAATTTAAATCCGCTTAAAGGCGCACAGGCCGCAGTAACCCGGTTGGATAGCGAAGGCTACGCCATTGCCACTGCCGAAGCCATCAGCATAACGGAGGCACTAAAGGCATATACCATTAGCGCCGCCGCTATAAGCGGCACCCGGGACTTCGGCTCTTTGCAAAGCGGCAAACTGGCCGATATTATTATTTTGGACCGCGATCCGCTGAAAACCGCACCAGCGGAGCTATCGTCCATTAAAGTTAAAAAAACATTTATAAACGGCGTATGTGTTTATGAATGCTGATTTGCCGATTGTTGCCTCACCCTGCCCTCTCCAAAGGAGAGGGTTCTAAAAAAGAGCAGAGTTAAAGTCCTCTCCTTTGGAGAGGATAAGTGAGGGCTTCGCCGTTTAGGTGAGGCCAGAAGGCGAAAGTTTAAGTGAATGGCTTTAAATGCTAATGAGATACCATGCGCCTGCACTAAAAGCGGTGGCCCATTACTAATAAAGAAAGTATTTACGTAGCTTTATACTGAAATTTATCCGGTTCATCAAAAAGTACCGGCGGTTTTCAAAAAGCCTTGCAATCTTTCAATTCCTGTTCAAAGCTGTAGCGCAATACGGCAATTAATGAACTTAGTAAAGTAAATTTATGTTACAGCAAGTTTTATCGTACCAGGTAGCTGATAGTATCGATATCAAAATGTTTAAATCGGCTTTTAAATCCGAATTATATTACAGCGATACCGACGAGTTATTCTATCAAATTGAAGCCGATCAGTTCATCTATGTTTTTAAATACGGCGTAGTTTGTTTTTTAAATTACGATGCGGTTAAGATCAGCGAATTTTTAAGGCTGATAGAATTTTATTCAAAAAACAAGTTCGAGGAAAGTTTGATGGAAGAGTTCAAAATTCAGACAAACTCCGGCAAAACTAAAATAGGGTTCAATTTAATAGAAATCGCAGGGTCGGATATCGAGGTATTAAGGCTCATTATGCTGAACGTTTCCCAATCGGTGGCGCTCGATTATTATTATGAGCAAACCACCCTTTTACTGGAGGAAACCAATTATCACACCCAAATACTGGAAACCAAAGGCAGGCTGGATATATCGTCCATCAACCTTAAAAAATTCATAGGCAAAACCCTGTTGTTAAAAAACCGCATTGCCGAGAACCTTTATATTTTCGACTCGCCGCCCGAAACATGGGATGATGAAAATCTTAACAAAATAGATACTGACCTGAAACGGACATTCGATTTGCAGGAAAGGTTCAGGAATATACAGGATGGCTTAAATATCACCAAAGAAAATCTCGAACTTTTTAAGGACCTCCTTCAATACCGCAACAGTTTCCGGTTGGAACTGGTGATCATCATCCTCATTCTAATTGAGGTGCTTGATATTTTTGTGCAAAAAATATTTAAGTAGATTTGATGCAAACAAGCCATGAGGAAAACCTGTCTCTTGTACTTTTTTTTATCACTTTTTGTTATCTCTTGTAAGAAAGCCCCAACGCTTTTTGAACAGGTGTCTTCGTCATGGTCAGGTGTAACCTTTAACAACAAGATCACCGAGAATGATTCCATCAACCCGCTGAACATGGTAAACGTTTATAACGGTGCCGGTGTGGGTATAGGCGATTTTAATAACGACGGCCTGCAGGATATTTATCTCGTCGGCAACCAGGTGCCCAACCGGTTGTACATTAATAAAGGCAATATGAAGTTTGAAGATGTTACCATCGAAGCCGGCGTTGGCGGGCTGGGCGGATGGGGCAGGGGCGTTGCTGTTGTAGATATCAACAACGACGGTTTGCCCGATATTTACGTTTGCAATACACTTTTAAACGACTCGGCCAAAAGGCGGAATTTGCTGTATATAAACCAGGGGCCGGACAAAAACGGGGTTCCGCATTTTAAAGAAATGGCTAAGGAATACGGCCTGGATATAAAATTGTATTCCACCATGGCCTCGTTTTTTGATTACGATAACGACGGCGACCTGGATATGTATTTAACCGTTAACGAGGTACAGGCGACCGATCATACCACTATTTTCAGGCCTATTGTTACCGACGGGTCGCGGAGCAGCACCGGCAGGCTTTACCGCAACGATTGGGACCCGGTTTTAAAACACCCCGTTTTTCATGATGTATCAAAACAAGCGGGGATATTGATCGAGGGTTATGGGCATGCGGCCAGCACGGTGGATATTAACCGCGATGGCTGGAAAGATATTTACGTAACCAACGATTTTTTGCCGGGCAATATTTTATACGTAAACAACCACGACGGTACGTTTACCGATAAATCGAAGGCGTATTTTAAACATACCTCCATGAGCGCGATGGGGCAGGATATTGAGGACCTCAACAACGACGGCCTTGCCGATGTCTTCGAACTGGATATGTTCCCGGAGAATAATTATCGTCAAAAAATGTTCATGAACGCCAACTTCTCCGAGTTGAATGAAAACTTCGACAAATATGGCTACCAGTATCAATATAACCGCAACACGCTGCAAATTAACCGCGGGGGGCGAATAGGCCAAAATGATTCTGTAGGTGATCCAATATTCAGCGAAACTTCTTTTTTAAGCGGCGTTGCGCAAACCGACTGGAGTTGGTGCCCGCTGATTACCGATTTTGATAATGATGGTTTACGGGATATTGTGGTAACCAATGGCTACCCGCGCGATATTAACGACCACGATTTCCGCATATTCAGGCACGATGCATTTGTTAATGCACCCATTCAGCAAATGCTGGACCAGATACCGGTGGTAAAGATCCCAAACTATGCTTTTAAAAATAAGGGCAATATGCAGTTTGCCGATGTAACCAATTCGTGGGGGTTGGATTTGCCGACTTTCTCCAATGGGGCGGCCTATGCCGACCTGGACAATGACGGCGATATGGATATGGTGATCAATAACATCGATGATGAAGTGTTGATCTATAAGAACATCGCCCGCGAGAAAGATAAAAGCAACAGCCATTATTTAAACGTTCAGTTTATTGGCGGGCCGTTAAACCGCGGCGGCGTTGGCGCCTGGGCCGATATTTATTACGACGGCGGCAAACACCAGGTATATGAAAATACGCCGTTCAGGGGCTATTTATCAACCATACAAAACATCGCTCATTTTGGCCTGGGAAAAATTACCTCGCTTGATTCCGTGGTCATCAGGTGGCAAAATGGTAAAAAACAGGTGCTGCAGCATGTAAAAGCCGACCAGTTGCTAAAGGTTGATTTCGCTAATGCCAGGGAGAATTACACTTTCAGCAGTCCGGCAGTCAATAAACAGTCGTTATTTAAGGAAGTAACAAGGGCCGTCGGGGTGAACTATAAACATAAGGAGGATGATTTCGAGGACTTTAGTATTCAAAAACTGATACCGCACAAATTGTCGCAATACTCGCCGGCTATTGCCGTAGGCGATGTTGATGGCAATGGGTACGACGACATGGTGATCGGCGGCAACTCACAATATCCGGCGCAGCTGTTGTTGCAGCAGCCAAACGGCAAGTTTATTCAAAGAGACCTACTGGCAAAAGGCAAAAATAACCCTTATGATCATTTTAAAGATGAGGGTTTACTGTTATTTGACGCAAATGGCGATGGCTATCCCGACCTGTATATCGCCAGCGGCGGTTATGCGAATGCCCCCAATACTTCCTATTACCAGGACCACTTGTATATTAACGATGGCAAAGGCAATTTTACCGAAGCTATTGATGCGCTGCCAAAGAACTTTGTAAGTAAGCTTTGTGTAAAAGCCATCGATTATAATAAAGATGGCAGGCTCGATCTTTTTGTATCGGGGCGCGTTGAACCCTGGAACTATCCGAAACCGGTTTCCAGCTTTATTTTACGCAACGACAGCAAGAATGGCCATGTAAAGTTTACCGAGGTGACGGCGTTGGTAGCGCCCGACCTGAAAAATATCGGTTTGGTTTGTGATGCGCTTTTTACCGATTTTGATAATGACGGCTGGCCCGACCTGGTGCTGGCCGGCGAATGGATGCCGGTAACATTCTTAAAAAACGACCATGGGGTATTTAAAAACGTTACCGCAGGTACGGGCTTAGGTGATAAATTAGGTTGGTGGAATTCGATAAGCGCCGGTGATTTTAATCACGACGGCAAAATGGATTATATTGTAGGTAATGTTGGCTTAAATACATTTTACAAGGCGAGCGACCAATTCCCCGTTTATATTACTGCGAAAGATTTTGATGGTAACGGTAATTTTGACGCTATACCGTCGCTTTTTATAAAGGACAAGGATGGGGTGATGAAGGAATTCCCGGCAAACACGCGCGACGATATTGTGAAGCAAATGATCAGCATGCGGCGGAAATTCCAGAACTATAATTCATACGCCACGGCCACTATGGATAAGGTAGTGACCCCGGAAATGCGACAGGGCGCTGTACGGGTAAAGGCGAACAGGATGCAATCCTGCTATATACAAAATAACGGTAATGGCAAGTTCACCATGACGCCGCTGCCGCTGGAGGCCCAAACCTCGCAACTGGATGGTATGGTAGTTGATGATTTCGACGGCGACGGCAACCTGGACATTGCCATAAGCGGCAATGATTTCGGAACCGAGGTAGGCACCGGCCGTTACGATGCTTTTAACGGCTTAATACTCAAAGGTGATGGGAATGGGCATTTTAAACCGCTAAGCTTACAGCAAAGCGGCATGTATATTCCCGGCGACGGCAAAGCTTTGGTTAAACTCCGGGGAGCAAATGGCGCTTACTTGCTGGCCGCAAGCCAAAATAAGGATGCGCTTAAAATATTTGAGTTGAAAAAGGGCGTTGAAACGATAAAGCTGCAACCCATGGACATGTTCGCTATTATAAAATATAAAAACGGCAGAATAAGCAAACAGGAATTTTATTACGGCGATTCTTTCCTCTCGCAATCAGGTCGGTTTATGAAAGTTGATAGTACCATGGCCTCGGTAACCATAACGGATAGCTTTGGGCATGTAAGGACGGTAGTCCCAAAATAGGAGCGAGAATAAGGATAGCCAGGTCAATTTCCTATCCCGATAAACAGGCCCACGTCAGCAAAAACATCATTTAATTTAGGGATGCCTGGGATATTAACGCCATGAAAATAAGTCTGTTTAAAGGTGGGGCTTGTAAGGTCAACTGAGCTTGTTGAATAGCCATATTGCCAGTAAGTCCTTTGCGGCATATAGCCCACCCTGCCAAAAAAGCCCGAATTGATTGACACCCCTCCTCTTTTGCCCGTCCGGAAATGCAGCATGTTCAAATAGTTTTTACTGGAAAGCCCTATGAAAGTTTGCACATATTGCAAGTCTAACTTTTTACCCTGTTGGTCGGCCGTAAGCGTATAACCAACAGGAACGATATCGTTATAGGAAAGCGAGAATTCGCCGATCTCAAAATTAAGGAACGATGATATTATGCTATGCTGCGGCGTTAACCGCCGTCCAAAATCTAAACTGATGACTCCAAGTGTGCTGTTGCCATCAATATGAATATCCAAATCCCATTTTTTGAATACGAACGCCAGGTTGCTATCGTAGTTCACCTGGTTATTTATCGCTACGTTTTTATTGTAATTCGTTTTTGCCCAGGCGTTAAAAGCAATATTGTTCATAAACGGTGTGGCCGCGCCCAGCGAAAAAACAAAAACATTATCAGGTGAACCGGACGACGTAAGTTGAGCAAACGAGTTGCCAAACAACAGCAGCAGGGAAACGAGTAGGGGAATCTTTTTCAAAGCGTTTAAGTAAGGGGATATAAATCAACTGAACGGCTGGGCATGTTGATTATTATCAGCATAACAATTTTAATATCCTCCATTATCGAAACGATAGGTGCAGCGTCTTTCGGACTTTCCCGACTTTCGGACTTCCGGACTATCAATCATCATCCTTCCCGGTAAGTTTTGCGGGATAGGCCTTTTTGCCTTTTGCGGCATGCCATAGTATCCGGTTTAACAGGTCGTCCCGGCCGCCGTCAACATGGTCGAACTCCGGAAGCGACGATGCTTTGGCAAAATAAAGGTCGGCGCCTTTTAGCGTGGATAAGCCTGGGTTTATATCCATGATAGGTATTTGATTTTGCACCGCAGTGTAGCTCATGTCCGAAAATTTATTAGTGAAACAATCAAACATGGGCAGGGCAGTAGCGTCAATTACATTCATCGGCGGCAGCCCCAATATCTGCTCTATTGACCGAACAATACAGGTTTGATTATAATTGGTAGATACCGTGTGCTGCAAGCAACTGTAAGGACTAATTACAAAACCCGTTGTGCGGTAGGCCGACACATGGTCCCAGCCTGCCTGTGAATCGTCCTCGGTTACAAATATCACCGTGTTTTTCCAAAAACGGCTTTTGCTTACCGCTTCAATAATACGGCCAAGCGCCAGGTCATTATCCGCCACCATCGAGTTGGGTTTGGGCATTCCGGGCCGGGTGCCTTCGGTATGGTCGTCCGACAGGGCCATCACCATCAGGTTGGGCAATGCATCGCCGGGTTTGCTTTCATAATCCTTCAGCTCTTTTATAAATGCTTCGGCCCGTATCTGGTCGCTGATCTTTAGATCATCGGAACCAGGATAATTTTGCGACAACATGGGCCTCACCCTTGATATGGTGGTAGTATTGTAAAATTTAAAAGGCAGCCCGGCTTTGTAGTCGTTGTAAATTTGCGCGGCGGTAAGTTTTTCATCGAAGTGCGGGGCTGAAGCTTCTCCGTATATCCTTACCGTTTTTCCATGGTCGGCAGCATTGTTCCAGATAAAGCCATTCGCATCATATACAAGGGCGTCTTCCTGCACGTGCGGGTAACTCCGAAACCAGGAGCGTACATTTTTTTTCGACGTAATCGGTCACCATAGCGGCGTCTGTCCATTGGTGGCCTTCTGCCGAGCATTTCCCCGATGCATAATAATTATCGAGCAATAAAAAATCTTTGGCTATTTGGTGCTGATTCGGCGTTATTGCATTACCATAAATACACAACGAGGGCATACTGTTGCCCTGCCCGATATCGCCCAAAACCTGGTCGTAGGTCCTGTTCTCTTTAATAATGTACAATACATGCTGAAAAACGGAGGGTTCGCCAATCCTGTCGGGGATAGGCTTTGGCTGGATATTTTTGCGGGGGATAAGCTGCGCGATATTTTCCCTGAACGACAGGTTTAACCCTTTAACCCTATCGGTATATTGCCTTAATTGCCGGTCGTCCGGCACAGGAATAATGGATATTGTTGCCCGTTCATGATGCGAATTATAAGCGGTGACACCAGCAGGCACTTCGCTGGTTTTAAATTCGTTTGTGCTGATGTTTGATCCTTCGCCCTCCAGGTTAGTCACAAAAAGCGTGTTGCCGTCCAGTAAAAGGCCGCCAGGATAAGCTTCCGTGGGTATAAACCCTTTAACGGCAGAATTTCCTTTGCCGTTTGCTGCGGCATTTTGCCCCAGTTTTATTACGGCGACTGCGTTATCCATGCCGTTTGCCGCATACAAGGTTTTGCCATCGTCGCTGATAGCCAGGGCATTGGGCGAGTCGCCGATAAAGCCGGTAGTGCCGGCCATTAATTTAACGGGAATGTCTTCTGCAACCCGTTGATCAGCAACCGATATCACGGAGATTTTGTCGCTGTTGGCATCGGCTACATATAAATACTTTTCATCCTTGCTGCTAATAATTACGTTGGGGTGCAGGCCCACAGGTATTTCTTTAATTAAAACGCCCTCGTTGTCAAATACCTGTACGCTTCCTTCAGCAGTTGCGCCGGTTTTCGGGTCGATATAGGTGGCTCCGTACGGAACGCCGGCGGTTTCCCGGCTGGTTGTATCCGCAGCCGGCGTTGGGCCGCCCCAGTTGGTTACAAAAACTTGTTTGCCAATGGAGGCAATACCGTACGGCGCAACGCCGGTCGATTTTGTCCACACTGTTTGCTGTGTTTTCAGGTCTATTTTCACCAACTGGTTATTGCCGTTCAGCACAACATAGAGGTAATCTTTGTAGTTCTCGGTCTTTACAAAAACCTCATTTGGCAATGCCAGCGGCGATGGCGGCAGGGGTTTAAAGCTAAACGAATTTTGCAGCGTGATTTTTTGTCCGTCCCACTTTGCCTGCATCACGAATGAGCGGTGACCGGCATCGGCAGCACTCCAGAAAATTTGCGTTTCGGTACCGGTGTTCCAAATTTTTATACCTGAATAAGTGCTCATTAAACCGCCGTATTTACTATCGCTGTTATAGCTCCAGTTAGCAATAACACTTGCCTTTACTGTATCGATCAGCGTGATGCCAAAACGGTCCTCAACCACTAATATGGTGCTTTGGGGGATAAGCTTTGCATCGAGGCTGTGGTTTTCCATACGCGGGTCGCCAAAGCGGATCACCTTGCCCGCCGGATCTATCACCCTGTTATAGGGAAGCATAACAGGTAACACGTGGTTATTTAAGGTGCTGTCATCGTAGCTGAAGTGCATTCCGGCTTTTTCATCCGCAATACGTCCGTTATTTGCGCCAATAGGGTGGCATGCCGATAGCAGCGTAATAGCTAAAGCGCCTGTAATTAAGGAAGTTGAGTTTTTCATAGGGTAGCGATCACTCCAGCTTAAATATACTGCCTTTTGTGTGAAGCAGGTATTAGCTTAAAGTAATTTTTACCTTTTTTCGCTTCCTTATTTTTGAGGAAATTCAACAAGCAATAGTAGCCATCATTACAAGACTGGTAGCAAGTACCATTATCGGAATGGCCATAGCAAACCGCTATTTTAACGGACAATAAAAGAAATGCCCGAACTGGGGATAAAGGGCTGTTAAAGAGCTGCAGCCTTCTTTTTAAAGCTGGCGTTGATGATCTTTTCGAAGATCCCAACTTTGCTGCCTTCTTTTTTAAGTTCTTCGGCAGTTACGCCGTATGTTTTTGACCAATATTCGTCTTCGTAATTTTCCTTTATATTGATCATTTCCCTGTCAGTACTTTCGGATTGATTGTTGGTGCTCATGATAATACTTTTTAAAAGTGATATTTTGGAATACTGAATAAAAGCTAATGGCACAAAGGTATCGGCGAAAGGTTAACTCAAAGATTACTTAATGTTAACATAATGTTAAGTGATGCTGATGATAGCAGAAAGATTTCCACAATTGTCGGAAAGTGAACAATTATTTTATATAAACATAACTTTACCGGGGAGCTATTGGTGTATGGTATATTTTGTGAATGGTTTTGGCAATAAATATGGTAAAATATTTAGCTTTGGGTTTTTATGAGCGAGAATAATCCCGAAAATACAAATAATAACAGGCGCAAACCACTGGCTGCCAACCTAAAACCGGCAGCGAAGCCCAGGGGTAAAACTGTGGCTGGTGCAACGGTCGGGAAGGCTGCGGCTACCCCGAAATCAAAGTCAAAAGGAAAAAAAACATTGCCGCCAGCAGAACCTGCTGAAAAAAAAGATGAACCGATCGCGGCCATCACCGAAGTTAAGACCGATCCTGTTAGCAACCAGGACTCATCACCCCAAAATACAATGGAAGTACACCACCATCCCCAACTGGATCATAAACCTAAGCCCTTGAAAGAATACCTGCTGGAGGGTTTTATGATATTTATCGCCGTTATGATGGGGTTCATCGCTGAAAATATACGCGAAACGATCACCAACAATCAGCACGTGCACCAGCTCACCACCCGTTTGGTACAGGACCTGAAGGTTGATTCGGCACAACTTGCCGGCATAGACAGCGCTGTAGAAGGAATCTCAAAAAGTAACGATACCCTCTTCGCGCTTTTGCAGCAGCCGCTGGCAAAGGTCGATGCAAGAAAGATGCAGCAGGCAGTTTACGAATCGCATAGCGTATGGCTGTTTCATCCTTCGGCAGTATCGATAGCAGCCATCAAGAATGAACTTTATCTCAAACAGTTCAGTGATTCTGAAATTATTCGCTATATAGCCACGTACGAACGACATATCGAACTTTTACATACAGCAGAAGATATTACCTTTAAATACCAGCGCAGTTTCCTCGATCCTTTTTTGTTAGCACATTTTACCCCCGCCAACCTTGATGCTACTTTTAACCGGCACGGCATGCCAACAACGCAAGTACGCAATTTAAGCCAGGACAGCCTTACCCAATTGGCAGCAAGTATGATATTGATCAGGATAAACACCAGCGACCTGATACGCGACAACGGCTTCTTACGGAAGGATGTTAATGACCTGCTTAAATATGTGACCAAACAATATCATTTGACGGATTAAACATTAGTGGCGGATAAATTTAAGGCAAGGGAAACGAGGGGCATGATGTCTTTTTGTAAAGTTGCTTTGGTATGCTGATGTGTTAACATTTTTTTTATACTATTAAACATTACTTGCCTTGCAAGCTGCCATTTAGCGCTTATCTTGCGAAATAAATAAGCTGTCTTCAGTTTTCGCCCAGGTGCGGATAGTTGTAAAAACACCAGCCGGTGGAAACTTTATTTTGGCTGCCAAAAAATGTATAAATTGTCATCGCAAATCATTATCAGCATATGAATACACGCCGCGACTTTCTTCAAAAATTGGGATTATCAGCTTTGGCTATACAGTTGGCCCCGCTATCGGGATGGGCTGATAGTAAACACGAACCAAACAAACAGTACGACGGCCCGGTACTGCGGGTAGCCATAATGGGGCTTGGCAGCTATGGCGAACGCGTTGCAGAAGCAATGAAAGCCTGTGTGAAAGCCAAATTGGTAGGCGTTATTAGTGGCACGCCTTCAAAAATAGCCAACTGGCAGGCCAAATATGGCATTCCGGCAAAAAACTGCTACAACTACCAAAATTTCGACGAGATAAAAAACAACCCGGATATTGATGCCGTGTATATTATTACCCCCAATGGCTTGCACCGCGAGGAAGCTATTCGTGTGGCAAAGGCGGGTAAGCATGTGATATGCGAAAAACCCATGGCGCTGAATGCGAAGGAAGGGCAGGACATGATTGATGCCTGTAAACAGGCAAATGTGCAATTGCTGGTGGGCTATCGTATGCACCTGGAGCCGAAAACGCTTGAAGTGATCAGGATGAGAAATGCCGGTGAGTTTGGCAAGATCTTGTTTTTCCAGGGATTGTGCGGCTTTACCATCGGCGACCCCACACAGTGGCGGCTGAACAAGCAACTGGCCGGCGGCGGGTCTTTAATGGATATTGGTATTTATGCGATAAACGGTTCCCGTTATATGACAGGGGAGGACCCGATATGGGTTACCGCCCAGGAAACAAAAAACGACCCTATAAAATTTAAAGAAGGGGTTGACGAAACCATACAGTTCCAGTTTGGTTTTCCCAGCGGGGCAGTGGCGTCGTGCTTATCAACCTATAGCATGAATAACCTCGATAAATTTTTCCTGAACGGTACCGAAGGGTTTGCCGAAATGCAGCCTTCTACCGGCTACGGCCCTATAATGGGACATACCCATAAAGGCGCACTGACACAGCCCGTCACCGTTCACCAAACGGTGCAGATGGAAGAAATGGCCGACATTATTTTTAACGGAAAGAAACCGCCGGTGCCGGTGGATGGTTATGAAGCCTTAAAAGATTTGAAATTGATAGATGCCATTTACCTTGCTGCCAAAACCGGAAAAAAAGTAGAGATGAGCCTTTAAATGTTTACACTAATTATCACCAATGGGATCGAATTTTACGAATTCCAAAACAAATACTTAATTCGTAAAATTTGTCCCAATTAATGAAAATCCGTTTTTTTCTCAAAAAAAAGTGCTTTTTAGCGTGCCTGGTTAATATTTAATACTTATCACAACTACATACAAATCAGTTTTTTAACACTTGTTTTTTTGCAATAATATTTTTACTTTAGGAGTCGATAAATTATTGCAATTATAAATGAATGCTTTTGGCTTCCTGCTTTTAAATAAGGAGCAGCAAACTGATATTGTTTTAAAAAGTGCTTATCTTGATGTAAGAGTCGAGGAGGATAATGTTATTTTATTATTCGACCTGGGCGGTTTTTACGCGGAAATGCACTATGCGTACAGTCCTAATAAGATCACGAAATTTACTGCTTTTAAATCAACAGCGCCCTTAGCACCATATTTAAAGGATATCAACATTGCGGACAACGGCATCACACTGGCTAACTTCCCCGGCGCAAATTGGCGTTAATCGCACGGGTAACTTTCCCTCACAACTAATATTAACATTTTTGCGATACTATTGAACAATCGTTCTGAATAGCTTCAGCTCCGTCTTTTATTTTTGGTAACACAAATTGGCCGCCCCAAGTTTTCACGTGTGCTGAACGCGGCGGCGCGGTTTCAACAATTAAAGCCAAAATTCCTCATGATTAAAAAGAACGCCGTTTTGCTATTGCTGTTTATTGCGGTAAATGCTGCCGCCCAGCCTTTTCAGCCGGTAAATAATAACGCATCGCCCGAGGCGAAGAAGCTTTTAAGTTTTTTGTACGGTATCAGCGGAAAATCTATTTTGTCGGGCGAGCATGGCGGAGGCAACCGGTTTTTAGATAGTACCAAAAAAATTACCGGCAGGTACCCGGCTTTATGGGGCAGCGATTTTATCTGGAGCGGAAAAAACGGCGGCGGTCAGCGGGTTGTAGATGAGGCGATAGCCAACTATAAGCGGGGATTTATTATATCGCTGATGTGGCACCAGGGGCGGCCAATGGACAACCCGCCCTATGGCTTTAAGGAAAGTGTACAGGCCAAAATGACCGACGAGGAATGGGAAGAGCTGATAACACCCAACACAGCGTTGAATACCAGGTGGCTTGCACAGGTGGATACCATCGCATCGTACTTAAAACAGCTGCGCGATGCCCATATCCCCATATTATGGCGGCCTTACCACGAAATGAATGGCGTTTGGTTTTGGTGGGGTAACCGGCCGGGCAAAAACGGCGTTCAGAAACTCTGGAAAATGATGTACGACCGCTTTGTAAATTATCACCATTTAGATAACCTGCTATGGGTTTGGGGCGCAAACGGTCCGAGAGATATTCCTTTAGATGAGGCGTACTCCTATAAAGGCTTTTACCCCGGTGCAAAATACGTTGATATTTTAGGAGCCGATATTTACCATTCGGATTATGAGCAAAAGGACTATAACGAGCTGGTGAGTTTATCAAAAGGTAAAATAATAGCCTTAACCGAGGTAGGGGAGCTTCCCAAGCCCGAGATACTGGCCGCGCAACCCAAATGGGCCTGGTTTATGGTATGGACAAATTTTTTATGGAAAAATAACTCCCGCGAACAGGTAAATGCTATTTACGGCCGGCCGGAGACCATCTCGCTGGGCGATGCTATCAATAAGTTGTAATATGTAGTGGAGCACGGACTAAACAACTGCCCGTGTTATTTATACTGTTCGTCGGTAACGTACTCCATCCAGGTAACCGGTGAGCCATTCAATTTTTCCTGCACGGCGATATGGCTCATTGCAGTGGTGGTCGTGGCGCCATGCCAGTGCTTTTCGTTAGGAGCAAAGTACACTACGTCGCCGGGATGAATTTCCTGTTTGGCTTCGCCTTCCCGCTGAACCCAGCCGGCGCCGACGGTAACTATTAAAGTTTGTCCAAAGGGGTGCGTGTGCCAGGCAGTACGGGCGCCTGGTTCAAAAGTGACCAGCGCCATGGCTACGCGCGCAGGTTCGGGAGGGTGCTGAAGGACGTGAACCGCTGCGTTTTATTTCCATGGGTAAATGATGTTTTGTAGATGTTATGGTTAGTTTAACAACCTGTATTAAGATAAGCAACCGGCCGGGGTATTGTTTGAAAGTTCGTAGACTTTAAGTCTGTTGACGTTAAATGAAGTATAATTTAACTTAATTACAATTATCAATAACCGCGAGTTATAACTGCAGGAGCCGAGCTTTACAAGGCTCCAGAATTATAAGATTGTGTAAATAATCCGACAATTGTTTGAAACCTTGTAAGCACCAAACCGATCGCCTACTTAACAACAATCCCATAAACCAAAAGCCTGTTTACAACAACAATCAAAACGAAAATAATTAACCAAACAGGTTGTATCCGGTTGATAGAACTGTTATCGTTATTCATATTGCCCGGCGGATAGTTTTTGGAAACCGCGGTACCATAAACCCACATGATGCTAAAGGGGCTGCATATCGGGTAAATTAAACTTAAAACTGTTGGCGTAGGCAGGTTAAGTAGTGTAGTGATGACGATGCCTATATACAGAGGATATTGAATAAGCGACATCATAAATATTCGTCTTACCTGTTTGTCGGCCATCATATCAATTGTTCCCATTTCTACAAAGAACCGGATCAATTTACGCATAACAACATAAAGAATAACGCCCCCGGTAACAGCGAGCGAAACGGTTAACCAAACGGGAAAACCCAGGGCCTGGAAAATATATCCGGTATCGCCGTAAGTAAAAAATGGCGCTACCATTAAATAGCCGAAGAAAGCGATATACCCAAAAACCGACATGTACAGATTGAATAGAAATAACATATTTCGTTTTTTTTGCCTGGAGCAAACAAAATGAAAACACACACCAATAAGCAGGCTTACCAATGGTCCGGCTCCCGCATAGAAAATACCATGGGATAATGGCATACCCGTCGTTTCGTTCGAAACATAATTGTGATGTAATGTCACATTTTTTGCGTGTATTAATATCGCTGCAGTAAAATGCCCCAATTCATGCAGTGTCATTTGTAAAACCGCCGCGCTTACAAAAAGTATCGATGAGTTAATAATGATATTTCTAAAGTTTCTCATATCATTTTAACATTTAATTCATCTGATTTTTTGTATCCAAATTATGGCGCACTTTAAGTAGCGGTCGGGACGGGCACAGGCAAATTAATACTCCATTTTTAGGTATTCTCTCTTCGGTTTCCACAAGCAGCACAGAAAGAAGCCAACGGCGTCCTGTACGGCTTGCCGCAAACTTCACAAGGCGGCCCATATTGACTTACACGATGATGCATGATTGCGTTGGGAACAGTTTCTTCCACGCCGGTTACTCCCTTGTAGTAATCTAATAATGGTTGCCAGCGTTGTTCAGTCGAGCCCTTACCCGCGAAACCCGCTTTATACAGATCTGAGGCTTTAGCATATTCAACTTCGTCAAGCATTGGGATTTCCATTCGGCAACGCCAACAATATAGTACCTTCATGAGCTAAAGTTAATTCAAGAATGCTGAAATTTAATTGTTTATGTTGTAAATTAACGCCATGAACCGCGATGTTGATGGTTTTCAATCATGAACCAATGGTTGTCAACAACCGTGCGTGGATCACCTATTCGGTTTGAACCTAACGGAAATGCTTTCTCACATTACAATACCTTTTGCGCTCTTAATATTTTTGCTCCAATCGGCCATCGATAACCCGCGTAAAATAGCAAATCTTCGCAAAAGATTATTTTTATTTACGCGGATAAAAAATTAACTTACAGCAGTTTATATTTTAAGTTATTTGTTCGTATGCGGGTAGTTTCCCGTATTTCATTTAGCTAAACCTTATCAAAAGTCACCATGAAATTTTTAAAAAAATCACCCGCCTTGTTTGTCATAGGCGCTATTTTAACTTTGATCATTACCTGTGCTGTACCAGGTAGGCCAGATCAAACAGAAAGCTATCTTAATTTCCCCGAAAAGCTTACGCCTATAACTCCTTATGACGTGGATACCGCTTTAGAAAGTAAATTGATAAACGCACAAAAGTTTGGCGAGGTGCAACGCATATTTGAAGTATTGTCGTGGCAGATGTTTATATCATTAAACTGGCCGCTGGATAAAGACGGAAAGCCTGCCGCTGATATAAGCGATACGGGCCACAGGACATGGGAACGCTGGAAAGAAAGTTATGAGATTTTTAGGGACAGTGGCGCTACACCTAAGCCATGGGGAAGCCAGGCGGACTTGCCGAATTCGCTGCGTGGCAAAGTAAACCCGGGTGATAATGAGGAGTTACTGTTTAGAACCAGCAAATTTACCTCGTTCGACCAAACAAAATTTAAAATTAACCCAAAGGGAAAAAGGCCTGCGCCCCAGCTCAGGGATGATATTGATCAGGCTTTTACCTCGGCCATTTGGGACCAGCGCGGCCATGTAGTGCGGTATGAAATACGGTTGAATAAACCAACAGTAGATTATATTGTGAAAAATGACCTTTATAATATTGACGGACAGATACTTTTCAGTTCGCAAAAAAAGGTAGTTTCATTTCCAATTAGCACAATGGCGGACGCGGGCGCAATCGAACTGAAATTTGCCTGGAAGATCATGGTGCGCGATTCGGACGCTATGGAAAGGTATTTTACAAAGCGTGTAAAGGTGCTGGATTCGAACCAAAAAGTACACGAAGCAACCGTGGGCCTGGTAGGGATGCATATCGGGATAAAAACGGTGTCGTCGCCCCAGTGGATCTGGGCTACGTTTGAACAGGTAGATAACGTGGAGACCAATGCCTTAACCAAGGTAGATGGCCACTACCTGCGGCCGTCGTTTAACAATCCCGACAACAGCACCCTGCCAATAAACGTTTTCCCGACCAATCACCCGTTAAAAAACCAGGTGCAGCGGGTTATTCCCATACCTATAGCCACCCAGGAACTTAACCGGCAGGTGCAGAGTGTTTTAAACAAAAACAACTCGTTTTGGCAATATTACCAGCTCATAGGCACACAATGGCCCACCCAGCCCAAGGCTGCGGCTTACCCGCTTTGTCCGGCTACTTACAAGCTGCCTGATGCGGTAACCAATAAATCGGGCGGTATGCCTGTGCCCACCTACCTTACCAATATGGTTATGGAAACCTATTTCCAGGGAGAAACAGTAGGCGGTGATACAACGTCGAAATATAATATGCTGATTGCCAATGAGCCGGCCTACTTCCAGATCGAAGGAAATCCGAAGGACACTAATAAAAAGGCGGCCGTCAATCAAATAATATTCGGAACCGAAGGCTGTATTGGCTGCCATTCTTCGGCCAGTATAGCCGTAGGGTATAGTTGGGTAGGCAAGGAAAAGTCCGCAAACTTTGGCGACGCGCGCACGGGCGATTTCGAGTGGCTGATGCAACGCAAAGCACAATTTTTACCTTATAAAGCACCGGTGACGAGAGGGAAAAAATAAGCGATGTTCCCGTTTTTCACAGGGTGAATTAGTGCCCGGCCAACAGTCTTTAGTTGTAAGGTTCAAGTCGTTTTTGGTCTTTAACTCAGGACTAAATGGCAATTCATCGTTAAAGGCACGCCAGAGGGCTTTGAAAAAAAAATCCCTGTGTTAGCTCTAGTATTTTTTAATTTGTTGATTATCAATAATATAACTACATGTTTTTGCATTCGTGTTAAATTATGTTAGCCCTTTTGCTGCATAAGGAAACCTTCTGTAATACGCGTTCAGCCCGCACCCGATGGCAATTGCGGAGTAACATCACGTTTAACAATGACGCCCGTCACTTTTTAGTTAAGGCAAAACCCTGAGCTTTATACTGTTAAATCTCAATGTAAAAGTCATGAAAACAATCCTCGTGTCAACAGACCTTTCGGAAAATGCCAGGCATGCTGCAGACTATGGTTACGAGCTTGCCAGGCTGATGAAAGCCAATTTAGTTTTATGTAATGCGGTAACCATTCCTGCTGAGATGCCGGAAGCCGGAATGATAGCCTGGCCATTGGAAGAATACGATATATTAATGGATGGAAGTAAACAGGAGTTGAACCAGCTAAAAGACGAACTCGAACAATCCAACCTGGCTGACCAGTTTAATCCTAAAATTACTTGTATAAACGAAGACGGCATGCTGGTTGATGTGATTAATCAAATCACTGTTAAACAGAAGATCGACTTAGTGGTGATAGCTACGCATGCGCACACCGGGTTGAGCGGTTTTATATTGGGTGATCACAGCCAGCGTATGATAGCCGGGTCAAAAACACCATTGTTGCTGGTTCCGCGTTTTGCATTTATTGGCGATGTCAAAAAAATAGCGTTCGCAACTGATTTTAAACATCCGGAAGAGGATCTGGAACATATTTATGAGCTTGTTCCGCTTGCACGAGCCTTTAATGCAGAAATATTGCTGACACATGTTTACGATGAAAAGGACACTGACCATATTTTTCAAAAACACATAGCCCCCTTTCTTACTACACTATCAAATAAAGCCGATTATCCCCACATTTATTACCGCATCGTAAAAAATAACAGCGCCGAAGCAGGTTTAAACTGGCTTTGTCGCCACGGCCAGGTGGATATGCTCACCATGGTACATCGACCCCATAATTTTTTAGATAATTTGTTAAGGAGAAGCCATACCAGGCGAATGGCGAGCGATACAGAGGTGCCGCTGCTGGTATATCCCGGGTTACAATAATGTTTTGGAAAAGATTTGATTATGAAGGATGAGCAAGCGGTTTAGCGCTTGAATTTAAGGTAGAAGAGTTTTAGATTTTATCAAACCAGATCATTTTAATCCACAAATGACTATATGAAAAAAATAGCTGTATTTACAGATTTTTCCGGGCAATCAGTAAACGCTGCGCGATATGCTATGCATCTGGCAAAAAAGCTTGGTGCTGGTGTTACATTATTAGAGGTTTATTTAAGCCCGGCGAGTATGAAACGGGCATTACAGGCAGTTATTAATGGTGGCGACAGTTGGGATACTGAAAGCGAAGAACCTGATGGTTTGATAACAATGGGATTATGGCTGACGAACGACTTCGGACAACACAATTTCCCGGGAACACCGGTCCCCCCAATAAATTATAATGAAAATCGCGAAATAGCCGACGTGATGTCATCAATCATGAACAGCGATGAAGTTATACTTATTGTTGTGGCGCCGCCTGAAGGTCAGGATGTGGCAACATTTGCCCTTAGCGGTAGTTGCCAGAAAATAATTGACTGGGCGGGTGTCCCGGTTTTGATCGTTCCGGCCAACACAGCAATTAAAAACCCGGAAAAGGTAGCATTTGCCCCAAGCCTGGATGATTGCGATACGGCATACATAAACTCGCTGTTAAATATCGTAGGCAACTTTACTCCGGATGTAATGGTGTCGTGTATCAACAATGAGGGTGATGATAGGCAAGACAGAGAAAAACAGTTGATGAACACTTTTCATGAAGCTAGCGATTACGGTAAGCTATACTATCGCCGGGTTACGGATGAAAGGGCCGTACACCAATGGAACTGGCTGCGGGATAATAAAAAATGTGATATGTTAACCATTGTTCAGCAGCCACCACAATCGTTACGCGACTTTTTTAAATTGGCCAATACGCCAATAGCCGCCTATCACCTGACTATTCCGCTTATGGTGCTTCCGGCAATTGGATAGCCTCTTGTTACTTGCTGATTTGAAGGACCGGGCGCTGAGCAAAGTGAAGGCAATTATGGACGCCAGTATTGAAAAGTGAATGCGTGCATATCGTACGGCATCTTTATAAACCTGCGACTTAAATCGTTATTTCGTTTAGCTTGTTTTCCGCAATAACTAATTCGCTATAAAAGGTCTGAAACATGTCTGCCGCCTGGTTTGGCAGGCTATTGAAAAGCTGTTTGTAGTAATTTACTCCCTCCTGTAACTGCGCCTTAAAATTCAACAGTTGTTTTCTTTTTTTATCGTTCAGGTCCTTAAGGTATGCTTTAATGTCCGCCTGCAGGTAGTCCACATACAAACTAAGCTCCTTCAGGAACATGTGTGGCCGTTTTACAGTGGCAAGTAAATCGATTGTCCCGTATATGTGTTTAACCATTTCCTCTAACGAGTAAGTGTTCGAAAAATAAGCCAGGTTTGGGCCGGGGCAAATAGCGACAGCTTTATTTTCCCGGGGCTTCACGATCTGATATTTAATATACACCGATGAGCACAATCCCTCACATAGGCAGACTTTTTCGGTTACTTTATTAACCTGCTCTGCGTAGTCTTCCAGGGCCAATGGGAGTGTTATTAACTGTTTTAACTTCAGGTGCTGGTATTCCCTTGATGCGGCGCAAATAGGCTGCGCTGTAAATTCGGTATTTGTGCAAAGGTATTTTTTTGTGCATGGGCTGCCGGGTCGTCCGGCGTTCAAGCGTTTAACACGTTGAACCTCTGATGAGCTGAACACAAAGTTGTTAAAGGGTATGCCCAGCGGTGATGCGTGGCTAAGATAAAAATCCTGCTCGCTGGCATTTTCAAGTTGCTTTAAGGTTTCGTTATCTACATTGGTAACTTCAGGCACCAACAGAAAGGGGCTTCCCCATCCCGTTGCGTCCAGGTTATAGTGCTCCAGTAAAAAATCATTTTCCAGTGCGGTGCCAATGCCGCCCTGAACGCTCAACCTTTGTTTTGGCGCTGTATAAACAACAATGCCTTTTTTTAATAGTTCGGATTGGTAAGCGAGAAATAATTCTTCACGCATTTCCAATCGCCGTTGTTTAAATTCTTCAAGAATAGGGCCCAATAGGTAGCCCTCAGTAGCAAACGCATGACCGCCACAATTTAAACCGGACTCAACCCGGAATTCAGACACCCAAAGACCTTTTTTTGCCAGAAATTTCGCCTGGATGAAAGCTGATCGGAAATCGCTTACTTTCAGGGTGATCTTTTTCCTGATCTCCTTATCCTCATTGGGAAAGAAATCATCAAAGCTCTCGATATAGCTGAAGAGCTTCGGATTTAAACCAGCTGACATGATAACGGATGAATTTAAATCGCTGTTAGCAAAACCACGGAGCGCCGCAAGAGCGTCGGTATTTTCCTGACCTGTAAAATCCCCGGTTGCCGTAAAGTTCATTTTATCCACCTTCGACATAATGTTTACGTCAATCGCTCCAACGGTCATACCCTTACGCAGCAGGTCCTGGAATATTTGCTTGCGACGATTATCCGGGAACTCCATCATCAGATCATAGCCCTGTCGCAATCTCGACTGCTCCGGTAACAACTCGAAGTAATGATTTAATTCGCTGCCTTCACTAAATTCCATTGCCTTTAGCTTGTCGAACTGTTGCTCAACCGCACGCTGCATAAAATTTAAATACGCCGTTATCCTTTGGGCGCGGCTGTCAAAGTCGTTTTTAAGTATCGGAATGTAATCCTCGCCGTGCAGACGCGTGTGGTACTCCCTCATGCGCTCAATTAAATCGTCATCTACTATTGAAACAACGGAAGAAATACCGTAGCGCGCAACTTTTAAAGGGGTATCTATAGAGTATCCAAGTCCAAGGACAGGTATGTGAAACGTGTGGCCCATAGTTATTTACAGTATGTGTACAAAGCTATTTTAGCAGAGCCTGTAAAATGTGACGACGGTCACATTTGCAAAGGATTTTCATCACTCTTTTTCCCGTTCATCATAATTTGTCTCATTTCGGGAAATTGCCGCGAGTTATCCGTATGGGCATGGCTGCTGTGAGAAACTGACGAGCGTCACTTTTTTAGGCGTAACCCATCATTCTTTATTGAACGCCAATAAGGGATTTTTGAAAAATAAACATCTCAGAAATGACGGAGAATACGGTAATATCTAAAACCACATGCTACCACTGCGGCGATGACTGTGTTAATGAACAGTACATTATTGACGAAAAGCACTTTTGTTGCCACGGATGTAAAAGCGTTTACGAGGTATTGTCGGCTAACCAGTTATGTAGTTATTATAGTTACAACGATCATCCCGGCGCTACACAGGCAAGCACCGATAAGCGGTTTGATTACTTAAATGAGCCGGGTATTATCAGCGAGTTGATTGACTACACCGACGAGCATGTTACTACCGTTACTTTTTATATTCCGAATATACATTGCAGCAGCTGCCTCTGGCTGCTGGAGCAATTAAACAAGATTAATCAGGCAGTACATTATTGTCGGGTCGATTTTTTGAAAAAACAACTAAACATCCGGTTCGACCATCATAAACTAAGCCTTAAACAATTGGTAGAACTGCTTACCAATATTGGTTACGAGCCTTTAATAAGCCTGCAGGATATCATCAAAAAACAAAATACGCCAACGGGAGATAAGCTGGTGCAAAAAATAGCTGTGGCCGGCTTTTGCTTTGGTAATGTAATGCTGCTTAGCTTTCCTGATTATTTTGGCTTATCGTCATATGAACAGACTTTCGGACACTTTTTTGGTTATTTAAATATACTGTTTACCATACCCGTTGTTCTTTATAGCAGCAGAGATTATTTCGTCTCCGCATGGCAAAACCTACGTAACAAGGTACTAAACATCGATTTCCCGCTGGCGCTCGGCATAGCTGTTTTATTTATACGTTCCGTTACAGAAGTTCTTGTCAATCATGATCCCGGATTTTCGGATACGCTTTGCGGCCTTGTCTTTTTTTTACTTATAGGAAAACTCGTACAAAAGAAAACCTACTACCATATTTCCTTTGAGCGCGATTACCGATCTTTTTTCCCCGTAGCCGTTCACATTATTGATAATGAGGTTGAAACGCCGGTTTCGTTGTCAAAATTAGAAACAGGTCACCGCATTATTATCCGGCATAACGAGATTATCCCCGCCGATGCCATCCTGCTGAAAGGAGAGGCCATGGTGGATTTTAGTTTTGTCACCGGCGAGGCATTGCCTGTGCAAAAGACGTTGGGAGAGATCATATACGCCGGCGGCCGGCAAACAGGGGAGGCCATAGAGATGGAAGTGATTAAGCCGGTATCGCAAAGCTACCTTACCCAGTTGTGGAATAACGAAGCCTTTACCCGGCAGCAACGCGATACCTCGCAAACCTTTAACGAAAAAATAAGCAAATACTTTACCGTTGTTTTGCTGATCATCGCATTTGGCTCCTTATTTTTTTGGATGCCAACCGACCTGAAAAGAGGGCTGGCGGCCTTTACAGCGGTTTTGATTGTTGCCTGCCCATGTGCGCTGGCGCTCAGTACACCATTTACCATGGCGGCTGCCTTGAGTATTTTTGATAAGAACCAGTTTTACCTGAAAAACACCCGGGTTGTGGAACAAATGGCCGCCATTGACACTATAGTAATGGATAAAACCGGGACAATTACTACGGGTGAAGGAAATACCGTAAAAGACAACGCCGCTTTAACTGAGTATGAGAAACAATTGGTTTATAGTGTATGTGTCAATTCCATTCACCCGCTTAGCCGGATGATGTGCAGGTACCTGGGCCCCAGGGAAAAACAGTCCGTTGAAAAATATGAAGAAGTTGCCGGCCAGGGAATTCTGGCGACTATCGACAACCACAAAGTGGCTATTGGAAATGAGTTGTTAGTATTAGGCAAGCGCAGTGATTCCCGGAATGCCACCAAAGTACTCATCCTAATAGATGATGTTTATTGCGGTTATTTTGAGTTTGCGCATCAATACCGAAATGGCCTGGATAAAGTAACAACATTACTCAAGAAATATAAACTGTTTCTACTCTCGGGCGACCGCGATTATGAACAGCAGGAATTATTGCGCTTTTTTAAAGATCCCGGCGCCATGCAATTCGACCAATCGCCGCAGGCGAAACTGGATTTTATCAGCGATCTCCAGCAAAACAGGCAGAAGGTGATGATGATAGGTGATGGCCTTAATGATTCGGGCGCATTGAAGCAAAGCGATATCGGCGTGGCTGTTACCGATAACGTAAATAATTTTACGCCGGGCAGCGATGCTATACTTGATGGGCGGTCTTTTAATAAATTGCCGGCGTTCCTGCAGTTTTCAAAAGATGCGGTAAAAGTTATTCATATCTCTTTCCTGATATCCCTAAGTTATAACCTGTTTGGTTTGAGTTATGCAGTAACAGGCAAATTATCACCTTTGATAGCGGCAATCCTGATGCCACTTAGCACTGCAACCATTATAGCATTTACAACGTTTTCCACACACTTTATCGCAAAAAAAAGGAAGTTATTATGAGCATTATTTATTTTTTAATAGGCTGCAGTGTCACGCTTGCGCTTATTTTTTTAGGCGCCTTTTTCTGGGCGCAACGTAGCGGGCAAAATGATGATCTCTATACCCCCTCAATGCGGATACTGCTTGATGATGAACAGTTTGAAGAAGAAGAAAAGTGATCTCTGTCATTTTTTTTAACGACCACTATCATTCTGTATTATGTCAAACCAAGATAGTTTTGCACCCATAAACAAAGACTTTTATGGAGCCTGAAAAATTTTATTACGACAACAAAATCGTCCGCAATTTCGGTATTGCAACCGTAATTTGGGGGATAGCGGGAATGACAATTGGCCTGCTTATAGCGATACAGCTGTATTATCCCGGTGCTAATATGCACAACCAGTACACCACCTTTGGCCGCATAAGGCCGTTGCACACTAACGCGGTTATTTTCGCATTTGTGGGCAATGCCATTTTTATGGGGGTGTATTACTCGTTGCAACGCCTGTTAAAAGCGCGGATGTTTAGCGATAAGCTCAGCGCTATACATTTTTGGGGTTGGCAACTCATTATCGTGAGTGCGTTAATTACTTTACCGCTTGGTATTACCACCTCGCATGAATATGCCGAGCTGGAATGGCCAATTGATATCGCCATAACCATTATTTGGGTAGTCTTTGGTATTAATATGTTTGGTACCATCATCAAACGGCGCGAAAGGCACCTGTATGTGGCAATCTGGTTTTATATAGCCACGTTTGTTACCATAGCCGTGCTTCACATCTGTAACTCTGTTGAAATACCAGTAACCTTCTGGAAAAGTTATATGGTTTACGCCGGTGTGCAGGATGCCCTGGTTCAGTGGTGGTACGGGCATAATGCGGTAGCGTTTTTTCTGACCACGCCTTATTTGGGGATGATGTATTACTTCCTGCCTAAAATGGCTAACCGCCCTATTTATTCTTACAAATTAAGTATCCTGCACTTTTGGGCGCTCATCTTTATATACATATGGGCCGGCCCTCATCACTTATTATATACCACGTTACCAGGCTGGGCGCAATCTCTCGGCGTTGCCTTCTCTATTATGCTGATTGCTCCAAGTTGGGGTGGCATGATCAATGGCCTGTTAACCCTGCGCGGCGCGTGGGACAAAGTTCGCGATGATGTGGTACTTAAATTTATGGTGGTTGGTTTAACCGCCTATGGTATGGCAACATTTGAAGGGCCGATGTTGTCGCTTAAGCAAATAAATGCTGTAGCGCATTTTTCCGACTGGATCATCGCCCACGTTCACGTTGGCGCCCTGGGCTGGAACGGGTTTTTAACATTTGCCATTTTATATTGGCTGATACCACGTATTTATAAAACAGAACTTTACTCTAAAAAACTGGCTTCTTTCCATTTTTGGATAGGCACATTGGGAATATTGTTTTATGTGATCCCGCTGTATTGGGCAGGCTTTACACAAGGGCTGATGTTAAAAGAATTTACGCCCGAAGGTATTTTGAAATATAACTTCCTGGAAACCATATTGCGCATTGTGCCTATGTGGGTAACCCGTTCTCTTGGGGGTACAATGTACCTTACAGGTGTAATTGTAATGGCTTATAACCTCACCCGTACAGCTTTGCAAGGAAAACTTTTGGCTAATGAACCCGCGCAAGCAATGGCTTTGGCACCAGTTAGTACTATAGTGCGGGAAAATAGCTGGCACAGAAGGCTTGAAAGGAGACCTATCCAATTAATGATAGCAGCTTTGTTGGTAATACTAATTGGATCGTTTGTGGAATTGATGCCTACTTTAACTATTGCATCCAATATTCCTACAATAGCCAGTGTAAAACCTTACTCGCCGTTGGAACTGCAGGGGCGCGACCTTTATATAAGGGAGGGTTGTATGGGCTGCCACTCACAAACGGTAAGGCCATTCCGCTCGGAAACCGAACGGTACGGCGAATACAGTAAGGCAGGCGAGTTTGTTTATGATCATCCATTCCTGTGGGGCTCGGAGCGTAAAGGCCCTGACCTGGCAAGGGTAGGCGGAAAATATCCTAACGCCTGGCATTTTAACCACCTTATGGACCCACGGCTGATGTCGCCGGGAAGTATTATGCCTGATTATGATTGGCTGATAACCCAGGACCTTGATACTACAACCACCGTTGCCAAAATAAGGGCAATGCGCAAAATTGGGGTGCCATATCCAACTGGTTACGAATATAAGGCCAATAATGATCTTGATATCCAGGCAAAGGCAATTGCCGCCGACCTGGGGCAAAACCATATCAGGGTTTCAAGCCGGAAAGAAATAATTGCCATAACAGCTTACCTTCAGAGGTTAGGTATCGATATTAAAGCCAATAAACCAGTCAACAAATAAAATAATCATGTTTGATCAATTTGTAAAAAACGTTTCGGGGGAACAAATATATTTGATATTCTCCCTTTGGATCTTCCTGGTGTTTTTCGTGGTCGTATCCATCCTTTTATTCATTACCAAAAAGCAACACACCGACCGCATGAGCGACCTTCCGCTGGAGGACGGAACGACTAATTCAATTCAAAATTT
>Ga0206878_10036_pt2 | contig 31919 bp, 34 predicted proteins | sample Alteio_BWOrgCont_8_FD_152621 | JGI IMG/M metagenome (GOLD analysis project Ga0206878, IMG submission 152621) | Enriched cells from forest soil in Barre Woods Harvard Forest LTER site, Petersham, Massachusetts, United States -... | ecosystem: Environmental > Terrestrial > Soil > Temperate forest >... | reverse complement strand
GTAAGCATGAGGTCGATAGCATGTTAAGCCAATCCGTTAGAGAAGTATTTGCAGAGCAAGATAAAAAACTTGCAGAACAACGTCGTGAGTTTGACGCGCGAAGAAAAGACACTTTAAACTATCATGCAATGAAACTACAGGAACTGCGCAATGAAGCAGAAGAGCACCGCAAAGAATTAGTCGCTGCGCGGCGTTGGACAGTAGGTACCATTATAACCGTTGGGTTATCATTGGCTGCCTATTTGTCCGCATTAATTCACTTTAACCATTAGAGTCACGGAGAACTGTAGGTTGGGCCAAGGCCCAACCTACAACCCCACGACTTAATCTTTTCCTAAAATCTTTTTAACACCAATGCCGCATTTGCACCACCAAACGCAAAATGATTGGATAACGCAATATCAATTGATTTTTTTCTTGCTTGATTGGGAATGTAATCGAGGTCGCATTGTGGATCAGGATTATGTAGGTTGATGGTGGGTAGCAAAATATCATGTTGCAGACTTAATACCGTGGCAATGATCTCCATGGCGCCAGCGGCTCCAATGGCATGTCCTGTCATGGCTTTTTGTGCGGTGACTGGAATCTCATAAGCACGATCGCCAAACACCGTTTTAATGGTTTGAGTTTCAGTCAGATCATTTAGCTGCGTGCCGGTTCCATGTGCATTGATGTACTGCACATCGCCAGTTGATAGTCGCGCATCATCAAGGGCTGCATGGATGGCACGAGCCTGACCCACAGAGTTTGGTGCGGTTACGTGGGATGCATCGCAGCTGGCACCAAAACCGATAATTTCCGCATAAATGGTTGCCCCGCGCGCTTGTGCATGCTCAAGATCCTCGAGAATCAATATGCCTGCACCATCCGCCATGACCATGCCATCTCGGTTGATATCGAATGGACGGCTGGCTCCTGCCGGATTTTCATTCTGCGTAGACATGACACGCAATTTACACCAGGCTGTCATGATCGTTTCCCAGACCAGAGATTCAGTTCCACCGCAAATGGCGACAGACAGTTTTCCCTGCATGATTTGTTGATATGCATTGCCGATGGCCTCTGCTGAGGATACACACGCGTTGGAGATGGTTGAATTGGGTCCGCCAAGACCAAATGCAATTGCAATATGATTGGCAATAGAGTTGGGCATCCCACGAATCACGCTCAGGGCGGGAACTTTTCTCCAGTGCCCACTATAAAAAAACTCGTAAGCCGTTTCCAGCTCCGGAGTTCCACCCATGCTGGTACCGATGTAGGTGCCTGCTGTACTCAATTCTGCGGGTGTTAACCCGGCACGCTCAATGGCGTGGTGTGCGCAGTATAATGCATATTGTGCCACACGAGGGTAGCGTTTTTGCTTGTTGAATTCGGGTAGATGATCAAGGCATAAATCCCTGACTTCACCGGCAATTTGTGTAGGATATGGGGAGGGATCGTAGGCTTGAATGCGCTTGATACCGCAGGTGCCACTAATTGCCGCATCCCAAAATACTTCAAGTCCGGTTCCGATGGAGGATGTGATGTCCATACCTGTGATCACTACTCGTTTCTTCATTGGGTTCCTATACTCCCACGTCATCCCGAGCGAAGCGAGGGATCTCCTGCTTGGGGCCCGGATTTAGTGCTAAACCAAGGAGATCCTTCACTGCGTTCAGGATGACGTGAGGAATTAAATTATTTATTCATTATGCAATACTAAAGGTGGTGTAGAAAACCTGTCAAGCCTAATTCATCAATACTCCAATAATCATGCGCATTGATAATGGCAAAACCCAGCCGGGTATATAAACGCAGCGCCTGTTTGTTGTTGGTTTCTACGTCGAGGACTATATTTGGTTTATTCGCAGCCAGAGCGTGGTTGATGCAATGTGCTAGCAGGGCAGTACCCAGTCCGTGTTTCTGATGGTCTGGAAGAATAGCTATATCACTTAAACGCGCCCCTTGGGGTTGCCAGTTAAGGTGTGCTTTTCCCACGGCTTTGCCATTCTGGTTTATCATAAACAAACAATGGGTTGGGTTATTCAATAAGGTGCAGATGCGTGTGGGGGGGTCTATCTTGTGTGTAGGAAAACATGCAGCATCGATAGCACACAAGGTTGGAATATCAGCATCGGTTGCAACTCGCACACGGGTTGCAGAGTTCTGTATTGCGATGGGTTTATTCCCTGATCGCTGCATTTCAAATTCACTGCCTTGATAGTGGAACCCTGAGGCAGTAAGCCACTCGTCATTTAATCCATGTGGAGATGAAAAAATAAGTCGTTGGATGCCTTCTGCCTGTATCAGAGGCAAAATGGCTTTAATCATTTGAGAGGCAATTCCCTGTCGCCGGATTCCGGGAGCGACCATGAGTGCGATTTCGCATGTATCTTCAGAGAAAAAAAAGGCTCCAAGAAAGCCAGTCAATACGTCAATATCGTGTTCATAATACAGTATATTGGCCGGCCTGAGTCTGTCTGTGTCTAGCAAATGCCTGTATATTGCGACCACGTTGCTGTCGTTATTTTTACAGTCAGCACACAATAAATCGAGTTGTGCTAGTTGTTTATGATCAAGTTGGTAGGTTTGAATTAACATGATTAGGATAATGGCCGTATAATTCCAGATCTCAATTATTTGAACAGAACTGCATGCGGCTTTTTTGCATGCAGTTCTGTTCTAACCCCAGTTAACTAACAAGAAAAAATATAATGAACACCACAGTTAAAATCATCAGCAACGGATTGATTTTTTGGCGGGTAACCAGTTTGAGCAAGGCATAAAGGATGATGCCGCTGCCAATGCCATCAGCAATGGATGACGTGAAAGGGATCATCATGATGGTGAGCATGCATGGAGCGGTTTCTGTTATATCGGATAACGTTAACTCTCCAACGTGCTTCATCATACAACATGCGACATACAATAAAGCCGGGCCCACGGCAAAACCTGGAATGGCCTCTGCGAGTGGAAAGAAAAATAGCATCAAAAGAAAACAGATGGCGATCACCATGGTCGTGACACCGGTTCGACCACCGGCTTCAATGCCCGCAGCAGATTCAATATAGGGCGATGTGCTGGCTGAGCCGAGCAGGCCAGCCAAAGCTGAAGCCGCTGCATCTGCTGTTAAACTGTTGCTTAATCGCTCCGTGTATTTGGGTTGATCTTTGAACATGGATTGATTGAGCAAGCCTATTAGTGTTCCCGTGGCATCGAAAACCGCAATGAGGAAAAATGTAAATGTTGCTTTAATCGATGTGGCACTCGTCATCCCTGAAAAATCAAGCTTGAGAAATGTAGCTTTCATGGAGGGTGGGACTGAAACAAGTCCATGCCACGTTGTTAAACCCAATGCCATACTTAACGCGCTGATGCTTAAAATGCTGATAATGATGGCACCACGCACGCGGTAATAATCCAATGTCAGAATGAACAAAAAGCCTAAAAAAAATAAAAGACTTTGCGGACGGCTGATGTCGCCCAGATGCATTAGTGTATGGTGGCCAGCAATAATGATCTGGTTGGTTTGCAAGGCAATCAAGGCAATAAGCAGGCTGATGCCAATCAGAATGGCAATTTGTAAGTTATGTGGGATGGATTCAATTAATAACCGTCGCAAGCCTGTCATGCTCACAATAAAAAACAACACCCCGGAAATAAACACCATCGCTAGCGCGTGCTGCCAATCAATTCCCATGCCTTGTACGACACTGTATGAAAAATAAATATTCAGCGCCATGCCCGGTGCTACTGCAATCGGAGTATTGGCCATGATGCCCGTTAATGCGCAGGCGAATGCCGTAACGAGACAGGTTGCAGTAAATACAGCGCCCTGATCCATGCCGGCATCATGCAAAATAGCTGGATTAACAAATGCAATGTACACCATAGTCAGAAAAGTGGTTATTCCTGCCAGTGTTTCTGTTCTTAGAGAGTATGGTAGTTGATTATTACGCATAATGATCCTGCTCGATCCTTAATAATAAAAATGTAAAACCCCCATCACAATTTCAATCGCAATGAGAACGACAATAGTGACTTCCAAACTATGAGCACGACTACTTTCCAGATAGCCGTTAAACATGTTGAAAATTTCATTGAGCGTATCCAGGCGATGGTTGATCGCATTGATGCGTCGTTGAATGTGCAGGTAGCGCTCAAGCATGATGTAGTATTCTTCAAGCGTTGGATGTTGCCAGAAATATTTGGGATGGTAGAGGAAATTACTAATCAAATTCATTTCACTTTTGGCACCCAAAATCTCCCCAATGACTTGGCGAATTTGATACCGTTTAACGGACACGCCAGATTTATTCGATAAACCTCGAATCAAAGGGGTATATTTTTCAATTAACGTTTCGAGAGTGGTTTCAAAATATTGCAATTTGACGGATTGAGAAAAGCCATATGACAAACTAAGTTTCAGTTCGTCGCTGTCTGTATCGATGGATAAACAATCCACATCAAAATAATCATGGGGCTCAATTGCCGTTTTTTCACCGGGGCGGTAAATGAATTCATCATGAGCACGAATGGGTATGGGTTTGTAAGCAAAAAGCAAAATAGTGTCAATGTAGGCGCTAACCTGATGGCGTTTTATTCCCCATGAAACCACGGTTCCATTTTTAAAAACAAACACAAGGATGTCATTTACATCACAAGGACTTAATTTCAATACATCGCGCGATTTAACAGATACATAACCAACCAGGGTGGTTTTGTAATGGTTATCCAAACGCGTCAGATCAATAGTATTGGCAATGCAGTAACTAAGGCATTCCATAATTTAAATGCTACCTGTAAATAACGAAAGTATGTATGTAGTTGTCAATTATAGCCTGGTCTATAAAAGACTACACGCTTTCTGTGGATTTTCGACGTTCTGTTTTACCACTGAGCCAGTCTGGACATACTTCCAGAATTTGCGAAATTTTATTTAGTAGTTCTTCTGGAGGTAATATTTGACCAAAAATCATGGCATTGGCCATATGTCGACTAACACTAAATACCTTGGCAACGGCTTTGATTTTTTCTGTTAGTTCCTCTGGAAAATCCAGTGATGCCAATTCACGGTTAAAACGCTGTGCAAATACTTTGCTGTTCATTATATATCCTTATATAGGGGTAAACGGGTACGTCCTTATAGTTTCACTTATTATTCATAACATGCTCTTTAAAATAATTCAAATCCAGCTCTCTGGCCGCTTTAACATCATCGAGTCGTTTGACCGGTAGTGTGTGCGGGGCGTCTTTAAGCAAGGCCGGATTTGTTTTCGTTTCATGACGAATAGCTCGCATGGCGCTAACAAATTCATCCAGTGTTTCTTTGCATTCTGTTTCTGTGGGTTCAATCAGCAGGCATTCTGGCACCAGAAGTGGAAAATAAGTGGTTGGAGCATGGACGCCATAATCCAGTAAGCGCTTGGCCAGATCCATTGCACTGACGCCATATGTTTTTTTCTCCTGATTCATGCTCAAGACAAATTCATGACTGGCGCGTCGTCCCGGGTATGCTGGGCTGAATCCGGCTTTGGTTAATTCAGCCAGCAGATAATTGGCATTCAGAGTGGCATATTCAGACACGCGTAACAGCCCTTCGTGTCCCAAGACTTGAATGTAAAAACAGGCACGTAGTAATATGCCGGCGTTGCCCATGAAACAGGATAAACGGCCAATGCTTTGAGGGATATCTGCGCGTGTTGCCCAGTCATAATAACTACCCTCATTTTCCCCTTCTCCCCGGAAACGGGAAGAAGGTGCCCGAAGGGCGGATGAGGGGTTCTCTGTGCGAAGTTCTTTCCCGTTGTTTGCACACGAGGCTTTTTTAATAACAATGGGTAAAGGCAGGAAGGGCTGCAAACGTTTACCCACTGCAACAGGTCCTGAACCAGGCCCGCCGCCGCCATGCGGTGTGGCAAATGTTTTATGTAAATTCAGATGCATCACGTCAAAGCCCATATCACCGGGTCTAACTTTACCTACAATCGCGTTTAAATTGGCTCCATCGTAATACAGTAGTCCTCCAGCTTGATGCACCACGTCGGCGATGTCTTTAATTTGTCGCATAAACAATCCCAGTGTGGATGGATTGGTGAGCATAATGCCTGCGGTTTTTGGTCCTGTTTTACGTCGTAACTCGTCGAGATCGATATCCCCATTGCTTGCCGTGGGGATTTCAACCACCTTAAAACCACACATGACAGCTGAAGCTGGATTGGTACCGTGGGCCGCATCTGGAATTAGAATTTCATCACGCAAGCTGTCGCCACGTGATTGATGGTAGGCTTTGATCATTGCCACGCCAGCAAATTCACCTTGCGAACCTGCCATGGGCGTTAACGACACGCCAGCCATGCCCGTGATGTCGAGCAGGTAAGTCTGGAGATCATACAATACTTGCAAGAAACCTTGACTGGCATCCACCGTGGCAAGGGGGTGGCGATTGTTAAATCCTGATATGGAGGCGGCTTTATGGACACCACGTGGATTGTATTTCATTGTGCATGATCCCAATGGATAAAACTGGGTGTCAATGGCGAAATTTTTTTGTGACAACCGCGTAAAATGACGCACCACTTGTAATTCTGAGCAAGCCGGCCACCGAGGCGGGGTATGGCGCCTGAATTCAGCGGGAATCGTGTGCGGACTGGTGCTTTGTTTGGGAGCTTGTGCTGTGGCTTGACGGTTAGTTTTGGATTGTTCGAAGATCAACATAATTTACCTTCTGTATTGTCTATGAGGTCTTTCAGTTCGTCACGATGCTTGACTGGTGTAAACTCAATCAGTTGGAAATTGACAATGTCTGCCAAAAAATAAGGATCTTTTTGCAGCACAGATTCTAAATATATGCGATCAGTCGTGAGAGCGATGATGATGCCGCCTGTGCGTGGTTTCATGGGGCCTGAAACCAGGATCAGACCCTGTTTATAATAATAATCAAGAAACTCGCGATGCGCTTGCAAATATTTATCTACTTCGCTTATCGGCGCTTTATACGTTAATTGTACAATAAACATTATTTATCCCCTCTTGTAATGTAGGTTGGGCCAAGGCCCAACCTACGAATGCAAACACGCAGCCAACGCTCTAGCATACTGCGCAATCTCTTCATCCGTGCGCATTTCAGTGGCACACACCAGCAGGGTATTACTCAGTTCTGGATAATGAGCGCCAATCGCATACCCGCCATCAATACCCTGAGCATGCAGGCATTTTAAAACCTCATCCACCGGTCTGGTTAATTTTAATAATGCTTCATGAAAATAAGGGGATTTAAATGCACGAGTTACGCCATCAATTTGCGTCAGCGCATTGACCAATTCGTGAGTATTATGATGACAGCGATCGGCAACTTGCATGAGTCCATTTGCGCCCAGCAAGCTCATGTGGATTGTTGCCGCCGTGACCAGCAAGCCCTGGTTTGTACAAATATTCGATTTGGCTTTTCCGCGGCGAATGTGTTGTTCTCGTGCCTGCAGGGTGAGTGAGAATCCCTGGTTGCCATCTTTATCTAAAGTACGACCTATCAAACGTCCGGGCATTTGTCGCACATGGCCTATTCGCGTACTAAAAAAACCAAAGTACGGCCCACCGGATGCCATGGGTGAACCAAAGGGTTGGCCTTCGCCGCACACAATATCCACGCCTTTGTGGCCCCAAAGACCTGGTGGTTTTAATAGTCCGAGTGAAACAGGGTTGACGCAGGCAACACTAATAACATGGTTGGCATGAGCCCAATCGCTCATTGCATCAACCTGTTCGAGACAACCAAAAAAATTGGGTTGGGCAATGACCAGAGCCGTTATGTCTTCGCCATGGTATTGCTCCAGCGCGTTAATCGGCGTAACGCCCTGTTCCATGTCAAACGGCAAGGTAAGCACTTCAATGTGTTGAGTCCGTACGATGGTTTCCAGCGTTTCGCGATAGAAAGGGTGGATGGTACCGGCAACCAGCACACGGTTGGTCTTGCTGTGTTTGTTGATGCGCACGGCCATTAGTACCGCTTCCGCAAGGGCAGTTGCACCATCATACATGGAGGCATTGGCTACATCCATGCCGGTCAATTCGGCAATCATAGTTTGATATTCATACAGTAGTTGCAAGGTACCTTGGCTTGCTTCGGCTTGATATGGGGTGTATGCGGTCAGGAATTCGCCACGTGATGTGATATCCCACACAGCAGCTGGAATATGGTGTTCATAGCTCCCTGCACCCATAAAACAAATGCCATTCTGGTTTTTATTTGCCAAAGTATGCGCTTGCTTGAGCATGGTCATTTCACTGACGCCCGCAGGTATGTTATTTAATTCCTCATATTGCATAGATAGAGGGATTTCATCAAATAACGTTTGTATGTCCGGAGCGCCAATGCTTGCCAGCATGGATGCTGTATCTTCAGCCGTGTGGGGAATATAGGGCATGTTTAGTGCTCCTCTGCTATCTCGTCGTGGTATTCTTCATCATCCAGCAAGGCATTGATTTCATCAAGATCATTTGCGCGCATTTTTATCAGCCAGCCAGCCCCATAAGGGTCGCTATTCACCAACGCAGGATTTTCGTTAACCTGTTCATTGATTGCTACAACAACACCACTGATCGGAGCATAAAAATCAGATGCGGCTTTAACCGATTCAAGTACGCCCAATTCGTCTCCAGCATTAATTTCATCGCCAATTTGAGGTAGTTCAACATACACCATGTCGCCCAGTAACTGTTGCGCATGATCCGTGATCCCTATAATCATGTCATCTGCGGAAGAGTCAAGCCATTCATGGGTCTCAGTAAATTTTAAGTTTTTTGGTGTATCGATCATGTTGTTATCCTTGTTAATATGATTTAAATAGCTATCCCGTATTTAACAAAACGCGGCTTGCCAACTCTGGCAGGGAATAATTTTCCTCGAATCTCGATCATGACTTGCTCGCCGGTTTCAATGGGTACGCGTGCCAGAGCAATGGATTGAGTTAATGTTGGTGAATAAGTGCCACTGGTGATAATTCCGTCAGGATGACCGTCTATGATCACGCGCTGCCCCGCCCGCATGACGCCTTTATCCAGCAGTGTGAGTCCAACGAATTTTTGTTTTACACCCTGTTTTTTTTGCGACTGCAGCGCCCCCATTCCGATAAATCCGCGATCTTCAGGTTGCCATTTTACCGTCCAGGCTAACCCTGACTCCAGGGGCGTCGTCAACTCATTCATGTCTTGGCCATATAATAACAGTCCTGCCTCAAGGCGCAGAGTATCTCGGGCTGCCAGACCACAAGGCTTAACGTCAGCATTGAATAGTGCCATCCATAAACGATTTATGTCACTTTGTGGAACGATAATTTCCAAACCGTCTTCACCGGTATAACCTGTGCGTGCAAAAAACCAGTTGTCTATTTCAACACATTCAAAGTGACCCAGTGTTGATAATGCGTCTATTTGCGCGGGATTTAATATGCTTAATGTTTTTTTGATTGCGTTGGGACCTTGTACGGCAAGCATGGAGAGATCAGTGCGCTCTTGCAGACCGGCCGAAAAACCACGAATTTTTTCACGAATCCAAGCCAGATCACGGGCGCGAGTTGCTGAATTCAATATCAAGCGGTAATTATCAGGTGCACGTTGGTATACTATTAAATCATCAATGATTCCACCGTGCTCATTACACATGCAACTATAAAGTGCGCGACCTATGTGTTGAAGCGTGTCAACATCGTTGGTTAACAGATTACGCAAAAATTGTCGGCCACCAGCACCCAATACGTCGACAACGTTCATGTGTGACACATCAAACATTCCCGCATCGTTACGGACATAATGATGTTCGTTCAGTTGTGAACCATAATGCAGGGGCATATCCCAGCCGTGAAAGTCCACCATTTTAGCGTCACACGCCAGATGATTGGCGTGCAAAGGTGTTTTTGAAATCATCATCATTCCTTCGTCATATGATTTAAAATGATTATACCCCGATGTTTAAAACCGGCAAGAACTACATGACAATTTCAGTAAGATTTACACTGAACTCCGCAGCGAGTAGTTACTACTTAAAAATTAAAACTAATTCCACCTGTCACCATCTGAGCAGAGGGTATTGAGATGTGGTCAGCTTGATTCGGTCCGAGAATTGTTGTAGATAAGATTCCATAGGGAACAAATAAATATTGAGCATTTATTGACCACATCTCGTTAATATGATATTGGAGTCCACCGCCTATAACAGGTTCGAGAAGATCAAAAACTGAAGGCTTAATGACAGTAATCGCATCACCATTCAGTATTTCATTATCTGTAAAGTTACCTGCGCGATATGCGATCCCAAATTTTCCAAATATATCCAAGCTGGGTATGGGTCGTATTGGAAGGGTCACTTTTCCTGCAAAGTCTATTAGCCAGTTGGACATTGTACCTGAATCGATTGCTGTATAAGTACTGGTTAAACTGTTTATGGTATAATCTACTTTAGGCAAACTGAATGCACCTGCCTCGATTGAGAAATAACGATTAAATTTATAGCCAGCATCTCCTCCATAAGTAAATCCACCTTTTAGTCTATTAAGCTGAGATGATGTTGGGGATGGAAAAATATAATTCAGCGAATCCGTCCAATTGCTAAACGCCCAACCTGCTGAGCCTTCTATATAATAGTGATTATACACTTCATGGGATTCAACCGATCCCATTGTTCCAGCGATTGCCAGGCTAGAGCTAACTAGCAGTCCTGATATAGTTATTTTTTTAAAATTTAAAATCATTTCAAAGGCCTTTTTATAGTTATTGTTTATGAACTGACATCGTTTGATGAGTATACTCTGTGTTTTTGGTACTATACTAGGGTTCATAAACATCAACACTACCCGCAGATATTTATTTGCCTCTATTGAAAATTTATGTTAGGCTGTAATTTCTCTGTGGTACCCTTGCTTAAATTGAAAACGTTTGAGAAGATACCATCAGGCAGTCAAGTTGCCACTCCCGAGAAAATTATCCTGGACACCCATTTCAACATAACTAATACATCAAGTGAGAAGCATGAATCTTAGTCAACTTAAGCAATTACCTATTGCCGATCTAGTCAATATGATGCAAGACCAAGGTGAAAACACCTCCCATATGCGCAAGCAAGACATCATTTTCGCCCTTCTCAAGGGACATGCCCTGAAAGGGGAGGATATTTATGGTGATGGCACCCTCGAAATTTTGGCTGATGGATTCGGCTTTTTACGTTCGCCAGACAGCTCATACACTGCCGGTCCTGATGACATTTATGTCTCCCCAAGCCAAATCAGGCGTTTCGGATTACGTACGGGCGATACCATTTCTGGTAAAATTCGACCACCAAAAGACAGTGAGCGTTATTTTGCTCTGTTGAAAGTCGACCAGATTAATTTCGATTCGCCAGAAAGTGCAAAACGCAAGATTTTATTTGAAAACCTGACACCCCTGTTCGCAACAAAACGATTAATTATGGAGCAAGGCAATGGCAGTACAGAAGATTTAACTGCTCGGGTTGTCGATTTGTGCGCACCATTCGGACGCGGTCAACGCGGTCTGATTGTAGCACCGCCAAAAGCGGGTAAAACACTGATGCTGCAAAATCTCGCGCATTCGATTGAAAAAAATTATCCTGATTGCTTCCTGATCGTATTATTGATTGATGAGCGGCCAGAAGAAGTGACTGAAATGCGCCGTTCAGTCAAAGGCGAAGTGGTTGCCAGTACATTTGATGAACCGGCCACACGTCACGTGCAAGTTGCTGAAATGGTCATTGAAAAAGCCAAACGTTTGGTTGAACACAAACGTGACGTGGTCATTCTACTCGACTCCATCACTCGTCTGGCACGCGCCTACAATACAGTTGTTCCATCATCAGGCAAAGTACTCACCGGCGGTGTGGATGCCAATGCATTGCAACGGCCCAAACGATTATATGGTGCTGCACGAAATATTGAAGAAGGCGGCAGCTTGACCATCATTGCAACAGCGATGGTCGACACCGGTTCAAAAATGGACGAAGTCATTTATGAAGAGTTCAAAGGTACCGGTAACATGGAAATTCACTTGAGCCGCAATATTTCCGAGCGCCGTGTATTCCCTGCTATCAACATTAATCGTTCTGGTACGCGTCGTGAAGACTTGCTGGTTAGCCCTGAAGAACTCCATCGTGGCTGGATCCTGCGGAAAATTCTGCAGTCAATGGATGAGTGCGATGCAATTGAGTTTTTGATTGAGCGTATGAAAAATCACAAAACCAATGCCGAGTTTTTTGATGCGATGAAGCGTCAGGAATAACGAATAAGGACGTCCTCCCTCACTGCGTTTGGGAGGATGTCACATCACAGGCCAATGTTTTTATCATCCACGCTTTTGTTAACCATCTCTGTATCCTTCTCCTCACTTGATATTGATTCATAACGGCGTTTGAAAATGCTATTGTAAAACGTTATCAACTGCTCATACATTGCTAAAAGATCATCATATGCGTTAGCCAGAATTCCGCCTTTTGAGTTTAAAATATTTGGTTTTTTATCAGCAACCTCGTCAGTCAGAATTTGTATAAACGAAGCTATCGGCTTTACATTCATAAATATTTTCATGTATTCATCAATATCGGAACTATCTGTGATGGAGTTTATTTCATGTTCTGTTCGATTCATTTGAGAGATTGCACCATTTATTGCAGCGATCACCGTTCCAAAATCATTGAACGTTTTTTCATTGGCCGTTAGACTGTTTTTTTGACTTTCACAATAGATCACGAACTTTTTCCCAGCGTCGATGTAAGATTGTTCACGGTTTATATTTTCTTTTTCATCTGAATGAAAAGTTTGTTCTGTATATGCTTTTTGAAGAAAGTCAGACGGCTTGTCACTTAAAATACTTTTTTCAATGTCGGAATGGCTGGCAAAGACATGAAGGCACTCTGCATTGACGAAGGTCTGATCGATCAGTTGATTACATTTGGCTTTAACTCTTTGAAGATAGGTACGGCTTGTATCGATATAATTGGATATTGCCTGTAAATCTCGTTTATAAGCATTCTTGGCAATGTTATGACCCTCAGGATTACTCAGCTCTTCGACTCTCTTATCAGAAGCCTTTATTAGACTTTTTTTAGGATTAACACGATCAGGATTGTAGTTAATGGGCATTTTATTCTCACTGGTTAATTAAGAAGTATACTTTTATTATAGTTCAAAAATTGTTTTTTATTGAAATTAAATGCAAATATTATGGACGAAACAATCAAATAGTGGAACGATATTTATAATGCAGGTACAATCCAGCCAGGTTTGTTTGTACTTTAAACGTCACGGGAGCTCTTTGATTATGAAAAATAATAAATTGGTAGCATTAAGTATTGCTTCTATTTTAGTTACATCAAGCACAGCAGCCATAGCAGAGGATGACTCGAACTGTGGTTCGTTAAGTTTGATGATCAGTAATAACACTACCGAAACATGTCAGCTTATTCAAAAAGATGTCAAATATGGCAAGATCAGTTCCAGTACACAGGTTCCCGTATTAATTTCTCCTGGGAACTCCTCTTTCCCATTTGAAATGCAACAACTTTTTTATGGTCCTGCAATAGTGCTGACTTACCAATGCGGAAATGATCATACAATCACGTTTGAGTCACAACAGGATTATTGTTTTTTTAGCGCCGGAAACATCAACGCAACAGTGTATTCCGCTCAAAGTATGTCAGCAAAATACCAGAAAGATACTGGCAGTTCCTTTTGGGATAGACACGGTACTATCAATTGGACCCTGTATTTTTAGTTAAAAGGTGCTAATTGGGGATATGTAGGGGCGAGAGGCTGCTTGCCCTTTTATCAACAGCCCCTAACCGGAATAGATGATATTGTGCCATAATCCTCATATTCATCCATTTACATTGAATTTTCATGAAATACGCCGATCTCCGCGATTTTATCGCTCAGCTGGAAACACGTGGTTTGTTGCGACGCATTGACCATCCTGTCTCACCTAATCTTGAAATGACGGTTGTCAGCGACCGAGTGTTGCATGCTGGTGGGCCTGCCCTGTTGTTCACAAACCCAACAGGCTTTAACACGCCCGTGCTCACCAATTTATTCGGTACTACCGAGCGCGTTGCCATGGGTATGGGCGAAGAGTCCATTACTGCGTTGAGAGAGGTTGGGAAATTACTTGCAGCGTTAAAAGAACCGGATCCGCCGAAGGGATTTAAAGATGCATTCAGTAAATTACCATTGCTTAAACAAGCGTTAAACATGGCGCCTAAATACGTGAGCAATGCTGCTTGTCAAACCCATGTTTGGGAAAATGATGAGGTCGATTTAAATACACTTCCGGTACAAACCTGCTGGCCTGGTGATGTGGCACCCTTGATTACTTGGGGGATGGTTACGACCAAAGGGCCGCACCAGACACGTGAAAACATGGGGATCTATCGTCTACAGGTGTTAAGTAAAAATAAACTGATCATGCGGTGGCTCTCGCATCGGGGTGGAGCGCTGGATTATCAAGCTTGGCAGCAGGAGCACCCTGGTGAGCGATTCCCAGTTGCAGTCACACTGGGCGCTGATCCTGCGACAATGCTCGCGGCGGTGACCCCTGTTCCAGATACGTTATCAGAATATGCATTTGCCGGTTTGTTACGTGGCCAACGCACCCAACTGACGCGCTGCATTGGCTCTGATTTACACGTCCCTGCCAGCGCTGAATTTATTTTGGAAGGTTATCTTGAACCTGGAATTGAAGCACCGGAAGGGCCGTTTGGTGATCACACCGGTTATTATAATGAAGTTCAGTCGTTTCCAGTTTTTTCAGTAGAACGAATCACGCATCGCGACAAACCCATTTATCACAGCACCTACACGGGCCGTCCACCGGATGAACCTGCTATTTTGGGGCTTGCTCTGAACGAGGTATTTATCCCTTTATTGCAAAAACAATTTCCGGAAATCGTCGATTTTTATTTGCCCCCTGAGGGCTGTTCCTATCGATTGGCGGTAGTCACGATTAAAAAACAATACCCCGGGCATGCCAAGCGCATCATGATGGCGGTTTGGTCGTTTTTGCGACAATTCATGTACACCAAATTTGTCATTGTATGTGATGATGACATTGACGCTCGCAATTGGCAGGATGTCATCTGGGCCATGACTACGCGCATGGATCCTCTTCGAGATACGGTGATGATTGATAATACACCCATTGATTATCTGGATTTTGCATCGCCCGTTTCAGGATTGGGATCCAAAATGGGCATGGATGCTACCAGTAAATGGGCGGGTGAAACACAACGGGAATGGGGGCGTGCTATTACAATGGATAAGGACGTATTACAGCGCGTCAATGGTTATTGGTCCAGTTTGGGAATCGAAACATGATTCAGGCACGCGTTGTTAGCATCACACCACTGACAGACAGTATTTTGCAATTAATTCTTAAGCCTGACGTTTATATTGATTATCAAGCTGGGCAATATTTGCAAATCATATATGAAAATGAAGCGTTTAGTTATTCAATTGCGAATGCGCCATTGGGATCGCATCAATACGAATTGCATATTCGCCACACCCGGGATAACCCATACAATCAACCCCTGTTTGCCGAGATTAAACGTTTGGGTGTTGTGACTCTTCACTTGCCGATGGGTGAGTGTAATGTCAGTCAGTTGCATCCTGATAAACCCATTTTATTTATTGCCGGAGGAACTGGGTTTGCACCCATCAAGGCGATGATTGAACAATTGCTGGCAGACGGCGAATCTCGTCCTATTGAGCTATTCTGGGGCGCACGCTCTCAAAGCGATCTATACATGGATGACAAAGTACTGTATTGGCAATCCCATGTCACCCACGTCAAGTATTTTCCGCTGTTATCTGAAAGCAATCAGATGACCTTGGCCGACATGGTTCTGAAACGGCATGCGCTGGATATCAATGACTGGCAAATCGTGATCAGCGGACCGTTCGACATGGCTTATAGCATTCGCGATACACTTACGGCTCAAGGTGTATTGCCCGAAAATATGTTTTCGGATGCGTTTACAGAATAAATTGTATTTACGATACCTCAACCTGTAGGGGCGAGCGGCGCTCGTCCTTCCTGGATGACAATAGGAGCAACACATGGAAACATTATATCAAGTACTGGCCCTAATCGGCGCAGCAATGATTGTCTGGGTTATTTACCGCAACATCAAAGGGCGTCCCGAGCAATTTAGCCGGGAAAACTTAAGCAAAAGCTTTTCAACCATGGGGGTGTTGGCCTTATTGTTGATTGCATTCGTGGCATTGCTGGTTTATCTTGCGCGGATGTAAGGGATTATTACTTGATGCTAAACAAAAAATTTCTGAGTTTTTACAAGCATCTTTATGAAGTATGAGACGTCTGGATAGGTCTAATTTAGACTACTGAGCGCTAATATGATACACTATACAGGAGTTAGATAGTGAAGGGATAATGATATGCATGATAAAATGTTTTTTAGCCGAAAGGAAAAAGGACTTTGGGATACTCCTGAAGACACTGTGAAAGAATCACTTAAATGGTTATCCTCAGAAGAACTACTTTTCATCGTCAAAATACGCACTTTTGATCCTCCGAATAAAAAAGTGGGACCCATATCCGAAAAAAAAATGCTGCAGCTCTCTAGACTAGCGCTGACAGAACTGTGTTCACGTTATTCAACTAATGAAGATATTCTGAACCAACGACGTGGATTATTGTGGTGTCCTAAAGAAGCGTTTACACCCCATGATAAGGATGTCCTCACCAAAGCACTATATGACTCTATGCAGCATATTGAGGGTAGATATCCATACAAAATACAAGCATTATTTTATCTTGCAGAGTTTAATAGTCAGCCGATTAATATAAATTTTCAGTCTGATATAGACGTGTTGTTTGATGTTAGCCATACTGATGTCATTGAATTAGAGTTGTTGTTGCCATTTTTTACTGAAGTGCAATTGCATCGATTAATCAATGATTATTCTACCTATGATATGGACGAGATAGATGATCAAGCAGCATTACTTAGCTCCACGCACTGTGCTTTAGCTTTATTTTCCGAAGATGATATTTCGAAGCTAAAGGCTATTCTTCATCATCCGGAGCATGAAAAGATAAGAAACCTTTTGAGGAGGGCCATTACCCCTCAAAAGATTGAATTTAAATCAGATCAAATCAATGAAATTAAAAAACGACTTGATGACTCAAATGAGAGAGCATTGAGCGATAAAGTCATCATGTATGCTCAAACAGCCCAAGAGTTTATTGATAGAGAATATTTGAATATATTTAACACGTACACCACATTGGATAAATTCAGCCCTATCGATCATCATACAGATGCGTTATTACTATCAAACGAGCTTATAATGTGTTTAAACAACAAAGAAGTATCTAATGGTTTAGATAAATTCGTTTTTAAAAGCGCTGATGAATTTCAACAAATTTACTTAGAGGGAATCTATGAAGAAATATCGAGTAGATATTCTGAGCTGAATTCTTATGAACTATCGTTTTTTAGTTTTTATGTCATACAAAAATGGGGTAAAAATAATCCTGATATAATTGAAAATATATACAAGTTAGCAATAACCAAAATAACAGAGTTACCATACATCGAACGTAATTTGGTATACAGCCTGGAGATCATAAACAATCTTGCAATATTTCTCACCCCAGAACAAGTGACACAATGCTGTGATTTAGTTTGGACAATGATCTCACTGCCAGCTGTACCTCCAGAAACTACCAGTCAATTAGCATTAAACTGGTATGCATCGTTCACTGCAAATTTCACCCAATCGAATCCTGATACACCTTTAGATCAAGCGAGCATTCCACTCACCTACGATTTTACATTGAGGCGTATTACTCAACTTTTTGAAATATCAGTAGAAAGATTAGCTGTTATTGAAAGTAATAAGATTATTGAAACAATGCTTAAATTATTCGAAGCAGGAAATGTAAAAAAGTTGAGGTATGCATTAGATAAATTTCCTGACGAAACGAGATCATTGTTTGCAAAAGTGAGTGATACTCGAACGCCAGATCAGGTGAACGCATTATTTGATAGAATAAAGCGTGAATTGCAAAGTGATAAATTTGATAATAGACTTTTCGCTCTTCATATTGCTACGGCTTTTAAAGATAAACTTTACCAAAAAAATCTTCAATATACATTGCAGAGTATCAAAAAAATGTTTCATCTTGCAAACACACCTCATTTATCTTTACAAGATTTTCCATTATTGAATAACTTAAGTAAGCTGGTACCATTATTTGTAAAATATAAATGGGTGGATGCAGAATTATTGGATTTGGCTTTCAGCCACTTTAATGATCTTGATGATATATTGTCTTTAGAAGAAACGTCACGTAATAGTTTACGAAAAGTGTTTCGACAGTTTGTTTTTATGACAAACAGATACACAGACGATGTGGATTCGGTTTTATTACCCAAATATCTGCAGCTATTAAACTCAGAACCATCTGTTTCTTATCAAAGAATGATAGCACTAGAATCCCTACTGCAATTGGTGTTGGATCATAAAGTCAAACACGTCAGTGTATCAACACATCCAGATATATTATCTAAAATGGCGCACACCATATTTCCTGTCTTAGAGTCCCTGAGTGAACTTGTGCAGGTTAAAGATGATACGAAACAAGAAACGCCAGGAATAGGCAAATAATTTAGGGTCTATTGACAATTCAGATCTCGACGTCCTGCGGCTTGTTCGCGGGTTCCAGTTCGATCCGTCTCCGTGCAATAAGCTTGTGCATTAGGTCACTATGCGGCTCCGCATCGTACTTAATGTTGACGAGGCACTATGTATTTATTAACATTTGGGTTATCAATAGATTGCTGGTCAGGATCACGTACCAATAGCGGTTCTTCCACGTAAGTTTCTTGGCTACTGCTATCAACCAACAAACGATACCATGGATTACGTTGAGAGAAATCGCGTTTGCAGGCTTGTGGGTTGTAGCGTCCTGATGCTTGAAACAGAGGATCAACATCGACAACAACCGCTCGGTAGCCTTGACGTGTATGGATGACGAGATCGCCAATGTTGAATTTTGCCGTTTTGTTCATCTGGATCTCCAAGATATCTATACCTGAAGTATCGGCTTATTTTGCTATATCTTTAGGAGCCAAGGCCCAACCTACTGGTTTCTATTTGTAAACAGGCAGCTGAATACCTGTTTTTCTTCTTCCCTCATGGTGAGTACTTCAACGCCAGTTTTAGTGACCAGGAGCGTGTGCTCCCATTGTGCCGATAGCTTGCGATCTTTGGTTCGTGCAATTTCCCAGTCCCATCCATCTTTTGCCATGGTTCGTACCTTCTGGTGCTTCATTTCGGCACGTCCCTGGTTGATCATGGGCTCAATGGTGAAGGTCATGCCTTCTTTTAGAACCATGCCGGCTCCGGGTGTTCCATAATGCATAACCTGGGGGTCTTCGTGCATTTTTGTACCGATGCCATGACCACAGTACTCACGTACTACGGTATAGTTGTTTTTTTCTGCATGCTTTTGAATGGCGTGACCAATGTCTCCCAACGTCGCGCCGGGTTTGACTACAAAAATGCCGTTATAAAGGCATTGCTGTGTTACATCAACCAGACGTTGCGCATGTGCGGGAGCTGTGCCAATGCAAAACATCTTGCTGCTGTCACCATAATAACCCTCGCTGATAACAGTAATATCAACATTGACAATATCGCCACTTTTTAAGATTTGTGTGGATGAGGGCGCGCCATGACAAATGACATCATTTAAAGATGTATTTACAGAGTGGCGGTAACCATATTGTCCCTTGCTGCCAGGGAGGACATGTAATGTATTGCGAATATAGTCTTCACAAAAATCATCAATTTGCATGGTCGTTATACCAGGCTTGATGATTTCACTAACCGCTTCAAGGACTTTGGCCGTTAAACGACCTGCGGTACGCATTTTTTCTATTTGTTCAGGTGATTTGATTGATGTCATGTTTGCAAGCTCTTGTGTGTAGATTTAATAATAATGGAGACATTTTAACATACTCCTAGGCAAACCTCTCCACCGGCTGATGGCAATAAGGCAGCTTGCCGGATTTTACATAATAATTTTGATGGTAAACTTCTGCCGGCCAAAAGGGTTGTGCGGGAAGCATTTGCGTAGCCACGTCATAACCTTTTTGTTTTAACTCATGAATCAAACCCTCAGCCTGCGTGCGTTGTTCCTGATTATAATAAAACACTGCACTTTGATACTGATGGCCCCAGTCAGGCCCTTGCCCGCTACGTTGGGTTGGATCGTGGATTTCAAAAAAACGCCTGAGTATGGCGTCATAACTGGTTTTCGCTGTATCAAAAACAACTCTAACCACTTCATAATGCCCGCTGTTACCGCGGCAGACGTCATCATAAGTCGGGTTGGTTACTATTCCACCAGAATATCCCACCTCAACTTTCAGTACACCGGGGATTTGATGTAGATAATAGTCCACACCCCAGAAACATCCACCCGCGAGAATGGCTTCATCAGTATCAATAACACGGCGCTCTTCAACAAAATCAATGGCGACTGAATTGACACAATAGCGGCGATTTTTTTCAGTCATGTATTCGCCAGTAAAAATATGTCCCAAATGACTGTCACAACGATTGCAACGAATTTCTGTTCTCTGACCATCAGGGTCAGGAATTTGTTTTATTGCATGAGTTATTTCATCATCAAAACTCGGCCAGCCACAACCAGAACTAAACTGGCTATCAGCTCGAAACAAAGCAAGTCCGCATCGTCGACACAAGTAAGTGCCATGCGTCACGATGGTATTATAGCTCCCGCTATGCGGACTCTCCGTCGCCCTGTCACAAATAACACGCCGTGACGACGGAGTTAAGCTAGCTGTTTTATCCAGAAAATGACTCACGCAGTTTCTCTCTGTCCTATTTTATCAGCCAAATAACCAATCGCACCGGCATAATAAATGGAATTATTATAATGCAAAATCATCCGGTAATTGGGATAGGCAAGGAATATGGGGCCACCATTGGGTTGCACAATACTAGCCTGCAAATTTTGATAGGGAAGAGGCTGACCACTCTCAGTGCGTACACCCAAAGCATTCCATTCACTCACTGATTTGATAATCGATTTACCTTCAAGAGACGTATCAAAATGTGGCGGTAATTTCACATAGACAGCCCAAGGTTCACCCGTTTTCCAGCCATTTAGTTTCATATAGTTGGCAATGGATGCAAACACGTCAGGTTTGGACGTCCATATATCCTTGTGCCCGTCGCCATCATAATCAACGGCATATTTCACCCAGCTTGAAGGCAGGAACTGAGGTTGTCCCGATGCACCAGCCCACTCGCCTTTAAATTTGTCCATGGTAACGTGACCATCATTCAAAATATGCAATGCCAGGAACAACTCTTTACGAAAGAAAGCAGGTCGGTTGGAGTCATAGGCGAGCGTTGCCAGTGATTTGACTACGGGGAAGTTCCCCATGTAACTTCCATAGCTGGTTTCCATACCCCAGAATGACACGATAAAGCAAGGATCAACACCATACTCCTGACCTATTTTATCCAAAAGGACTTTATTTTTTTTGTACTCTTTCCGGCCAATTGCGATACGGTATGCGTCCACACGGGAACTAAGGTATTTAGAATAAGTCAATCGATGCTCAGGCTGAGACTTGGCAAGGCCTTTAACCTGTCGGCTAGGCTCATGGACATCTGCGAATGCCATGTCAAATACACTGGGAGAAATACCTTGTGCCATGGCCTCTGTTCGGACCTGTGCTATCCAGCTGCCCCAGCTTTGCTGTTGCGCAGCCACGATATGCGACAGTAGAAGTGCTACTGTTATTGATAAAAGAATGCCCCATTTTTTCATTATGCGTCCTCTGTATTTGATCAGATCATAGTGTGTCTGCTAAATGTGAAAATGGCAATCTTTACAAGCTCTTTGAGTCACAATAAAGTCATGATGTAAAAAAATAGTCGCAAATATGTTAATTTAAGTTACAATGAATCTCTTATCATAAAAAGTAGAGATCGAATTATGTCTGAGTCTGAAACAAGTTTGAATAAAACGAAATCACTGAACAACCAAGAAATAAACGCATATAAAAAAAAGTTGTTAAACAAAAAAGAATTACTTGGGTTATTAACGATTATAGACTCTCCCATATTGACGAAGACTAAAACTTTATTGCGTACAAAATCATTGCTTGACTCACAAACCATTTCTTCAGAAGACATTCCAATTATTTCTGAAAAAAACAGTACCACGGAAATCCGGGTTGAAAGCCAAACTAATTCAGCTGCACTGCACTCTCCATGTTACATGACAAGTTATGTTTCGCAGGGTATGTTCCACGAGATTGAAAGACGAATAGTAAATCCAACCGTAAAACAGAGTGAACAAGATGACAATCAGGATGATAATCAGGATGACAATATAGATATGGGTATTTTTACGATGGATAAGGTAGTATAGTTCCGTCCCATTATTCAGGGAGAACGCATGCGAAAAAATATAGTCATGGGTAATTGGAAAATGAATGGGCGGCTTGAGCAGATTGATGCGTTGTTGCATGAATTGCTTGCGCTAATGCCTGAGTCGTCTGGCGTTGACTGCGTTGTACTACCGCCTGCGATTTATTTGCCCTATGTAAATGAATTGCTGACAGATAGTGCAATAGCCTGGGGTGCACAGAATGTGTATTCGCAGGACTCAGGCGCATATACTGGCGAACTGTCCGCACCGATGTTACAGGATTATGCTTGCCAGTATGTTTTGGTCGGGCACTCTGAGCGTCGACGTTTGTTTCATGAAGATGAAAAATTTGTTGCAGAAAAATTCCACCATGTAAAAGATCATGGTATGATACCCGTTCTTTGTATCGGCGAGACATTAACCGAACGAGAACAGGGCTTAACAGAGCAGGTTTTGGCGAAGCAATTGCTAGCTGTGACGAACGCAGGTAGTAATTTTTTTGACAAGTGTGTTGTAGCTTATGAGCCGGTTTGGGCGATAGGCACAGGACAAACCGCTGCGCCTGAACAAGTGCAGGCTGTGCATTTGTTCATACGAGACCTGATTGCCAACGTGGATCAGGGCAACGCTCAAAAGTTGTCAATTTTATATGGCGGCAGTGTAAACGAAAACAATGCGCATGCGCTTTTTGCGATGCCCGATGTTGATGGTGGTTTGATTGGTGGTGCATCCTTGAATGCGCGACAATTTGTGGAAATTGTAAAATGTATCAATTGTTCTTAATTATTCATGTGCTGGTCGCAATAACCATAATCGGTTTAGTGCTTATTCAGCATGGAAAAGGTGCTGATATCGGGGCCGCATTTGGATCAGGCGCTTCCAATACAGTTTTTGGTAGCCAGGGAACCGGTAGTTTCCTGTTTAAATTAACTGGCGGTTTGGCTTTGACCTTTTTTGTTACAAGTTTGTCATTGTCATCTATAGTAGCCAGTCAGTATCATAGTGCAGATCAACGCGCTATCCCTCAACAAACCAGCGTTCCGGAAAGTAAAATTCCTGTCCCGGTCGATGGTGGAAAACAGTAAGTTTATGCCGAAGTGGTGGAATTGGTAGACACGCCGTCTTGAGGGGGCGGTGGCGTAAAGCTGTGCCGGTTCGAGTCCGGCCTTCGGCACCAATTGTGTATTTCGTAACGTGTCGCGATGCTTCGAAATGACACGTAACATCTTGATTAAATATAGAATATCGTTGTATTATCCTTCCCAAGTCGTTCTCAACTAAACGTATGTTTTCTTAATCAATTTCTTGCAAACATAAACAGCTTATGCGTGACACGTTGATCCCTGAACATTACCTCATGATTGCAAGCAAAAAAGCAAAAAAGCAAAAAAGCAAAAACAGCAGAGCTTCGTCATCAGATTCAGCAACGGGCTGAGCAATTATTTTCTGAATTAGAAAACAATGAAGTTTGGGCTAATACAGATCAAGTAGATCAAAAGATACTGATGAGCGCCGCGAAAAAATCTGCGCAACTGTTTCAATGATCAAGTAGTTGCCTGGAGGGACGGAATGGATATTTATCATTACGACATCATGGGTTACATCATTTGAGCGAACGGAAACTGGGTGCACTAACGGTGATTCACAATTACTTTACAACACGATCCGATCATACAACTGCAGCAGAACGCTTGTTCAGTAAAAAACCACGAAATTTATTTGAGCATCTTATGAAAACGCTACCTTCCGCACAAAGACCTGCCTTGCAAGCAGTTGCTTTACGGAGGGCCCCATCATGTAGAGATTGTAATGAATTTACCGAAATCAACAACTGGGCTAGCGTGTTTATAAAAACATCCTATACTTAGATTAAACAAATAGGGTTAATGGTGATTAAAATGAACAAAGACGAGGCATTTGGTGTTTTTAAATTAGAAAAAAGTGCCACAGAGGATGCGATAAAAAAAACCTACCGAAGATTGGCGCTTTTGCATCACCCCGATCGACATTCCAGCAAAGAAAAGAGCGTACAAAAAGAACACGAAAAACAGTTTAAAAAAATCAACAACGCATATGAAGTCTTAACTAAGCAATCAAATGATGACTCATTCGATAGTTCATCAAACGAATGGTTTGCTAACTTTTTTAAATTCCCAACAAAAACTGAATATCTGGAGGCCTTCGCCGAGCTATTTCGAGAAGCTGGACTTGATCCCAGCAATCTTCAAATATTCAATGCAATGACAGAACAAGAAGTCAACCTTGTTGCTCACAATATTGGAGAATTATTTGAACACGGTTGTCTTAATCAAGAAAGTTTTGATCTTGCATGTGAACATTTAAACTGGCCAAACAAAACAGAGTATGACATCAGTAATCCTTACATATCAAAATTTATTTTTGTATCACTGGTAGCTAAAGAAAATCTCAATATACCGTCCGAATGTAACTTGAGTCATTATAAGAAGCTGGTTGAGCCATTCAAAAGATTATCCGGAGGTGAAGATACGGGTGACTTAGGCTGGAAGCCTCCCTATCCAAATCTAGTAACACAAGAGCGATTAAATCAGTTAATTAAACATTTGTCCGTAGCAGTCGATTTTGCTCGCACAATTACTCGCCTTGCTCACGTCAATTTGTTAACGCCTGAAAACGAAGCGTTTACCTTAGCTTATTTATCCAAAATGGGTGATTCAATGTTTTCAACACTAACTTATCGGCTGATCTCTAAAGATAAAGCACAAACGCTTGAAATATTTCAGCAAGCTCGGAGTCAATTAGAGTGGGCTATCAACAGAGAACAAAATATTGGAAATAGGCAAGTCATTAATCTGAAAAAAATCGCAGAAAATCAACATGTCTTTTTGGAGCAATATGCACGTAATAAAACTCAAACAATAGACTTGGCGAGTTTTAAAGAAAAATACAAGGGGTGGTATAATAAAGAGAAGCTATTTCAGATTGTCACGTTATATGTAACGAGTGGTCTTTTTTCTGCCAAACAGCTAAACTCACTCCATCACCTCATGCTTTATTTTATCACGACAGAATTCTCTAAAAACCTTACATCCGCGCTTATTGAAGGCCTAGTAACGATTGAAGAGCTAAATGAGCTATGTCGTTGGTCAGAAGAACATGGAACACATAATGATGACTACCTTCGACATCTTTTATCCGATGATTGTATTAAATTGATTCAAGCGGGTCTTTTTTCTGTAAAAGATGTTTATGCTTTTAAATCGCCTCATGAACTACGTGGATATATTGAAAAACAAATTAAAGATTTAACCGTTAACATAGACGCTCAAAATCAACCATCATCGCAAAAACAACCGTCTGAGGACAGTATACGCCTAAACAAAGCAGCGACTACAATTCAAGCTTTAGTACGCGGTCACTCATCAAGAAAAAAATCAAGCTTATTTAAGGATGCAACAAACACTGCATCTGCTTCAGAAGCTGATATGGTACGTCAGTTTCGGCAAGCTGCTGCAACAGACGATTTGGATACGTGTCGGAAGCTATTACGAAGTAAATCCTTTTCAGTTGATTCACAAGGTCCTGATTCTGGTAAAACTGCTCTTCATTGGGCGTCTGAAAAAGGACATGTAGACATCGTTTATTTTTTACTGGATGAAAACGCATCTCTGCTAGAAGATAACAAGGGATTGACGGCATACGATGTAACAAAAACGCCTGAAATTCGCCGTCTATTAACGTATCATTTTATAGATTATTTTCGCCATCATAGTGTGAAAGACAATAAACCATTAACAGAGAATGAAGCTGTTCAGTACGGTTTTGCATTGACTGATGAAGTGAAGCACGATTTCTGGAGCAGCTTACAGGGCAAATCATTATTACCCTTTCATGCAATGCTAAAAAAATACCATCTTTCAGTTAACAGTTACATTGACGGTTTACCTTTGATGATGGCATTGATCACAGTAGCGCTCATAGCCCCACAAAAAAACATAGCTTTTTTAGATTACTTTATTGAGCACAAGGTTGATTTAAACCTCAAAGCACATCGCAGACAAGGCGATGCTTATGAAGGAACTATTTTACATTCTATTTTAGCCAATGAAAACGTTAAAGATGCAATATATATCTTAAACAAAGCTGTGAAAGAGGGTGTACATATTAATCCCACCGTACGTGATGTTGAAGGAAAAACAATTGTTTTAATGGGGGTATTATTACGAGATACAACGTTTGTATCTGCATGTCTTACTCAGTTAGGTAGCACAGCCATTAATCTTGCTGATGATGTCGGTCGAACGCCACTTCATTACGCCTATCTTTTTGGTGATCATGATATGATTGAATTGCTCACACAGCATGGCGCAAGTATGGAATGTCTTGATAAAAATGGTAAACGTCCAGTAGACATGTTGGATGAAAACAAAAGCACTATCCTTTCTGCATTTAGAAAATTTCACATCAACGCCGCTACACGAATGGTCTCCGATGGCGTAACACTTTTAGATAAATGTGTTTCCGACAGAGTGAAAGTAATAAAAACTTGTGACAAAGAAGCCCAAGAAGGAGAAGGATATCAAAAAGGAAGATAAGCATCTCCCGCACCCTTTCATATCATGGTGAAGTCCCTTTCAAGCAGGCCCCGAACAAACTTCTGAGCACAAAGTGGTCGGAACGGCGGTCGAGGCCAGATTTCGTACAAGAAAATAAGAGATCTCTTACAAGAAAATAATCCATTGGCTCATGATCTTTTTACTAAAAGCTAGTTATACTACGTGCGCAGGGAAGGCAGGCAAGGAATGCAATAAATATTACATATGGACTATCTGACATGATGTCATTCTGCCTGAGCCATTGAATTGGCTCAGGTTAAGTTTGAATGCCGCACTGTTGAGATATTTAAAGATTGTATCCAGCTAAAGTGCTCCACTAATTAACCATCGATGGAACATTTGGTAGCAATAAAAATAATCAGAAATACTTATTTTCACACCAAGCTATATTAATTAAGTGAAATCTTTCGATCGATTGGCTGTCTGTTAGGTGCCCGATGGATTCGACAATGTATTTTAAGGATAGACGTCCAATGCGCCATTGATTCTTTACGTTCACCACAAGGAATCAATAAGGATGAAACACAAAAAATTTATCTTAGGTGGGTGGGTGTGCTGTGCTGTGCTGTGCTTATTAACACAGCATGCGTTGTTTCGGCGTGTTATGCCAAAGCAATTTACCCAGCAGAGGTCATCGGGCGAGATCTTAATTATCCTTATTTGGGATGGCTTGGTCATGTTGGAGTCACCACCGCATATACTATATCTGATAATGCGTACGAACTACTTGAAGCATTAAATGAAACGCCGGCAGTCCAGCTTAACACTATTTCAGATTTCAAAAGACGTTCACCTTATTGGGGAACCAGATATGGTGTGGCAGATCATGCTCAGGGTGGAATGAATGTTATCGTGGAAGCTAATCATCAAAGATGGTGGTGTCCAAAATATACGGACTCCACAGCATACACAATAGGTGAAGGTGATGTTTTTTGGGGTAGACCAAAAAAATGCGGGTTGTGGAGATGTGATACATATGTTACTTGGGCATTCTATAGTGCTGGCTATGTATTGCCCCCTATGAGGGGTAGTATAACCCTTCCTTCTATTGTATTTAATGCGTTCCCATATGCTAATGGTCAATTAATACCAGACACCGAACCACCTATAATGACCGAATCAAATAAAACGTTCGATACGGTTACAGCTGAAGATCTAAATACTATGGACTTTGAGGAATTTGAAATGATTGCAGATATACCATTAAACCAAGAAACGCCACAGCATATTGCAGTCGAATGGAAACAGGCTAATAACCCTAGTTTGAATGATATAAAACGAGGTATATTTATAGATAGATTGTCTGTTGTTGGCGCAAGTGATACGGTCACCAATTTTTTAAAATTGTATAACGATGAACATTCGAGTGCTGCAATAAAAAGCAAAGTCATTCAGGGTACGATAATTTACTATCAAAATCATTTAGATGTTAAGAAAGAGTCTGCCGACAAATCTTTGCTGAAGGCATTTTATACTAAGCTATTAGATAAAAAATTATCAAGGGTGGAGTCGGCTGAGGTGATTCGTGGATATGTTGATTTAAGTTCACCAACAGAGGTTTTAGCTAATCATAAAAAAATAGACAGCGTATCAGTTGGTATAGAGCCTCATATGCTTTTAGGACTGAAAATCCAATTAACCAGTGTATCAAAAGAATTAGAACACGTTTACATCCCTTCGATTATTACCCTATTAAAGAAAAATGATAATCCCGATCTAGATGATATGTTTTTTTCTTCAGCAATAAGATTCCACAGACATCTGCGTGATCCCCTATCGAAAGGATATATCAGACAGTATATGGATTCAGTTAATGATAAATATACAGCATCTACAGTAGGGGATAATCCAAATTTTGCTTTTAATATGGCACGTAAATCATTTACTGAATTGCGAGATGAATTGTAATTACTACTTGGGCGCTCTCATAAACAATGCCGTGGTTTACCAAAAATGGAGCTGGTTAAGGCGAATCCAATAAATAATCACTTGGGTTTACTGAATTTATACGAAAACACCCTTAATTGAAAATATTTTGATCATAGTGTCTGTCTATGTCTGATCAGCACCCCACTACGCTTGGATGGTGCGTCATTCTATCGAGTCATTAAAAAACAATGTCGAGGTTTATTGGGGATGGAGTTAGTTAGCGCGAGTCCATCAAGTGGGTTATAGATGATCACTTGGGTTTGCTTACAATGGGGACATTTTTATAGGGGCCACGGGTTGGTTTGCTAGAGACAACAACACCCACTGCGCGATCAATTTTAATGTAACGCTCTGTTTTTGGATTTAATACCTGTACATAATCGTGTTTTTTTGTGCTGGATGTGTTCATCAAAGATAGTGCTCACTTTGTGTGTCGTAAGTGTTTTACAGATAAGTATAGTCGAAACCGGCTTTATAAATATAACCCAATATGAAGGCTTAAGAAATTATTTCTTTTCGGATCTGTTCGGAATCTATTGTAGGGACTCATTACATACTACTTTGCCGCCACATAATTTAATAAATCGATTGACAAATTATCTAGTGTCATATGAATTCGTCAACCATATTTTATGGTGCAATATTGATCGCGATACATTAATTCTGGACAGCATGGAGTCGAATGGAATGAAAATAGTAAAAATGGTATTAGTATCTGTAATATTGATTGGTTTAAATGCTAGTCAGTCTTATGCTGGGCTGTATAAAGCTACGGTTCATAGTCGTGCGAATTGCTTAAATAATGAATCAATTACGTGGTGGAATGGTCATCCATATAATTGGCGAGTCGTAAGTATTCATAAACATACGCCAACAGGCCAAACTCATTTAATTGACACTGGATATGTTGTCAATGATCGCGTAGCAGCAGTACACTGGGGTGAGGGAGTACATGCTGGATTCATTGTTTGGGGATATCATTACCTGAAAGGGTGGGGTGGTGATAGATATTTTTCAGATACATATGCTGAAGGTTGTGAAATTATAGATGGATGGTAAATTATGATTAAAAAAATTAGTATATTGGGTTTATTGATGGCTCCCGTATTGGCTATGGCTATAACACCCATTGAGCGCGAATCTCAAGAAAAAGAAAATATGAAAATGTTAGCTGAGCTAGGGCTTCCATTACCAAACACAGGCATCACAATAGCACCAAGAGCCTCTTATAATAAATCTAAGAAATTCTTAGAACAGGCAGCTAACGCAGATAAACAACGGCAAACTGTAGGTTATATTAACGTTAATACAGAACAGCCAAAGGAATTACTGAGCATCCAGAACGTTGTAAATAAAAATAGAAAACAATTTCACATCGTGGATTTAGAAAAGTCTACTGATATGAAAAGCAATATTACTGATTTGAAATTGGCCTTTGTTTTTAAACCCGTTCCAAAATCATTGGTTAGCAAATATATTGGTGTAGCACCAATGGGTGCGTTTACTGAAAATGGATGGTCAGGAGCAGCTGAATTTTTTACAAAGAAAGATATTGGCACTTGTTCTTATGGATTAATGAGTATTCCTGTGTCAAAAATGTCTGCAAGATTGGCTGCTGAATCCGTAAGTAATGATATTAACAACAAGGTTACTATTATTGAAGTTATGGGGAATCAACAATCAGGATTTATTTATAATATTCAATGGTATGATGACGAATATTTTCATGAGCTTGAATGTGCAAGCATGAACTTTTCAAGAAAAACTTTGAAATTTGAAATTGAATTAGCGAAGCATATTGATAACGCTTAATGATGGTTTGAATTTTGGACAAAGCTTTAATGAAAAAAGACTCATGTAAGCTTTGTCCAATTATGTATGGTTCATGCAGTACAAGATAATACTGCGTTATAAATAATCACTTAGGCTGACTGATAATAGGTACTCCTTTATAGGGTCCAGGGCTTTGTTTGTGAGAGAGTATTACACCTACTGTACGATCGATTTTTACATAACGCTCAGATCGAGGGTTTAAAACCTGTATAATGTCGTGTTTCTCCGCAGACGTGTTTTTTATAGTATTCATCTAAAATCTCATCATTGCGTATGTAGGTTAGGCCGCTTTCAACTCAATATGCACTTCTTGCCCGAGGGCGGCTGCAATATTTACCAAAGCATCGAGAGAAAACCGGGATATACGACCACGTAATATATCATTCACACGGGGTTGAGTAATACCGCACTGTTTAGCTGCTTCAGCTTGTGTACATGTTTTTCTTTTAACAATATCTGCGATTTGTCGCATTAGCTCTGCTTTAGCGCGCATGTTGGCAGCCTCTCCAGCGGTGTCAGATAGAGCATCCCAAACATTTTCATATTGCTCAATGCTACTCATTTTATATACTCCTTATTAATTCAGCGAAGCGAGCCTTTGCAAGATCAATGTCACGCTTCGCCGTGGTTTGCGTCTTCTTGTGAAAGGCATGCAGTACATATACAGCATCAGCTAATCTTGCTGTGTATATTACGCGATAGGTTCCTGACTCATCCCATATGCGTATTTCCTCGACTCCTTTCCCAATGGAAGGCATCGGCTTAAAATCATCAGGTTGCTCACCACGTTGTACCTTATCTAGTTGATACCCCGCATCTTGCCTTGCATCCGCACTAAATTCTCGCAAACGAGATAGGGTGTCGTTTAAAAATCGTAATGGTTTCATTGATTACTTTTATACTTGTTTAATATAAGTATATCCGTTTAGATATAAAATGCAAATTTGATAGCATTAAAGGGGTGTTTTATTAGGCGTATAGAGAAACCTTCGATTATTACCCTATTAAAGAAAAATGATAATCCCGATCTAGATGATATGTTTTTTTCTTCAGCAATAAGATTCCACAGACATCTGCGTGATCCCC
>Ga0206878_10136_pt1 | contig 31992 bp, 25 predicted proteins | sample Alteio_BWOrgCont_8_FD_152621 | JGI IMG/M metagenome (GOLD analysis project Ga0206878, IMG submission 152621) | Enriched cells from forest soil in Barre Woods Harvard Forest LTER site, Petersham, Massachusetts, United States -... | ecosystem: Environmental > Terrestrial > Soil > Temperate forest >... | reverse complement strand
TCACCGAGCCAGATTCAGAGCGGATTTCAACCGGCTTCAAATCCAGGGCAGTAAGTTCAAGGGTAAATCACCCTAGCCCACTGGTTGCTATCGACACAGATACCCGGCTGGCTTCAATGCCTGAGCATCAAGTCCAGTTGTTAGACGCAATCGGGCCCCGTCGGGCACAGAACTTCACGCTGCGCGGCGGAGCTCGGTGTTCGTGTTTTGCGCCCAAAACTGCAAGAAAATGGCCCCTTTGCGCTCAAAAAGCGGGCTTTTCCGACGATTTTGCAGCCCATTGGGAGCATGAGACGCGCACCGAAATTCTCTTGCACGTATCTGATAGCAAACGACCTACTGGACAAACCTGGGCCCAGCTTGCACCAAAAAAGGAGCAATTTATGGGTGAGGGGGGGTAGGGGTGCGATCGTTTTGGTATAAACCGAGCACATCCCTGACAAGTTGATTTCGAAGAGGCGGAGTCCGATCGGGCGCAGGTTTGTCATAAGGCTATTCTGCGCTTCGCGAGGGTAATACTCTGCAAATGCGCGCCGGATCGGCTCGGTCCCAGGTGCCCAAAGGCGAGGCACCTGGGGCACCCACGGGAATCCCGAAGAGCAACAGGTCGCTCAGGCCGCGAAATCGATGAAGCCGCGCTGGGGGTCGGTGTTGATTAGCTTGACGGTGACCTTGTCGCCTACGTCGAGGCCCTTGCTGCCTTGTACCAGCTTTCCATCGACGTTGGGGTTCAGGGTGCGGACGAAAGTGCCGTACTTGTTGACGCCGGTGACGATGGCCTGGAAGCTCTGGCCGATGCGTGGATGAAGGACGACGGCGGCAATGCGCTTCTGCATGTCGCGCTCAACCTTGCGGGCGTTGTCTTCCATCAGCGTGCAGTGGGTGGCGATGGCGTTGAGGTCGTCTTCGGAGTAGGGCTGGGCGGTGTGGGCGAGCAGCGCCTTCATGAGGCGCTGGGTGACGATGTCGGGGAAGCGGCGGTTGGGGGCGGTGGAGTGGAGGTAGTCCTGCACGGCGAGGCCGAAGTGGCCGGGCGAAGGCTCGTTGGGCTTGACCAGCACGTATTCGCCGGGGCCCATGAGCTTGATCATGGTTAGGGAAAGATCGGGAAAGTGATCGGGATCCTTCTGCTTCTGCGCGAGAAGAAAGTCGTTGAGGGCTTTCGAGTCGGGCTGCGCGGGGAGAGTCGTGCCGAGGCCCTGAGCCACTTCGACCATGCGGTCCCAGCGCTTGGGAACTCGGACGACGCGGCGAATGGAGGCTATGCCTGCGTCTTCAAACGTACGGGCGGCGACGCCGTTGGCTGCAACCATGAATTCTTCAATCAGCGAGGTGGCGCGATTCTTTTTGAGGGCCACGATACCGACGGCCTGGCCAGCTTGCAAGACGGGGGTGGTTTCGATGGTCTCGAGGTCGAGCGCGCCGTGCTGGAAGCGGCTGCCAACCATGCGTTGGGCCGCAGTGTCTTGAAGTTTGAGCTGCGCGGCGAGGTCGGCGTTGGCGGCAACCTTGGCGGGAGCGGGGCCGGAGCCATCGAGCCATGCGCCAACGGCGTTATAGGCGAGCTGGGCGCGATTGTGGACGATGGCGGAGTAGACCTTGCCGTCGGAGGCTTCGCCGGACTGATCGACGCAGAACTCGATGACGTGGGCTACGCGGTCTTCATTCTCATTGAGCGAGGTAATGCCTTCGGATAGCACGGCCGGCAGCATGGGATAGACTACGACGCCGGTGTAGACAGAGGTGGTCTCGCTTTTGGCGTGGCCGTCTAGGACTGTGCCCAGGCCTACGCGAATGTCAACGTCGGCGACGCCAACGAGGACGCGGATGCGGCCATCGGGCAACTGCTCGGCCCACTCGATCTGGTCTAGATCTTTGGATGTGTCGTTGTCGATGGAAGACCAGAGGAGGTTGCGCATGTCCTGCGCGCCGGGGGCGGCGGGGAGCTCGGGATGGGCCTGAATTGCGGCTAGTTGGGCATCGGAGCCGGGGGGGAATTCGGGGTGGAACCCATTCTCGATCATGGAGGCGTGGGCGGCTGCTACAAGATCGAAGTGCGCGGGCTGATTGTTCGATTTTGATGGCTGGTTGTTGATTTTCGGAGGCTGGTTGGATGACATCGGGGATCGGGCTCCTTGAAGGTGCCAAGCAAGGCTACCATGTTGGCCTGTGGTGGGGCTGCGCTTGCGAGGCCTCGTCCGCCGCGGCGTAGAAACTTGGGAGCCCGCTTGAGGGATGCGGCGCCGTATGGGGCTAAAGGGATTCGAGGTTCGTGGCGGCCCACCCTAGCCACAACAACAAGAGCGTGGCGAGGGTGGGGCACCCGGCCTCCTTGGCTGGAGATAGCGAGCCCGGGGCTAAAGCCCAATCGTCCCGGGCCGGGTTTCAGGGGCATAAATGCCCCTGCTCCCTCCACTTACGGCGCGGAGCCAGGCTTCAGGGGCAGGAATGCCCCTGCTCCCTCCGCTTACGGTGCGGAGCCGGGTTTCAGGGGCATAAATGCCCCCTGCTCCATCCACTTACGGTGCGGAGCCAGGTTTCAGAGGCATGTATGCCCCTGCTCCCTCCACTTACGGTGCGGAGGCCGGGTTTCAGGGACATGTATGCCCCTTCTCCCTCCCCTACGGCGTGGAGCCGGGAGGGATTACGTTCACTGTCTGGTAGACGCTGTGGCTGACAACCGTGTTGTCGATGTAGGCGGAGGCGGTGATCTTGAGCGTCGCCACTCCCAGTGGCGTGCCGGTGCCATTGACTCCGCTGACGCTGGTGCAGCCGATGCTGACGCTGGCAAGACCCATCAGCAGCAGAAGAAGAATACCCATGCGGCGGCTGGCGCGGCGGTTGAATATGCGGGCGCGACGGCTGAAGGGGAGAAGAATCAATCCGAGGACAGCAAGGGCTGTGCCTCCGGCTGCGCGCGGCCAACGCGGCGGAGTGTTGCGGCTCGACATCGAAGTCGTTTGCTGGCCGGGAAGAAATGTCTGGATTACGAAGTTGACTGTGGCTGTGGGCGTAACCTGCTGCGGGCTTGCGGTGCAGGTCATGTCGTCTTGCGTGGCGACGGCGCAGACTACCTGGACCAGGTTGTTGAAGCCGCCCAGGCCTCCGATAACGAATCCTGCTGAACCGGAGGTTCCCTGCACGATGTTGAGGTTGGTGCCTGGATTGGCGGGCGATGGACCGATGGTGAAGTCCTCGACGTCGAGGGTCAGCAGGTTGGACGTTTCCGCGTCGTAGTAGAGGTTGCCTTGATAGAAGGCACTGAGCGTGTCGGCTCCGCCGGGCAGCGTTTCAGTTGTGAGCGTGGCCGTGGAGGAGTCAGTCAGCGGAGTCGCGGTGAGCGCAACGGTCCCGATGATCGTGGTTCCGTTGTAGAAGACGACATTGCCGCTGGGATTCTGTTCGGCGCCGACAGGAGGCGGAGAGGTTGGAGTTACGGTCGCGGTGAGCACCAACGCCTGTCCGGGCGATACGGCGTTGTAGTTCGAAGTGAGAGTCACGACGTCAGGAAGCGTGGTAGCTGTCAGGGCCAAAGCTGCGGAGACGCTGGCCAGCCAGTTTGGGTCGCCGGAGTAAATCGCGGTGATGGAGTGGGAAACGTTGTTGGGCAGAGCTACTCCGCTGAGCGTGGCAACATCGCTGCTGATTGTGGCTGTGCCCAGCAGAGTTGTGCCGCCGTCGTAGAAGCTTACCGTGCCAGTAATGGTGTAGACGGTTCCTGTAACTGCGTTGAGTGGAGCGATGGTTGCTGTGAGAGTTTCAGTGGAGCCGACGGCGAGCACGGGCGGCGTAGCGGTGAGCGTGGTGATGGTTGCGCTCTTGCCAGCCGTGATGCTCACTGAGGGCGAGGTTGACCCCGCGTAGTTGCCGTCACCGCTATACGTCGCCACCAGCGAATGTGTCCCGGCGGCTATCACGGGAATAGTGAGGGTCGCGGTTGGTGAAGTACCAGACGTGACGGGGGCTGTTCCCTGACTGACGCCGTCGAGCGTGAAATTTACTGTGCCGGTTGGGCCTGTCGATCCGGTGGTTGAAGCGGTGATGGTGGCACTTACCTGCAAAGAACTGCCGGCTGTGGGAGTAGTAGTAGCCGGAGTGACCGTGGTTGTGGTGGCGGTCTTAGAAATTGTGACGGTTACCGCGGGCGAGGTAGTCGCTGTGTAGTTGTGATCGCCTGCGTAGACGGCTTGAAGCGAATGTTGGGAGACGCTGCTGCCGGCGGGAATCACCAGGGAGAATGTTGCCGAAGTGACACCACTGACGGTCGTCAGGGCGGCCGACTTTGTTGGTTGGCCATCGAGGTTGAGGGTCACCAACCCGGACGGCGCAACGGTGCCCTCGGGCGGGCTGCCGACAGTGAGCGTTGCGGTTACTGAAATTGTTTCGCCCGCGGTCACCGAGGTAGAGGAAGGCACAACCGTGAGATTCGTGGTGCTGAGCTGGATGTTGACGTTCACGGGAGGCGCTGAGTTGGCCGGCGCATAGTTGGCGTCGCCGCTGTAGAGCGCGACGATCTCATTGCCCCCGACGCCAAATACACCTTCGACAGTGAGCGTTGCGGTGCCGCTGGAGTTGAGGGTGGACGGCGTGAGGGATAACGGCTGTTGCTCGGAACCGTCGATAAACGTGACGCTGCCGGTGGGCGTGGCGGAGCCGGTTATCGGAACAACATTGACGGTGAAAGTTACCGACGCCGAAGGGTTGTAAGTGGAGTTGGGCTCGACAGGCGAAATGGATAGATTGACGTTCGCTGTTTCGGTGCCCATGGCTTCGGGCCTGGGCCACCTGCTGACCAGCGCTTCAGCGTCGACCACGCCCAGCCCGGTGGCCTGATCGTAGCCTGTGGCAGCGGCGAAGCCGATCTGGCCGTCTGCCTCGCAGCCTGGACTCGCCGGGGCGCACGCTAATCTCGCGCTTCCCTGCTCTACGTCTGTAAATATCCCGCTCTGATTGCTGAGTGAGTAAAGATTTGGGGCCAGGTTGCCTTGGGGACCATTCTTCTCGTCCACCAGTGCGGCGATGCCGGCAAAGAGAGCGGCGCCGGCGGAACTGCCTCCGGCGCGAACCAGCGTGCAGCCTTTTGAGGGTTGAGTGGAGGGTCCGGAGACGTCAAAGCAGAATGCCAGGCCGGGATTAGCCTGAGGGTCGTTGCGGGAGTCAATGGCGGTGGGCAGAGCGAGGTCGGGCAGCAGGCGGTTGAGGGCTTCGGGCGAGCTCGCTCCTTGCGGCAGATCCGATGGAATGGGTTGCCACGCTGGTGCACTGTAGATTTTGCTGCTGCCACCGCCGCTGGCATAGGCAGGATCGGTGACGTTGGCCGGGGACCAGGCCGAAAATCTCTCTGGACTCGACGCGTCGAATGACACCACACCAGCGGCGGTATTCCACGGAGTGGAGGCGAGAGCATTGACGCCATAGCCGCTCTCTACTGGATCGGCGCTGCCCGGCGCATGGCAGGCCGATGGGCCGCTGTCTCCCGTGGCGGCAATCACTGAAATTCCCTCCGCGGCAGCCTGGCGGTAGAGGGCGGAATAGAAGGCCTGGTGTGCCGGCGTTAGGGCGGCCTCGCAAGTGGAGTAGCCTACCGCGACAATGTTCGCAAGCCTCTGGTCGACGATAGCGGCCAGGGCAAGATCGAGCCCGTCGGTGGCAGAGGTGGTCGCGGTGGGGACGATTACGATTTGGGCTGACGGAGCTGCGGCTCCGGCCCAGGAAGCTGCCAGCGTGGTCTCAGCCCGGTCAGCTGTCCGGTCTGGCACGAGTCCGGGATCGATGCCATTGGGTAGGACCTTAACCGGAGACGCGGGCAAGCCGAAGGCCGCGCGGAAGCTTGCTACATCGCTCTCATTCAGATTGCTGCGGGCGGGAATGGCAATGCTCTGGCCTTTGCCCGTGATGCCGGCCGCGGGCAGGGTGTCAAAGTGCAGAAGGTGTGCCAGGAGCTGCGGGGTAAGCGCTGCGGCGCGGGCCGGCAATGCCGGCGAAGTGGTCTGGGCAGCGAGCTCGGCTGCGGAGACGGCCATGGGCTCCGGTTGCGTCAACGCCGGCACTGAAAGAACGCCATCGAGTGAGACCAGTCCCCGAATCAACGGCGCCAAAGTGGCGGGGACGGAAATTCCTCCGTCCAGCAACATGCGAATGCCATCAGGTGTGACCACGGCGTCAACGCGAGTTTGAAAGGCCTGCTCGACCTGTGCAACGGTGCCGGAGAACTCGATCCATCCACGGCCTGCTGGCAGCGCAGCTACTTCAAGGCCTCGGCTTTCGAGCCATGCGGAAATGGCAGACAAGTCCTCGGTGGAGTTCGAATAGGATTCGGCAAATGCGGATGGGGTGAGCCACTTGTGAAATTGGGGCGACGCAGGATTTTGCAGGTTGGCGAGTTCTGCTGCCAGAGCCTGTTGCCGTGCGGGCGACGGCTGGAGCAGCAGAATCATCCGCTCGAGGCGCGCATTTGCAGGCGCAGGAGAATGTGAAAAAGAGGACGCTGCCCCGGACGTGGGAGGCTTGCTTCCTGGAAGCATCACAGAGTCTGAAATTGGCCAATCCTCGGCAATCCGCGAACCTTGATTCCCTGCCGACTGGCCCTCCGCTGCGCGGCGGTTGGCCTGTGCCATTAGAGATACGGGAACAGACGCTCCGATGCCGGCAAGAAAGAGAATCGCGAGCGGCAGAGCGAGGGTATGTTTTTGCGCCATGTTCCTCTTCGTGCAAGACCACCGATGGGTTTCTACCGGATTCCGCAGATCAAACCGTCCCCGACCAACCATCCCCGATTGAACAGTCTTCAAACCCTACCACTTTTCTGGGCAGAGCACTTGTGGATTCCAGTGAGCTATCGCCACGATTGTATAGCGATGAGGGGGAATTCTGGCAGCAGATTCTGAGGCTGATTGGATGTAGTGGGCTCAGAAAGTAAAACCCTCCCAGCGGCCAGCGACCAGGTGCTCCGGACAAGCGCCTGGGGTGACGTGCCTGGAGCATTTTCGAGATTGGTGTGGCCCCGAGTTTTGTTGGTTTCCCACCCATTCCGCAGGAAACGCGGAATGGATGGGGCACGGAGTTTCAGTAAGGAACTAAATTGCCCTGGAACCGATTCACTGAATGCCGAGGTCGGCGAGAACCTTGGGTTTGGCTTCATCGACGGCGAGCAGGTTGTGGCAGGCGGCGCAATCCTGGGTAATGCTTGTGCCGTCCTTAGCCGCGTGGCCGCCATCGTGGCAGCGGAAGCAGCCGGGATAGTTCATGTGGCCAATATGGTTGGGGTGTGTTCCCCATTCGACCTTCATATAGGGAAACACGTTCTGGCTGTAGAGGGTTACCAGCTCATCGCCGGCGGCCTTGATCTGCGCAGCTTTGCCGGGCAGAACTTCAGGATGCTGAGTTTGATAGAAGGCTCGGAGCTGCTCGGGAATCTTTGCACTGGCCTCGGCCTCGGATGCGTACTTGGCATTGATCAGCGCCAGGCCCTCCTTGTGAACCCAGGGCAGATCGGGACTGATGGCGCCCTGGGCCATGGCGCGGTTGATAGCTTCCTCGGCGGTAACGAATGTGTGCGCGGCGCGATTGTGGCAATCGATGCAATCCATTACCCTGCGCTCGCCCTTGGGAACGCCGCTGCCCGCTTCGGCGGTAGCGAAGACCGTTTCCGATCCATCCGCGTTGCGCTTCTGCACCCAGGGAATTGTGGTGCGGGTAGAGTCAGTGGCAACGTATTCGATGTGCCCCAGGTGAACACCGTGAATGCCGGTGAGGTGGGAGAGCGAATCCTGGCCGCCGAGGTGGAGGACCACCACGGTTTGGGTCTCGGTATTCGCTGCATCGTCTGCGAAGCTCGACTTCACGAGCAGCTTCTCACCGACAAAGCGGGCCGGAGTGTGGCAGCCCTCGCAGATATAGCGCGCGGGACGTAGATTCGCTACCGGCGATTCGATTGGGGTTGGATAGCGATGGAAGCTTACCTCAAGAAGCTGCTTGGTGCCATTGACCTTGGCTGCGAAGTAAGAAGCCGCGCCGGCGCCGATGTGGCACTCAACGCAATCCACATGGGAGTGTGCGGAAACCTTGTAGGCCGTATATTCCGGATGCATGACGTGGCAGGACTGGCCGCAGAACTGCGGTGAATCCATGTAGGACGCGCCGCGATAACTGGCCACCGCGACAACCAGCAGATTCACGATGGTGGCCACCAACACGATGTCCAGGCCGTGGCGAAACATTCTGTCGTTGAGATCGACCTTGGGAAACTCGACGGGAATGAGCCCGGCGAGTTGCAGCTTCCTGCGGCGCAGAAACACGCCTATAGGAATAAGCAGCAATCCGGCGATGAACAGGCCTGGCAAAAGCAGAAAGAAAATTATGCCCAGATAGGGGTTGTCGTTGGCGCGGCCGAAGTTCTCCACCAGCCAATAGCCGATCATGGTCACGCCGGACGCGCTGGTAATTGCGCCGCCTGCGAGACTGATTGGGTTGTTGCCGAAGAAGAGCGCCGGTCTTACCCAGTTTTCGCGAAATTTTTGAAACAGTGCCACCTTGATCCTCACGCATTCTCGTGTTGGCCGCCAGAAAGAGCGAAACGACGATTGGCGTCATCCACCGGAGTCTCAAACAGGGCTTGACTTATTAAATGAAATCAACTCCTGTAAAGGCGCCTGCGGTTGCACCCGTCGTGTTTCGCTCCGGGCAAGTCTGGTTCTGATTCCCGTGCCGATTGTACTGGCTACTTGAGTCCCTTGTAGAAGGTCGCCACGTCTTTGATGTCTGAATCGGAAAGTCCCGCAACGGGCTTCATCTTGCCCTTGCCATCCTTGATCGCTGCGCTGATCTGATCGACAGTCAGCTTCTGGATGTCGGGATCGGAGACAGCCTTGATGCCCATCATCTTGGCCATTCCTGCGCTGGGCGTGCCGGCGGCGCCGTGACAGCTTGCGCACTTGGCTTTGTAGGTTGCTTCACCGGATTGGGCGAAGCCCACGGCGCTGGCCAGAGACACAACTACGGCCAGAACCACCTGAGATCGAATCGACTTTGTCATTGAAAAACTCCTTATGTTTTGCAAGCGATGATGCTCGAAGCAGTCCCGCCCACTGGTTGCATTGATACGCAGAAGCCGCGGAGACAAACGCAATCTCCGAATGCTGCCGCCCGGTACGCATGGCACGGTGGCGCAAAGGAGGCTGGCGACCATCATGACGAGCGAACGTGCTCGAATTTCCGGGATCTTCTCCCGGATCTGCACCACGCGATACCCACGTCACAGGCCTTTCCCATGTGCGCGAATGGTAGCGCCATCAACTCACTTCACGCTTCCATTTGAAGTTGATTGGCAATTAAACCTGCCAGCCGATTTGGCACTTCGCGAAAGGAAATGCCGTCAGGGCCAACTCTCTTGAACCGCCTCCCCCGGAAACAGCTCTTCGTGCGGAGCATCACTTCATGCCGTGAAGATTACGGCCTTCTCGAGTTTGCGGCGGTGATCCTTATCACAGCTCAGGAAAATGGCCTGCCCTCCCCGTGGTCACGGCGGCACCTGCCCTCGACACAAATTGGCACTGACACACCGGACGCATCCAGCTCTGTATCTCTTTGCAGGGGGCTTAGTTATGAAGCCACCCAACCCCTCACCCGGTTGTGGAAACTTACCTCGTATTGCATCACTAAAGAGAAACCTGCTTCTGTATACGATTGCTCACCCAGGCTGGAAAAACCCCAGAGTGCACAACGAAGCATCTGAGTTCTGTCCACTCCGACGGTGAGCTGGCGCACCGAACGCCGCAAAACGAGGATCAACCGAACAAATCCGCCGACCCCAGTTCCGCAGGGACCTGTGTTCGGAATTCAAATGTAGGCTTCGCAGGGTAGCGGCCCGTCTCCTGACCCTGGACCATGCGTGAGGCCCATCACAGCCCTTCGGATTGACGCTCAATCAAAATGCTAGGGAGCAAGAGTCTCCTTTGCGCGAACCCGAAGGCAGTTCATCCCGAATGAAGCGCAAACGGCATGTCAAAGGGGAGGCGAAAAGGCGAAGGAGCTCGGGCGAGGTCGGAAAGGGCACGACCATGGCAAGCGCAGAGATCGTTACCGATGTGCAGGTTCGGCAGAAGCACCTTACGAAGCAGGTACCTATTGGGTGCGCAGCCTGCGCCAATCGGCGGCCGGGCTGGTTCTGCTCTCTGGGCAGCTCTGTCCTGGCCGATCTTGAACTGGCCACCAGCACCATCACGCTTCCCGCTCAGGCTTCGCTCTTTCACCAGGGCGAGGATGCGCGCTGCCTGTATCTGATCTGCGGGGGCTATCTCAAACTGACCGCGGGGCGGATGAACGACCGGCAGATGATTGTCCGCATCGCTGGCCCAGGGTCGATGCTGGGGTTGTACGCGGTTCTCTCTCACGGGGTGTACGAAGTATCTGCCGAGTCGTTGACCAGCGCGCAACTGCGGCCGGTGGAACGAGACCGCTTTCTGAATTTTCTGCGCGTCCACAAGGAGGCGCAGATGCGCGCCGTTCAGTGCATCTGCCAGGAATACCGGTTTGCCTTGCAGGATGCCTGCCGGATTGCTCTCGCTGAGACGGTTGCGGCGCGGCTGGGAAAACTGCTGCTCGAGTTGTCTCATCAGATCGGGGAGCACGTCAACGACGGAGCGTTCCGGTTCCCGCTGCTGCTGACCCACGAGGAGATGGCTTCGATGACCTGCACGACGCGCGAAACCGTGACCCGCACCTTGGGCCAGTTCCGCAAAGAAGGATGGATTTCGATCGAAGACTCTTTGGTCACCGTCCATCAGCCGGAGCGCCTGCAAACGCTTATCTAGCTGCATGACAAGAACATCGGATCGGGTACGGCAAATGTCCGTTTCCCGTTTTCATCGCTTTCATCAGCGTGGCTTCCGAGTCCAACAGCTATCATGGAAGTAGCCGGATTCTGGCTGCCCGCGGTCAGGTCGAAGTCACGACCTGTCGCGTGAAGGTCAGTCGCGGGATCAAAGCTGACTTTGAGACCGCTATAAACAGTTTTTGTGGGAGTTCATGTTGAGTATGTTGCGTTTTACTTCTTGCATTTCTGCTTTTCTTTTCATGTGCTGCGTTTCAAATGCACAAACCTCGGCTCCGGTGTCGGCTCCTGTGTCCGTTTCGGGTCCAGCCGGCGCCACTTCCGCGGCAAGCCCGGAAATCCGTGAGTTCCAGAAAATTGAGGACTCCTGGTCGACGGCCGTGAACACGCGTGACCAGTATGGGTTGGAGCTGGTGCTATCACCGCTGTTTGTGGATGTCTCCGCGACCGGCGACATCACCACGCGCAATCAGCAGGTGGCTCAGACGATCACCGGCGAAGATAAAACTGTTCATCTGGAGCAGCGAGTGATCACAGTGCGGATGCTGGGGGACATTGCAGTGGCCAACGGCACCTACGCGCTGCACCATAAGCTCAACACCGCCGAGGTGAACGAGAAGGGCATCTTCACCCATGTGTTTGAGCGCGTTCACGGCGGCTGGTTGTGCATCAACTCGCAGCGCACCGTGTTGCGTGAGGACTCGAATGCCAAGCAGAAGAAGCAGTCCAACGCCGAACTGCCGTTCCACATTCCGCTTTTCTCAAAGAGCGATAAGACGGATCAGTAGGGCGCGATGCCGCGGGGGCTGAAGCGCGTGTAGTTTACGGCATTTTGCGGCAGGGCTGAAGCCATGCCCTTTCAATGCCGGTCGATGAGAAGCCGTCTGCCGTCAAAAACATTCGATCTGATCGCAGGGATTTACCAGCGGGACTTGCAGCGTTGAATCATGCTCTGCGTCGGAGTAGATGGTGATCGTGGCCGGCTTGTAGTCTTCGGGCTTGGCAGTCATGATGTTGGGTACAAAGGTCTGGGGGCTGCGGTCGTAGAGCGGAAACCATGTGCTCTGCACTTCGACCACGACCGTGTGCCCGGCCTTGAATACATGATCGACGTCGTGCAGCGAATACTTGTACTCATGCACCGAACCGGAACGCAGGGGTGTTGGTTTGTCAAAGCCCGACAGATAGCGTCCACGAAAGATTTCTTCATTCGTCATGAGTTGGTAGCCGCGCATTTTAGGGTCGGCAACCGGTTCATCGTCGGGGTACTGGTCGATGAGCTTCACTACTACGTCGTTGTCAGTGCCGCTGGTGGAGGCGTAAATGTCGGCCACTACCTCGCCCGTGAGCACCATATCTTTCTTGAGCACCGGCAGCTTCCACACCGCGAGGTCTTTGCGGTCGGTGACGAAGCGCTGGTCTTCCGTCATCCAGTTGAACCATTGCGAACCCTCGCTATATGTGGGCTGAATGGGGCGATGGCGATACGGCACGGGATTCGCGGGGTCGCTGACATAAGTTGTCTTGGCCTTTGCAGTCGGATCGGTCCAGGTCAGCTTTCCTTCGCCCTGCAAATGCAGGCTTGTCGGCTGCGACTCTTTCGGAGGAAAGTGCGCATAGCGCTTACATGTGTTTGAACCGGTTTGAAAGCTGGCCGTGTCTTCCAGATCGAATCCCGATGTGTTTGCGCCTTGCTCATCCTTCAAATAGTGGGCAAAGAATTTGGCTTCAATCTGCGCGCGGAATTCCTTGCCGATCGGCTCGCCGTAGTCCACATTGCCGAGGCGCCGGGAGGATGATCCCCAATACCCGTGCCGCCATGGGCCCAGCACCAGAAAGTTCTGGTGGTTTGTGTCGTGCGGCTCAAGGCTCTGATATTCGATCTGAGGTCCGTACATATCTTCCTGGTCGTAGTAGCCACCTACGGATAGCGTTGGCACGGCAACGGTGTTGAGCGAGTGTTCAACGCCGCGCGACGACCATACAGAATCATAAGCCGGGTGTTCCAGAAACAGCTTCCACGTGGGCAACAGCTTCGAGCCTGACTGTTTCACATCCTCTTGAAAGCTGCCGCGCTCAAGGAAGTAGTCGAATCCGTCCCGGGGCTTGCCATCCTTGTCTTTGCCGTAGTCCACATCCGCGCTCTCTTTGTTGGTCTCCATTCCGTAGACATAGTCGTAGCCGTAGGTCTGGCGAAATGCACCATTGTGAAAGAAGTCGTCGCCCATCCAAACATCGATCATCGGAGCCTGCGGCGAAATGGCCTTTACCGCCGGATGCGGATCGATGCCCGCCATCATGGCCAGAAATCCCGGATAGCTGGTGCCGACGAAACCTGCGCGACCGTTGTTGCCTGTGACGCTGGCCAGCAGCCAGGCCACGGTGTCATACGTGTCGGTGCTCTCGTCGATGTTTTTAGGATCTTTGTGATCGGCGAGCGGCCGGCTCATGATGAACTCGCCTTCGCTCTTGTAGCGACCTCGAATGTCTCCGCAGACGTAGATGTAGCCTTCGCGCGCGAGCTCGGGCCGGCTGGCGGAGAACGATTTGCGATTGGTGTCGTCGCACCCGTAAGGCGTACGCTGAACTAGAAACGGCAGCGGCGCACTGATGTCTTCCGGCTTCAGATACACCACGTGGAGCTTAACGCCATCGCGCATGGGAATCATCGCCTCACTGCGCTGGTAATCGTGGAAGAGGTGATGGACGGGATCGCCTGTGCGGTGGAAGACATTCTCAGGGTCGCCAGACAGAACCGACGTGGCGCCGCGACCGGACGCGTCGAGAGTGAAAGTGACTGTGAACTTGGTATCGGGAATGGCGAACTGGAGGGCTGAGATTGGCTTCAGCTCGAAGGGGACGGCGCGCTCGGACTCAGCGACGAGCTTGCCGTCATGAACGTAAAAGCTGAGGGGAGTGTCGGGGTTAGACGGGTTGGTATATTCGCCGGTAAGAGCCTCGAGTTCCGCGGCTATAGGCGCGGCAGCCGCGGCTTGCGCTTGGGCGATGGGGCGTTTTGGGGCAGACAAGGCAGCAGACAACGTAACGGGAGATGCAAACGGGATAAGGACAACACACAAAACAGAAATTGCAACGCGGTTACGAACCAAGCGGCTACCTCCAGATAGCTTCGGGGAAGCTATTAGGAATCCTAAATCAGCGGTTGGGGCTAATGATTTCCGCTCCCGGATTCACTCGATTCGCGACCAGTGGGTCGTCTCTACGGGCGGTTTCAACGTCTATACGCACGGGGCAGCTTGTCCGGCCCACGGGAGTTTCCATGAACATTCGCTCGATGTCTGCAATCGCTTTTGGAATGGCACTTACGATCGCCGCATCTGCCCAGAATGCAGCCACAGCCTCACCCCCTGCCCAAGCACAGGCAGGACAAAGTCAGGCCGGGCAGGGCGAGCGTGGCGGCGGGCGCGGCGGATGGGGTGGGGGCATGGGCCGAGGCACCATGGGCACGGTCACCGAAGTGGCCGCGGACCACTACACCATCAAGACGGACACCGGCGAAACCTACACCATCCATTACAGCGTCAATACTCGCATCTTGAAACAGCAAGCCCGCGGCGAGGGCGGTGGTCAGCGCGGTGGTGGTGGTGAAGGCGGACGAAGTCCGGGCGGCGGCAATCCTCCTCAGTCGATCAAGCCTACTGACATCAAGGTGGGCGACGCCATTGCGGCGATGGGCGAAGTGGATGCGACGGCGAAGTCAGTTGGCGCCACGATGGTGATGCAGATTGACCCCGAGCGCGCCAAGCAGATGCGCGAAATGCAGGCCAACTACGGCAAGACCTGGATCATGGGCAAGGTCACGGCCATCGATGGCGTCAAGGTGACTCTGATGGGCAATGTCGACAACACCGCCCACTCGTTTGTGGCCGATGAGAACACCACATTCCGCAAGCGCCGCGATCCGATTACGCTGGCCGATATTCAGGTTGGGGATATGGTTCGAGTTGAAGGAGCCGTGAAGGAAGGTTCATTTGTTGCGACGGCTGTCAACGCCATGGGCCCGCCGCCGGAAGGTGCGCCAGGCACTCCCCGCAACGGGCCGCCTCCAACTCAGCCTCAATGAAGGGCGGGCTCTTCTCGGAGCGCCAAGAAATCCAAATTCGTTCGATGGTAGCTTCCAAGCTGCCAACCAACTGGAGCCCACAAGGCCGAGCCGGGACTGGAAACGTGAATTGGGCTGTTTGCGCGAGCCGAGAATTACTTCTGGTTTGCCCCTTATTGATTGCCACTCGGCGATTCTCTAATGTTCGACTATGATGACATGCCAGCTGCTGCCTTCACTCGCAGAGAGCGTTGTCAGTGTGAGCTCCTAGGAGCTGAAGTCGCGGGACTTCCAGAAAACTGAGCGATCAATCCCGGCCAGATGGGTACGTCCTGTCAAAGCCATCGCTCCTTCCAACTCGGCCCGGAGGATATTTACTACATCGCGCACTCCATCCGCGCCAGCGACACTAAGCCCATAGATATACGGACGGCCAATGAGCACAGCGGAGGCGCCGCAAGCCAATCCTTTCAAAACGTCCGTGCCTCGCCGAATTCCACTGTCGAAGAGGACCGGTAGACGCCCAGCTACCCGGTCAACTACTGCCGGAAGTACCTCGATGGTTGCGGGCTCCGTATCCAGGACCCGGCCACCATGATTGGAAACAATGATTGCAGATACGCCACGATGAACTGCTTCCTCTGCATCATCGGGGTTCAGGATGCCCTTTAAAATGACGGGCGTCTTGGCAAACGACTGGATCCACTTAAGGTCATCCCAGTTGAAATGCCGTCGAGATCGACTGCGACCGCCAGGACCTGCTTCAATTCCCAGGTTTGGGAAAGGAAGTTTGGGGGCCAGTGCGCGCACGCGCTCCTCTCGGTTTCGCGCATACGGGATTGGATTGTCGACAGTGATGCAAAGTGCCCTGCAGCCCGCAGCCTCCGCTCTCTCAATCAACGCCCGTACAGCGCTTCGGTCGTCTTCTACATAAAGCTGAAACCAGATCGGTTCGGACGCCGATTTGCAGATGTCCTCGATGCTGCGGTTCGAAACGGTACTGGCAACCATGATTGTCTTGGCCGCCGTCGCTCCACGGGCCGTGGCCGTTTCGGCGTCGGGATGCGCCAGAAGATGAGAGGACGTCGGCGCCAATAAGATTGGGTGTTCCATTTTGTAGCCAAGTAGCATGCAGCTGGTGTCGATCCGGGTAACATCGACGAGAACGCGTGGCTTGAGCTGAAGAGCATCCAGGGCTTCGCGGTTCCGCCGTAGCGTGAGCTCATCGGCGGAGCCGCTATTAAAGTACTCCCAAGCCGCTTCAGACAACTTTCGCTTCGCAGCAGACTCAAAATCGTAGAGGTTTACCAGGGGTGGCTCAGCGATGACCTCGCCACTCACTGCCGAAGCCTTCAACCCGACCTGCGAATCTATTTCCGACGAGATCGCGTGCTTCGAAGAGATCCCCATAGCTGCCGCGCTGGCCAGACTTGCCTTGAGTACCTCTCTTCTGTCCATTGAGACCTACCCCGGTCCAGCTCAAGATCTTACGCGATTGGATTCAAACTTTTGCGAGGCTGGCACTCTCAGTTTTTATCACGAACCTGCAATCGTACTCAATTTGCGTATCATCCCTGAGGCGCGAATCGAGCGCCTGGGAGCCATATCCGCGATTCCGGGCGGTTGATCGGAAATCCGGAAGTAATTCGTCCGTATTCGAGACCCAATCAAGCCGCGCTTCGATCCTTCGCGAATCCAGCCTCTTCTCAAACCGAAGCGATAACAATAGGATGATCCGCGGTGCGGCAAGCTTCCCGTTGGCGCATCTGTAGCTCCTCGAAAGGCCCAGCATGTTTCTCTCGTCTCTTGCCATCTTCATCCGATTGAGCGTGGCCGCCCTGATGGCACTGGCACCGGCCATCGTGCTGGCCGAGGCCCTGCCACATGGAATCTTCACCGACCACCAGGACGTGGGAACGGTGCTTCATCCCGGCTCCGTGCAATACGACGACGCAGCCCACACCTACACCGTCAGCGGCAGCGGCGAGAATATGTGGTTCGGCATTGACGATTTCCACTTTGTCTGGAAGAAAGTCTCGGGGGACGTGGCCCTCACTGCCGACATTGCTTTTCTCGGCGCCGGCGGCAATCCTCATCGCAAGGCGGTGCTGATGATTCGCCAATCGCTTGACGGAGAGTCGCCCGCCGTCGATGTAGCCGTCCATGGAGTGGGTTTGACTTCGCTCCAATTCCGCGACGCAGCCAGCGCGAACACTCATGAAGTCGAGTCGAATATCTCCGCGCCTAAGACAGTTCGCATTGAGAAGCGCGGCGATTTCTTCTATGCCTTTGTATCCGGTCAGGACGGGAAACTCGAACCAGCCGGCGCATCTACCAAGCTGGCCCTCGCCGGCGACTTCTACATCGGCATTGGCGTTTGCTCGCACGACAAAGATGTGGTGGAGAAGGCGGTCTTCTCCAATGTGATTCTCGATCAGCTTCCGCCGGCCTCCGGGAAGACGGTTCTCGTCAGCTCGCTTGAGACCATCTCGATCGCTTCCACCGATCGCCACGTTGAATATGTTTCCGCTGCGCACTTTGAAGCGCCGAACTGGTCGCGCGACGGCAAGTTTCTCATCTTCAATCAGGACGGAACGCTGCGGCGCCTCACATTCGATGGCAGCGAAGCCAACGTGATCCCCAGCGTGATTCCTACTGGACCGCAGATCCAGTGCAACAACGATCACGGCATTTCGCCTGACGGCCAGCTTCTGGCCTTCAGCGACTCATCCGCCACTGGCCCGTCCAGCGACGACCACAAATCGCGTGTCTACATTGTGCCGATTGCCGGCGGCACTCCTCGGCTCATTACGCCCAATGCGCCGTCGTACTGGCATGGATGGACGCCCGACGGCAAGACGCTGGCTTTCACCGGACAGCGCGGTGACAACTTCGACATTTACAGCATTCCTGTTTCAGGCGGCGATGAGACACGTTTGACGAACGCTCCCGGGCTCGACGATGGCCCTGAGTATTCTCCCGACGGCGCATATATCTACTTCAACTCGGAGCGCACCGGTCACATGCAGATATGGCGCATGAAGCCCGACGGCTCTGACCAGGAGCAGGTCACTTTCGACGAAAGCAACGACTGGTTCCCGCACATCTCGCCCGATGGTCAGTCGATGGTCTTTATCGCATATGAAAAAGGCGTGACCGGTCACCCGCCGAACAAGGATGTCGAGCTCCGGCTCATGTCGCTCAACGACAAAAAGGTCCGTGTGCTGGCGAAGCTCTTTGGGGGCCAGGGAACCATCAATGTCCCATCCTGGTCGCCTGACGGGCTCAAGCTGGCCTTTGTGAGCTACGAGCAGCTACCGGCGGAGAGCGCGGGCTTGAGCAGGTGATTCCGCTACGGTCGCCTGCGCCGCTGCGGTACGATATCTCTTTAACGACTGAATCGGGGCCGCGTCGCATGTTTGTCGTCGTATGGCAGTTTGAGATTGCCGAGGAGAAAGTTGCTGCGTTTGAAGCCGCCTACGGGGCCGACGGCGCTTGGGCGCGGCTCTTCCGGGCTTCAACTAAGCACCTGGGAACAGAGCTCTTGCGGGACGCCTATATCCCCTTGACCTATCTCACCATTGATCGCTGGACCAGTGAAGAGGACTTCCGTGCTTTTCGCAAGGATCATGATCCGGAGTACGAAGCGCTCGACCGTTCGTGCGACTCGCTGACCAGCCGCGAGACCCGGATAGGCGCTTATACGGTGTGACTGGCTGCTTTCGTAACCACACCTAACCACTGGCAAATAAAAAGCTTATTGGCCTGCCTTCAATCTTCTCCGTTTCTTCGCTATTTTCTTCTGTCTTTGTCTGTCCAGCCCTGCTACAATCCCATCGAAATCCATTTTTGAGCTTCCCCGCATTTCTGGCCGATACGCCGGAACCCGCGCAAGGTGAGCATTTTAAGGAGCATTCCGAATGGCCATCGCCGATGACCGCGCCAAAGCCGTAGACCTAGCCCTCGCTCAGATCGAAAAACAGTTCGGCAAAGGCTCCATCGTCCGCCTGGGGTCCAAGGAAGCCCTTCTGCCCATTGCAGTTATCTCGACCGGGTCGATCAGCTTCGATGCTGCCCTGGGCGTAGGCGGCGTTCCCAGGGGTCGCGTGACGGAGATTTTTGGTCCGGAATCGTCGGGAAAGACGACCATAACCTTGCAGATCATTGCGGAGGCGCAGCGGCTCGGCGGGCTGGCGGCGTTTGTTGACGCGGAGCATGCACTCGATCCCGGCTACGCCAAGAAACTCGGTGTCGACGTGGACAACCTGCTTGTTTCTCAGCCGGATAGCGGCGAGCAAGCTCTTGAGATCACTGAAGCTCTGGTCCGCTCTGGAGCGATCGATGTGCTGGTCGTGGACTCGGTCGCGGCTCTGGTACCCAAAGCTGAACTGGATGGCGAAATGGGAGATTCGCACATGGGATTGCAGGCGCGCCTGATGTCTCAGGCGCTGCGCAAGCTCACAGGCACTATTTCCAAATCCCGTACGGCCCTCATCTTTATCAACCAGATACGCGAAAAGATCGGGGTGATGTTTGGCAACCCGGAGACGACCACTGGCGGCCGCGCACTCAAGTTTTACTCGTCGGTGCGCATCGATATCCGTCGCATCGCGGCCATCAAAGATGGCGACGTTGTTACCGGCAACCGCACCAAGGTCAAGATCGTAAAAAACAAGGTCGCTGCGCCGTTCCGCGAGGCAGAGTTCGACATTCTTTATGGGGAAGGCATCAGCCGGGCGGGCGATGTGCTTGACCTTGCGGTGGCCAACAACATTGTGGAGAAGTCCGGCGCGTGGTACAGCTACGCCGGCGAGCGCATCGGCCAGGGGCGCGAGAACACCCGGACATTCCTCAAGGACAACAAGGACATCTTCGACAAGATGGATGCGGAGCTCCGCAAAAAGCTGAATATTGGTGCGGTGGCGAAAGCGGACGTTCCCGAGGTGCCGGCCGGCGGCCACGTCGAAGCTAAGGAAGCGGTCCGGCTGCGCAGGGGATGACGGAACGACTCGCGAGAGAGGCTGCCAGTGGCTCCCTTTTACTATCTCAGTATTGATATTTGTTCTATTGCTTTACTTCTTGCTATTCGATTAGATTTGAGCTATTGTTGTGATAGGGAGGGTGCCATCAATGACCAAGTATGAACCCATTCAGCGGTGGCTCAGTGGTTTGAAGGAAGATAGCGCTGTGCTGACTTTTCGAGAACTCGAGAGCATTCTCGGATTTCAACTACCTCCGTCAGCAAAGATGTACCGGGCTTGGTGGGGCAACGAGCGCATTCACCATCGTCATACCTATTGCCGGGCATGGCTTGATGCCGGCTTTGAGACGCAGAGGGTGAATCTTGTGCAACAGACGCTCGAATTTCGCAAGATTTGATCGACGAATGCGCAATTCCTGCGCTTGAGGCAATCAGGAGACAAATGACTTTTAGCGAAGAGGTTCAACTTTTTTTCCAAGACAACTATGTCGTTCCTGCGCGCCAGCGCGGACAGGCAAGCGTTGAGGTCAAGGCCGGCGATATTCACACCAAGCTGGGATGGAGCCGGCGGGTCCCGCTGGTTTGCGCTGCGCTTTCCTCCAAAAAACTGCAACGCAAGGTGGGAGTGCGTTTGACGGGAAAGGAGGGACCGCCGTCGGGCCAAAGCCCGACTGTGATCTACCGTTACGAAATCCTTGAACGGGAAGATCCGTCTGGACTAAGAGACGATCCGTCATCGCCGAAGCGTGGCTTATTGGCTGCGTACGGAGTTGCGGCGCACCTATACCGGCAGGTCGGAGGAGGAGATGCCTTCCTCAAGTCAGAGCGGGAGGACTTTGGATCAATAGTGCCCGAGATTGGCGACGCCGGTGCGCAACAACGTGGCGAAAGAACTAAACAGTGACAAGGGTCTATTGGGATTCCAATCTCTTCATTTATCTCCATGAGGACCATCCGGAATTTGGTCCCCGCGTGCGGCGTATCTATGAAGAAATGGCCGCTCGTAACGACACACTCTGCACGAGTGTGTTTACAGTTGGAGAGGTCCTTACCCTGCCTTTCAGGATGAAGGACGAAGCGGCTACCATTGCAATTCGGGAATCGATGCTTAGCGGCAATGTGGAGTTGCTGCCCTTCACTCTGGCCACGGCGCAAAGATACGCCGAGATTCGGGCACTCTGCTCGATAAAGCCGGCAGACGCTATCCATCTAGCCACCGCAATCGAGACCAAGGTTAATCTCTTCGTCACGAACGATCACAAATTTAAACAGTTCAGGCTACCGGGAATGCCGCTGGCTATCGGCCTCGACGGCAAACTGTTTTAGACGGCGGACAGAAAGAGTAGGGTGACGGCAGCGTCAGTCCCGATTCCGCTCATCAGTCCCGCTCCCGCTGCTAGAATCCCTCTAGAGCAGCCCCAATGAGCGTAAGCGCCTTATATCCCGGCACCTTCGACCCGCCGACGAACGGGCACGTGGACCTGATACAGCGCGGGTCGAAGCTGTTTGAACATTTGACGGTGGGCATTCTCAAAAACCCAGTGAAGAATCCGCTCTTCACCGTCGAAGAGCGCGTGGAGATGCTGAAGGAGGCCACCAGCGCACTGGGCAATGTGTCGATTGCTACCTTTGATGGCTTGATGGTTGATTTTGCGCGCCGGCAGAAGGCGACGGCGGTATTGCGCGGGATCCGCGCTATCAGTGACTACGAGCACGAGTTTCAAATGGCATTGATGAACCGCCGCCTGGCGCCGGAGGTCGAGACTGTTTTTCTGCAGCCGGCCGGGCGCTATTCGTTTGTGAGCTCGCGCATGGTGAAGGAAGTCTTCAGCTTCGGCGGCGACGTTTCGGGGCTGGTTCCTCCCAACGTGCTCAAGCGGCTGCGGGCGCGGATCAGCAAAGGTTAAGGGGCTCGGGGCTTCGTTCGGTCGCACTCGCTCGTCCCCACTTTCCGGTGATATGGTTGCAGGGAAGTTTCCCCTTCCCAGATCTTGTGTTCGGAGTGTCCGATGGCTCGTGTCCTCGCCTTGTCTCTTTGCATCCTTGCGTTCGCGGCTTCGCCTGATTCCGGCCAGGCGGCCGACCGGATTCTCTTTGACCGACTCGGCCCGACAGGAGCGGCACTTTTCATCTCGAACGCGGATGGCTCTGCGGAGCGGCCGCTTACAAAGCCGGGCACGCTGGACTACAACCCGTCCTGGTCTGCAAGGGGTGATTGGATCGTCTTCACATCGGAGCGTGGCGGCTCGGCGGATCTTTTTCGCATTCATCCCGACGGGACAGGCATCGAACGTCTGACCGATGATCCGGCTTACGACGATCAGGCTGCCTTTTCGCCGAACAGCAACCGGATTGTCTTCGTCTCAACCCGCGCCGGTGGAAGGGCAAATCTCTGGATCCTCGATGCGGCCAGCCACAAAGCTACGCCGCTGACGTCAGGAAACGGCGGTGATTTTCGTCCTTCCTGGTCTCCAGACGGTGCGTGGATTGCCTTTTCCTCAGACCGGGACAGCGACTTTCCTCCCGCCAAGGGCCGGTGGGAACGGTTGCATCTGGTCGACATTTATCTTATTCGTCCCGACGGCACGGGCCTGAAACGCATTTCGCAGCACGGAGACTTCTGTGGCAGCCCCAAATGGACGCCAGATAGCAAGAGCATAGTGACCTATTGCATGCCGGCGCAAGACACATGGACCTATCGCTTTGGCGGTCAGGACGGCGACAACCAACTCATTAAGATCAATATCGCGAGTGGTGAAGCGACACGCCTGGCCGCCGGTGCGGGAGTCAAGCTGCTGCCTGCGGTTCTGGCCTCTGGTGAGATCGGCTATCTTCGGCGCGACAAAACGACAGCTGGGGTCTTCTACGGAAACGGCACGCCGGGGCCGAAGGGAAGGGATGTCCGCACTCCTTCGTGGTCGCCAGATGGCGCGCAGATTGTCTACAGCCGGTTCGTTTCCCAGCACACTGCCGAACCGGTAAAGGAATGGAGCCGGAATCCAAACTTCGATTTGTACAGCACCACGTGGCTGCCTGCATACGATCCCAGCGGAGAGCACCTGGCGGTAACCAAGATCAGCTCCGACGGGGAGACAACCAGCCTTTTCATAGTCGATGAAGGCAAGCCGGCGCGATCCATTCTGGAGCAGAAGGGATTGATTCTTGGTCCATCGTGGTCTCCCGATGGCAAACAAATTGTGGCCGGCGTTGGAATTTTCACTGCATTCCTCGACGACGAAGCTGGAGCCAAGAAGCCTATTGACTCACTGAACGGCGGCGCTCAGTTAGGGATGATGAACGCTGACGGCTCAGGCTTCCACTTGATTACAGGAGGCAATAGCAACAATGCATTTGCCTCGTTCGCGCCAAATGGCAAGCGCATTGTCTACCGCACGACCGGGCCCGACGGCGTCGGACTGCGCATCATGAATCTCGACGACCAGTCGGTGAAGATGTTGACGGACGAGTGGGACAATTTTCCCGTGTGGTCTCCGCGCGGAGACCTGATTGCCTTCATCCGCAGGAATGGAGCCGATTTTGAAGTATTTACGATCCACCCTGATGGCACGGGACTGAAGCAGTTGACCAACCTCCACGGAGTCAACGCTCATCTGGCGTGGTCCCCGGACGGAGAGCGGCTTTTATTTTGCAGCAGTCGCATGGGATTCAAAGACGAAGTCGTATTGATTAACGCGCCGCAGCCTTATGGCGAGGTCTTCGTCATGCGTTCCGACGGCACCCAGGTTGAACAGCTCACCGATGACCAGTGGGAGGAGGGCGGCCCAGCATGGCAGCCCCACAAGCCGCAGCTGGATGCACGGACCGCCTCGTCGCAGTGAAGGCGCGCAGCTTTGGAATTCGGGATTCCCGAGAAGGAGCAGATTGGCGCATTAGGCACTTGGTCAATGTCGAAAAATCTGCCAAGATAGAACTACCATGACAGTTTCCGCTCCTTCACAAGTGTTTGCCGATCGAATTGGCCGGATTGAAGTTTCCGCAACCATGGCTGTGGCCGCTGAGGCCGCAAAGCTGCGCGCGCAGGGCGCTAACCTGGTGGATTTTGGTGCGGGCGAGCCGCACTTTGCCACGCCGCGGCACATCAAGGACGCGGCTATCGCGGCTATCGATGCCAACTTCACACGCTACACTGTCGTGCCTGGCATTCCCGACGTGCGCAAGGCGATTGTCGAGCGCCATGCCTGCGACTTCGGCTCGGACTACGGGCTGGACGAGGCTATCTTTACCACCGGCGGGAAGCTTGCCCTGTTCAACACCATTCAGATTCTCATTGACCACGGCGACGAGGTCATCCTGCCCGTGCCTTACTGGGTCAGCTTCAAAGACATCATCCAGTATGCGGGCGGCAAGGTCGTCTTTTTGGAGACCAGCGAGGCGGAGAGTTTTCGGATCACGGCCGACGCTATTGAAAAGGCGATCACGCCGCGCACCAAGGCGATCATTTTGAACTCGCCATCGAATCCGGCGGGCTCGGTGGTCTCTACCGAAGATTTGGAGCGGATTGTTCACCTTGCGCACGACCGGGGCATTTTCCTGCTGCTGGACGAGTGTTACGTTTATCTGAACTACGCTGGCAAGCCGGTCTCAGGCGGGTCGTTTACATGGGCCAAGGAGCACCTGGTTATTCTGGGATCGCTTTCGAAGACCTATTCCATGACGGGCTGGCGTGCAGGTTATGCGCTGGCTTCGAAGGCCGTTGTTGCCAACCTCAGCAAACTGCAGTCGCAATCCACTTCGAACGCTGCGAGCATGGTGCAAAAGGCGGCTATTGCCGCGTTGACTGGTTCGCAGGAATGCGTTTGCGAGTTCCGCGCGGAGTTTATTGACTTGCGGGACTACATGCTGGCCAAGCTGGCTGAGATTCCTGGGATGACCTGCACCAAACCGGAAGGCGCATTCTACGTCTACCCCAATATTTCCGCGTTCCTTGACCGGAACGGAATCAGGGGCGGCGTTCGCTCGGCTACCGAGTTGGCCACGCGGCTGCTGCATGAGGCCCACGTGGTCACCGTTCCCGGAGAAGCCTTCGGCACGGCGGAGCACATCCGCATCTCCTACCCGGTTACCAAACAGAACATCGATGAAGGCGTTCGGCGCATGGCGCAATTCCTGGCTCCGCTCAGGTAAACCGGCGTGTCTCGGCAACTTCCATCGCTCGAATTGGTCCGCGAAAATTCGGAATTAAGAGGGCCACAAACGCCGGCCGGGGCAAACTCTCCCAAAATGTGACTTACGGCACTGTGCAAACATGCCACTCGTCGGATAGGATGTGTCTTCAATGCCGAAGACAGTCGATTTTCGCCCTGTGATACTTGCTGGTGGCAGCGGTACTCGCTTCTGGCCTCGTTCTCGTCGCGCCCGCGCCAAACAGGTGCTGGCGCTGGACGGAGAGCGCTCAATGATTCAACAGACCGTGGAGCGGCTGAAGCCGCTGGCCGGAATCGACAAAACATGGATCATTACCAACGAACATCTGGCCCATGAGATCGCCGATCAGTTGCCGGGCTTGCCTGCGGGACAAATTGTTCAGGAGCCCGTGGCCCGCAATACGGCCCCGGCATGCGGGTTGGCAGCGTTTCTGATCGAAAGGCAAAACCCCAGCGCGGTATTGGGTGTTTTCCCCTCCGACCATGTGATCGCCGATGAACCTCGGTTCCTCAAGGCGCTGCAGAAAGGCATAGCGCTGGCTGCCGCGGGCGACAACATGGTGGTGCTGGGTATTGAGCCAACCCGCGCTGAAACGGGCTATGGCTATATCGAGACTGGCGACTACATCAAAGACGAATCTGCCCAGCATGTGCGGCGCTTTACTGAAAAGCCAAACCAGAATCGAGCGGACGAGTTTGTTGCGGCGGGCAATTATTTCTGGAACTCGGGAATGTTCTTGTGGTCCGCGCGCACGCTGGCCAATGCGGTGCGCGAACATATGCCGGAGACCGCTCCATTGCTGGAAAGCATTGCCGGCGCTTACGGCACGCCGGAATTCGAAGAGGTTTTTCACGCTCTTTATCCCAAGTGCGAAAACATCTCTGTGGACTACGCGATTCTTGAGCCCCGCTCGGCCAAGGGCGAGCATCTGTCTCACCTCTACTGCCTGCCGGCGGAGTTCAGTTGGAACGACCTGGGCTCGTGGGCATCTCTTTACGAGTATCAGCTTGAAACCCGGCTGCGCGGCGATGGCGAAGGTAATGTTTCAGAAACCGAGGGCCACCTGGCCCTCGAAGCCGGAAACAACTATATCTATAGTCCCAAGAAGTTTGTGGCGCTGGTTGGGGTAGAAAACCTGGTGATTGTGGACACTGAAGACGCACTGCTGATTGCCCACCGCGACCACTCCCAGGATGTGGGTAAGATTGTGAAGGAGCTGGGACTTTCGGGGCGGACGGAGCTGATCTGAACGGCTCCCGTTCCTGAAATTCCGACCTGTGCCCATTTTCGAGAGCGAGTCTTTTTCGCCCCGGGTTTCCGGCCCAAGCCCGATGCCCAACATTGTTTACACTTGATCTAAGGGAGAACGGAAAGCAAGCAATGCCGCATCCTCAGATCAAGTTTGGTACAGACGGCTGGCGGGGCCTGATCGCCGACGATTTTACTTTTGCCAATGTGCGCGTTGCTGCCGAGGCCGTGGCCGCGTACGTGCACGCTCGCCGCGGTTCAGACCAGGAAGACCCCGCCAAAGGTCTGTGCATCGGCTACGACACACGATTCGGGTCGAAGGCATTCGCGCGTGCTTGTGCGGAAGTTGTGGCTTCCACCGGCATTCCGGTATTGCTGGCCAATGACATTACGCCCACTCCGGCGTTGAGCTTTGGCGTTCGCGAGCGTAAGGCCGCCGGCGGCATCATGATCACCTCATCGCACAATCCAGCTCAATGGAATGGCGTGAAGTACAAGGCCTGGTATGGCGGCTCGGGCAAGCCTTCGATCATTGCCGAGATCGAGTCTTATCTTGGACAGCCGGTTGCGAAGTCAGAATCTCCCGCGACAATTGAGGAGGTCGATTTTCTTCCGCCTTATCTCAAGGCCATCGAGAATTTTGCCGATCTCGATCTGATTGCCAAGTCTGGCAAGAAGTTCTGCATCGACTCAATGTATGGCGCGGGACGAACCATTCTTTCTACAATCTTTACCCGCATCGGCGTGGATCACGTGCAGATCCGGGGCAACGTCGATCCCCTTTTTCCGGGCATCAACCCCGAACCAATTGAGCCGCATATCCGCGCCCTGGGCGAGGCCGTGGTGGCGAACGGCTGCGACGCGGGCCTGTGCACGGACGGGGATGCCGACCGCATCGGGGCAACAGATGAGCACGGCGGCTTTGTTGATCCGCACAAGATTTTTTCTGTCCTGCTGAGTTGGGTGCTCAAGCGGAAAGGCTGGCCGGGCGCCGTAACTCGAGCTTTCAACACCACCAAAATGCTGGACCGGATTTGCAAGAAGCATGGCCGCGAGCTGATCGAGCACGGCATCGGCTTCAAGTTTGTCTGTGACTACATGCTGGAACGCGAAATTGTGATGGGCGGCGAAGAGTCTGGTGGCATCGGCTTCCAGCGCCACCTGCCGGAACGTGACGGCTTGCTGAATGCCCTGCTGCTGGCAAATGTGATGGCGGAGGAAGGCAAGACTCTGGGCCAGCTCGTGGCTGATCTGCAAGCGGAGTACGGCGAGCATCAATACGGCCGCATCGATCTACACATCGCGGACGACGTCAAGAATGCCGCCATCGCCAGGGCTCGTGCGCTCGAAATCGGCGACGCTGTCTTTGCCGGGATGAAGATTCTGCGCCAGGAAAATCTGGACGGCGTGAAGTTCTACCTCGACAATCCGGAAGCCGCCGCCAAGCCCAATGCAGCCGAGACCTGGCTGCTGCTGCGCGCCAGCGGGACTGAGCCGTTGATGAGGATCTACAGCGAGTCCTGTTCGAAGGAGTCGGTGGCTAATTTACTGGAATCGGCACGCAAGTTTGCGCTCGGCGGGTAGCTCGGTTCTGCAACTCCGTTCACTGAAACATTCGCGCGTCAAAGATGAACGGCTGAGCGGGCTCGATCTGCAACTCGCTCATGCGTGGATGAAGGGGATTGAGCAAGATATTCCACTCCACTCGAATCGGCACAGACGGAACCATTAACGCCAGCGAAGAGCGAGAGCGTATCCATGCGTCGCCGAGTTCCCTGGTTGCTTGGGCTGAAGCGGCGATCTCGTCGGACCACCAATCGGGCGGAAGTTCGGACTGCTGAACCGTACGTGGTGGTTCGTCGTCCGGCAGTGTTGCAGAGAGATAAACCAGATCCCTGGGAGCCTGGCCGGGTTCAAGATGGACGAACAACTCGATGGCAGCTAGCGACAGTGAGGTCGATGCGTAGACCATGCGGACGCCGCGTGAGTTCCAACGGCCGCCGAATCGGCGAGCGCCTTCGCCGGAGAACGCCTCATCCGCGTACGGGAGCCGGCAAATCCGCCAGATTTTCATCTGTTACACCGGGCGAGCATCAGCTATAGACGCCGTAGGAGATGCGCCCAAGAACGTCTTCCACTTCGCGCACCCCAGGGTCGGTGTCTACCTGATCGAGGGGACGGCCGCCATGCAAGGCGCGATTGGGAGTCTTGAGCCAGGCGGCGGCCTTGTCACCATCGCCCAGAGTCTCAGTCGCTGTGGCATAAACCTGCGCCAAACGAACGGTGCGGTCGGACTCTGCCGGCGTGAGCCGCGAGTCTTGCGTGATGCGCCGCGTAAGGGTGCGCTGAGGAATGCCAATCTTCTCGGAGATTTCGGCTTGGCGCAGGTCAAGCCGCTGGGCCAGCAAATACAGGGCCTTGACGGGAAGCCCCTCCCGGACCAGTTCTGCCAGGGCGCCTCGCTTGCCCATCGGCCTGCCAAGAATCTGTTCGCCGCCTAAGACATCGGGGATGGTTTGAGCTGCCATGGTTTGCCTCTGGGTTAATTGTACGCCATTTGGCTAATTATGCAAGGCCATTTTACGAGATCAATGCGATCTTGGCGCGTTTGCCAAGACGGATCACAATTCGCGCGGGCAACGCAGAAACCGGAACCAGAGTATTGGTTGCCAATTCACCGTCGAGCTTGACAGCCTTTTCGGCGATCTTTCGGCTGGCTTCTGCCCCGGACGCGGCAAGTCCCAAGTGTATCAACAACTTGGGAAGACGAATCTGCAAATCTCCCGGCGCGCCTGAGGGCCCCACGAGATCGGCGTATGCGATTGCAACCTCTTCCAGGTCCTCGGCCGCTTCCTTTTGCTGGAACATCCTTGACCAGTTCTCGTCCGCGGCTAGCGCGGCGATCTCACCATGGAAGCTGGCGGTAATTGTCCGCGCCAGCCGCTTTTTGGCTTCCATGGGGTGCAGAACGCCAGCGGCCACGTCGGCATGAAGCGCATCAACTTCAGACTGGCGGAGATCTGTCAAAAGCAGCCAATACTTCCACATCAACTCATCTGAAATCGACATGAGCTTGCCGTACATTTCGCCAGGCGGCTCGTTGATGCCGATGGCGTTGCCCAGAGATTTAGACATCTTCTGGACGCCGTCCAGGCCTTCGAGAATCGGTGTCATCAGAACAATCTGCGGCTTCTGGCCGTAGTCGCGCTGTAGCTCGCGACCCATCAGGAGGTTGAATTTCTGATCTGTGCCGCCGAGCTCGATATCGCTCTTCAAGGCGACGGAGTCGTACCCTTGCGCGAGTGGATAAAGGAGCTCGTGGAGGCTTATGTCCTGCTCGGCGTGGAAGCGGGTCAGGAACTCCTTGCGGTCAAGCATCTGGGAGAGCGTGACCTTCGCAGAGAGGCCGATTAAACCGGCATAGCCGAGCTGATCGAGCCACTCGGAATTGTATCGGACCTCGGTCCGTTGCTCGTCGAGAAGCTTGAAGACCTGCTGCTTGTAGGTCTGAGCATTTAGCTCGATCTCCTCGCGGGTGAGCGGCTTGCGGGTGACATTGCGTCCGGTGGGGTCGCCGATGAGCGCTGTGGAGTCGCCGATGAGGAAGATGACGGTGTGGCCGAGCTGCTGAAAGTGGCGCAGCTTGCGCATCAGCACGGTGTGGCCCAGGTGCAGGTCGGGCGCGGTGGGGTCGAAACCGGCCTTCACGCGCAGCGGGCGGCCGGTCTTGCGGCTGTCTTCAAGGCGCTCGCGCAGGTCGCTCACGCGGATGATCTCCGCGGCGCCCTTTTCCAGCAGGTCCATCTGTTCGTCTACGGATAAAAACTCGCTCATGTCGTGTTTCAGTATACGGTCCCTTGAAGATAAGGCCGGCTCATACGTTCGTGGACCTTAGGCCGGGCACCAAGTCGCTGCCTGGGCTCTCCACCTGGCGCTCAAGGAACGACACCTTGAAGCGCAGTTCCTGGTTCGCCTTCAGCAATTCGCCCACCAGGACGTGCAATCCCTTGAGCCGCTCCTCTGCCGGCGCGTGTTCTTCCGGCGTCGTGGGCCGGGTTTCTTCTAGCTGCATTATCATCAACTCCTCTCAGGCTTCATCAATGGCCCGTGCCGCCGCATCCATCGCCTCGGCAATTTTTGTCACTTGATCGGCGTTCAGGTTGCCGCGCTCGACGCGCATCTTCAGCGCGAACTTCAGATTCATGATGGCCCGCTGGATTTGCGGTGAGCGGCCGCGCCCAAAGACCTTGCCTGCCTGCTCCATCCGGCCGAAGATGGCCTTCAGCATCACAGCATTCGCCTTAAGATACTCCTTGCCCTGCTCGGTGGCCGCATAGAGCTTTTTGTTGCCATCCGCTGCTGCGACCGTCGCAAATCCTTCTTCCTCCAGCAACGTCAGCGTCGGATACACCACGCCGGGGCTTGGCGCGTAACCGCCCGAAAGCCGCTCCTCAATTGCCTTCATGATTTCGTACCCGTAACTGGGCTTGTCTGCGATCAGCTGCAGAATCACCAGCCGCAGATGGCCGTTGTCGAAAAATCGTTCGCGCCCTCCGCCACCAAATCCATGCTCGAATCCCTCCCAGCGTCCGCCAAAGCCGCCACGCATGTGCCTATGCCGGCCTTCGTTCTCGCTGTGTTCTCTGTGTCCTTCTCGAAAATGTCCAAACATCTGTTTTCTCCGATCTATCAAGATGTATCTTACGATATATCGTAAGATATCGGATGTCAAGTGCCCGCCATCGAAAATGGCAAAGACAACGGCATTTTTATCCGTGATTCCCTGCCCCAGTCCCTGGATAGATTCCCCGCCACGCGCTGCGCTTCGTTTGCCTTAAACTGAACGAATGGAAGAGTTCAGTCGTATTCAGCGCCTCCCGCCTTATGTTTTCAACATTACGGGTGAAATGAAGGTCTCCGCCCGCAGGCGCGGGGAGGACATTATTGACTTTGGCATGGGCAATCCGGACGGAGCCACGCCCAAACATATCGTTGACAAGCTAGTTGAGGCGGCGCAGAAGCCGCCCACGCATCGTTACTCGGTTTCGCGTGGACTGCCGCGCCTGCGTAAGGCAATCTGCAACTGGTATAAGACGCGCTATGACGTCGATCTCGACCCGGAGTCCGAGGCCATTGTCACCATCGGCTCCAAGGAAGGCATCGCGCACTTGTGCCTGGCCATTCTTGACTCGAGAGACACGGTGCTGGTGCCCAACCCCAGCTATCCTATCCACATTTATGGACCGGTGATTGCGGGCGCGCATGTGGTGAGCGTGCCGGTGCATGATCAGGAAAAGTTCCTGGCTGAGCTGGAGACGCTGATTCCCCGCATGGTGCCGCGGCCCAAGGCGCTGATCGTAAATTTTCCATCGAACCCGACGACGGAGTGCGTTGAACTGCCGTTCCTGGCGCGCCTCGTCGAATTGGCCCGCGAGTACGGCTTCCACCTGATTCAAGACCTGGCTTACGCTGACATTGCCTTTGATGGATATAAGCCGCCCAGCGTGCTTGAGGTTCCAGGCGCAAAAGACGTCGCTGTCGAATTTTTCACGTTGTCAAAGAGCTACAACATGCCCGGCTGGCGGGTGGGATTCATGGTTGGCAATCCAGTGCTGGTGAGTGCGCTGGCGCGGCTCAAGAGCTACTTCGACTACGGCACATTCACGCCCATCCAGGTTGCGTCGATTCAAGCGTTGGAAGGGC
>Ga0206878_10135_pt1 | contig 32343 bp, 27 predicted proteins | sample Alteio_BWOrgCont_8_FD_152621 | JGI IMG/M metagenome (GOLD analysis project Ga0206878, IMG submission 152621) | Enriched cells from forest soil in Barre Woods Harvard Forest LTER site, Petersham, Massachusetts, United States -... | ecosystem: Environmental > Terrestrial > Soil > Temperate forest >... | reverse complement strand
GAAGGTCGCGACGGTCTTCTCGACTGCACCCTCGACGGCTGCAACATTGGCAGCGTCTGCCTGGATCGCGACAGCCTTTCCGCCACCGAGTTCAATCGCTTTGACTACGGCGGAAGCCGCCGCCACGTCTTTTGCGTACGTGATGGCCACGCTCGCACCATCCGCAGCCAGCCGCTTCGCAATCGCTGCGCCAATGCCTCGGGAACCGCCGGTAACGAGTGCTACTTTCTTCGCTAACTTGGACATGTGTCTCCTTTGGCATGTTCAGAACAATTAAAAAGCCCGATTCGGCTGCGCCTTGTTCGACCGTGTCGGACGGTTCTGAACCATTCAGTTCTATACGATGACGAGGGTAATGGTGAGGATGCAGAGATATTGAACTATTTAGTTCTTTATTGGGTAACGGGGCTATGGGTCGTCCAAAGGGCTTTAGCCGAGAGGAAGTTCTGGAGAAGGCGATGCCCGTTTTTTGGAAGCACGGGTTTGCGGATACGAGCGTTCAGGAGCTGGACCGAGCGACAGGCGTGAACAAGTCAGGGCTCTATACGGAGTTTCGTGACAAGGAAGATCTTTTGTGGGGTGCCTGCGGCACTATCTTGAGAGCCAGGGGAAGAGGGGACTTCTTACCAAGGACCCTCTTGGCTGGAAGAACGTCGAGACTTCTCGAGAATGGCCCTCTTCACAAGGGGGAACAGCAAGGCTGTTTTTCTGTCAAATCTATGCGGGAGTTCGCGATCCTTCCGGATGAGGCTTATGGAGTCGTAACAGAGAATCGGGCGCTATTGCAGCGCCTTATCACCATGAACATCGAGGCGGAAAAGACCAAGATGGCCGCCTCGGCAATTGCGGAGATGGTACTGTCCTTCTTCTCCGGATTATGTATTGAGCGCAACCTCAAATCCGGTAAGACGTCGTCGACGCGCAATATCGATAACTTTATGACAGCCCTTCGCAGTCTCTAATCGAGGCGTCTCTAAATCCGGTCTTACGTGGGCAAGCCAAGAGCCGGGGCCACAAACATGCCGGCGCCTGCGATCCATGCGCTTATCCAACGGCGAAACGGCCGTTGAGGTACTCATGATTTGAAGGAGAGAACAATGCTCGATCATACGATCATATGATTCTGACTGTCAGAGATGTCGAACGTTCGCTAGCCTTCTATGAGGGGACCTTGAAGCCTCTTAGTATCAAGTTCTTCCTACCCGTACAAGGGCGAGGGTGATCATCCTGATCTGTGGGGATTTGGTGATGGCAAGAGGGCGTTCTTCTGGCTCAAGCAAGGGAAGCCCAATCCAGCGTCCATTCACTGGGGCTTTATGGCTGTAGACAATGATACGGTCGATGAATTCTACAGCGCGGCAATATCCGCTGGTGCCAGGGACAATATTTCACCGCGGGTACGAGTGGAATACTATGCGGGATACTACGCCGCCGATGTATTTGACCCGGACGGGTATTCGTTTATTCGTTTGAAGTCGTCCACAAAAGCTAGCGAGGAACCTCACATCGGCAAGATGATTACACGGCGGTTGGGTAACAAAAATCGGCTTCGCTCAAGTGATCGATCTAGTGGGCATCATCGAGTGCAAATCCTCGAGTCACACATCGAACAGCTGTTGTCTATGGGAATGGCTTGCCGGATGTCTGGAATGCTGGCGGGGACGACGGGGCTCGAACCCGCGACCTCTGCCGTGACAGTCCAGCGTCTTTTCGTAACTTATTGAAACTAAGCGTCACGGATGGCTTCTTTTGGCGCTCGGAGGTACCTATGGCAACCCTTATTGGACCCTTATCGGACCCGCGACCTCTGCCCTGTAGACCTCTGCCTTTCGCAATTCCGAGAGCCCTATTCACGTTTTTCGTTTGGCAGAAAAACTGAAAAGCAAGTGCCGTTCTTCTCAGGATGCACGCTGCTGCGCATTCTGATCGAACCGCCCAGACGATGCGCGATACCGCGCGCAACCCAAAGGCCAAGCCCCGTCCCGTTCTCCCCTTTGGTGGTGAAGAAAGGCTCGAAGATGCGGTCCGTATCTTGGGTCGGGATCCCACAACCGCTGTCGGCGAGGGTGATACGAAGGCCTTTGGCTGGCGGTCTGTTTGTCCAGTCGTTCGACTTGCTGACTCGCAGCGCAAGTCGGCCGCCATCTGGAACAGCCTCCATCGCGTTTATAAGCAATGTGGTGAAGAGCTGGCGGATCTCGCCCGGATAGCTGATAATGCCTGCTCCATTCGCTATGTACTGCTTCGTGACCGTGATGTTTTTAGCCCCGATTCGTTTGGCGTAAACTTTCACGACACTTTCGACCATCTCTTCCACGTTCACCGCAGTGGGAGAGATCGAGTCACGATAAAAGGCTAGTGACTGCCGAGTCAGGTGGGAAACTCGGTTCAGCTCTTCCCGTGCCATCTTGGCATATTCTTGTTCCTGCGTATCCAGCCTCGAAGATTGCTCCAACAACGTCAGCAGGTTCGTCACGGCCTGCAAGGGATTGTTAATCTCATGCGCCAAGGTCGCGGCCAATCGGCCGGCTGAGACCAGTTTTTCAGTTTTAATCAGAGCCGCTTCCGCCAGTTTACGTTCGGTGATATCGCGCGCAATTTTCGATGCGCCGACAATCCTTCCTTGGCTATCGAGAATTGGCGAGATGGTCAGGGATACGTCCCGTAATTTTCCGTCTTTGCGGCGACGGACCGACTCAAAGTGCTCAATATGCTCTCCTCGACGGACGCGCTCCAGAATTCCGGGCTCTTCATCGGCCCTATCGCGGGGAATGAGTACCGTGACTGACTGGCCGATGATCTCCTGCGGAGTATATCCAAAAATCCGTTCCGCTCCGGGGTTCCAAGTTTCGAAGATCCCATTGAGGTCTTTTCTGATAATGGCATCGTCCGAAGACTCAACGATCGCAACCAGTCTTGCCGTGTCCAGTTCCGCGACTCTCCGCTCGGTCACGTCATCCATGGCGAGAAGGATCATCGGCTGGAGGTCGTCATTCGGTTGCGGGAGCCTTCCTGCGTTCAGGAGCATCGTTTTGTGGCCAATGTGCTCAAAATCCCATTCCACCTCAAAATCCCTTACCGCCCTATTTTGGGGAAGCACTTGTTCCAGCAGTGTCCGAAGTGCCGGAATATTCCACTGTCTGTTTCCAACCTCATATAAACATTTACCGATTGTCTCTTCCGATGACACATGAAAATCATTCAAAAAGGGCCGATTCGCCGCGACGATGTGAAGCTCGGCATTGAGCACGAGCAACGGTTCTCTCACTGTGTCAATGATGCCCCGGAAAAATTCAGAAGACTTCCGCATTTGCTCGCTTGCGATTTTGATTGCGTCAATATCCTGCAGCGTCAGCACTACACCTTCGATTTTGTTGTCCTGCGTCCGGTACGGCAGCAAGCCCAACTCATGCCAGTGGCCTTCGAGGTCCTTGACTTCGCCCGTCCACGTTTGGAGGCTCTCGAGCACTTTCGCGATCCGTGATTCGAGACCGTGCTGTCCCAGGCCAGACTCTTCGATGTTCCGGCGTATATCGGCAAACGAACGGCCAACATCGGAGGGGACCACGTTGAGCAGTTTGTTGGCGGCGGGAGTGAACCGTCGTATGCGCAGGTTTCGATCAAGCATTACGACTGGAAGTCGCGTGCTATCCAGCAGGTTGGTGACGTCATTGGTTAGGTCCTGGAGTTCGCTGTTCTTCGAGCGAAGCTCGGCGTTCAGCGTGTTCAGCTCTTCATTGGTCGACTGGAGCTCTTCCTTCGAAGTTTCCAACTCCTCGTTGGTACTCTGCAGTTCTTCGTTGCCGGAGAGGATCTCTTCATTTGCCGATTGAAACTCCTCCTTCAATGCCTCCGCCGATTCGACGGCGGCGTCGAGCGCCTCGCGCGTGCTGGCAAGCTCGCGCCTTAGCCGTTTGAGTTCAACTCCTTCGTGGCGGGGCGAACCGCCCTTTCTCTTGCTTTGCGTTTCAGCATCGGGGAGAGCCAGGTGCGTGACATCCTCAAACAGGACCAGAAAGAATTCTTTGCGCGATGAAGCATTCGCGACTGCTTTTGTGCCCGACTTTCCGCGCTGTTCGCCCTTCTTACCTAGCGGCGCAACGGTCAGGTTCAGAATCTGCTTTTGTCCATTGCCCTCAAAAAGAACCCCTTCCTGCCGGATTGGAGTACCCTTTTTCGAAGCGGCGGCAATAAGCGTCCGCAATTCGACAGCCAGTCCGTTTCGTGCCAATTTCAGCACATTCAGAGTGGGCTTTCCGGACGACTGTTCCAGATACGGAGTCGTCCGGCCACGGAATTGGACCACTTCCATTGCCTTGTTCACGATCACTCCCGGAGGGGTGTGCTCCTTCAGTAGCAAACGATCAGCCTCGGCCTGCACGTCCAGTTCTTCGTTTGCCGCCCCCTCGCGTTTCGGCGCTCCACCGGGAAAGTCCGAGCCAAGCATGCTGGGGTAATGGGTCTGCGCAAAATCGTAGTGCAAGCGAGAAGCGCTGTCCCGCTTGACATAGAATTTGTGCTTTTTGTCCAGCACCGTAAACAGGTCCGGGAAGGCGGACACACTCTCCGAGCCACCCAGGACAAGAAACCCATGCGGTTTCAGCGCATAGTGCAAAATAGGGACGATCTTTTTTTGAAGCGCCGGCTGGATATAGATCAGCAGGTTGCGGCAGGCCACCAAATTCATCTGCGAAAAAGGCGGATCGTTCGCCAGGTTATGCCGGGCGAAAACGCAGAGGTCACGTACCTCTTTATTGACCCGATAACCACCGACCCCCTTCACAAAAAAACGCTGCAGCCGTTCCTTCGATATCTCATCTGCGATGTTTTCTCCGTACAGCCCAGTGCGCGCCTTTTCAATGCCTTTCTCATTCAGGTCGGTCCCAAATATCTGAATCTGGAAGTTGGCCGCCTTGTCGCCGAGGAATTCGAGCAGGGTCATCGCCAAGGAATAGGTCTCCTCTCCCGTCGAGCAACCGGGCGCCCACATGCGGATCGTACCCTTGTTGGCTTTGTCGTTGACTATCACCGGATAGACCTTCGCTTTGAGTGATTCAAAGGCTTCGAAATCGCGGAAGAAGCTGGTCACCGGGATGAGAATATCGTCATACAGCTTTCGCACTTCTTCTGGATATTCACGTAAATGTTGCGCGTATTCGTCCAGCGAATTCAGCCTGAGGATCATCATGCGGCGCTGGGAGCGACGATGAATGGTGTTGGGCTTGTACTGGCTGAAATCGACTCCGCTAGTCTTTCGCAACTGCCCGATGACCCGCTGAAGGGGTTTCTCCTGGGACGAAACCTGGTGAGAAGGCGAATCCCTGAACTCGCCGAGTTTCTGGTCGGCGCGCTTCAGCCTTTCATTTGAATGATGGCGGATTGCGTCGAGTTCTTTCGCAATCTGACTGGGTGAAAGGATAAAATCCACGCAGCCTGAGTCGATGGCATTGCGCGGCATCCCATCATACTTTGCTGAGGTCGGCTCCTGGGCGAAGGTCATTCCGCCTGCAGCCTTGATGTCTTCGAGACCTGAAGTGCCATCGCCTCCGGTGCCGGAGAGGACAACGCCGATCCCCTTTTCTTTTTTTTCCTCGGCTAACGAGCGCATGAAAAAATTGATTGCTAAGGTGTCCGCTTGTCGGCGCTGTCCCCTGTTTTCTCCGTGGCTTCGTGGGGTCAGCCTGAGCCTGCCCGCGCCAAGGGCCATGAGATAGTTTGGGGGAATCACATAGACGCGGTTGGGCCGGACTTTCGTACCGGACTTGGCTTCCTCAACCGAGATTCGAGTTGTCTTGGCGATAATTTCACTCAGAAGACTGTGGTGGTTTGGGTCTAGATGTTGTACGAGAACAAAGGCCATTCCAGTGTCTGGCGAAAGCGCGTGGAAAAATTCCGTGTAGGCTTCCAGACCGCCAGCCGATGCCCCAATTGCGACAACGGGAAATGAATCGTCGAGATCTGCTTTAGACGAAAGATCACTATCATCAGCCGCTCTTTTCGCTTGAGGGGTCGATTTGGAGCGCGTTTTTGCAACGGATTTTGGGCGAGCATGCACTTTGCGTCAGGCGCTTTCCCCCGCGGCACACGATCTTTCTGTATCTCGTTGCTCGAGGCTCAATTTCGAGGTTCGACTCAACGCCCTCGTTAATACAAAAGAGTTCTACCACTAGCCCCTTTCTCCAGTAAATCTAAGTGGACGAAAGGTGGCCTAACGCTCCAACCAATTTGATGCGTCCTACACAGAAGACAAAGCTATATGGATCTCCAATCTTCTGAGCGATTAGACCTTAATTATGCGTTCGGTGCCCGAATTCACGCCGGCTTCTTCGCTTGAGGGTTCGGATGCCGAAGTCCAATGTCCTGCTTTTATGATTTCGGACGATTTGTTGCCAAGGTGAACCCCATCGTTCTCAGTTCAGCGCTATCCGAATCGCTGGGTTTTTGCCCCTTTCAGGGCAACCCAAGAGCAAATGGGCCGCGTCTCAGAGTTCCCTTGGATAGCGAACCCATCTGCGAACCTACCTAGTATCGCGTCCAGCCACCTATCGGGATGCATCGAAGGTTAAAGCACCGTTCGCCTGCGCGTGCTCCTTGCGGTTACGCATAGCCGAATATCCAAAAACTAGGATGACTTGTGTCGCCCAAGCCGACCGAAAAGTTGCGAGCCCAATCTCCGGCACCTGCGGAATCTGCCCCGCTATCTGAATTTCTGGAAAACCTTGGCCCAGGACTCATCACCGGTGCCGCCGACGACGACCCATCGGGCATTTCGACGTATTCCGTGGCAGGGGCTTCATACGGATACGCGACTCTTTGGACGGCTCTGCTGTCTTTCCCTTTGATGGCCGCGATTCAGCTGATGTGCGCACGTCTCGGCATGGTTACGGGAGGTGGATTGGCCAGCGTCATTCGCGCACGCTATTCCCGGTGGGTTTTATGGTTCGCCTGCGCATTGGTGATTGTGGCCAATGTTTTCAATATTGGAGCTGATCTTGGGGGTATGGGGGACGCAATGCAGATGATCACCGGCGTCCGTGCCTACTTCTGGACGCCATTTTTCGCTGCTCTTATCCTGGGACTTCTACTCTGGGCTTCATACCGGACAATGGCGCGCGTCTTCAAGTGGCTGACGATGGTTCTATTCGCCTACGTCGCTGCGGCTTTCTTGTCCCATCCCAATTGGAGCGCTGTGCTTCGAGCGACATTTATCCCGCACGTCGAATGGAGCAAGGATTACATTTCAGTCTTAGTCGGAATCCTGGGAACCACGATCTCACCGTACCTTTTCTTTTGGCAGGCGGCGCAGGAAGTTGAAGAAGATCGCGACCACGGAAAAAATACCGTCTCTAAGAGAAAGGGAGCTACAAACAAAGAACTCCGTGTTGCGAAGAGAGATGTGATCACGGGAATGTTGTTGTCCAATGTGGTGATGTACTTCCTCATTCTCACGACCGGCGCGACACTCAACGCACATGGTCAGAAACACATCGAAACGGCAAAGCAAGCTGCAGAGGCTCTCCGTCCTCTTGCAGGCCCAGGAGCTTATTGGTTGTTCACGCTTGGAATCATCGGGACCGGAATGCTGGCAGTTCCAGTACTGGCCGGATCTTGCGCGTACGCGATCGCGGAAGGAGCCAAATGGAAAGACGCCTCACTCAACCTCCAGCCGAAACTTGCGCAGAAATTCTATGCCGTAATCGCCGTCTCTATCCTGGTCGGACTTGCTTTTGATTTCGCTCGAATCAATGCGGTGAAGATGTTGTTTTGGTCGGCCATCCTGAACGGCCTATTGGCGCCGCCGCTGGTCATCATGGTCGTTCTCCTTACGAGCGATCGCAAAGTAATGGGAAACCAAGTCAATTCACCAAGAATGAAAGTGTTGGGTTGGGCATGCGCAATCGTAATGAGCGCCGCTGCCATCGCGCTGGTGGGATTTTCACGATAACTTGGCGACACCCGGCAACATCTTCGCAATCATTGATTGGAAGACGCTCAGGAACGATAGTCCTCACAAGTTCTTAATGTATTCCGATTTGTCTCAGTGTACGAATAACACGTTACGCGTACCAAGAATGAGCATCCTTGATGATCTTGCGTATACTCCACAGGCACTCGCACAGGTTACCGTAGTGATCGCCGCGGCCATCATTGCGGCGGTGCGGCTGGCCCGGGACGACATCAGTTCGTCGTCCCCGCGAATCTATGCGGCGGTCGCGACAGTGTCAGCTTGGCGCGAAAGATCCTACAGCGGGTGATAGGGGGATGAGCGAGCGATATCAAAGCCGAGCAGATCGACGTGAGGGATCACCTTTGATGCTCAACTTGCTTGTGCCAAACTTCCGTTCTTTAGAGATGCAACCGCCCTGTTCAATTGGGAGTCCACTCCGCCTCTCCGTTCTCTCCAGTTGAATTCAACAAGTTCGTCCGGCTCGATGGGTGTTCCTTCAAGAACTGATCCTTTCCATGTGTAGTAGGCTCCCGTGGGTATCCGCCTTCCCACGCTCCTCGCAGTGTGAAACATCCCGACGGCGGAATCTGCTGTCGCGTCGGGGCGTAGTGAGTGCCCCTGCGAAAATGCCAATGCTGAGGAGAAGACCGCAAGCACCGAGATGTTGGCGGTCCACCGCATAACTCTTTTCATCGTTTTCATTGCAACCTTTCTGCAGGTGGAATCGCTCATAGATCCCTCTCATAGCTACGGGGCCGCGAGATTAGCTCTCTTAAGCAGCTCGTTCACTTCATTCATAGTGGGCATCGACGTTTGAGCTCCAGATCGTGTCACGGAAACGCCCGCGACCGCGGCCGCAAACCTAGCGCTTTCCAGCGCTGTTTTCCCTAGCATGAGGCCAGTGGCGAAACCGCCGTTGAACGCGTCACCCGCGGCAGTGGTATCGACCACTTTAACCGGGATTGCCGGCACAGACTGTCCGGGTTCGTCCAGCGACGCAAGATAAACACCTTGCGCACCCATCTTGAGAATCACGCCCCGACTCCCTTTAGCCTGGATCATCTTTGAAATTGCCACTGAATTGTGAGCAACTGTCGCAGATTTTCCGTTCTCGATAAAAAATGCAGCCTCGGTTTCATTTGGAGTAAACCACTCGAACTGAGGGAAAATACTAGGAGGCAACTCCTGTGCCGGCGCGGGGTCAAGGATCAGTGGGACCCTTTCACGCGCGCAGATCTTGGCTAGATACTCGACGGTCTCAATCGGAATCTCCAGCTGCGTCAGGACAATCCCAGCCTCTCGAATCATTTCAATGTTTGATTCAAGATTTTCAGGCGCCACCTGTGCATTTGCGCCCGGGGTGACCACGATACTGTTCTCGCCTGCCTCGGAAACGAGAATCGCTGCGACCCCCGATGTTCCTTCGTAAGTGGCAACTCCTGCGATGTCGACACCTACTGCTTGAAGATGCGTCCTGAGTTGCGTGCCGAACTGATCGCTGCCTAAACAACCAATCAACCTCACCGGATAACCGAGCCTGGCAACAGCAACCGACTGGTTGGCGCCTTTACCCCCGGGATGAATCTGAAAGTCAGTTCCCAGTACGGTTTCACCAACGCCCGGAATCTTTGCGGATACCGACACAAGGTCGATGTTGATGCTTCCGACGACAACGATTGGCTTTTGCCTGGGCAATGGAATTCTCCTTCAGATCAAGACAAAGAGTTGAAGTATCGCTAGAACAACGGAGCAACGGCGATGGCCGTCAGGCCGCATAGAAACAAAATAAACATCCAGGTCAGGAATCTCTTCGACGTCGCTGGCGCCGCCGCAAACTCCTGCCAGATAAAAACACCCCACGCTGCGGAGATCATCGTTGCGCCTTGTCCAATCGAATAGGACACTGCCGGGCCTACAAGATGGGCCTGTGAGGCCAGGAAGTTCATCAATGCGCCGGTGCACCAGATTCCTCCACCGAGCATTCCCCATACATGCCACCTCTTCGGCGCTTGCCAGTAACTGCTCATAGCCGCCGGTTCCCGTGCATCGAGCGGCATGCGCATCAGCAGATAGTTCACCGGAATGGCGCAGACCGCTACTCCGATAGCGAAAAAGAACACCGCGGCATATGGTCCGGCGGCGTCCTCCCCTGTCATCGCCTTCGAGACAAACGGATAAAACGTCCCCATCAGCAGCCCCGCAATTGCGCTGATAATCAAGCCCCTCTGGCCCGTGGCCTTGTGACTCGTCTCTCGTAGCCTGAATGCAATCGCGTCAAACACAATCGCAGTGACGATCAGGGAAATTCCACCAAAGAGCAACAACGGATTTCCTTTCGGGGAAATCACATAGCTGCTCACCGCTCCAACGATCAATGCGATGCCAATGCCAACCGGGAAAGCTACGGCGAGGCCGGCGATATCAATGGCCGCCACCAATAGCAGGTTAGCGATATTGAAGATGATGCCGCCGGCCATCGCGAACAGGATCGGATGCAGCCCGGTATGGGCGACATCCCGGATAAACGGCGCTCCGGTACTTCCCAGACTCCCTAGCGTCACTCCCCATACCACCGAACCGAGGATTAAGCCGATTACATAGTCCCAGTAGAACAACTGAAAACCGTATCCGGGACACAGCTTAACCGTGTTCGCCCATGACCCCCAGCAAAGCATGCTGATGACCATCAGCAAAAGAGAGATGAAGTAGGTTTCCGGCTGGTACATGGCTAGCTCCAGGTCAGATTCGAGCGAACTCGACAAACACTTTCCTCTCTAAAACCGCCGCCAGAGGCTAAAGGAGGAGCACTTGTCTGCTTCGCATGCTGCGTTAGGAACAATGAAAACTTCGATAATGTCCTGGACCATACTTTAGAAGAACAACTTGACCCCTACTTGGCCGATTCGCACTCCCCTCGCTCCGTTGACCTGACCAAACGGATACTGCGCGCTGCCGCTGGGGTAAGTCGTATTGATTCCGTTCCACTGGCTGTGATTAAACGCGTTGAATGCATCCCCTCGTAATTCAAAAAAGAGACCTTCATGGATGAACGTCTTCGCTAAAGAAATGTCGACATTGTTTTGCCCGGAGCCGCGGATCGTTCCTAAGCCGGAGTTTCCGCGGACGTTCATCGGCGGCAGAGCGAATCTTTGACGTATCGAATTGCCTGGAAAATGTCTTTTGCCCATGGCCGATGTTGGCGTTCCCTTGAACATTCAGTTCATCAAACTCCTGACCGCTCTGAAGATAGCCGGCGGCATCCTGCGCGCTCGTGCCATTTCCTGTCGGGCAGATCGCCGTACCGGCGTCGGATGTCGGGCAGGGAGTACCGGGTCCTCCGTTGTTGACCGTGTAGATGTCCCCAGACTCCAGAGTCCCGATGCCGCTCAACCGCCAACCGGTGAGAGGGAGCTTCGCCCACATCGGCCAGTCCTTGCCATAACTGGCCGTCCAGATACCGGTATACACAAAGCGGTGTCGATGAGAGAAAGTCGCCTCTCCGCGGTCATACAGGTTCGGATATTGAAAGCCGTTACCGCCGTTGGTATTCAAACTGAGAATGTTGGTCGTGGGATAATCCGAAACCGTCTTGCCCCACGTGTAGTTGCTCATGAACTGAAGCCCGTTTGCTGAAATCGTGCCAGTACTGAACTATCAGCGCGTTGCTCTCCCTCCGGTAGAAAAGATCAGCACATGTTTGCCCTCTAAGGCGAAGAGCTCGGGCCACTCCCACACTTCCCAGGGGTTGTACGGTTCAAAGCGATATTCTGTATCCTCATTCCGACCAGCGAGCACATGCAAAAACTCCCAGTTGTGCAGGTCTCTCGACTTATAGAGCAAAACGACGACGACGCGGCTAGCCACGCCGGCGCCGAGCACCATATACCACCAATCGTCCCGGCGCCATGGAAATGGGTCGCAAAAGCCATTGACCTGCATGCCAGCTGGCGGCTCAGCGATGACCGGCGTATCCAGCTTTGTCCACGCCTTCAACTCGGGGTCGCTCGAAGTGACCAAACACTGCGTTTCCCGAAGACTCTGCGGGCCTCGTAGCCCGATCCAGCGGTACAGCTACCACGCCCGTATACAGCACGATGACCCTGCCGTTCTGGATGACAGAGCTTCCGGTAAAGCAGCCATCTGTATCAGGCCCACCAGCCGTCGGGGAAAGCGCCATCGGGAGGTGTTTCCAATGGATCATGTCGGCGCTGATTGCGTGTCCCCAATGCATGTCACCCCAATAGGCGCCGTTCGGGTTGTATTGGTAGAACATGTGGTAGCTGCCCTTCCAGTAGATCGGCGCATTCGGGTCGTTAATCCAGTTAGCAGGCGGCAGTAGGTGGAATTGCGGGCGTAGCAGATCTCTCGCCAGTTCAGTCTGTGGCACCGCAGCAGATCGCCGTGCTAGTGCACTATGAAAAGCACAGCCAGCTACCGTTGTCGACGTGGTATTAAGTAAGAACTTTCTTCGGTCCATTTTCATTCGTCAACCCGGATCGAGCATGACTCTGAACTTCGCAAACAATCGTGAAATTTGACGGATCGTTATTGAATCGTCATGTTTTCTATTCACGCGAGGTCTGCGATTACACGCCGACAACGTATACAGCATGTTGAGGAAGCTCTAACTTGAAAGCATTCAAATTGACACAGATGCTACCCATCAGCGCTGGACTTGTCAAAGGCGGATTGTCCCGCGGGTCGGCGTGTGGATCAAATCCCGCAGTCGGAGCGCGGAAATCTGCCAACGCAGAGGCCGGTCAAATCTATGAGCAGTTTCTCAGCATTGATCCCAACAATTCCGTCTTGCAAGCCAAAGTCAAGGAATTATCTGAGAAGCACTAGCCGTAAGGTCATTTTCAGATAAAGGCAGCTGCGAATTGGCCGAGTGGAACCATCCATTCGCGTTTCCGGTTTCGCTGCCATCGCCCCGGGCGGCGCGGAATTGAGCCAGTGCGAGTCGTCACTCCATTGCGGAATTTCGCTTATTCCCAATGGGTCAACGCGCTGAGTTCAGCTCTTCAATTCGCGCAATTCCTAGGCTAGGCAAGTTGCCGAAACACCGGCTTTCCATCACCTGGTTGCCGGCAGCATAGCGTAGACATAGCATGCGATGACTCTCTTACCTCATGATCCACGCATTGAGGGCGGCAATCATGAGAAAGACGTCTACGAGTGGAAGCAAACGCAAGAAGAACCGACCTAAGACCAAACTAGGTATACCTGATCTGGAGCATTCGAAAGCCGCAGTCCTGCGAAGTCTCGCTTCACCGGATTCGCGGCGGCTACCAGCACGCAATTGATGAGTTCGTTTCTTGGTACTGCTCTGAACCGCGACTAGCATTCAACAAAACAGTAGTTTTGCGGTATCGGTTTTACTTGGAAGAACGCGGTCTCGCGCCCGGCACGCACAACGTGCGCATGGCCGCTGTGCGTCGGCTTGCTTATGAGGCAGCAGACTCTGGTCTGTTGAGCCCCGAACTCGCTGCCGGCATCCATCGAGTCAAAGGCGTTCGCAAGCTCGGCTCTCGCTTGGGTAACTGGTTAACGGCGAATGAAGCATTGGCCTTCTGGCAGTCGCCCGATTGCCGAACTCTTACAGGAAAGCGTAATCGAGCGATGTTGGCTATCTTGCTTGGTTGCGGACTGCGCCGCTGCGAGCTCGCAGAGCTGACATTCGATCGTTTGCAGCGCCGTGAAGAACGTTGGGCCATCGTGGTCGCTGGCAAGGGAAGACACATACGAACCGTTCCCGTACCGAATTGGGTGAAAGAAACACTGGATGCATGGTTAGCGGCGGCTGACATCCGTGATGGTCCATTATTTCGATGTGTCTGTCGAGCAGGTAAGCTCTGGGGCCACGGCATTTCAGAAAGACAGTCTGGCACGTCGTCAAGAAGGCTGCCATGAGTCTGAACACTCCACGGTTGGAGCCACATGATCTTCGCCGCTCGTCTGCACGACTCTGCCATGATGCTGGCGGCGAGCTGGAGCAAATCCAGTTCCTTCTAGGGCATGTCTCAGTGCAAACAACCGAACGCTACATTGGCTGCAAGCAACATTTGAGAATCGCTGTAAACGACCGTCTTGGCATCGAACCCGGCTGAGTTTCACAACTCGACGAGAAGCCGACTTATCGGAAACTGGAGTTATTAGTACTCCCACCCCCCCCACTGCTTAGCTATGCCGTTGGCCGCTCGATGCCGTAACGTCGGGTCAACATGGCACGAACGGGTTCGTCGTAGAACTTCAGCGCGACCCAAGCTACAAAGGTCACCGTCGGCAGCAGAAGGAGAATCCAGCCGACCGTGAAGCCAACACTCGGATGATGCGTCCAGGAATAATTTGCCAGGACGTATACGAACCCTATGTGCGTTATGTAGAGCGGGTAAGAGAGGCGACCGCTGAACTTGCACAGGTTTATCATCCCCACTCCGGCATTGGAATGCGCGCCGCAGAGAATAATCAGCGGGAAAAGAAAGAGCACACAAGCTGCGTCGTAGAGCCCATTCAACGAGAGTCCGCCCACCTTCGAAAAGACCGGCATCTGGAAACAGATCACGAGAACGATCGAGAGGAGCAAGAGTCCGACCTTGGGAAAGTGAACGCGGTCATGAATCCGATAAAGCCAGAGTCCCATAACGAAGGAGGCGGTCAGACGCAAGGGAGCCATCCACATCTCGGGGTAGCCCCAGCCGCCGTCGAGAGACCCCTTTTCGTTCGCCACCCAAAAGAGAGCTGCTCCGGCGAGCAAAAAAACGAGGGTGAGGACTGTGGTACGAAGCCGACGCAGGATCAGCGCATAGGCAATGTTGCCAAGATATTCCTGCATCAGAGACCATGCCGGGCCGTTGAGTGCCTGTGTCTCGTTGGGCCGCCCCCCCGTCGGAAGCGACGGCAGCAGAAGAAGTGACAGGATGTAAGTGAGGAGCAGCGTTAGGGCGGGCGTATGGTTCATCGCTTTGCCGAACGGATCGAATAAGTAAAAGAGCAAGCCAAGGGTGGCTCCCAGCAGCACAAGCGGGTGTAGACGAATGAGTCGGATGCGAAAGAACTGCAGCGTCGTCATCTTCCCCCAGCGGTCATCGTAGGCATACGCAACGACGAATCCCGACAGAGCAAAGAAGAAATCGACTGCGAGATATGCGTGTTTGACCAGGGCCCACGGGCCATGAAAGTTGAACGAGTAGTTGAAGAGGTGGAAGACTACGATTAGGAAGGCCGCGCTCCCTCGCAAACCGTCCAGTACTTCAAAATGCTCTTTTCCGCTACTGGTGCGGTCGACACTGGCTGCAACATTCATCATTCATATACCCATTTATTGGCGGTATTATCCCAATGGCCTGGAAGCGTGAAACTTGTCGGGTGCGCTCAGAATCTCAGCGCACCTGTAAGCTACCTGTAAGTGCAGTTTTGTCCGACGATGGCCCGACTAAGACTTCGTAGTCGCCGGGCGCAAAATTCCAGCGATTCATGGTTTCGTCGAATGTCTCTAAGACCTGAGGGTCAATTGAGACTGTGACGGTCTGCGCCTCACCAGCGGCAAGAGTGATGCGTTTCCATCCGACCAGCCGCTTGAATGGCTCGTCTGATCCTTTCGGAAGTCGGGCGTACACTTCCGCGATCTCGGCTCCCGCACGCGTTCCGGTGTTCGTAACCGTGAACCGCGCAGTTTTTGCGGTAGAGTCAACGCTCAGAGTGGTGTAGTCAAACGTCGTATATGACAATCCGTACCCGAATGCAAAGAGCGGTTGTTTGTGCTGCACTTCGAACCATTTGTAACCAACTGCTGCACCTTCGTCATAATGAACTGCGAACTTCCCGAGGGGACCGTTCGCAAGGTCAGAAGGCGTTGGAGTTTGTGTTACAGGTGGCGCTGGTTCGATTACAGGCCTGGGAAGATCGCTCTCACTCTTTGGAAACGTCAGAGCAAGTTTGCCACTTGGATTGACATCACCGACCAGCACGTTGGCCAGCGCCTTATGGCCCGAACTGCCTGCATACCATGCCTCTAGGACACCGGCAACCTTGTTCACCCAGGGCATAGTCACTGCGGAGCCGGTTTCAAGAACGACTATGGTGCGAGGGTTCGCCTCGGCTACCCGTTCAATCATTGCGTCTTGATTATCCGAGAGCGACAGACTCTTCACGTCCATGTCTTCAGCGAGCCACTGATAGGCGAAGACGATCACGAGGTCAGCGCCCCTGGCAAGGATCGCGGCGGACTTCAAATCTGCGCCGGAATCATAATCGATCTTCGTATTGGGAAGCTTTGCCTGGAGAGCCTTCAGAGGAGAAGTCGGAAACCAGATGTGATCCTGCCAATGCGTCGCGCCTTTCCCCGGGGGCATGATGGCATTGCCGACGGGGGGATCGACCTGCGCCGATCCTCCGCCGGAGATCATTCCGACGTCAGCGTGGCCTCCGATAACCGCAATCGTATGGACTTTCGACGGGTCGATCGGGAGCACCGCGGCATCGTTCTTCAACAGGACGATGCTCTTTTCCTCCACATGTTGTGCCGCTTCCAAACCCTTCTCGACATCCGGAACGCTTTTCTCAACTGGGAAGTCGATTATTCCGGAAAGAAATTCCGCATAAAGGACTCTGCGTGCGTGGTCGTCGATTTCCGAGAGGGGCACCCTTCCCGCAGTGACGGCTTGTTTCAGTGTAGGCCCGAAATAGTCGGCCATTGGCTGTTCCTGATCAAGACCCGCCGCTGAAGCCTGCTCGGTGCTGTGAGTTGCTGCCCAATCTGAGACAACGAAGCCTTTGAATCCCCAATCCCTTTTCAACACGTCGCTCAATGTGTACGCATTTTCGCAGCCGAAATCGCCATTGATCCGGTTGTAGGAACACATTACCGCGGCGGGATTAGCGATCGAAATAGCGATGTGGAACGCAAGAAGATCGGATTCCTGCATGGCCCGCTTGGAAATCAGGGCATTCACAAAGAAGCGACCTGTCTCTTGGTCGTTCATCACATAGTGCTTGATGTCGCCGATGACATGTTGAGCCTGCTCACATTTCATAAGATTGCCGACGACGCTCCCCGCAAGAAGTGGGTCTTCACCGGCATACTCAAATGTGCGACCGTTCCGGGGCTCCCGAGCCAGATCGACCCCGCCACCGAGAGTCATGTTGTATCCCTGGGCTCGAAGCTCACCACCAATTACTTCGCCGAACGCACAAGCGGACTCCATATCCCAGCTCGATGCCGCTCCCAGGCTTGAGGGCATCGCTGTCGAGTATCTTCCATTTGCCCCGCTATCTCTTATGCCATAGCCTGCGTCGGAGATCATAATGCCAGGTATGCCGAGCCGTTTGACGCCCTCCACATATCCGGCGCCACCGTTCGTCATCTCTGTCAACGGCATCGTCCACGACGGATTTCGAGCCATTCCGTTGCCGTGCAGAAGCGCCAGCTTCTCGTCGAGAGTGAGCTGCTTCAACACCAGATCGGCACGCTGTTCGGGCGAGAGGCTGACATTCATCCACGGCTGTGGAGAATTTTGGGCGACGGCCTGCGAGGCAGCGAAGATGGTGATAGCAAGCAGAAACGAACGAAATTCAAACCTGTGGTTGTGCATGTTTCTCCGGGTTCGGTTCAGGAAAGATTGTCCGATGCGATTCATTTAGGCCCTTCCTTCGTGTTTTCAAGAATGAATTTGGCATTGCTGGTGTCAAGCTCCCGCAGGTATTGAACCCCGTCGCCAGTCGAATTTCTAATGTGCTGTCGATCAATCACCACAAGCGATTTATCGTGCTTAAGGTCCAGAGCGTGGGGCCGCTCCTTGATCGACGAGCTCGGTTATGCACCTATTCCGGGAAATCCCCGTGCCCGAGAAATGTGACAGCCTGGCTACTGCTTATAGATGCGCGATTCCCATGGCGCCAGGTCAAGAGTAGAAACGTCGGCCTCATGGGAACCAGGGATGTCGGAGAGGAGGAGGTTTGCCGCTTTGAGGCCGTTCGGCAGCGTGTAGGAGACCGGACTTGAGCTAAAGTTTTCAACTATGAGGTACTTCTCGCTGCCTAGAGTGCGGGTGTAGGCGAAGATGTGGGAGTCCTGGGGATCGAGGTCTTCGAAGTCGCCGTAGACGAAGGCGAGGGAGTGGGCGCGCAGGCCGATGAGGGCGCGCACGTAGTTGAGAACGGAGATAGGGTCGGACTCTTCTCGAGCGGCGTTGATCTCTTTGTAGTTGGGGTTGACGGCGAGCCAGGGATGGCTGCCGGTGGTGAAGCCGGCCTCAGGGGAACTATCCCATTGCATGGGTGTGCGGGCGTTGTCACGAGACACCTTGGCCTGCGAGGTGAGAAAGGCTTCGGCGGAGATCTTGCCGGTGTCGACTAGCGCTTTATATGCATTCTTAACGGCGATGTCGTCATAATCGGCGAGCGTCTTAAAGGGATAGTCGGTCATGCCGAGCTCATCGCCCTCGAAGAGGAAGGGTGTGCCGCGAAGCGTGAGGATCATGGTCTCGAAGAGCTTGGCAGAGGGGACGCGCATCGCGGGAGAGTCGTCGCCGAAAGTGGAGACGATGCGTGGGTTGTCGTGATTGGAGAGGAAGACCGTGTCCCAGTCGTGCTTGGTGAGGACGGTGGCATGAGCGTCGTAGATGGCTTTAAGTTCCGGCAGGGTCCAAACACCGAGCTGGCTGAGGCCGAAGTCGGAGCGGCCGAGCTTAATGGCGTCGAAGTTGAAGATCATGTTGAGCTCGTGGCGGCGGTCGTCGACGAGGTTGTTGGTCTGGGCGAGAGTGGTGCCGGTGGCTTCTCCGACGGACATATCGTCGTACTTCGAAAGGACCTCGCGATTAATCTCGTGAAGGTACTCGGCGAGGTGGGGTCCGTTCGCGTAGGCGTTGGGGGGCGCTTTCAGCTGTTCAGGGGTGAGGTCGGGCATGCCGGTAGGCTTCGAGATGAGCGGGATCACGTCCATGCGGAAACCGGAGACGCCCTTGTCGAGCCAAAAGCGCATCAGCGAGAAGACCTCCTCGCGGACCTTTGGGTTCGCCCAGTTCAGGTCTGGTTGTTTGGCCGTGAAGAAGTGAAGATAGTACTCGTTCGTCTCTGGATCCAGCGTCCACGCAGAACCCGAAAAATACGAGGGGTAGTTATTAGGCGGGGTGCGGGTGCCGTCAGCGGCGGTGTGGCCGGGACGCCAGATATAAAAGTCGCGGTACGGATTGGTTTTACTGCTGCGCGACTCAACGAACCACTTGTTCTCGTCTGACGTGTGGTTGACGACAAGATCAATGATCAGCCGCATGTGGCGCTGCTTGATGCCCGCAAGAAGCTGGTCGAAGTCGGACATGGTGCCGAACTCGATCATGACCTTCCGATAGTCACGAATGTCGTATCCGCCATCGATATTAGGTGAGTCAAAGTGCGGGCTAAGCCAGATCACATTCACGCCCAGCTTTTGCAGGTAGTCCAGCTTGGAGGTGATGCCTGGCAAGTCGCCGATGCCGTCGCCATTGGAGTCTTTGAAGGAGCGTGGATAGATTTGGTAGACGACCGCTTCCTTCCACCACTTTGGTTCGTAGCCGTTGATGAGCTTGGGTCCCTGGCCGGAAGCGGCGGCAAGCGATAGCAGGGCGGTGACGATTGCTGTGCGTAGTAGGGTACGGACGAACAACTCGCCGGTGTGGATCTGCATGACCATGTAAATGGCGATGACGCGCAAGAGATCGAAGCCGCGATGCCGCGTGTGGATGGGAGGAGCAGATATGTTCACGATGTGTGGTCCCCAGTCAATGTGAAGATGATAGTCAAGGCCTTATTCACGAAAAACGGTGTTGCCTGATATCGCCAGTCGAAATCCTAATGTGCTGTCGATCAATCACTACAAGCGATTTATCGTTGCTGAAAGTCCAGAGAGTGGGGCCCTGCTTGATCGCCACGAGCTTGAGTCCCGCACCTATTCCCGGAGATCGGCACGGACGCGGAGCGCTCCTAAAGCGCCACGCGTCCGAATTGTCTATGGCTGCAATGAGGCGACGTACGCGGACAGATCCACAATGTCCTCATCCGTAAGTTTCATCACGACCGGCTTCATCGTAATCGAGTTCTTTCCATCACGTGTCCCGCTCTTGAAATCGTAGAGCTGGCGGGCAGTCGCGGTGGGTGAGCGCCCTGCGATGTCCGGGAACGCATCTGTCATACCCTTCAGGCCTTCGCCATGGCACGTGGCGCATGTCAATGTCTTTCCATCACCACCAGTTTTCGCCAGGGCCTCGCCCCTTTTAATGCTGCCCTTTGGCACGTATGCGACAAACCCGGAACTGGGATCGCGCAACTCGGTTCGTTCAAAGTCTTCGGGAACTTCAATAATGCGGGTTCCAATCGGCTCTGTGGCCCCGCTCGGATCGACCTGTTGCACCGCATGCGGCCCGGGGTGGGTAACGGGCACGGTATCTGTCTCCACGATTCGCAGTCTCTTCACCGGCTTAATAGAGTGAAAATACTCTGCGGCCTGCCGTGCCTCGTCCAGAGTCATACCCTTGGAAACGGCGACCATCTCCGCGAGTGGAGCATGCGGAATGGAGGCGTGGCGCTTGTCATCCTTCATATCCACGATCTGCTGCACGAGGTAGTCGACAGCAAAACCGCGAAGATCAGCCGTGTCCGGCTTGCCGCTGCCATCAATCAGGTGGCATTGACCGCACGCGTTATATGCATCAGCCCTGCCGTCGATTACGGGCGGTGGAGGCACCGGATGCCGGTCCGGAAACCAGTCAATGGTTGCGTGATTTCCGTTGATTTGCGTAAGCGTAAACTCCTGGGTACTTCCAGGAAGGTGAAACAGCGTTCCGTCATCCTTTCGCGTGTCGCGAATGCCGCGAGGATATGGCCATGAGGGGAAGTCAGTCCGCACAAGATTCTCCGGAGGGTCGTAGTTCGGCTTAGGTGCAGCAGCCTGATACGCATGAAGCAAGAAGGAACCGGAGAGGATCGCGACCACCGAGGCCGGGCCAAACAGAACAAAAGGTCTGCCAGGATGCATAATTTGTAGGGCCCTTTCCGAATTAAGGGCGAGGCTAGATATCCGCGCCTTGTCTTTCTTGATTATGCATGGTAATTCTTGTTTATGCGCGGTCCAGTCGCAGAAATTCGGCGAAATGAGATTGAAAACAGGCTAAAACGGGGGCTGCCAGTGAATGCCACCGCTCTTGCGGAGGAGTTTCTGGTATCAGAGGACGCTGTCCGGCGAGATCTACGGGCGTTAGCGGCTGAGGGAAAATGCAAGCGGGTCTATGGCGGAGCAATTCCTCTTTCGCCAGCAGGAGGCTCACTTGAGCATAGACTCCTGAGCGATGTTCACGAGAAGCGAGCATTATCGTTGGCAGCGCTCTCGTTGCTTTCTGATGCCTCCACAGTGTTCCTCGACAGTGGCAGCACGAATCTGGCACTCGCTCGGGAAATTCCGCTCGACCGTCCTCTTACGGTTGTTACGAATTCGATCTCGATCGCAGCCGCTCTCCTTGAACGAAAGAATCTCAAAGTTATCGTCATTGGTGGGGAGATCGATCCGGATGCCGGAGCAGCAATCGGACCATCTGCCATTCATGAAGCAGAACGGTTCAACTTTGATCTGTGCTTTCTAGGCGCCTGCGCAGTTTCGGTGTCTTTAGGACTCAGCGCATTTCAGATGGCGGATGCTGAATTCAAACGCACACTCATCGAAAGAAGTGAACGTATCGCAGCGCTAATCACTATAGATAAAGTCGAGACCCGAGCCCCATTTCAGGTCGCCGCTCTTGCGGCCCTCGATCATGTGGTGCTCGAGCACAACACACCGGATAAAATCCTCACTACCTTTTACGAAGCTGGACCAGACGTGATACTTGCGAAGCCCTAAAACGTATACCGTTCGCGATCCTGTCGTCATGCAGCAGTTGGATGGCACTTCCTGACTCGACGGGAATAAGAAAGGAAATATAGATGCATTTGAAGTCGGGTAGCGGGGTTCTTCGGAGATTGGTCCTATCCGCTCTACATCACACACTATCCCTTGATCTACATCTATACGAGTTGGGTTGTGACGAGTAACCGGGGAGTCCTTCCAGCACTCCTGCTCGCAGCTGTTGCGATCGGCATCGCGTACGCCAGCCTCACGCTTTACGACGAACCGATCCGCAGATGGTTGAGCGAGCGATTGCTTACAACCCCCGGCTGAACCGGCCATTCCGGTCCCAGGAGAGAAATGACGATCAGATACTGCACCGTGTTGCTGCCCTTTGTTTTATCGCCCTTACTTTTTGGACAGACCGCAGTGCGCGAGGATGCCGCGCACCGCCAGTGGTATATCGACGCAGGCAGGCAAACCTACGCCATTGGGGTGAACGAAGAGGAGATGCTGCAATCACTCTACTGGGGACCGAAGCTTGCGGCGAACGCCGAATTACCTGCCGCGCGGATGCATGACGCGCGCTCATCTTTTGACCCTCCCATCGGCAACACGCCGCTTGAATATCCGGCATGGGGGGCGGGCCTGTTCACCGAGGCCGCACTCAAGGCTAACTCTTCGAATGGTGACCGCACGCTATTGCTGAAATACGACTCCGCAAAGGTGACAGGGAGCAACGAGCTTGAGATCGTACTCAAGGACGCGACCGAGCCTTTGCGCGTACATCTCTACTACCATGCCTACCCGGAGGGTGTGATCGCCCGGTGGTCGCGCCTCGAGAACACCGGCAAAGAGCCCTTCGGCATCGAGCAGGCGGCCTCAGCCACCTGGAACCTGCCGCAGGGCACCGGCTACCAAAGAAGTTGGCTCACCGGTATGTGGGGCGCAGAGTGGCAATTGCATACCGAGCCGATGCAGACCGGAACTGCCGTGGTGGAGAGCCGCAAAGGGAGCACCTCGCACCAGAACAACCCGTGGTTCGCCATCGGAAAAACGGCGGAAACCACTGAGGAGAGCGGGCCGGTCTGGTTCGGCGAGCTGGGCTGGAGCGGAAGCTGGCGCATGACCGTGGAGGAGACCGCCCTACACCTTGTCCGCGTGACCGGCGGCTACAACCCATTCGACTTTCACTGGGTGCTGAAGGCGGGCGATACGCTCGAGACACCAAAGTTCTATGCGGGTTATACGGACGGCGGCAACGGCGAGGCTTCGCGCATTGAACACAGATTCCAGACCGACGAGATCCTGCCGATGCGCACAGCGACGACACCGCCCAAGCCGCGCCCCATCATCTTCAACTCGTGGGAAGCCACGGAGATGACCTTTACCGACCAGACACAGATCGCTCTTGCGGAGAAAGCGGCCAGGCTCGGAGTAGAGCGATTTGTGATCGATGATGGCTGGTTTGGTCAGCGCAACGACGATCACCGCGGCCTGGGCGACTGGTACCTCAACAAGCAGAAGTTTCCCAACGGTCTGAAGCCGGTGATCGAGAAGGTGCACTCGTTGGGGATGGACTTCGGCATCTGGGTCGAGCCTGAGATGGTGAATCCGGATAGCGACCTCTACCGTCAGCACCCCGACTGGGCGATGCAATTCCCAAATCGGCAGCACACCGAGCAGCGCCAGCAACTACTGCTTAACCTGGCGCGGCCCGACGTAAAAGAGTGGATGTTCAACTGGCTCGACAAGCTCGTAAGTGAGAACGACATCGCATTTCTTAAGTGGGACTACAACCGCAACTGGTCCGAGCCGGGATGGAACACAGCTCCGGGCAGCAGCGTCGACGGCCCCAACACCGACGCGGAGAAGGAAATCTATGTTCGCTACGTACAGAACCTTTACGACGTGCTGGGGCGCTTGCGCAAGAAGCACCCGAAACTAGAGATCGAGTCGTGCTCCGGTGGCGGCGGACGCGTAGACCTCGGTATCTTGCAATTTACTGACGAGGTTTGGCCCAGCGACAACACCGACGCGCTTGATCGCCTTAGCATACAGAATGGCTACACCCAGGCTTATTCGCCGCAGACGATGGCGGCCTGGGTGACAGACGTGCCGAACCTCGACGGGCGCGACACGCCCCTGCAGTACCGCTTTTTGGTGGCGATGCAGGGTGCCCTTGGCATCGGCAACAACCTTAACAAATGGACCAACGAAGATTTTGCTCTCGGCGCGAAGCTCACGGCTCTCTACAAGACGATCCGTACCACGGTGCAGCAAGGCAGCCTCTACCGGCTCACCCAGCCCACGGGTGGCGACCAGAACAACGAAGAGGGGGCGTCGCAGGTTGAGTATGTGGCGCGCGACGATTCGCAGGCCGTGCTGCTGGCATACTTGCGCTCTATGCGCTACCAGGTGGGCTATCCTACGGTGCGGTTACGCGGCCTGGATCCGGCTGCAATGTATCGCATCAACGCGCTCGATGCGGAGAAGTACACCGGCGAGCGGACCGTCTCCGGCTCCGTGCTGATGGGTGCAGGCGTACAGCTTCAGCTCAGCGGCGACTACGACAGCACGGCCCTCGTGCTGGATCGGATCGGTAGGTAGGGATGCATTTTCGACATAAAACCCGCTCGCGCAGATGGCGGGCGAGCTGTTCGCTAGAAAGACGAAAAATATGGTCTTTATCTTCACACACTTTACGTTCATCGTTGTCCTTAAGCTCGGCGATTTGGAAATGAAGAACCTTACTACGGTCCTCCACGTCGCTGCTCTTGGAGCTCTCGATCATGTGGTGCTCGAGCACAACACACCGGATCAACTTCTCTCTACCTATTACGAAGCTGTACCAGACGTGATCCTTGCAAGCCCTAACGTATACCGTCACTGTGCAGATCTCATGCTCTCTCGATGGAGATTGTGGTCAATGATGCGTCTCGCCTATTTTCCGAAAGAGGTGACGGTCAAAATCGGCACGGTCACTTCAGCACCGGGCAAGTAATCCTTTGAGGTCCATTGTGACGATTTCCATCCAATCCCCGAATACTCCACCGAAGGAAGACTGAGATTAGTGCCGTCTGAACCTGTCTAAGCTGCGAACCGATCCAATGGAGATATTGGTGGAAAAGGCTATAGATCAATCGCGAGCCAAACTGGCGACCAGGCTGGCTTTCATCGCGGCAGGATTTGGTGTCGCCTGCTGGGCACCTCTTGTTCCTTATGCGAAGGCTCGTTGCCAGGTCGGGGACGGGACCATGGGGTTGATATTGCTCCTCCTGGGGGCAGGTTCCATCGTTTCAATGCCGATCGCTGCTAACCTTTGCGCTCGCTTCGGCAGTAAGCCTGTTGTGCTTTCGGGTGGCGTGGGCCTGGCGATCGTGTTGCCGCTGCTGAGTATAGCGTCATCGCCGATCACGCTGGGGATGGCCTTGTTCATATTCGGCGCCTCGCTGGGATCGCTGGATGTGGCGATGAATCTGCACGCAGTAGATGTGGAGCGTGCTTCCGAAAAGCCATTGATGTCCGGATTTCATGCGCTTTTCAGCATCGGAGGGTTTCTCGGATCAGGAGTCATAACAGCTCTTCTGTCTCGACATATAGTACCCAGCACAAGTACGATTCTGAGTTCCGCAGTCCTTGTCTTGCTGATTGCCTTGGCGCTGCCACGTATGCTTTCGAATCGCGAAGCGACTTCGCAACCCCTCTTTGCTGTTCCCAGGGGCGTCGTCCTTGTCATCGCTTTGCTAGCTGCGATTTCTTTTCTGGTTGAGGGTGCTCTCCTCGATTGGAGCGCCCTGTTGCTCGTCGGCGAACGACTGCTATCTCCAGTGCGCGGCGGGATGGGATATATGCTCTTCTCCATCGCGATGACTTTTAGCCGATTCATGGGGGATCGTGTCGTGAGCCGCTTCGGAGATCGTGTTGTACTTACGCTGAGCGGGCTGGTCGCATTCCTGGGGTTCTGTCTCCTTCTTCTTTCACCATTCGCATTGATAGCGCTGGGAAGTTTCATTCTTATAGGCCTTGGAGCCGCAAACGTCGTGCCCATCTTGTTCAGGCTTGCCGGTATGCAGCACACGATGCCAAAGGGGCTTGCTGTTGCTGCCCTGACCTCTGCAGGTTATGGCGGCATGCTGATGGGGCCTGCCGTCATTGGCTTCTTGTCCAAGGGAATTGGTTTGCACAGTGCCTTCTGGTTCCTTGCCACGCTACTTATATGTATCCCGGCTCTGAGCAGGTATGCGACTACTGACGGTGCTGATTAGACCAATTAGACCGATGGTTGAGCAGATGAATAAAACACAGGCGATCATCTTCGACATGGATGGAGTACTCATCGATTCCGAAGAACTCCATGCACATGCAAAGCGCACCGCATTTCGCCAGGCTGGAATTACTCTGACAGACTCCGACCTACGCGATTATGTAAGACGAAGCGATGTTGTGTCTGCGTAATTCGACATGGCTAGCCTCATCACGGGTGACACTCGATGCCGTTTCTCCGAGTGCGGGGATCGAAGTCCGCACCGATTCAACACTCTCAACAGGGGCGATGAAGCGATAGCCGCGGCGGGGTAACGTCTGAATGAAACGCGGCTTCTCTCGAGAACACTTCCCCTTGCCGGGTGTCGAGTAGGGCAAAGGCGCTGGACGGGCTTCGAATGATGCCGTTGTTTCCATTGCCCTCTCTAAAATTCCGTACGGTCGGTTTTCCCGAGTACGGCTTCAAGGCCGGTAGGTCAGATGGCGCCTTCCCTTCACAGCGTCCGCTTAAGCCTGCTCCCGGCATACGCGATTGCTTTGTCGGTTTGCATCCACCCTTCGCATGGCCGCGGAGTGACATCCGAAACTCCCGTTCTGAGCCGGGAGGATGATCCTTGATCCATACCACCGTTCGGGCTCTCGCCCTACCCCAGGGGTCCTCGCTCCGGTCCGGGTTATGCTGTCCCCATCCATCCACACTTAATCGACCCCATCCGAGCCACTGGCAAGCACGTTCCGACTTCCCGTCTTTGCGGTTATACGAAACGCCGCAGCTGTGCGGCAGCGCCTAGGCCGCCCGCCAGTGGGTCCGTGCTTTCACTGCAAATCCTTATCGACATGTCGCCTTCTTTGACTCCGGAGAAATCTGTGCCTGCACTCATCCAGTTCCTTCGCCACCCACGCGGCCTTCGCCCAATCCTCAAAAACTCGGCTTTCTCATCAATCCCACAAATCCGTTTCACGTGGGGAGGTGATTTCGGAGCTTCACAACAGTTCGCTTGCGCTACAACCTGCCAATTGGTTCGCCCTCCTGACGGATCAGACTCGGCTCTCGCCTTGCCTGCGAGGACTTTTACTTCCAGGCTTCCACCAGAGCAGTCACCTGTTCCTGGCGCTGGATATAACTACCCTGGCAACTGGACATTCTCCACGGGTCGGACTCTCACCGACTGGATTTGCAGCTAGCTTCGCTGCACGAGGACTTACACCTCCAAGTGAGTGCGCCCTGCCGGGCGCACCAAAAGAAAAGCCACCAAAGATCGGCGGCTTAGTTTTTCTGCTGTTGTAACGAGCCAACACCCTGCACAAATGCGCTGACTGCCATCCTCTACGGCGTCCGCATGAATCCGTGCACAACGCCCGTGGAGTCAGCATAGAGCCCCACGATGACACCGCTAGGGTTAATCCCTGTTGCCTCAGTGAAGGAGGCTCCGGGGTAGTCGAACGACGTGTAAGCGCCATTGAACAGAAAACCGTGTCCATTGCCAGCGCTATCGGTGTAAATCCCTACGATGTCGCCCGGAGCATTAGCCCCTCCAGCAAACGTAAACGAAGAACCCGGATAGTTAATGGTGGCATACGATCCGTGGAACAGCATGTACCCTTGGCACTGTGTGGAACATGTCGTTCCACTAAGGTCTGTGTAAGCACCAACGACTGCGCCAGATGGGATCACCACGCTGCTGGTACTACTGGCTGCACCGGGCGGGTCGAAGGTAGCCGAGAAGACGCCTTTCTTGGACACCAAGAAACTATGGGTAACGTTGGTCGCGCCAAAGTCGCCGCAGGCAGGGTCGGAACAGGTAGCGCCTGACATTTCACCTGAAGGGTTAACGCTACTGAGTTCGGTACCAGCCGCGCCCGGGTAGTCAACCGTTGTGTAGGACCCTCCACTCAGAACGAAACCGTGGCTGACGCCACCTGCGTCGACGTAGGCGCCCACAATATCTCCCCGCGGATTGATAAAGTTGGCAGTAGTAAACGTGGAACCCGGAGGGTCGAACGGCGTAAATACTCCTCCCCTTACCGTAAAACCGTGCAGGGCGCCGCCAGCCGTGAAGGTGTAACCGCCCACGCTCGTACCCTGGGGATTGGGGCCGCCAATTAGTTCGGTGAGTACCGCGCCGGGATAGTCAACTGTCGTATAGGTCTGCGCCCACGCGATTGACGATGCTGCAACAGCACCACCGATCACGCAAATTGCCAGACGTCGATGTAGCTTGTTCATGAATCATCCTCCCTTGCTGCTAGCCAATGGTGGGGGGACGGAGAGCGTTCAGACGAGTAGCTTCAAATACAGGCAGAACTCCCCCGCGTCCTTGGTGGCTTTGATCAACTCCCCAACGCCTTTCCAGGAGTTGGTCAAAGTCAATAGAGGAACCGGCGGAAGTCTACTCCTGCAACGGCTCGTGTCAAGGGAAAAGGTAGAGTCCCGTCGTTTCGTAACGTAGCGCAGGGGCCACACGAAGAGCAATTTGCTTACGCAGTCCGTTGTAATTGTTTTAAAATCGCGATTTTACTCATTTGACGGGCTCCGGGCGTATCACCGGCAAGAAGGAAGCCGCAGGCGCCGCGGACGCTCGCCTGTGCCATACTGGGCTTTATGGCTTGGAGAGTGCGCTTTCTCGACTTTGCTTGATCGAGCTAAATAGTTGATTCCAGGCGCGCTCTGATTCAATCTCCATAGGCTCACGCGTCCGCGGCAAACATGCCTGCGGCTTCCTTCTCCCCAGAAACTTCAGGGAAGCAGGCTTAAGGGCAGGCAGGCGTCACTACGAGTCCGAGTTGCGCCGCCCTCTATCTGATGAAGTCAAGTTGTTGTTGGCGGTTTTTCTGTTCGTAGTACTCTGCGCCTTTGTCGACGTACTGGTGTCCGTACTTCAGCATTCGGTAGAGCCATCGGGCAAGCCGGTGTGCCATGGCGGTAATGGCTTTGGGGGCGCCCAGTTTGGTTCGCAGCCGCCGGTATTGCGCGCCCAGATAGGTCCGGCTTTTCAAGAGGGTGGTGGCTGCTATCCGCAGTGCCGTCGCAGCCCGGTTGACTACACGCCGCGTTCCTCGGCTCAATACCTTGTCGCCGCTCATGCGGTTGTCCGGGCATAGTCCCAGCCAGGATGCGAAGTGGGCCTCTGTTTTCCATCGACTCATGTCGAGTCCGACTTCACTGATGAGGCTCTGTGCGGTCATCCCGTGGAGGCCGTCGATTTGTGTCAGATCCACTCCGGTGATGCGCAGCAGTTCGCCACCCAGGGGGAATGGAGGCATATACCGGCTCTGTTTGCTCTGGTTCGCCTGAGCTAGTGGTTTCTTTGTGACGGGAAGAGCGGCATCTTCAAAAATTGACAGGTGTTGTTGCAGTTTCTGGTCACATTCGGCAATTCGACGCTGGTATATGTCCTACATTTCTAATGGCTGTTGCACCACAAACAGTAGCTCCGGGCGCCAGTTCCCCTGCAGGCTTTTGGCAATCTCCTCTCTGGTCGCACGAAGGGGGCAATCGCTGAGCTCGGCCAATTTCTTTGGATCCCGTTCTCCCGCCAAAATAGCTGGCACGATCGCCTGTCCTGTCCGTCCGCTCAGATCGCTGATCCCGTTTGCCCATTGTATGTTCATCTGCCTCAGCGCCTTTTGCATGCGTTGAATGCACGTTGCCATCCCCACCGCGTGCTCTGCGCGCTGACGCCAGTAAGTTCGTAATACGCGAATATCGGAAGGGGGTTGAAAGGAGTTGTTCAATAAGCCATACGTGTGCAACTTCAGCAGCCACTGGCTTTCCTGTACATCGCTCTTCCGTCCGGGTAGGTTCTTGGTTTGCCGCGCATTTACGAGAAACACCTGAAAGCCAAATTCTTCGAGAATGTCATAAATAAGAATCCAGTAGACTCCCGTTGACTGCATGGCCACGCTCTTCACGCCACAACTCCGTAGCCAGTTCGCCATCCGATAGAGGTCGGCGGTGAAGCAGGCGAACCGCCGTACAGGCTCTGCATCACGGTCTCCCCGGACTGCAACATAATGCGCATCGTTTCCCACATCGATGCCTGCTGCGTCTGGGTGCATTACCTCCAGACCTGGATCCTCGGATCGCAACCTCCGCGCCAACTCTTTCCTCTTCCTTCGATTTCCTTGCGGCTTCTTGTCCGTCGACATCCCTACCTCCTCCTTGAAACTCGGGATGGGATTCGGCCCGGTGACGAACGGTTTAGAAATCTCCCCAACGGGGTCGAAGGACTCACAATTCGCGGTCCCTGCCACCATGCCAGGGATCGCCAGTACCGGAGCCATGCTTGCCTTCGGGCACACGGCGCCAATGAAGGTCTCGGCTACAGCTTGCCGAATCGGATCCCGGATCAGAGTCGCAAAGGGGATGTCCTCGAGGCAAGTTTCTGGGTGCCAGCGATGCCATAAGATATGTCGTCCAAGCTTGCCTCCTAAGCGAAAACGACTCGGATCAACTCTGAGGCTTACGTCAAACTCTATGGTCGAGGCGGTTCCGATGTAGGCTAGCGACTTTACGGACATGTAGCACTACGAGCGAGTGATGAGTGAACGGCACACCGCCTCGCTCGATACGAAAGCCGGCGACGCCGTTCATGAGCGGATTGGCGGTTTCGCGTTGATTGGATTAGGGCCAACCGCTTCTGAGTCGTCGACAAGCAGGAGGAAGTGCCGGAAATGCCTGTTTATTACTCGTCGATCGACTGTCACAGCTTACAACTGGAGCACCAGCCCTAAACCGCGACGAAAACTCCTAGCTAAAGCCTGTTGCGAAACCCAGGGCTCAACCCCTTGATTGACGCGGGTAGCTGACCAAGCTGTGTGGCAGATCTGCAGGTTCGCTCATCTCTACTCGCAGATTTCCTCAGAGAGAATGCAACCTTCCACTCTTTGTGCTTGACTGCAGTCGGGCTGGCCCATTCCAATCTTTTGCTGCCAACTATGCGCTTTGGACTGCCCACGATGTTGGTCCACCATGGCTGGACTACCGAGGGCCGCCGGCAGCGTGCGGTAGACCTTGGGTGACTTGCCAGGATGCTGGCCAAACCGGCAGCGCAAGTAATGGGCAGAGCACGTTTCCCCAACGAAATTTCCAGCCTCCCGGGGACCAAACCGAAAATGCGAGGTTTCGCAACAGGCTTTAGCTAGGCGCGCTTATCGACGCAACCTATGCCTCCTCTTATCCGCAAAGCCGCTCTGTTCCTACCCACAGTTGAGCCAGATCCCTGAGGTTGTGTTTGTACGTGCGCGTTACCAAGTATTCCTTCCCGCCGCTCACACGCAGCCTATACTCCCCCGTCGATAGAGGTTGGACCTTTTCAACAGCCGAGACATTCACGACGACCGAGCGGTGGATGCGAATAAAACCGTAGGGTTTGAGCTTCTCGGCTATGGACGAGAGGGATTCGTGCACCAGATAGCGATTAGGTCGGTGTTGCAACGAGACATAATTACCTTCGGCTTGCACTGCCAAAATGTCGAATAGATTCAAGAGTAAAATGCTGCCCTTTGCCTTGAACGCGATTCGCGGCGCCTGTCGTTTCGCTATGCTCTCCAACTGTCGCGAGACTTGCATGAGGCTTGCCGCATCAACTCGGATGACCGGAAGCAGTGATGTGTCTGCAGCTTCGAAGAACTGGTCCTCTGTCGCTCCAGGAGTATAACCCCTTTTGCTTTTGGTGGAGAACATCGCAGCTCCCCGCAGCGGGCTAGCCGGATCGTCCGCATCTGCGTGAGCAGCTTGCTGAACAAAGGTTTTACGCGCTATGGCCTGATCCTGAATTGTGCGGGCGCTCATGATGGAACCCCTAGTTCTTTCGTGTCGATTTCTGCTACGTGACTGAGGATGACGCGTGCACTGCTTCTACGTGAACTCGACTGACCTTGGGGATTGGAGGCAAACTCAGACAATGTACCATCGCCGATCTTCTTCGATTGATGGCGTTCCCTAAACTGAAATCACCGCCCTCGCCGGACAACATGCTTCTTCGACATCGGTCGTCCGCCTTTTGGAGATTGACGCGGCGCCCGAAGAGACCTCAACCATCCCACGATGTTTCTAATTCCCACCTCCCACACCTTGGCATCTTGAGCATTCTTCGCCAACGAGGCGTAGCCCTCGACCATGGCGACCAGAAAACTGGCACTCTCCTCTGGATTCAGGTCGCGGCGAACTGTTCCTTCGGACTGTCCTCTTCGCAAGAGCGCAGCTACTCCTTCCTGCCAGGCAAGGAAAATCCTCTCCAGGCGCTTGCGGAATTGCTCGTCCACCGGAGACATCTCC